>Ga0116231_10005158_pt1 | contig 25884 bp, 12 predicted proteins | sample S1TSphgellanicum_2_FD_89695 | JGI IMG/M metagenome (GOLD analysis project Ga0116231, IMG submission 89695) | Host-associated microbial communities from peat moss isolated from Minnesota, USA - S1T2_Fd - Sphagnum magellanicum MG | ecosystem: Host-associated > Plants > Peat moss > Unclassified... | reverse complement strand
GGGAAGAAGTGCAGCATGCTGCAAAAGTTGTTGATGGGTACAGTGGAATTGCAGGTGCACACAGACACGTAGCAGCAAGCTCCTCCTGGTCGAGCTCCCTCTTCTCCATGTGCTGGTGGAGCTGATGCTGCCTTTGTGATCTAGAAAAGGCCTAGATCTTGCACATAGCGATTGGAATTGCTGCAGTGAGGATGAAGAAGACATTGCGCGAAAACCGTTGGCAATTTCTCTCTCGCTCCTCACAAGTAGAGCCAAATACAGTCCCCTCTCGAGCGTCCGACCTAAGTGCAATCTCTCTCCCACCAACGCCACCTGCGCATTTCTTGGTGGGAAAATTCCAGATTGAACGTCTTCAATCCGCTTGCACTGGTCCTAAATCCCCTCCAAAACCCCCAGCATGACATGATCGCCAGGTTTTGATGGCAGGTGCCTACCAGATGCTTACATTAGTACCTTTTTGAAGTCAGGGGCATCCTGCCCAAGAGTGAAAATGTGTGCATGTGAGTGAAAACAGGGTAATTGTTAGTAAAATCATTTTTTACCTATCAGTAAATATTCTAGGGAGTACCGATAATTGTTTTTTACTTTATTGTGTACTGAAATGGCAATGTATCAATGCATCATATTCCATCATGCATTATGTCATCATGCATCATGTTATATCATCAACATAAATCCTATTATACATATGAATTGTGTAAAAAATGGTGGGAAATTTTTCAAAACGACTACATGCATAAAAAAATTATAGATGAACATCTATATGTTTGTTTACTATACTATAATTGTTAATGTATCAAAAAATATCAGTACATTAAATTTTGAAAATACATGGATAAAATATTATCATGTTTCCAAGTTTATGGGTAAGGTAAAGTAATTGTTAATTCAGTACCAAACCACCAATTTATTCTTGACACATGGTGTGAACAATACATTGAATGTATTACTAATATTTCACACTTGAGAAATAAATGGTTACATATGAAAACTTGACACTTAGCATACATTAAACACCACTTTTTTATCATAACTAATTATGATTTACCATTTTTTTTTATACACCAAGGATTATACATTAAGGATTTTTCAGCCCATCTAAACATGGAAAGAGTAGGAAACTTTTCAAAATAGATGGATAAGAGGTGACCACATTTCCAAGTTCATAGGTAAGGTAAAACAACTGTTAATTTAATAAAAAACCCATAATCTACTATTAAGATATGATGTGAGCAATACATTGAGTGTATCATAAACATATTTTCACATTTGAAAAATAAACCTTACATATGAAAATTTGACGCTTAGTCTACATTTATTAATTTTTTGATTATAACTAATTATTATTAACCATATGTCACTGATACACTAAAACTTTATTGATACATTAATGATGTGTTGATACAGTAATGATCTTTAGATACATTAAGGTTTTTTCAACCCCTCTAAACATAAAAAGAGAGAGAACTTTTCAAAATAGATGGATAAAAGGTTGTCACATTTCCAAGTTTATAAGTAAGGTAAAACAATTGTTAATTTTGTTTAAAGCCATTATTCTATTATCAAGATGTGATGTGAGCAATACATTGAATGTATTGTAAACATATTTTCACACTTGAGGAATAAACCTTACATATGAAAATTTGACATTTAGAATGCATTTATTCATTTTTCAATGATAAATAATAATTATTAACCATATGTCACTAATACACTAAAACTTTATTGATACATTAAGACTTTTTTCAACCCTTCTAAACATAAAAAAGTGAGAATTTTTAAAAATAAATGGACAAAAGGTTGCCACATTTCTAAGTTTATAAATAAGGCAAAACAACTATTAATTTCGTTAAAAACCATTAATCTACTATCAAAATGTTATGTGAGCAATACATTGACTATATCATAAACATATTTTCACACCTAAAAAATAAACCTTACATATGGAAATTTCACACTTAGAATACATTTACAATAAATTTTCGATTATAATTAATTATTATTAACCATATGTCATTAATGATCTATTGATACCCTAAAGATTTTTCAACGTGTCTAAACATAGAACAAGCAAGAATTTTTTCAAAATAATGGGCAAGAGGTTGCCACATTTCAAAATGTATGGGTAAAGTCAAAAATAATTAATTTAATCAAAATGCACCATTATGCTGTTATTTAGTAAAACGTGGTGTGAGCAATACATTAAATCTATTATGAACGTATTTTCACATTGGAGAAATAAACTTTATTTAATGGTAAATTTGACACCTAGTATACATTTACCATTAGTGTTTATATTATAACTAATTATTATTAACGATGTGTTATTAATACACTAAAAATTTGTTGATACATTAATGATCTATTGATACACTAAATTTTTTATAGCTTATTTAAACATAAAAAGAGTAGGAAATTTTTCAAAATAACTAGACAAGAGGTTGCCACGTTTCAAAGTGTATGGGTAAAGTAAAAAAATAATTAATTAAACCGAAATGCACCACTATGTTATTAACATGTGGTGTGAGTAATACATTGAATGTATTACTATTTGACACTTGAGAAAAAAATCTTTGCATATGGGAAAAACTGACACATGTTACACATTTCTCGCCATTTTTCGACTTTAAATAGTTGATATTTGCATTTGTTAATCTATTATAAATATATGTTGAACTTCCAATGAGGATTATTTTGTAAATTAGGGTTTGGGGTCACATTGTTCAAGCTTTTTCATATCAAATTTGACATGAACTTCCTTTTCACATGTACCATTGGATGTGTAATTTATCACCTTATGTGTTGGTGCAGACCTTGAGCGAATCTTGGAGTGCACCAATTAATCTTTCGGAGTATCAAAAGCACCATCATAAAGCTTGTGGAGAGCTTGAAATTAAGGACACAAGTTGTGGCTATTTGCCACCATATAGACCATTGGTTGTCACACATACAAGCCCCAATAATGATTGTACTTTGTTGGATGTGATTGTAGGTGTGCAAAATTCACAAGGCCCTCATAATGTAAGTGAAGCGGCTTTCAAATGGTAAGAGGATTGGGTGTATCATAAGTAAGTAGTAGGGAGGTTGCCTTTTGTGTGCATGGGGAGCCCAATTGGGGATATAGGATAGATTAGACAACTTTTTGGAGTTTTTATGAACTAAAGACTTTTATTAGACCCCATTTTGGTGCTCATGGTTGGGTGGTAATGTGCATGTATATATGATTTTTGTGAATTATTAGTCCATTCTATTGTAACATTATGAAGTATGATGTTTCACTTTAATCAAAATTTGTAGTCATGAATCAATTTGTCAATGTATTAGTCCAAGTTTACATATGAATGTATTAATGTATTGTTGTACTAATGTGTAACTAAATTAGTTTGTCAATGTAATAGGGTGTTTGTTTATCATTATGTTAATGTGTGTGTGTCAATGTATTTGTCCATGTTAACATATGAATGTAGTAATGTATCATTGTAATAATGTGTCACTAAGTTAATATATGAAAGTATTATTATTGTAATGTATAATTGTACTAGTGTGTCATTATCTTAGTGTGTTAGTGGAGATGGAGGTGTGTTTGTCTATGACTCTATTATTATATGGATGCATGATTGTATATGTATTAGTGTGTCAATGTAATGTGTTTATGTATTAATGTGTTAATCATCTAGTGTGTGAATGTATCATTGTAATAATGTATTTTATTTTTTACTCTAATGTATTAGTGAATTAATTCCTTCTAAATGATTCAACATTTTAAACTTTGTTGGATGCAAACAATATTCTCAAAAAGATTCAAGCTTTTAAAAAATATTGTTAGCTTGAATTTGTGTGATAATATCCAAGTCCATCACCCTTGGAATAAAATTCATCTAAACAAAACTTGTGATAAGGTCATGAAAATTGATAAATATGATTAGTGTTAGACATTGTAAAATTAGGGAGGCTAAAATTGAAGTATTAGCTACACATTGCTTTAATACTATTGAACTACATAGTTGAAGCATTAGTCCATGCTATGTCATTGAAAATTAGTGTATTAATGTACCAATGTTTTAATGTTTTGCCTATTGAGGTGGTGCTAATGATAGTCGTTTTTTTGCAATTGGCTTATGCCCACAAGCCAAAAAGTCCAAGTGTTATTTGAGGCTAAACCTTTGTCGATCTTCAATTGGTAGAAGCGCATGGTTTGGGCCTATGGGGTTATGTAACCCATTGTGTAACTCTACCACAACCTTTGTTTGATTGCCTTGTGCATGATGAAAATTTGCCATCAAATGCTCAAGGAGAACTTGATTCCCATTGGTTGCATCCACCATATCCAGTGCCATGCTTCGAAGTTGTTCTTCTAAATTGATTTGTATTGGGGTGGTAAACTTATGAATTGATGTAGGTGGAGTTGTCATTATGCGGGGGGGTGTACCCACTTATGGACTAAGTAGGTTTTTCAACCCGCCTCGAGAAGTCCCTTTTAATGATCCACAAAACCAAACGATTGTGTCCCTTGCAAGGTTGGGATGAAGAAGCATTAAAACCTTGAGTTGATGCTTGCGAATGTTTCCATGTTGTGCATTGACATAGTTACAACATGTCCATTCTAACGTTGGGTTGTGGATGGTGTATCGTAGATGGGCTTTTTTTGATGACATGATATGTGTTGGATCACCATCATAGGAAAACAATGTCACATTTGTGTCAAGAATCAATTGTGCCCCCAACAAGGCCCCAACCACAAACAATTGTTGGCATTTGTTGTTCACGAACCCAAAGTTCTTGCATAGACTTTGATACTAGTATTGAGTGAGGACATTTCCGATTAACTCATGGATGCACCAATCCACATGTAACCAACCAATCTACTTTTCCTTGATTTCAATTGGGCCTTCAATGTCCCATGGTAACTTTCAATTGTAGCATTGGTGTCTTGCCCAATATATGGTAGATTTTGAAATCCAACCACCCACATGTGAGTTTTATGTAACCAGTTTTCCTCCATGTATTTCCAAAAGACATTAGATGCAAGGTACTTGCTAATGATATATTATAGCCTATTCATTGCCCACATTTCAACACTTGTTCTAAATGGACCATCCTTGTCATATATGATCTTCCCTAGTTCTTGTAATACATTACTATGTAATGTTGGGTCTTTTATTTTTATACATGCTTGTTTTTGCCATGCTCTTGTCACATGCCACAAACATAAGAAAATGGTAGTGTCTGGCCATATAGTCCTACAAGAAAAAAAATGAATTATATATGAAACTTGATGGATTTAAATACAATCAATGTTGATGCATGTTACATCCATTGGGGCAAGTGACATGTATAATATATAGTTGGCAATTTGTTGGATAGAAAGGGGCAAGGGATAAGGATTTACTTGATATAGTTGATTTCCCTTGGGCATAATCAACAATGAAAACATTGGGATGCCATGATGGGTGAATATTGTGAATGCTTTCATTCAAACCGTGCATCCATGATATCAAATCCTCTTGTCAACATCATGATGTGATGCAATATGCTACATGAATGCCATTGTGCCATTGGTCAAACACCATCATGTATAAAGGGGGAATTGCTAGAATTCACAATAGAGATATGTTAGTTAAACATTGACAAGAGATGTAATGAATGATCTATTAACAATTTCAAACATTTCTATATGTATTTTTTTAATGTTTGTTGATTTGTCGTATGATTTTTTCAATGACATTAGACTACATATATATTAATGTATTAGATCACATGTGCATGTATTATGCATCAAACATAATGTATCACTTTTTTTTCATTTGTCACAAAGGTTGCATCAACTACAACACCTCTTTGGTGCCCATGTTTAATCATCATCTCCTTTTGCAATGGTGTTTGGGTACCTAGAGTGAAAGGCATGTTTTGCCTAGTGAGACCACCATCCACCTCTACCCTAGTTCCTTGATAATAAAACACTAAATTGGTGTTTTGTTGAACCCACATATTCACACTTTTTGCATCATTTTTATGTAGTTGGTATGCTTCTTGAACCAATTCCCAAACAACACCTTAATATCTTGCTCAATGAAGAACATGTCTCTATTTAACTCACATGTCCTTAACATGATGTTCTTCATGTGCTCTTAACATGATGTTCTTCATGTGCTACCTATGTTTTGCCATAATTTGAAACATTGTGAGTGCAAGCTTTAGTTGTTCCATCACAAAATCCTTGATCTGTTTTGATAAATGCGTAACAAATGTAGATCTATCACCCATCTTTAAATCCCCATGGACATGTAGACCATCTTGATTAACATGATTTCGTTGAATGGAACATAACTTTGATACATGTTTGAACAAATACAATATCTTAATGGTGAATTTAGCTCTACATCGTCTTTTTATAAAACCACCCCATTTAACCTTGGAATCTCATGTACCCTTGTGGCCTGTTCCTAATGGGATTATTTTTCCATTGATGTCCAATTTTTTTGGAACTACATTGTGGTTTTGTGTAATATCTTTCACAACATTTTTGAAATCATTAGGACCATATTGACATTGGTACCTACAAACAACCAACCAATCAATTTTGTGCTACTTATGAACATACATTGCATTACAAAATAAACAATTAGTCATATATTTCACGTTTACAAAATAGTAAAATTAATTCATCAGATGGTGAACATCACATCTAAACATGTATAATATATATGCAAATCTTGGTACATAAATGTAATAGAGGTTAAAATTTGAACCTTGAAAATTCGGGAACACTATCTATTCACGGTTGTTGTAAATTCGGGAACACTATCTATTCACGGTTGTTGTAAATCATTGTCAAGGTAGATGATGTGTTTTTGCAAAGAAAGTGACATCGTCCACCATTTTTACCTTCTTCACTAGCTATGAAATCAAGCATTCGAATTGTGGGGATTAATGCAACCTTAACAAGGCAAGGGTTTTGTTGCATCCCAGTGTGTCGAATGATGATTTCCCACAACAAATCTTGGTGATCAAAAGGCCCATCTGGTGGTGTTTGAACTACATTTTTTAATGCTTGTAGTTCAATTTGATGGCCATGTTCATACAAGGGCAACTTCCCCCCCATGCCTACAAAAACCATTGTAAAAGATATTAGTTTTTATGCACCTTACATTCAAATTGTGATAATCAACATACAATGAATTAAAAACATGGTAAATCTTCGACTTACATAAAATTAGGTAGCAATGACATGTGAAAAATTTATGAAAATGTCAAAAGTGCACTCCAAAACACCCTTGGAATAACACAAGAAAATCATGTCATTAGAAAAAAAAAGGGTCAATATGTGACCAACACATTTACAACTATTTGTGACTATTTGGTTTTTGCAACTAATTTTTTGCCCTTTGTGACTAATGTGACATCGTGTTAGCATCAACCGAGTCACCTAAGACTAGCTTATGATTAAATTGGTTTACATCTATATATGGGTTGGATTTATCATCCAAAAATAACCATTTAAAGTCCCATTAATCGCAAGCAAAATGGTTTTAATTACAATCAACATATGTCTATATACATCAATTATAATAATAATTTGATTTATGATTAAATTTAATATTCATAGTAATTTTATTGTAATTAAAGTCTTTGATATGATTATTATAATTATACTAATTTCATTACTTTAAATTACTTATAGTTTCAAATAAATTAAATATATTCCAACATAGCCTATTATACTCAATATTTTTATATTTTAATAACTATAAAATTACTGTAATTAATATATAATTAGTATAAAATCATAATAATTAATTTACTTATAAATTAATTAGAATAGACACATAATTTATAATTTAGTTTAACTATTCATAAATTTTTTTAATATTTTAAAAAATTAAAATATTGCCACTATAATCAAATGAATGAATTAATTTAATTTTTATGATTGTAAGAATTACATTTGAGTACACTAGAATATTTAATTATGTATTTACAATATATAATTCTTACCATGTCATAAAATTTTTAACTAATTCTACTACATATTTAAAATAGTTATAATAAATTATTTTACTTATTATTATTATTTTTTAATGTAATATTTCATATCCTAATTGAGAAGTTATGTCCTATAGTTAAGATTTTTATTTCAAAATTTTATAATAATCTTAAAACAATGAGCAAAGTCGTTGTAATTACTGTATTTAAAAATAAAGATACACAAAATAATTTTATGTATTACTCATTATTTACTTATTTACAATAAATTTTTAATATAAAAACATAAAATTAATAATTATTATTCTATAGTGACATAAAATCATTGTAATTACTTAATTTATTTGTTAAGTTAGAATTACAATACTGGAATAATTAAACTTTATTATTATAATCTATAATTTATAATTTACAAATTTAATTCTTATTTAAGTTTCTAGAATAATCATAATTTAATTAAAATATTTATTTCTTGTAACTACTTGTTCATAATATATCAAATTTATAAATAATTATATTTATTAATTACAAGTAACACTAAATAATTATTGTTACAACATAAGTTTTTATATTATTACAGTAAAATAAATCAATTACTGTAATTAATGTTACATTATTTTGAAAATCATTGTAATTATTTTATATAAGAATTAATTATATTAATTTTATAATTATTTTCTAATTGAATATCTATAATTTAAAACTTTAAATCTGAATTCAAATGTTGGAAAATTTATAGTGTAGTCAAAATAATTATTGTATTGATTATAATTGCAGGAATTATTATACAGTATTTTTTGAATAAAAAAATTATGTAATTACTTATCTATGATAAATATTTTTATAGTAATATTACATTAATTAAAAAATATTAATATATGTTTAGCATATTATGGTATTTATAGTTATTAATTACCAATGACATTTACTTGACCGATAAATTTATTTTTTTATTAACATTTAAAACCACATTAATCATGGCAAGTTAGTCCTTTTTCCCTCATATGAATGTCAAGGAACTTAAAGTAAAAATTCATTTGATCTAATTTTTAGTTTTGGTTTTAATTTAAAACATTTGAAATGTACACCTATTGCATCAAATGGAATCAATTTTGCAAAGGATTGTAAAAAAGACTCATATAATAATAATAAATTCATTCAAAAAAACATAAATGATAAGAACATATTAACCACATTCAAAAACACTCAGACTTTTAAAAATGTGGAATTTTAAAACTTTAAAAGTTCAATTAGTGTTTCAAAATTGCTTCAAAAGTCCTTTACCACATATAAATGGGTTATAATGTACATGATGTATGAAGAAAAGTTATAGCTTAGAGTATAATAAAACTAAAGAATGTGAAATTTTAATTTTTTGGTGATGATTTACAATTTTGATCATTTTTCAAGATGAAACATTGAATATGTAAAGAATTTGCACACTTTTAAAAATTCATATTTATTCAATAATGACTAAAAAAAATGTGATGCATTGAAGAACATGTAAATATTTTTTACAACAAGTTACAAAAAATTTCATTCAATAATTCATTTCCATGTAAAAGTGTTTTTTGGGAAAAAAAACTTGTAGTGCTTTTCCAAAGTAATCCCTTTGGCTCCCAGTCATAAGTTTTAACCTTGATAGAATGAAATTGAGCAAGAATAACTGAAATTTTTTGGTTAGGCAGTATGAGATTGAGCCCATGTTTACATATAATATATCTTAGATATATAGCTAATTTATTTTTGGCCATCTAAGTCTAGAAGTGTTTTCAACTTTCCAAATAAACATCTTAAAGCAGGCTATAATTCACAAATGTAAGAGCATGAAGATGCTCATCTTGTTGTGTATGAAGATTAAGTACCAATGATTGCTCGATCAATGGTCCTTTCAAAAAGTAAAAATCCTAGCTGCTTCTTTCCTTGCCCTTGCTAGAAATGAAGTACAAAACATCTTTTAGAAAATGTTGTTATGGCCGTCATTTGTAGTAATACTCCATTTACAACCAAATACAACAATTTTGAAAAATCCAAAATCCTCCAATCTAGAAGAAGATGATGAATTTGGAGCAAGTAAAGGTCACAAAACTTTCAGTATCTTGGATTCTTTTAAATTGAAAAAATTAATTTTAATTAATATGTAAAGTTATCCCACCCATAACTAAGCTTAGATTTGTCTATAATATTAGCACACAAAGATCATGCACTTGCAAGGCCTTTAGTGTCAAGTTGTTCTTATTTAATCATAAGAAACCTTTTTAAGATTATTAGGAAAAACTTGAACTAATTTCCCTTTATTTCAAAGGATAATAAGTAGAGTAAAGAGGTTGTTGGTGTGAGAGAGCCTATAATTGTGAAGGTTTGCATGCACATGAAAAAGAAGATCAGATTGTAGAGTGCACATAGTTGAGTGCCCATCTCCTTGCACGACTTGCTTCATGCTATTGGTGATGGATTTAGGTCCTAGGTTTTGTGTTTTCTCTTCTTAAGGCTTTCATTGTGCATTTTGCACTTTTGGGTGTGGTCTTTTGTTTGAACTTTGATTTTTTAAAAAAAAATTCTTGTTCCCTTGCTGGATGTTTTTCCTTCATTTACTTATTTCTTATCCTTGCAAGACAAACATATACACACCAAACCAACTACCTCCATAATTTCAAAGTAAAAAATCAAGGTAATACCAAGTAAAAGTAGATTTCAATGTTGTGCATGGAAGTGTCAATAATCGTATATAAGGTGTGTAAATCTAGTGTAAGTGTAAATGATTTACATTTACATGTCCAAATTTTTACAATTACATTTATCTTGTTGCAGTGGATATATATATTTTTTACACTTACACATGAGGCCAGTGTAAATATTTGTCAAATACATTTACACAGCCCTATGTAAATGTTTTGGGTTGTGTAAGTGTAAATACTAAAATTATTTGTAAAATCACCTTGTCTTTGGGCCTCTTTTCACCCCAAACCCTTCTTTTATGGTTATCCATAAAATAAGGAAATTTTATTAAATATGGGAATGAAATGTTGAAAATCAACATTTAATGCACAAGGTTCAAGCTAATGTTTTCTTATTTTTTTGAATCTCACCTTATTATGATCAAACTCAAGGTTTTAGTGTTGTTTTCTTTATTTTACAGAAATTTTATTATATATCTTTAATGATTAAACCTTTTTGCAAAGTCATATGATTTAGTTGTGGGTGTATATTTTGATGGTTTTTTGTTTTGAATGGGCCACTTAGCAGGTTTATCTTTGAAAACATTATGAAATTTCCCTTGCTCAAATGAAAATCACATTTTTTACATAGCCATGTAAAATCATATAAATATACATACATACATAGATGTATACACTTACACAAATGTAAATGAATATGAATTATACATTTAAACTTACATGGGGTGTAAATCCCAAACCATTTACATACACAACATTGGTAGATTCTAGTGTTGTGTGGTTCTTTAGTTTTTGTAAGAACCTTTGGTTCTAGGTTTTTAAAAAATCAGAAATTGAAAAAACCTGATGGTCACTATGAGAAAAAGGGGTGTTTTGTAATTGGCCTTGCAACTCAATTTTTGAGTTGTAGAAGACACTTGCAACTCATTATATTTATACGCCATGAGTGTTAATAAACAAGTTGCATGAATTGTAAAATTGCAACACACCATATATATGATGTAACTCATTGTAATTCAATCAAAACAACTCATTTTCAACTATTATTCAACTCCATTATAACTACATCCATGATTTCATGTTGACATCATTAATTGTCATCCATCTATTAAAATTTGACACGAGGCATTATGAATTTTTGGACATAAATTTTTTTTCGAAATATTGATCTTCATTGTCCATTATGATTATTAATGGTGGTCCGAGATTGTGACATGTGACATAATAAAAATTGCCGCATGGCATATTAATTATATTTTGGAAAAATAAAAAATAAAAAAAAAATTTTAGTAGCAAAGTAGGTCATACATAACCATAGGTAGGTAGGTTGGTAGGCCTTAAGACCTACATACTTACATATTTATTTAGGACCTACCTACGTACATAGGTAGGTAGAAAAATAGGACCTACTTATTTACCTAGGTAGGTAAGTAGGTAAGAAAGCACAAGACTAAGTGCATTAAAGAATAACCATGAAATTTTATTTTTTATTTTATGTTTTTTTTTGGGTTAAATTTTTTTCAGTTCATCCCAAAATGGCACATATATTTTAATGTGAAAACATAAAAGAAAAAACCTTCTTTATATAATATGTAACATGGGATTCGAAGACAAAACATATGTGTTAAATCTTTTAATTGTTCATTAGTTGCAATTGAATTGCAACTATAACATTTAAGTGCTCAAGGCATGCCAGATCTAAGGGGAAGGTTCCATTGTTTTTGGTGTTTGAATAAAACTTGAATCTTTCCTATTGGTGCATCTAATGCACTAAAAATCGTCACAAATGAAATATAATTGAGAAAGTTATGGCCTTCAAAGTAGAGGGGGTCAAAAACTCAAAAAAACAAACCACCAAATGCTACAAAGGCCGGTTCCCAAACACCTACAAAATTCTTTATATGTTGTTCTATTGCTATTAGAGTTCAAAGATTATTTTAGAACTTGAGGTGGTGTTCCTATATAATTTTAAATCATTTAAAATGAATAAGAAATAAAAAAATTATGAGGTTTGAAAATAAAAGGGGTCCAAAGAAAAAAAGAAAAAAAGAAAAAAAGTTTTGTAAGTTGGAAAGTTTATTTATCTTCTTATTATTTTTTCATTACTCATTTTCCTTTGCACTTCAGAGATGATTTCTAAAACTTGAGCTAGCACTTTCATAACATTTTAAATCATTCAAAATGAAACACATATGATGAAGATATAAATAATTGGTGAATATGTATCCTTATTAAGTTATAAGTAGTTGTATTATAGTCATAACATAGTTGAACAATAATATTTTAGTAGTGGCGCACTAGTGGCCATGCTAATTATAGTAATGGGAATCATAATAAAAAACTAATTGCAAATGTATCCCATAATGGGTGGTGGAAATGTGGACACATGGCATAATTGCATGTATGTACATTATACATTAGTTACAACATAGTTGTTGTTTCAGTGACACATTTATAATAGTTCTAAAATAGTTGTCACATGGAACTACAATGCAACTCCTAAAAAAGTTAAACATGGTTGATTACATATGTATGTATGATCTATATAAATTACCATATAAAAAACTCATTTTCAACTCATTTGTATTTATAATATAATTAAATTAATATTCTCATCATATTTCTAAGGGGATAGTTGCGCAGTAGTTGTAAAACCTAAGGGATAGTTGCATAACAATTGTATATGAGTTGTTTTTTGAGTTTTAGTTACATGGTAATGTGGTTTTGGCAGACAAGATTTCTCATAGTGGGTTCAAGTTTATTAAAAATTCTCATTTTAGAGAATTAAACAGTTTTGGGTTTTTTAAATTTTTTACTTTCCAAAAAACTATCCATTTTTGGGGGATTGACTTGTAAAACATTGATTCTTTAGGGCACCACTTTTTAACAAAAAATTGACCAATTTTGATTCAGGTTTGAAGCAAGACACTTGGGTAATTCAATTATTAGTTTGGTTTTTGAATCTGCTTTGAAGTTGGTGGTCAAATTAAACCTCCTATGTTTACTTGAATATGAGGTCAATTATGAAGCTGGTTTTTTTGAAGATATTATTGTAGAGCACTATCAACTTCAATTATGTGGAAAGTGGAATTTAACTTGAACAAAGGCACTACAAACTACAAATTTTTAGTTTCAATGCAATTCAAAAAAAGTTTTTTTTGTCAAATTCATTTACAATGTACAAGTATGGAATATGGAACCTATGAAATCTACCATGGCAAAGCTCAAAAAAAAATCAACCAAAGAAAAAATGAAAAAATTATGGATGAGAAATTACAAATAACAAACTAACATGGCAACCTTAATTTCGCATATGTGAAGCTCTAGGATGCATTCAAAAGTTCAAAAAAACTCAAAACAAAAGAGTTTTCATTTAAAGAACCTTAATTTTCTAATTCCAAGAAATCTAATTTTCTATCAAAGAACCTTGTTTGTTTTCCAAGGGTGGGTCGGAGGTGGAGTGAATTTTTGGATTTTGTCAAGCTTTGATTTAGAGGCAAGGGCAAGTTTTTGGATTTCGTTGACCCCGATTTGATTTTGAGGGTGGGGGTTTTGTGAGTTGGGAACTAATGGTCATATATCCATATACCCAACAAAAAACTAAGAAAAGCCCACCATCGTATTAGAAAACCGCACAACACTAGTAGATTTTTCTAATAATTATTTCAATTCTAGTATATTTCATCTTTCATAAAAACCTGCAAAAAATTATTGTATGTATTTTATTTGGGGGTGCTTTTACAAAAAATAAAAGCCCATTGAGCATTTTGAAGCCCTACCTTTTGAAATGCCCACTCTGGTTTTTTTATTTTTCATGTGATCAGCACTTGGTATCATAGGAATTTTAAAAAAATAAAAAATCATCAATCTTTATGTTGTGTAATTCCCTTGGCCACATGCATTATCAAAATAGCACACACCTCAATTCGACCTCATGTTTAATTGGCTAGGGCAAAACCGCACTCACATTAGTACCAATTACCATGTTGAAGACGAACAAATAAAGAGCGTCCTCAGTTCAGTTCCACTGTTATAAAATAGGGATTTGTGAGTCCACCATTTCAAAGTAAGGAAGTGTGGGCCATTAGGTGTATGCACTTTAAGGTGGTTCATTTTTTACAAATGCTCCACTCCCTAAAAGTCCATACGGTAATGTTAAAATGACAATCTATTTTGATATCATTAATTTAGTGGGGAATTACATGGTGGTTAATGAATTGAAAAGCCCATATGAAAATAAGCCATTTTAAACAATTTTTTAATGTACATGCTAAATTTGTTTTTTGAAATCCACCGAAAAATGATTATGATATGGACTTATGAAAATATGGTTCATTTTAGGCCATTCAAAAGTCCATAACTTTTTTTTTGTTAATTTTTTTTTCTAGCAATGTTTCTACAAATAAATAAATAAATAAATAAATATATATATATATATATAGAATCCCTATAATATATCCGAAATAAAATTCATACACAAAAAAACATGTATATAAAGACACAAACAACAAACCAATCCATATTTTTGAACTTCAAAAGTTCATTACTATATATTTGGTGTATATATGTTGCAATTGTTTTTATAGATGTCTTCTTCTCCAAGTTAAAAATCTAAATCTAGCCACAAATTTGGAAAATTCTGGATTTTATGTCATGTTAATAGCGTGTAAATGCTCACCACTTTGTAAAAAACTGGATTATGATGCAAAAAGTGAGCCACCTTACCTTACAACCACCCCATTATCTCCCTTCATTTTTGGGATTCTTTCCTTCTTCATTTACTTCTATAAAAATAGTGAACTTCCTCCCCTAGCCTTAAAACATGGGCCCATTAAAATTGGCAACCTAAAAACATGAAGCCGTTTTTTTATTAGATCAATAAAATCAACATGAAGTTGTTAATATATTTAGGGTTTAAACATTATTATGGGAAAGGTGGCTAGGGTTTATGGAGAAGAATATAAAACAAAAGGTGCAATATGAAAGTATGACATTTGAAGACTTTGCATTTTGAGGTGCCGCTTAACTTTCTTTCACTTCATTTAATATTGTTGTTTTATATCCCACATTTTAATAAGTAATATAAATGACGATATTTCAAACTAAATTACATATTATATTATGACATCTTAGGTGTTGACACTATTATATAACACACAAACATAAACATTGAAATTGGGAATAGTAAAGTTATAGGCATTTCATAGTTTTGATAATGTGTCAATAATCTATAATGGTTATATCAGTGGTATTTTAGGTATTGTAATGCTTAGGAAAAATTGGTTCATAGGTATTCCATAACTTTAATGAAGTTTCAATAATATGTAATGGTTATAATAATGATATCATAGTTTTTGTAACACTTAAGCAAACTTGGAATATAAGTATGACAAAATTTTGAAAATGTTTCAATAGCATGTAAAGGTGAAATCAAGGTCAAAGGAACTAGGGGTGCCAAAGTAAAAATCCTTTTCCAAGGACTACACATGACACTTGTCATTGTTGCGTTGGTTTATAACTTAAAATTTTATATTTTGAATACCCCATTTAACATTGCATTTTAAATATAAATACATTTTGATTACAAATTGATTTTATATCATGTATATTATGCATTCATTCCCTTTATCACATATATATGAATAACTTTTGTTAAAACCACATTTTCAAAATCCATAATTTTTAGGGTCAAAAACACTTTTGAACCAAATGTGTTCAAATGGGTTATAAAAACAATTTTCATCAGTTCAAGTCCTTTTGCCCTTCTAATCATCAATGGTAAAATCCTCTCCAATTTTCAAAAGGAATGGTGCACATTTGATAGAAAAAAAAAACATTTGAAAAAAACAAAGATTGTCCATTCTCAAAGTTTGAGTGTTTTGAACATGCAAAAACATTTTTGATTTGTGTCAAACTTTAAACATATACACTTTGCAACTAATGAAAAATATTCCAAAAACATTTATGACAATCCAAACTATTATGTTTCCCTTGTGATCTTTTAGACATATAAAAATATAGTTTTAAGGAATGTCCACTCACTTGGGTGGCTCCTTTGATTGTGATTTTACCCATAATGGTTATAACAATGAAATCATAGGTATTGTAACCCCTAGGCAAATTTATACCATAGGTTTTGCATAGTTTTGAAAATGTTTTAATAATTTATAATGTTTATAACATTGGCATAGATACTAAGGCATAAATATATTATTTTAATATTAAGGCATAGATATTAATGCATAGGTATTATTTTTAAATGTAATGCAATTACATGACATATTACATATGTTTAACAATGTTTTAGCATTAGACATTAATATTGCATGTCCTTGTACATGTTTGCACTTCTTGATATATAGTATGACATCTACCTTTTGATTCAATTTTGTATGCCAATGCCAACATAAACATTGCTAATTTGTGGTTATGATAAATTGTTTTCATGGATATTGGCAAGTAAAGATGTGTACCCATGGGTGCAATCACAATAACATGTACCATAGCAAATGTAATGCTTGCTTGGTTTTTTCATGTTTTAAAGTCGAAATTTAATTTGATGTTGAAATTGTAAAATTTGTGAAATAAATTTGAAATTAATCCAATGAGTAAGAAATTAACAAAAACACTCATAAGTATTATAACGATTACTTTTAAACAATTAAAAAACTTGTAAATGGATTCGAATTGTTTTGACAATGACATTTTTTCCCAAATTTTTAACATAAACCTTAATAAAATAATATGAAAAAAATTTAAAGATTTTTTCAAAGAAATTTTCAAAAAAGTTTCAAGAATATTTTAAGAATATTTCCCACAAACAATCACAAAAGTAGTAAAAAAGCAAGCGGGTGTGGCTCGTGTTATCCTATTTGCACCCCCATCTATTATAATCTATTTAATTTAATGTAGTTTGTGCTTGTACTTTTTTAGTGAATAGGTGGGACACAAATTGGGGCACACCATGGTTTGCCCATTGAAATGTGTTCATGTCTAAGATGTAACTTCCCTTGTTTTGATGCCCAAAACTCGGCAAGGTTTTGGGAATGTAATGGATGTCATGATAGGTTACATACCATGGGCAATGTGGGAAAATACATTGAGAGAATGAAAAATAACAAAGATGTTCCTTCCCAATTCATATGGTGGCAATATGATCAACTAGAAGCTAACTTGAAAAGGCCAACCATTGATAGTCACCTTGGTCATCATTGATAAGTAATGCACATTCATAAATGAACTTGAAGTGTGGATGTGTGTGGATACAACATAATCATCCCAATACCATTGTCTTGTGTATGCATGTAAGTATCATTGCAACTATGGACCAGAGGACCACCATGGTGATCCTAGGCATCCCAAATTAAAAAACCGAGGGTGCACTTCCAAGTTTTTTGTGAAATGCTTGTACAAGTATCCAAATGTTGCAAAAATTTCTTGGTATCATCAAGGGCACACTCGTGAGGATGGTACTTTGAGCGAACACTTGATCATGACTCTCAATGATGTAAATCTTGATATGCAAGTTGCATTTCTTTAGAGTTGAAGGCTTGGATTCAATATCGATTAGACAATGGCTTGACCACTATGCAATTATATGAGGAACATAAGAAGATATGGTACAATGCATGACTTCTTGGAAAAGAAGCTTGTGCATATGATTTTTTGATTCAAAGGAACATTTGATATTCCAAGAATAAAATGAGGGAAGGAAGTTGGAAGCATCATTCTACATTTGACCACATGAGTATGCATATGTGGACTTTGGAACATCATGAAATTGTCTTCTTCTTGCAAGAGGAAGACAAAACAAAGGACCTACCTTTCACAATTGGCATACAAACACCATTGCAAATTGTTTGGTTGTTGGAATTTGGGCATAATGGAGCACTTTCTATGGATGGAACCTTTGGTACCAATGTGCAAAGGTACCATCTTTTCACCTTGATGGTGTTTGACCATCATTGTCAAGGTTTACCGATCTAGCATGGGTAATCACAAGTTGGCAAACAAAATTGGACTTAATACAATGGTTACTAGCATTGAAAGAACACACCTTGAAAGAGGATCCCACTTCATGTTTCATTGTAAATGATGCCCTTCAAGAGTGTGATGTAACCAATACAACACACAATTTACCTACCTTATCCCATTTTGTTTTATGTAATTTTGTTTTCGAAGGTGGTTTATAAAAAATGTTTTTTCAATATTCTCATGTGGTTATGTGTGTGGTTGTGTTTTCCTTTCAATTGGTTGTTTATGTTTTTTCATATCGGGTTGAAGTATCATTCTTTTGTTAATGGATGATAAATTGTTTAATAGTCATGTATGGAAGGATGAAAATATGCCCACATGCTTGTGTGCATGGCATGTTTTGAAAAATTGAAAGAAAAACATCATTTCAAAAGTGCCAAAGGATGGAGATTTGAGGGAGTACATCTTCCAAGCTTTGAAGGCCACTGTGTACAAGTCCATTGAGTATGAAGAAAGTATTGAGGATTTTAATTTGTTGGGTGTACATGAGAAAATTTGTTGATGAGTATTGTGGAGGATTTTGGGGGTGTTAGGTTTCACAATTATTTTTGGGCTCCTTACTGAGCTCATTTGGATTTTTAAAAGTGGATTAAGCAAAGAAAAATGGTTTAAGTCGTGCAAAGATGCAAGTTTTTTCTTTTGAAAATTGGAAAACTCCTATCAAGATTCAATTTGTGTCCAAGGTGATTTTAATCAAAGAAACCTTGAGTTTAAGGATGCCATAAACCTTTTTCTATTGGAGGCAAACAATTTCCTTTTGGAGCACAATTTCTATTCTTGAAATAAGGGGGTTGCAAGCAAGGTAAAGTAGACGGCTCATTGCTCCTTTTCAAAAAAAATTACATGTAGCTATGAAAAAGTTTTAATGTATTAAAAGTATAATTTTTTTTGGACAATAATTAACATGATAATAATCTTTCATTTTATGTTTAAAATGTTGAAAAAACCCATCTTGAAAGTAGAATTAAAAATAATAATTTCTACTTGCACAAAATGTCCAATTTTACATTACAGGAAAGTTATTTTTTGCAACTTGATTTATGACTAGGTTGTTGGTCATGGGAAACATCTATGACTACATGACTATGTAATCGAATAGGACACATTGTTTATAACACCTAAATGCTAGTGTGATTTAGTCATAAGGCAATTTGCAATTATGACTTTTGCAACTGTAAAGTCATGGAGGTCATCAATGCTTGATGAGATCCATAAATTATGGCCATTAGATATAATTCATTAAATATGAAATAAATATTTTTTCCACCCATGCCATGTAGACACCTGGCATGTAGACACATGGTATAAAGGCTAAAAACCCAACCTTTATGTTACGAATGTATGCCTTAGCTTACTTAGGGATCTAGGTTAATTTAGCTAATTTTAAGCTAATTAGGACAAGTTGCAAGTGTCAGGACTTGAACCCTTTGCCTCCACATTGAGGGAAGAAGTCTTTAACCCACATTTAACCATTGCATCACATGATTTTTACATAACAAACATTATTAGCATATTGTTATAAACATTTTTTTGTAACCTACTTTATAAGTTAAGTAGTTAGGTATTTACCTAATAACTTAGAACCTACCTAGTAACCTAGTAGGTACCTAGCTTGGTAGGTAATAGGTAAGTAATACCTAGAAGTAGTGATAAGTAGGTACTTATGTAGTAAGTAGGTATGTATGTACTACCTACCTAGTAAGTAGGTGTCTAGTAGCAGGTACATATATCTACTACCTATTTAGTATGTAGGTAGGTAGGTGGGTACCTAACAGTAAATAGTAGGTAGTTAGGTAAGTAGGTACTTAGTAATAAGTAGTAGGTATTAGGTAAGTACATATTACCTATTTAATAGGTAGGTAAGTGGGTAAGTAGGTATGTATCTAGTAATAAATAATAGGTACGTACACACATACATACATATGTATTACCTATTAAGTAGGTAAGTAAGTAGGTAGGTACATATGTACTGTACATAATAGGTAGGTAGTACTAGCCCATAGGTACTAGTTATTTTATAGGTACTTAGTAAATAGTTAATAAGTAGCTAACGCCTAGTTAAACTATTAACATAAGTAGGTTATTAATGTATGTAGGCTAGTCATGTAGTCGTAATATAGTCACAAAATAATCCTAATTTAGTCATGTAGTCACAATGCAATTGCAATGTAGTCACAAATTTGAGTAAAAATATATGACTAAGGATATATGATTACATGACTAGATTAGGACATTAGTCATAAATGTCCAAGTCATGAAAGACATGTTTTGGCATTGTGTTACAAAATGGGTTACATGTAGATGAAATATTGATTTTTTAAAAATTTCAACTTAATGGAGCCCTAAAAAATACTTATGTATTGTCAAATTATTAATGTTATAATCATAATATATCTAATTTTTAATATGAAGTAAGTTTGAACACCATTTTGTCCTAGTTAGTTTTAAACATACTTTCAACCTACTTTTATGATATTAAAGTTGTTCAAATTTTGTATCCAACTTCCCATAAACTAAATGTATGACCCTATGGTTTTATATTTCTATTTCAAAATATTTTGAATCTACTTTCTTGTGTCCATATAAAAAATTGTTCCTTTTTTTAATTGGACTTTGGGCGGACTACTTTTTTTTGCCTACTTTACCTTGTTGACACCTAGGGCTATGGCATCGAAGATGCTTAAAACCCTAACTTTAATGTTCACCCAATCATATGTTTTGAATCAATCTTGAGGGCATTAGAAATTATTTAATGCAATTTTTGTTACCATAACCATGTTATTTTAACGGGCAACACCAATTTTACAATGAATGGGGTAATGTATTAATGTGGGTTTTTATTTAGGGTTAAATTTGGGTTTTTTTTTTCAAGGTTAGTTTTTTTACAGTTAAAATCAATGGGAGTTTGATTATTTACATTTAGTTTTTTCTTGTTGTTTGTTGGCTAGAAAATTTGACTTTGAATGATGCATCTTGGGCATTGAATGAAAATTAAAATTATTGGTGTGTTGAAGCCATTCTTAGCTTGTGCATCCTCATTTTAGAGGTGTGTTGTTCACAACATGTTAGTTTTTATGCTCGACCCACATTTTAAACACCTATGACTCATTCAAGATTATGTGGCCAATGAACTAGCTATGCAAACTGTTGTAGAATATGATTGTGAAGTTTTTTGCTAATTTTATTAATTGTTTATAAAGCCTTAACACCAAATTGTATCACTATTGAACCCATTGGGTCTATTGTGGTTGAACTAATTATATTTGGGTCATTGGGGTTCTTCAAAACAAATTTGTTTCTTTTTAGAAGGATTGTAGTGGTTATTAATCCATTTAGTCCTTTGATTTGGTGAGCAAACCATGAACAAAAATTTCTTAATCTATCATATTTCAATCACCAAGTCATGAGCATTGTTGGTTCATAAATCAATATTAAAAGGATTTAATATGATGGGAGTCATCATAAGTTTGAAATGTTATTGGATTGAGATTGAAAATCTAGATGTTAAGCTAGTTCTACTTATGAAAAACTAGATGATCCTAGATTTGGGTTCACAAATGAACCAAAATCCATTAATGAGTACTTTGATGTTGAAGATGGAATGATTTTAAAAAATGAACATCTCATTGCAAATTTCAATTTATTTGAAGAAGAATAACATATTGTGGTGTTGAAAGGTGTAAATTTCAAAATAATTGTGCAAAAGCGATTTATCTTGTGAAAAACAACAAAGGAGGTACTTAATTGCATTTTTTTTGGTTATGAGTTTTTGTGATTTGTTAGTTGCAGATACCTAATGGGCATAATGCTTCAATTGTGTGTTGTGTGTTTATAATTTGTTGGTTGTAGGTATCTTAATTGTAAGTAATAACATGTTTCAATGATGAGTAAAGATAGAAAAAATGTGAAGCACCCTAAAATGTTTTAGAGCTTCACAATAGTTCAAAGTGTAAAATTGTATTTGCATGTGTGGTGTCAATTAATATCAAATCTCAATGTTATTGAAGTAGGATTAAAATATGTACAAATTTTTTTGTTAAAAGTTATTAACACACTTTTTGTAAGTTGTTTGTCACATTTTCATTTTCATACACATCTTTGATTTAAACATGTGTTTGGGTATATTCACAAACATCTTTGATATAAACATGTGTATTTTTGCTTGGAAATGATGTGAATTATGCATGTATTATTCAATGTACATGCCAAGGTTCATGTTTAATTAGCAGCGACCTTTTTCATACCTATTACCTTTGCCCTTGTGTGAAAATAAAATGGACCTCTTCTAGGCATAAATTTGTGAAAAACATTATTGTATTTGGCCCTATGGGCTACAAAAATCATGTTTTTTAATGCCTTGACCTTCAATGTGCTTGAAAGTAAATACCCAACCAACATTGGTTTGCCACTCAAGCAAGTCTTAAAGTAGGTAGGGAGGTTTTTAAATAGTCTATGTACAAATACAAAATTACAAAATTTAATATTGTACCAATTTATGGAAAATATTGATGCTTGAAAACTTAATTCACATACCTTTAAATTAATTCATACATGAAATCTCCACACTACTTATAATCCATATGAAGAGAGACCATGGAGAGGCAAAGAGATTTGGCCAATGGTTTGATTTGCTTATAATTTTTTTAACCCATCACTAGAATTGGTGGTTTTTTCTCAAGCCAAAATTGACGATTATTAGGAAAACCAAACACATGGCCAACATTGTTATAGACATAATTAGTGGCTAAAAATCACTATCAAGGACATCTTGACAATTAAGTTTTAGACTTGTAAAAAATTGTTTTACAAAGATGATAACATTAAGGTCCATTCACAGTAAAAGGAGTCACAGGCGCCAAGGTTAGATTTCGTACCAAAAATTGCATTTTACATGTGACTTGCATGGATTTATTTATTAAATACCAAAATTATATTTTAAATGTAATTTTTGGGATTAAATATCAATATTTTGACCAAATATGACCCATATTATAATAAAAATTATTATTTTTTGGATGAGGACTTAGATTATAATCAAACGTACAATTTTGTTTTTAACCATCATTACAAATTTGAACCTTTTTAACCATTAAGGACGTTTATAATCAAAATTAACAATATTCATTCAAAGGATTTAATACATGTGGGTGAAATCACAGTCAAAGGAACCAGGGGTGCCAAGGGACAAGTCCTTTTCCAAGGATTACATATGATATGTGTCATTCCTACATTGGTTTATAGTTTAAAATTATGTATTTTGGATACTTCATTTAACATTTCATTTTAGATATAAATATATTTTGACTACTAATTGATTTTATATCATGTATATTATGCATTCATGCCCTTTATCACATATATATGAACAACTTTTGTTAAAGCCACACTTTTAAAATCCATAATTTTCAGGGTCAAAAACGCTTTTGAACCAAATGTGTTCAAATGGGTTATAAAAACAATTTTCATCAATTTAAGTCCTTTTGCCCTTCTAATTATCAATCTTAAAATTCTCTCCAATTTTCAAAAGGAATGGTGCACATTTGGTAAAAAAACAGATGTTTGAAAAAAACAAGGATTGTCCACTTCAAAGTTTGAGTGCTTTGAACATGCAAAAACATTTTTGATTTGTCTCAAGCTTTGAGCATGTAAACTTTGCAATTAATGGAAAAAATTCCAAAAACTTTTATGACAATCCAAACTATTATGTTTCCCTTATGATCTTTCAAACATATAAAAATATAGTTTTAAGGAATGTCCATTCACTTGGGTGGCTCTTTTGACTATGATTTTACCCATGTGCATTTGAAAATATAAACACATGTGGCCCTTCCTAGGAAGTATATTAGAGCCCATAATAAAATTGAAAACATTTGATGAACATTTGAGTAACAAAAAGCATGTTCAAATTTTATAGTCTTTAAATAAACCCTATCAACAAGTGTTTTGTGTATGACAAAGGACTCTAATAACATAATGAAATGAATCCAAATTTGTAGGATATCAATTTCATGAATAAACAAGCAAAACCCCAAAATATGAACAAATAATACATTATATATAATTATTGGTGATTTTTCAAAGTAGTAGAGGTGCAATTTTCATAGTAATCAACAAGTGATTTAGCTCCTTTTATTATGAATGGACCCACTAGTGTTGTAAATATGGTAGTTCTATGTCCCTGAATGACACCCAAATCTAATCAACCTAGTTGGGTCCACTTGGACATGATCTTGCTCCGTTGAGAATGACAGACATCTTCTAACCTCAAACCTTGAAGTACTGTAATGTTTGTAACTTGTGAGCTCCCCACATTTCATAATAATAATTTCAAAGATTAACTAAATAGTTATTTTACTATTTATACAAGATAGTTCACCAACCACTCTTGTGGCTTTGAAAATTCAAAACTTTTAGCCACAAGGGAAAAATGTATAAATTTCATTAACAAGTGCTTGTCCATAAGTAAAAATCAAAATCAAAAGATAAAAACAAAAGGTTACATACATACTAGAATCTTTAGTGCATAGTTCATGATTTAGTCATCTAGGTAAGACATTGGAAAAGATTTCAGAAATTTCAATCATTCTAGAGTTTGAAGAACTTGTAAGCAAGGGGTTGGACACTCCATTGTTTATTGATTCACTCGTGGAAGAAGAGAGTGATGTTGGGGTTGAAAAAAGGGGGCGAGTTGTGTCTTCCTCATGGTAGAGTCCAGATGTGGCAATATCTGGAATTGAATTGCGTTTCACATCACTTTTAGGACTGTATTCTTGAGGCTCCATTTGACCAATGCCACAATCTCGAAGGGCTTGCACCACTTGAGGCATGGATGGTCTATCATTACTTGCCATCTCCGCACACCAAAGGGAAAGTTTCACAAGGTCTGAAAACTCCTGTTTATCAAAGTTACCTTCCATATTTGGGTCTGCCAATCCATTAAGATGTTTGGATCTCCAAGCGTCAGATACCTAAAAAATATAAACATTGCCAATTGTTAGCTTGCAAATGGTATATATATATTTTTCGCATGTTCAAAGGGAAAAGAAAACTTTTCCAATGGAAATTAATCAATATTACTCACTTTCCGTGTAATAGCAAAATGACTTTGAGCAGTCAAAATCTCCATCATCACAATTCCAAATGCATACACATCGCTTTTGTTCGTAAGCATTCCAGATTGATGATATCT
>Ga0116231_10005157_pt1 | contig 25884 bp, 22 predicted proteins | sample S1TSphgellanicum_2_FD_89695 | JGI IMG/M metagenome (GOLD analysis project Ga0116231, IMG submission 89695) | Host-associated microbial communities from peat moss isolated from Minnesota, USA - S1T2_Fd - Sphagnum magellanicum MG | ecosystem: Host-associated > Plants > Peat moss > Unclassified... | reverse complement strand
GCCACGCGCTGGCGCTGGCCGCCGGAGAGCTGGGCGGCGTTGCGGTTGGCGAACTGGCCGATCTGCAGCAGGTCCATAATCGCATCGACGCGTTTTTTGCGTTCCGGTTTCGCAACGCCCTGCATGCGCAGGCCAAAGCCGATATTCTGCGCGACATTGAGATGCGGAAACAGCGCGTAGGACTGGAACACCGTGTTCACCGCGCGCTTATGCGCCGGCACGTCCTGCATTTCACGCCCCGAGATCAGGATCCGCCCCGCATCCGGCGCCTCGAACCCCGCGATCATGCGTAGCAATGTGGTTTTGCCGCAGCCGGACGGCCCCAGCAGGGTGAAAAATTCACCGGCCTGAATTTCGAGATCGATATGATCCACCGCCGTCACGCTGCCGGCGAAAATCCGGGTAATCCCTGAGAGCGAAATGGCCCCGCGGGTGCCGGCGGGTTTGGCAAGCCCGGGTGGCTCAAGCGCGACGCCGGACATCAGCCTGCCCTCCGCGCCCGGTGAAATATGAAAATTATAGCGTCAGTCTGCTTTTCGCTTCCATGACACAGCACGCAAAACCTCGTCCCAATGGCAATCCCAGTCTCGCCCAAGCCGTGCAACGCCGTCAAGAATAATTGACTGGAAACTTAACAATCCTCCGCCCGAAATTACTTAATGTTACATTTTCTTTAAGCGTTCTCATTGCGGCTTTATGATCGTGGCGTATAGAATCGATGAAAATCCTAAACACCGGACCGTCGCGAATGCCCTCCGCCCCGCCTGACGACATCGGCACCCGGCTGCGCCGCCTGCGCCAGGTCTACGGCCTCACCCAGCGCGAGCTCGCCCGCCGCGCCGGCGTGACCAATGGCGCGATCTCGCTGATCGAGCAAAACCGCGTCAGCCCCTCGATCTCATCGCTCAAAAAAATTCTGGACGGCGTGCCCCTCTCGCTCGCGGATTTCTTCACGCTCGACTTCTCCGCCGCCGATAGCGTGTTCTTCACCGCCGCCGAGCTCTCCGAAATCGCCTTCGGCCCAGACATTTCAATGCGTATGGTCGGCAACCGTATCAAAGACCGCGCGCTGCAAATGCTGCTGGAAACCTACCAGCCAGGCGCCGATACCGGTGAGGAGATGCTCCGCCATAATGGTGAGGAATGCGGCATCGTCGTCACCGGCACCTTGCTCGTCACGGTCGGCGCGCAGGAAAAACTGCTCAACCCGGGCGATGCGTATTACTTCCGCTCGGACACGCCGCACCGGTTCCGCAACCCAGGACCGGAGCCCTGCACGTTGATCAGCGCCAATAGCCCGCCGAGTTTTTGAAGGAAGGAAGCGGTCGCTTTTTTAGAAAAAAGCTCCGCAAAAAATCTCTGATTCCACTGTGGCGGTGCTGTTGGAGCCCCCGTGGCCAGGGGAATCAAACGTTTTTTGCGGAGCTTTTTTTTAAAAAAGCGACCGCTTCCTTCACATCAACCCCGCCGCCCGCATCCGCTTGCCGCGGTACCACAGGCTCCAGGCCATCATCGCGCCGAAAATGCCGTAGGAGATGAACGGCGAGAGCAGCAGATAGCGGTTGATCGGCCAGATCCAGGCCAGATAGCACATCAGCGCGGTTTGCAGCACGAGCCCCAGGCCCCAGACCGCGGTCATCATGCGGAACACCGGCGGCGCGCCGGGGCGCTGCCAGATGGTCTCGAACGCCACGGCGCCGTCCTCGGTATCGCGCGCCATCATGGCGCGGGCGAGGTAGAAGATCATTGGTTTTTCCATCGCCAGGCTGCCCAGGAACATCAGCCCGATGGCGCCGGTGACCAGCGCGTCGCGGATCTGGATCAGCTTGGCGGAGCCGCCCATCAGTGTTGCGCCGACCGTCAGCAAAATCCCGCTCACCACCACGACGGAGACCGCGTCCAGCCGGCGGGTGCGCGCCAGCTCGTAGCCGCTCCAGGCCAAGGGCGGCACTGCCGAGGCGATCAGCGCATTAACGTCGCCCAGGCGGCCGTCCAGCGCCTCATAAACCAGATAGGGTGCCAGAAAATTGGCGAAAATCTCCGGCGCCTTGGCCAGCAGGCGGTTCAGCGGATCAGCCCTGTCATCGGGCTGGAGGCGCTGGCGACCGCTGCGCGGGGGATCCGGCCGGCGCGGAAGGCGAGCCGCCCGGCCTCCACACCCGCCTTCATCGCGCGCGCCATCAGCACCGGGTCATCGGCCAGCGCGATGGCTGAGTTCACCAGCACGGCGTCGCAGCCCAGCTCCATCGCGAAGGCCGCGTCATAGGCGGTGCCGACCCCGGCATCGACCAGCACCGGGACTTTGGCGTTCTCGATGATCATTTTGATCATCAGCGGGTTTTGCACCCCAAGCCCGGAGCCGATCGGCGCGCCGAGCGGCATGATCGCCACGCAGCCCATCTCCTCCAGCCGTTTGGCGGCGATCGGGTCATCCGCGCAGTACACCATCACCTCGAACCCATCGGCGATCAGGGCCGCCGCCGCCTCGAACGTGCCTTGCATGTCCGGGTACAAAGTGGGCGCCGGCCCCAGCACCTCGAGCTTGACCAGGTTCCACCCGCCGGCTTCGCGCGCCAGGCGCAGCGTGCGCACCGCCTGCTCGGCGGTGAAGCAGCCGGCGGTGTTCGGCAAATAGGTGTAGCGCGCCGGGCTCACATAATCCTGCAGCATCGGGGCGGCGGCGTCCGCCACGTTCACGCGCCGCACGGCGACCGTGACCATCTCGGCGCCTGAAGCCTCGATCGCCGCGGCGGTGGTAGGCAGGTCCTTGTATTTGCCGGTGCCGACGATCAGCCGGGAGGCGAATTTGCGGCCCGCCACACTCCAGCCATCATCGGTGGTCAAGCTCCCGTCCATCGCCTAGCCCCCACCGATAAAGTGAACGATTTCAATCTCATCCCCCGCTGCCAGCCTGGTCTCCCCGTATTGCGAGCGCGGCACGATCTCGCGGTTGCGCTCGACCGCGACTTTGCGCGTGTCCAGCGCCAACTGCGCCAGCAGCCCGGCGACGCTCAAACCCGCCTGAATGGCGACCGGGGCGCCGTTAACCTGCACGGCCATGGGTTCAACAATCTCGCTCATACCCGCATTATCGCCCCGCCCTTGCCCCCCCGCAAGGCCGCCGCGAGGTGCGAAGTTGGCGGCAACGAAACGGCTGTGCTAGCGGAGCCCAGATGCCCGCCCCTCTGATCCTGATTCTGAACGGCCCCAACCTGAACCTGCTCGGGCTGCGCGAGCCGGAAATCTACGGCACCGGCACGCTGGACGACCTTGAGACGCTGTGCGCGGAAACCGCCGAGGGCTTAGGGATCGGCGTGGAGTTCCGCCAGAGCAATATCGAGGGCGAGCTGATCTCCTGGGTGCACGAGGCGCGCAGCCGCGCCGCCGGGCTGATCATCAACCCGGCCGGGTACTCCCACACCTCGATCGCCCTGATGGACGCGGTCCTCGCCCTGGATATCCCGGTGATCGAGGTCCATCTCTCCAACATCCACAAGCGCGAGGCCTTCCGCCACCACTCCTTTGTTTCCCAGGCCGCCGACGGCGTGATTTGCGGCCTGGGATTCGCGGGCTATAGGCTGGCGCTGATCGCCCTCTCTGACATTCTGGAAGAAGACCAATGAGCCTCTCCTTCGACCCCGATGCCATCCGCCTGCTGGCCGAGCTGATCAACAGCACCGGCCTGTCGGAGATCGAACTGGCGGAGGGCGACCGCAAGCTCCGCCTGGCCCGGGTGATCGCGCCCGTCTCCGTCCCGGTCGCGGCCGCCGCCGCACCGGCGCCGGCACCGCCGGCCGCAGCACCGGCGCAAGCCGCCGAGGCGCCGAAGCCGGCCGACCCCGCCAAGCACCCCGGGGTGGTGAAAAGCCCGATGGTGGGTGTCGCCTATCTCTCCGCCGAGCCGGGCGCCGCACCCTATGTCTCGGTCGGCCAAACGGTCGAGGCCGGCGCCACGCTGCTGCTGATCGAGGCGATGAAAACCTTCAACCAGATCAAGGCACCGCGCGCCGGCACCGTGACGCGCATCTTCGTCGCGGCCGGCGCGCCGGTGGAGTTCGACGAGCCTTTGTTGATTATCGAATAGGAAAGGAAGGAAGAAAGACGTTCTTTTTTGAAAAAAAGAACCAAAAAACTCTTTTGGACTGGGTGCGTTGCCTTTGAAACGCCCGCAGGCCAGAGGAATCAAAAGTTTTTTGCTTCTTTTTTTCAAAAAAGAAGTTCTTTCTTAACTATGACCTGATGTTCAAAAAAATCCTCATCGCCAATCGCGGCGAAATCGCCCTTCGCATCCAGCGCGCCTGCCGGGAGCTTGGCATCGCCACGGTGGCTGTGCATTCCACCGCGGATACGGATGCCATGCATGTGCGCCTGGCCGATGAGAGCGTGTGCATCGGCCCGCCGCTGGCGCGGGATTCCTACCTCAACATGCCGGCGATCCTCTCGGCGGCGCTGATCACCGGGGCGGAGGCGATCCATCCCGGCTACGGCTTCCTCTCGGAAAACGCCACGTTCGCCGAGATGGTGGAGGCGCATAACCTCGTCTTCATCGGGCCCACCGCGACGCATATCCGCATGATGGGCGACAAGATCACCGCGAAGACCACGATGGCGGAGCTGGGCGTGCCGCTGGTGCCGGGCTCACCCGGCGAGCTGGAGACGCTGGATGAGGCCCGCGCGGTGGCGGAAAAAATCAAATACCCCGTGCTCATCAAAGCCGCGGCCGGCGGCGGCGGGCGCGGCATGAAGGTCGCGCGCAGCGCCGACGAGCTGGATGCCGCCTTCCACGAGGCCCGCGCCGAGGCCGGTGCCGCCTTCGGCAACAACGCCGTGTATATGGAAAAATACCTCGACAAGCCCCGGCATATCGAGCTGCAGATTTTGGCCGATAATCACGGCGCCGTGGTGCATATCGGCGAGCGTGACTGCTCGCTGCAGCGCCGCCACCAGAAATTGCTGGAAGAGGCGGGCTCCCCCGCCATCACCGCGGCCGAGCGTGACGCGCTGGGCGAAACGGTCACCACCGCGCTCGCCAAAATCGGCTACCGCAATGCCGGCACGCTCGAATTTTTATACCAGGACGGGCAATTCTCCTTCATCGAGATGAACACCCGCCTGCAGGTGGAACACCCGGTCTCCGAGATGATCTCGGGCATCGACCTGGTGCATGAGCAAATCCGCCTCGCCGCCGGTGAGACGCTGGGCTACACGCAAGCCGATATTCACCTCTCCGGCCACGCCATTGAATGCCGCATCACCGCCGAGGACCCCGAGAGTTTCACCCCCTCACCCGGCCGGGTCGAGGTGTTCCACCAGCCCGGCGGGCTTGGCGTGCGCGTCGATTCCGCGCTCTACGCCGGCTACCGCGTGCCGCCGCATTACGATTCGCTGATTGCCAAGCTGATCACCTACGGTAAAAACCGCCCCGAGGCGATTGCCCGCATGCGCCGCGCCTTGCGCGAATTCGTCATCACCGGGATTAAAACCACCATCCCCCTGCATGAACGCATTCTGGAGGACCCGGAGTTTATTGCCGGGGATTATACGATCCATTGGCTGGAACGGTTTGTCGCGAAGTAAGCGGTCGCTTTTTTAAAAAAAAGCTCCGCAAAAAATTTTTGATTCCTCTGGGGCTGTGCTGGTGGCGCGGCCAAAGCCCAGAGGAATCAAAAGTTTTTTTGCTGCTTTTTTTTCAAAAAAAGCAGCGCTTCCTTCATCCACCCATCAACTGGTAAGGCCCGCCGCGCTCCAGCGCGCGCTGATACGCCGGGCGGCCTTGCAGCCCGGACAAATACCCCTTGAGCACCGGCGGCAGGCTGCCGCGCACGGCCGCCGCCTCCACCGGAAAGCTCATCATGATATCGGCACCGGTCAGCTCATCGCCCGCGAAATACGCGCTCTTGTCCAGTGCGGCGGCCCAGAATTGTACGTGGCTGGCGATCTGCGGGTCGAGATAGCTCTTGATCACCCCGCCCATCAGCGCCTTGGCCACCGGCTTCATGAAGAACGGCAGCGCCGGGGATTTCGGGATGGCGCCGAAAATCAGCTTCATCACCAGAGGCGGCATGGCCGAGCCCTCGGCATAGTGCATCCAGTAATTATAGCGCAGCCGCTCGGGCGTGCCGGATGCGGGGATCAGCCGCCCGGCGCCATAGGTCTCGATCACGTACTCCACGATCGCGCCGGTCTCGGCGATGGTGTTATCGCCATCGGTGATGACCGGGGATTTGCCGAGCGGGTGCACCGCCCGCAGCGCGGCCGGCGCCAGCATGGTTTTGGCGTCCCGCTCATAGCGTTTCACCTCATAATCCAGCCCGAGCTCTTCCAGCAGCCAGATCACCCGCTGCGAGCGCGAGTTGTTGAGGTGATGAACGATGATCATGCCGGCCTCCGGATTTGCCGCGTCTTTATGCGCGCGCGACGCTCCCGGCGTAGAGGGTTTTGCCGGTCATGTCGACCAAACCGTAATCCAGCCGGTCGGCGCTCAAAAACGCGGTCATGAAGCCATGCGCGCCGGAGACGAACCCGCCGCGGATGGGCGGGCCAGGCGGATAGACCTGCGAGCCGGCGCCGGTCACCACATAGGTGATCCCCGCCATCTGGACCGATTGCAGGCAATGGTCGTGCCCGCAAATGTAGATTTTGATGCCGTGCTTGCGCAGAATTGGGTCCAGCCGTGCGATCAAATCGGGCTGGTCATGGTCATAACCATCCTCCGCCGCCAGCGCGGTATAGATCGGGTGGTGGCCGATCACGATCTTCCACGGCGCGGTTGAGGTGCCCAGCGCCTGATCCAGCCAGGCGAGCTGTGCATCGGTATCCTGGCCGGTGATGTTGGTGCGCGAGCCGATATAGGCGCGGATGAAGGGCGAGGTATCCACGTAGAAAAAATCCGCGGCCGAGCCATCGGGCAGCGTCTGGCTGTCCACGTAATAGCGCGCCGGCAGCCGCCAGCGGGTGCTGATTTTGCTGTAATCCAGCTGCGCCTGGACATTGCCGCGGTAGTCATGGTTGCCCAAAATCACTTTCCAGGGTTTGAACAGCGCGGGGGCGGTGTAGATCTGCTCAAACGAGCTCTGCCATTGCGGGTCATCGAGCCCGGTCACCCCGTTCTCGTAGAAATTATCGCCGACCGAGACGATGAATTTGGCGTCCATCGCGGCGGCGGTCTTGCCCATCTGCACGGCGACCTGGGCTTGGTCATAATGCCCGCCGCGGCCCCAATCGCCCACCAGGATGAATGGCAGTGCCGCGGCCGCCTGGGCGGCGCCCGGCAGAAATGCGGCGCCGGCGCCAAGGCCGGCGGAGGTGGAGACGAAGCGGCGGCGGGTTATGTGCATGGTGGCCTCTTGGGTAGGTTTAGGACGTAAGCGATCACTTGTTTGAAAAAAACCGGCGCAAAATTTTTTTGACTCCAGGCTTCGGCTGTGGAACCCCCTTGTCCCAGTGTTAACAAAAATTTTTTGGTGCCGCTTTTTTTAAAAAAGCGGCCGCTAGCTGTCTCCTAACAATTGATCCGGCGGTGTTGTGCGAAGTTTCCAAGACAATCGGCCAGGTTGCAAATCGTCCATTTTTGTTGAACCGGCCGCCGGGGCGGCCAATCTGTTGGTTATGTCCAAGGCGAGCACGCTCACCCCGGCCGGCAGGTCCGGCGCGCCGCGCGCGCGTGAAAAAAACGCCCCTGGCCGCGTTGTGATCGTCTCCAACCGGGTCCCTTCGCCGAGCGATAAAACCGCCACCGCCGGCGGCCTCGCCGTCGCGCTGGCGGACGCGGTCACCCCCGGCTCGCTCTGGTTCGGCTGGAGCGGCAAGCGCGCGGACGAGACCTCGGCCAAAGCGCATACGGAAATTTCCGATACAAACGTCACCTACGCGACGATCGACATCGCCGAACGCGACTATCAGCGCTTCTATAACGGGTTTGCCAATGGCGCGCTTTGGCCGCTTTTGCACTACCGCACCGGGCTGCTGCGCTTCAACCGGCCGGATTTTGAGGCCTACCGGACGGTGAACCGCGCCTTCGCCGAGGCGCTGCTGCCGCTCATCAGGCCGGGCGATTTGATCTGGATCCATGACTACCAGTTGATGACGATGGCGGCCGAGTTGCGCGCTTTGGGCGTTGCCAACCGCATCGGCTTCTTCCTGCACGTGCCGTTCGTGCCGCCCTCGCTGCTGCAGGTGCTGCCGCCCGCCGCCGAGCTGATCGCCGCACTCTCGGCCTGCGATATCGTCGGCTTCCAGACCGCCGGGGATGTCTCGGCGTTTCTGGACAATGCCGCCATTTGCCTCGGCGTGCAGCCGGACAATGCCGGTTGCTATCTCTACCAGGGCCGCAAAACCCGCGCGGTGCTCACCCCCATCGGCATCGACTCCGATAAATTCGCCGCACTCGCCGAAACGGCCGAGCAGACCGCGGAGACCATCAGGCTGCGCGAGAGCCTGGGCGACCGCGCTCTGGTGCTGGGCGTGGACCGGCTGGACTACTCCAAGGGCCTGCCCCAGCGCTTCGATGCCTATGGCAGGCTGCTCTACGCCTACCCCCAGCACCGCCGCTGCGTGAATTTTTTGCAAATCGCCGCGCGCTCCCGCCAGGAGGTCGGCTCCTACCAAACCCTGCGCCGCGAGCTCGACCGCCGCGCCGGCGACATCAACGGCGAATTCTCGGATTTCGACTGGGTGCCGCTGCGCTACATGACCCACCCGGTGAAGCGCAACGCCATCGCCGGGTTTTACCGCACCGCCAGAATCGGCCTCGTCACCCCGCTGCGGGACGGGATGAACCTGGTCGCCAAGGAATATGTCGCCGCGCAAAACGCCGCCAACCCGGGCATGCTGGTGCTCTCGCGCTTCGCAGGCGCCGCCGATGAACTGACCGAAGCGCTGATCGTCAACCCGTTCGACCCCGACGAGGTCGCCGCCGCCATGCACCAGGGGCTCGTGATGCCGCTCGAAGAGCGCCAGGCCCGCCACGCCGCCTTGCTGGCGAAGGTGAAGCACACAAACGCCAGGCGTTATTGCGAGCAATTCTTGGAGTATTTGAGGGATGATCAGTGAAGGCAAGGCAAGCAAGCGCTGCTTTTTTTGAAAAAAAAGCAGCAAAAAAACTTTTGATTCCACAGGGGCGCTGCCGCTGGGGCGCCCGTAGCCCAGAGGACAAAAATTTTTTGCGGAGCTTTTTTTTAAAAAAGCGACCGCTTATACCGACGGTCATAAATAATGACCGTCGGTATAAGCCTCTCTTTTGGCGCGTGGCCGCCCCACCAGCCCCACGCGCGATACCAACTGGCCTTGAATATGAGGCATATTCAAGGCCAGTTGGTATTACTTCACGGCTTAGCGCATGACCGGCCCGGTTTGGTACAAAGACGCGGTCATCTACCAGCTCCACGTCAAATCTTTTTTCGACTCCAACAATGACGGGGTGGGCGATTTTGCCGGGCTGATCGAGAAGCTCGACTATATCGAGGCGCTTGGTGTCACCGCCATCTGGCTGCTGCCGTTCTATCCGTCGCCGCGCCGCGATGACGGGTATGATATTTCGGATTTCCGCGGCGTGCACCCGGATTACGGGACGCTGGAGGATGTGCGGCGCTTCATCGAACAGGCGCATCGGCGGAATTTGCGGGTGATTACCGAGCTGGTGGTCAATCACAGCTCGGACCAGCACCCCTGGTTTCAGCGCGCGCGGCTGGCACCACCGGGATCGCCGGAGCGGGATTTCTATGTGTGGTCCGACACCGACCAGAAATATCCCGGCACGCGCATCATCTTCCTCGATACCGAAAAATCCAACTGGACCTGGGATGAAACCGCGAAAGCGTTCTACTGGCACCGGTTTTTCGCGCACCAGCCGGATTTGAATTTCGACAATCCGGCGGTGCTGGAGGAGGTGCTCGATATCATGCGCTTCTGGCTCGATCTCGGGGTGGATGGGCTGCGGCTGGACGCGGTGCCGTATCTGATCGAGCGCGACGGCACCAATAACGAGAATTTGCCCGAGACCCATGCGGTGTTGAAAAAAATCCGCGCCGCGCTCGATGCCTATGCGCCGGATAGGATGCTTCTGGCGGAGGCCAACCAATGGCCGGAGGACGCGCAGGCCTATTTCGGCGACGGCGATGAGTGCCACATGTCGTTCCATTTTCCGCTGATGCCGCGGATGTATATGGCGATTGCGCAGGAAGACCGGTTTCCGATCACCGACATCATGCGCCAGACGCCGGCGATCCCCGAGGCCTGCCAATGGGCGATTTTTCTGCGCAACCATGACGAGTTGACGCTGGAGATGGTGACCGATTCCGAGCGCGATTACCTGTGGAACACCTATGCGGCGGATAAGCGCGCGCGGCTCAATCTCGGCATCCGCCGGCGCCTGGCCCCCTTGATGGAGCATGACCGGCGGCGGATCGAGCTGATGAACGCGCTGCTGCTCTCAATGCCCGGGACCCCGGTGATCTATTACGGCGATGAAATCGGCATGGGGGATAATCTGCATCTGGGCGACCGCGACGGCGTGCGCACGCCGATGCAATGGTCGCCCGACCGCAATGGCGGCTTCTCCCGCCGCAACCCGGCCGACCTGGTGCTGCCGCCGGTGATGGACGCGGTGTATGGTTTTGAGGCGGTGAATGTGGAGGCGCAATCCTCCGATCAATATTCCATGCTGAGCTGGACGCGCCGGATGCTGGCGGTGCGCCGCCGCCACGCCGCCTTCGGCCGCGGCGCGCAGGTCTTTCTGTTTCCCGGCAACCGCAAGGTGCTGGCCTTCCTGCGTACCTTGCAGCCGCCGGAGGGTGAGGCGGAGGCGATACTCTGCGTGTACAACCTCGCCCGCAACGCCCAGGCGGTCGAGCTGGAGCTGCGGGACTATGAGGGCTATGTGCCGGTTGATGCGCTGGGGGGCTCGGCCTTCCCGCCGATCGGCCAGTTGAACTATCTGCTCACTTTGCCGCCATTCGGCTTCTACTGGTTCAGCCTGGCGCGCGAGGCGGCATTGCCGCCCTGGCACGTCCCAGCACCCGAGGCGCTGCCCGAGCTCTCCACATTGGTGCTGCGCCACGGGCTGGAGGATGTGCTCGCCCCCAATTGGCGGCATATGCTGGAGACCGAGGCGCTGCCCGGCTATCTCAGGCGCCGGCGCTGGTTCAACGCGCGCGGCGCGCCGTTCACCGCGCCCAAGCTGCTGCGTGGCGATAAAATCCCCGGCCGCACCACCGAAACCCTGTTCACCCAGGCCGCCGTGAGCATCGGTGGGCGGACCGAGCGCTACCATCTGCCGCTGGGGATTTTCTGGGAGGGCGAGTCCAACGCGCCGCTGCCGCAGCAATTGGCGCTGGCGCGGGTGCGCCAGGGCCGGCGCGTGGGGTACCTGACCGACGCCTTCGCGCTGGACGGCTTCGCCCCCGGGCTGATCCGCGCGCTGCGCGCCGGTTTGGTCATCAAGGTGGAAGGTGGCGAGATCATCTGCACCGCCACGCCGCAGCTGGAGGCCGTCACCCTGCTTGAGCGGCCCGAGCTGCGCCGGCTGGACGCCGAGCAGGCCAATGGCGGCATTATTCTGGACGAGGCGGTGATCCTCAAGCTGATCCGGCGCGTCACCCCGGGGATCAACCCGGAGGTGGAGATGGCCCGCCACCTCACGGCGCACGGCTTTGCCCATGTCCCCGCTTTGCTGGGCGAGGTGGTGATGCGCGAGGATGACGGCACGACCTATTCGATGATCGTGGCGGAGAGCTTCGTGCCTAACCAGGGCGATGCCTGGCAATATACACAGGATTATCTGGCGCGTTTTACCGAGCAGGTCGCAATCGGCGGCAATACCGAGGCCGACGAGGCCGATTTGCAGGCGGGCTATGCCAGCTTCGCGCGTGCGCTCGGCACCAGGCTGGCCGAGCTGCATAATTTGCTCGCCAAGCCCAGCGCGGACCCGGCCTTCGCCCCGCGCCTGGCGAGCGAGGCGGATGCCGCCGCCTGGGCCGCCGGTCTTGCGAAGAGCTGCCAGGCGGCAATCGCCCATGCCGCCGGCGAGGACGATCCGTCCATCATCGCCGCACTGGATATTCTGCGCGCGCGGCAATCGGCCCTGCTCACACTGGCGGCGGGCTGGGCGCGCGCCGGCATCGGCAGCACCCTCACCCGCGTGCAGGGCGATCTGCATCTCGGGCAGATTTTGCTGGTGAATGGCGACGCCTATATCGCCGGTTTCGGCGTGATGCATGGGCAGGACTGGGCGGTGCTGCGCCAGAACGCGGCGCCGTTGCGGGACCTCGCACGGCTGCTGCGCTCGCTGGATGAAGCCGCTTCCGGGGCTGGGCCGGCGCCGGCGGGCCTTGCGGTGCAGCCAACCGCCGCGCCGCGCGCCCGCTTCGCCGCCGAGATGTCCGCGCAAATCATCGCCGCCTACCGCGCCGCCAGCCAGCAATGGGGGCCGGATAACACCGGCTTTGCCGACCTGCTCGACCTGTTTCTGGCCGAGAGCTGGGCCGCCGCCGTCCTCGCGGCACCGCCGGCCGCCGCGCGCGTGCCGCTCTGGGGCCTGGCCGGCGTTGCCGCGCGGCGCGCCAATGACTGAGAGATACGCGGCGTTCACCGCCGGGCAGGATTACCGGCTCGCCGGGCTGCTCGGCGCCCGCCCCAGCGCGACCGGCACCGATTTTGCCGTATGGGCGCCGCACGCCCGGCAAGCCGCCGTGGTCGGCGATTTCAACCAATGGGACCAGACCGCCCACAAGATGGTGCTGGCGGAAGACGGCGTGTGGCAGCTTTTTATCGCCGGGCTCGGCCCAGGGACCCGCTACCAATACGCCATCACCGGCGCGGACGGCGCCACGGTTTTGAAGGCCGACCCGATGGCGCGCGCGGCCGAGCTCCCGCCCGCCACCGCCTCTATCATCAGCGCCGCCATACCAGCCGTGGCGCGCCGCCAGCCCGACAGGCTGGACGCGCCGCTGACCATCTATGAGCTGCACGCGCCCTCCTGGCGCCGCCACGATGATGGCCGGCCGTTCAGTTGGCCGGAGCTGGCGGACCGCCTGATCCCGCATGTGGTGGCGCTCGGCTTCACCCATATCGAGCTGATGCCGGTGATGGCGCATCCGTTCGGCGGCAGTTGGGGCTATCAGGTGCTGGGGCAGTTCGCGCCGCTGCCGGCGCTGGGTACGCCCGAAGCGTTCGCCGGCTTCGTTGCCGCCTGCCACGAAGCCGGGCTCGGCGTGATCCTGGACTGGGTGCCCGGGCATTTCCCCGCCGATGCGCATGGCATGGCGAATTTCGACGGTACCGCTTTGTACGAGCCGCCGGACCCGGTGCAGGCCCGGCACCCGGATTGGGGCACGCTGCTGTATGATTTCGCCAAACCGCAGGTGCGCGCCTTCCTGATCTCCAGCGCCTTGTTCTGGCTGGAGACCTTCGGCGTGGACGGGCTGCGGGTCGATGCGGTGTCCTCCATGCTCTACCTGGATTTCTCCAGAGAGCCCGGCGCCTGGCGGCCGAACCGGCATGGCGGGCGGGAGAATCTGCACGCGATCGGCTTTCTGCAGGCGCTCTCCCGCGCCATCGCGGCGCGCTGCCCGGGCGTGCTGCTGATCGCCGAGGAGGCGACGATCTGGCCGCGGGTCAGCCGGCCGCCCAGCCAAGGCGGGCTCGGCTTCAGCCATAAATGGAATATGGGCTGGATGCATGACACGCTGGATTTCATCGCCGCCGACCAGCCGGGCCGGCGCGGCCTGCATGGGCGCATCGGCTTTGGGCTGACCTATGCGTTCTCGGAGAATTTTGTGCTGGCGATCTCGCATGACGAGGTCGTGCACCTGAAACGCTCGCTGTTCGGCCGCATGCCGGGCGATGGCCCCGCGCGCTTTGCCAATCTGCGCGCCTATCTCGGCTTCATGTGGGCGCATCCGGGCAAAAAACTGCTGTTCATGGGGGCCGAGCTCGCCCAGCCGACCGAATGGGACCATGACGGGCAATTGCCCTGGGCGCTGCTGGATGAGCCCGCGAATCGCGGCATCGCCGCTACGCTCACCGCGCTCAACGCCGTGCTGCGCGCCACGCCGGCCTTGTACGAGCAGGATTTTGACCCGGCCGGCTTCGCCTGGGTCGCCGGCGCGGATGCGCAGCGCCCGGTCTTCGCGTTTCTGCGCTTCGCGCGCGACGGCGCGCCGGTGCTGGCGGTGTGCAATTTTGCCGATATTGGCATCGACGCCGAAGCCTTCGGCGTGCCGGGCGGCATTTGGGAGGAGGTTTTCAACAGCGACGCGACGGTATTCGGCGGCGGCGGGACCGGCAACCAAGGGCCGCTTCACGCCGAACCGGCGCCGCGGCACGGCCAGAGCCACAGCATCCGCCTCAGCCTCGCCCCTTTATCCACCATCCTCCTGAGGCGTTTGCCGCTATGAACACCCTGCACAACCTCGCGCGCGCCGCCGGTATCGAGATCGAATGGCGGGATGTGTATGGGCGCGACCATATGGTGGGCGATGACAGCCTGCGCGCGGTGCTGGCCGCGATCGGCTTTCCCGCCGCGACGCCGGCGCAGATCTCCGAGAGTCTTGGCGTTTTGCGGAACGAGACCGAGCGCAACATCCTGCCGCTGGTGACCGCCACGGTGGGCGAGCGGGTGACACTCTCAGGCGCGCCCGGGCATTTCCGGTTGACGCTGGACTCCGGCGCCGTGCTGGACGGCATCGCGCGCGAAAATGCCGGTGGCATTGAGCTGCCGGCGATCAGCGAGCCTGGCTATCACCGGCTGGAGCTGGGCGGGCATGTCACCACCATCGCGGTCGCACCAAGGCGGGCCTTTACGCTGGCGCAGGCAGCGCAGGGGCGCAAACTCTGGGGCCTGACCCTGCAGCTCTACGCGCTGCGCCGCGACGGCGATGGCGGGATCGGCGATTTTGCGGCGCTCGAGGCGTTCGCCCGCCACGCCGCCGCTTCCGGCGCTGCCGCCATCGCGATCAGCCCGGTGCATGCGCTGTTTTCCGCCGATCCGACGCGCTACAGCCCCTACGCCCCCTCCAGCCGCGCCGCGCTGAACGCGCTGCATATCGCGGAAGACACAGCCGTGACGGACCAGGACGGGCTGATCAACTGGGCGCAGGCCGCGCCAGCCAAGCTCGCCGCTCTGCGCGCGGCCTTCAACGCCGGGCATGATGAGGCCGGGCTGCAAAGCTTCCGCGCGCAGGCCGGCACCGGGCTTATGCGCCACGCGATCTTCGAGGCGCTGGCCGAGACCTTCACCCGAACCGGCGCTGCCACCACCGATTGGCGGCGCTGGCCGGCCGCCTACCAGGACCCGGACCACCAGGCGGTCGAGCGGTTTGGCGCGGCCTACCGGCGCGATGTCGATTTTTATCTCTGGCTGCAATGGCAAGCGAGCCAGGGCATGGCAGCGGCACAGCGCGCCGCGCGCGCGGCCGGCGCGCCGATCGGGCTGATCGCGGACCTTGCCGTCGGCACCGACCCGGCCGGCAGCCATAGCTGGAGCCGGCAAAACGAGGTGCTGCGCGGCCTGGAGATCGGCTGCCCGCCGGATTTGATCAACCGCGCCGGGCAGAGCTGGGGCATCACGGCGTTCTCGCCGCGCGGGCTGCGCAATAGCGGCTTCGCGGCCTTCATCGAAATGCTGCGCAACGCGCTGGCGCATGCCGGCGGCGTGCGGATCGACCACGCCATGGGGCTCACCCGGCTCTGGGTCATCCCCTACGGCATGAGCTCCGCGGAGGGCGCTTACCTCTCCATGCCGTCCGCCGACCTGCTGCGGCTGGTCACGCTGGAATCCCAGCGCCACCGGGCGGTGATTCTGGGCGAGGATCTCGGCACGTTGCCGCCAGGCTTCGGCGCGCGGCTGGATGAGGCCGGCATCGCCGGGCTGCGCGTGCTGTGGTTCGAGCGTGACGGCACCGGCTTCGCCCGGCCGGCAAGCTGGACGCCCGCCGCCGCGGCGATGACCAGCACGCATGATTTGCCGACCATCGCCGGCTGGTGGCGCGGCCGGGATATTGCTTTGCGGGCCGCGCTGAACATGGAGGGCGATGACGCCGCCACCCGCGAAGCAGAGCGCGCGGCGCTTTGGTCCGCCTTCCAGGCCTCGGGTGCTGCCACCGGGCCTGAGCCGGCGATTGCCGAAACCGCGGCCGTGGCGGATGCCGCCGCCGCGCATATCGGCCTTGCCGCCTGCGAGCTGGCTTTGCTGCCGATCGAGGACGCGCTCGGGCTGGTGGAACAGCCCAACCTGCCCGGCACCACCACCGAACACCCGAACTGGCGCCGCCGCCTGCCCGGCGATGCGCAAACTCTGTTCACCAACCCTGACCTCACCCGCCGCTTGGCCACCCTGAAAGCGGCGCGCGAGTCATGAGCCTGCCGCCGGTCACTGCAAACACCGCGATGTTCCTCGATATCGACGGCACACTGATCGACCTCGCCGCCACGCCCGACGCCGTCATCATCCCCGCCACCCTGCCGGACCGGCTGCGCGGCCTGCAAGCCAAACTCGGCGGCGCGCTCGCCATCCTCTCCGGCCGCAAGCTCGCCGATATCGACCATCTGCTCGGCCCCGGCCTGCCCTGCGGCGCCGAGCACGGCGCGATCATCCGCGACGCCGCCGGCAACATCGCCACCACCGCCAAACGCCCCGCCAATTACGACCATTGGCAACAAATTTTTCAGCGCTACGCCGCCATCATGCCGGGCGTGCTGGTCGAGGAAAAACAGTTCAGCCTCGTCCTGCACTACCGCCAGGCCCCGCAACACCAGGCCGAGCTGCAGCAGCTCGCCGAAAACCTCATCAGCCAATGCGACGACGCCGTGCTGATGCCGGCCCATTGCGCGCTCGAACTCAAAGCCAAATCCGGCGGCAAGGACGCCGCCCTCAGCCACTTCATGACTACCCCACCCTTCGCCGGCCGCACCCCCATCTTCATCGGCGACGATACCACGGACGAACCCGCCATCACCCGCGCCACCGCCCTCGGCGGCACCGGCCTGCACGTCGCCCGCGATTTCGGCGGCAAAACCGCGGCCGTGCGGGCGTGGCTGGGCGTGGGTGAGTAAGCCAAGGCCAGGGCTCCGCCCTGGACCCGCCGGGGCCTGAGGCCCCGGACCCCCATTAGTGATTCAGGTCGCTGAGAGGAGGGCGCTCGCTCCTGTTTGTTGGAACAAACGGGAGTAAGCGCCCTCCTCTCAGCGACCTGTTTCTTTAATCGAGGGGTCTGGGGCCTTACGGCCCCAGCGGGGTCCAGGGGCAGAGCCCCTGGCCTTACTTGCTCGCCGACCCCATCACCCCCGCATGGCCTCGATTTTGTCCCAGATGGTGCCGGCGAGGTTGGTGCCGTTGAAGCGGGCGATTTGTTGCAGGCCGGTGGGAGAGGTGACGTTGATTTCGGTGAGGTAGTTACCGATGACGTCGATTCCGGTGAACAGCAGGCCCTGGGCTTTCAGGGTGGGGCCGATTTGTTCGCAGATTTCGTGTTCGCGTTTGGTGAGGGTTGTGGGGGCGGGGCGGCCGCCGGCGTGCATATTGGAGCGGCTATCGCCTTCCGCGGGGATGCGGTTGAGCGCGCCCAGGGGTTCGCCGTCGATCAGGATGATGCGTTTATCGCCTTGCCGGACGGCGGGTTCGTAGCGCTGGATCATCAGCGGCTCGCGCGAATTGCCGAAGAACATATCGAGCAGGGAGCCCAGGTTTTCGTCTTCCGGTTTGATCCGGAACACGCCGATGCCGCCATTGCCGAACAGGGGTTTGACGATGATGTCTTCATGCAGCTTGCGGAAGTCACGGATGGCGGCGGCGTCCCAGGCGATCATGGTGGGGGGCATGAGCTCGGGGAAATGGGTGACCAGCAGTTTTTCGGGCGCGTTGCGCACGGCGGCGGGGTTGTTCACCACCAGGGTTTGCGGGTGGATATGTTCGAGCAGATGGGTGGCGGTGATATAGGCCATGTCGAATGGCGGGTCCTGGCGCATCAGCACCACGTCCATATCCGCGAGGTTGATGGTTTGCGAGGCACCGAAGCTGTAATGGCTGCCGGCCTCGTTGCGGACGGTGACGGGGTGGACACGGGCGTGCAGCGTGGCGCCGTGCAGCCACATATGGCGCACCTCGTAATGCCAGAGCTGGTGGCCGCGCGCCTGCGCTTCCAGCATCAGGGCGAAGGTGGAGTCGCCGGTGATGTCGATGCTGTGCATCGGGTCCATCTGCACCGCGATTTTCAAGCCGGGCATATTGTCCTCAAGGGTTATGTTGAGGTGTTGCTATCAGGATGGCGCTGGCGGCTCCAGTGCGGCGTCCGTCAGCGTATGTTGCAGGCTTTGCATGCAGCGGGCGGGGTCGCCATCGGGCACCGCTTCGGCGACGCGGGGTGTGCCGGTCGCGTCCGGGTAGAGGATGATGTTGAGGCCGCAGACGGTGGAGTGGTAGAGCCAAACTTGCGCCGGCCCGTCCACCCGCAACAGCTGGGGCTGGCCGAAATCGGCGGCCAGCGTGGCGGGGGTGGCGCCCACCAGGCTTTGCGCGGTGGGGATGGGTGCGGAGGTGTTGCCGGCGGTATCGGCCGGCGGGGCGCTGCAGCCGGCCAGGCCAAGCCCGGCCAGCATCGCCATTGTCACAAAAACGCCCCGTTGCGCCATGCATTACCCGAAATATGAAGCCCCATCCGGCTATAGCAAAGCCGCGCATGTTTGGTAGTGCGATTCCACGCGCTGTTGAAATATTTCTACCGCACTGCGGAATAAAAATGTCATAATCGAGTCGCCGGCCTGCCGTATTCCTGCCTTGCTTCACCGTCATCTTCGCATCATCGCGTAACCACGATTTTTCCGGAGACCGAACATGCCCGCCAATGCGCTGACGACCGAGGCTGAACTGAGGATTGCGGTGATCGACCGGCTGATTGCGGCCTCATTGCGCGACAGCCAGCCAGCGCGCGAAGCAACGCTGGAGCGCTGGCGGGCGCTGGGCAATGGGCGTGCGGCGCCGGAGGGCAATAGCGCGGCGTGAGGTGCTGGGCTCAGGCGCTATCTGTGAGCGCCTGGAGCGCGCGGGTTGGAAGGTTAGATATTGTTACGCCTTGAGCCGTAGCCAGACGGGACAACCTGATTGCGGGGCGATCGATTAAACGTGTTGTAACATCGGCGAGCGCAACTGACACCGCGAGGTAGCCTAGCAATGTCAGCCCGGCGCGCAGATTGTATGGGTTGGGCGCGTGCAGGAATATGAACACGCCGGCTGAGCATTCCACCGGGTTCTGCACTAAATAGAGCATGTAGGAGATGCGGCCGAGATACTGGCATGGCGCGCTGTTGAGCACGCGCTGGAACGCCCTGCATAGCAAGGCTGCCACCACTAACAGACCAGCACCGGCGATATTCATGTCACCGATCTGCACTTGTATACCAAATGCAGTGCTTTCCTCGAGAAACCAGAGATGTGTACCGGCCGGCGCAAATGGCGTGGCGGCCACCCAGAGTCCCACTGCGAGGCTTGTGACCCCGGCGATAGGCGCGAGCTTCGCGGTCCAGTCGCGCATTGACACCGGCAAATAGGAAATTCCACGGCCGATCTCGAACAAGGCGACGCCGATGCCAAACCCGGCATACCGGGTACGCCAGGTCCAGAACACCAAAATCAGCGCGACGGCAAAACAACCCCGGCTGCGGCGAAAGATATCTGCCCCGGCGCAATACCCCATGAACAGCACGAGCGAGCCGACAAGCTCGATCGGCATCGTCCAGAGCGTGCCGATCAGGTTTTGGACCGCTCCAGGCGAGCCTGTGAAGAAGGTAAAGAAGATATTGCGCAGGCAGAGCGAGAGCGGGATGAGATAGGTAACGGGACCATAGAATGCCGGAAGCCAGTTGGTCTTGGCCAGGCCGGCGGCGGCATTGACCCCCCGGAATGCGCCTAGATGCAGCGCCAGGTAGGCCAACAACGTCATGGCTATAATTGGCAGGCAGAGCCGCAGCCATCGGCGCAGCGCCAGGCACCACAATGGTGGCTGGCGCCAGGCAACACTGGCGGCGAGCACATAGCCACTAAGCACGAAAAAAATCGCGACCCCAAGGCGCGGATTATAGAATAGCACCAGCGGGCTATGGCCGACCGCCGGGTCCCAGGCATTATGCGCGGTCTCAGGCGCACCGCTCATCCAGCTTTCGAAAAACGCGATGACGAAATGGCTGAGTGCGACCATGAGGCAGGCCAGACCGCGCAGTCCGTCTAGATGTTTGAGTCGTTCGGCTTGGTATGCAGCCGGCGCGCTCATTGTATGTTAACGAGGTGATCGAGTTTATTCATAAGCCGAAGCTGCGGCGACCTTTTGGATATGACGAATATTAGATCACACGATTGCGCAACGCTGAGCAAGCTGTGGGTTGAGCACAGAATAGCCGTGCCCCATATCCCTGGAGCCGCAGGCTGCGGCGGTTCGGTAACGGAGGGCGTGTATGGCGGCTCATGTAGAATTTCCTGTGACCTATACCGATGCACAGTGGCGTGCTCGGCTAACGGCCGAGCAATACGCCGTATTGCGCGGCCACGCCACGGAAAGACCGGGCAGCTGCGCGCTGATCCACGAGAAGCGGCCAGGCAGCTTCGTCTGCGCAGGGTGCGGGCAGGCTTTGTTCGTCTCCGGTACAAAGTTCGACAGCCGGACCGGCTGGCCGAGTTTTAATGACCCGGTTGCAGGTTCGATCGGCACGAGCGTGGACCGCAGCCATGGGATGATCCGTATTGAGGCGCATTGCGCGAATTGCGGCGGGCATCTTGGCCATGTGTTCGAAGACGGCCCGCCGCCAACCGGTCTGCGGTATTGCATTAACGGTGTGGCGATGAATTTTGTACCGGAACCGGGCTAGAGCCGGATTCAGACATTAAGTCGATCCATTTCATGGATCGACTTAATGTCATCGCGCTCTGGCAGTTAACCGCCCAAAAAATAGCGGAATAAAGCGATATGTCTCGACAAAATTCGTAACAGCAATTCCCGTGATTCACTCATAAAAAAACCCCTACCTTGCATCGCAAGGTAGGGGTTTTTTTATAGAAATATTGGGTTGTTAGAGCGCGATAGGTTCAGATCGACACAAAGGCGCCGCTCTGAACGCGCTCTAACCCTATGATAAGAGGCTGATTGACGTTTTCGGTCGCCGCGCGTTGCGCGGCAACCTCAAACGATCAGGCTCTAGGAGATATAGACCTGACCGGAAGATAGTGTCGTTGTGGTGAGGGACGTGGCTTGAACGTTCTTGAGTACAATCGACGTACCATCCGTCAATCCGATAAGCGTGCTTGAAGTAGAGATGGGGTCCTGGCCGATGAATGAGATGGTAGCGTCGCTTGCGCCGCCAGTCGGGCTTTGTAACAAGATTGCGCTATTTGCACCCGTGAAGTCAGTGATCACAACGTTACTGCCACCCGTCGTCGCATCGCCAAAGAATTCGTAATAGTTGAACGTACCCGCGATGGTGGATTGAGAACCGGTCAAGGTTTCACCGGAGGCATTGCCGATTTCGAAAATATTCAAACCAGAACCAGCCGAGGACGCAACACCAGCGGCCGTCACATCGCCCACGCCGACATCTTCCAAACCGATATTAAAGGCGTTGTTCGAAGACGACGACGTTGCCAGCAGCGTCTCGGTGCCCTGACCGGTGAACAGCTGATTGAAAGCGCCAACCGAGCCTGCATTCGCCGCGGCCGTCAGCGTGTCACCATTGCCACCACCCACGAGGGTCGCCAGACCGGAGCCTTCCGTCAGCTCGTTATCACCGCCGGTACCACCCACGAACACGCCACCACCGGCGCCGCCGAAGGCGGTCACGTGGTTGGTCACGAATTCGTCGACGACCGTACCGCCGGCACCAGGTACGGTATAAGTACCGGAGAACACGGTGGCCGCCTGGGTCGAGGCATTGACGAAGTCGACGTTGCCGCCGGCGCCAAGGTTGAAGACGACCTGAGCATGTGAGGCGCCGGTGGCCGAGACCGTTGCGGTGCCGGCACCGATGAAGATGGTGGTGGAAGCATTGCCTTGGCTGGTCACGGTGTCGTCACCGTCACCATTCAGGTTAACGGTGTCGTTGCCGGCGCTGTAAAGCGAGAGGTTAGAGCTCTGGCCGGCCGAGAACACGTTGATCGAGTCGGAACCGCCGGCGGCGAAAACCGAGCCCTGACCGTTGGTGACCGAGTAGGTCACATTGCTGGAGGCGCCGAACACCGCGAAATTGGTTGCCGAAGAGCCGGTGAAGGTCTGATCACCGGGGGCCTGGTCCACCACGTCCACAGCATTCGGGTCGATCGTGTAGGTCCCGTTGGTCGTGCCGGCGACGGATACGCCGGAAGCGTTAGTGTTGGAGAATTCCTCGATTTCACTACCGCCGGTGCCGGAAACCGAGCTGTTGGAGTTAGCAGCAATATCTTCGACGTTCAACCCGAGCGTGGTGCCCACAGCGCCGCCGATGCTGCTGCTGTTAATATAGGCCTCCAGCATAGCCGAAATTGTCGGGTCAAAATTCGTCGGTATCGGCACAAACCCGTTACTGGAGAGAGCTCCTCCGACAGTTAGCATACCACTCATAACGACCCCCAAATAATCAACACTGCTATTCGTTTACCGATGCACTGCAGCAGAATCAACAGAAAAGATGTTTTAATTTTTATGAAATAGCCACCGGGAAACCGGTCCGGGCCTAATCTGTAGGCAGGGTTGGATTAACTTTTTGAAATAAATGGGTTAAATTTCAAAAAAATAGTAAAATCTTATTATTTAAACGTTTTTCGGGCGGTATTGTGACGAAATATTCGGCAAATGGTGAATAATCGCGCACCGTGCCGAGACCGTCACGTTCCCAACGCAAAACATTCGCATATCTGTCGTATCCAGGCCCCGCCGGGCACAGGCCGGCGGGGCAAAACATTAAATTTGCCCGAGCCCAACCAGATAGCGGCTTGACAAGGAGACCGGTGCGCAGCTGACGCGCTCATTCGCCCGAAAGCTCGCGCCGGCGGCGATCCAGCTCATCATTATACCGCCTGAGCGCGAATTGCTCGGTGAGCAGCCCCACCACCTGGCGCGATTCGGGGTTGTCCAGCACCGCCAGCGCGTCGGCCTCGGCGAATTCGAACATCGCCAAAGCCTCCTTCACCGGCATCGCCGGCACCAGGAAATGATCGGCATGGTGCAAAATATCGCGCACGCGCCGGCCCTGCCCCGTCACCTCAAACGCCTCCGCCGGGTAGATGATGCCGGCATAGCGCCCGGCCTCATCCACCACGATCACGCGCTGCGCCGCACCCGGCGGGATTTCGGCCCGGAAATCCTTCAGGCTCATCCCCTCGCGCACAATCTGCCCGGCGGCCCGCATCATGCGCCCCGCGGTCAGCGCGTTGATCCAGCCGATATCCACCGCACTGCGGATCTGCGCGCCGCGTAAATGGAACCGCCAGGTGGTGAACGAATAACCAAACAGCCGGCGGGTGGTGATGGCCGCCGCGATCGAGGCTGCCAGCACCGCCATCGTCACGCCGAAATTCTCGGTGCTTTCCAGCGCCAAAAACGTCATCGTCATCGGCCCGCCGATGATCGAGACCGCCAGCGCGCTCATCCCCACCACCGCATAAAACCCGGACGGCATCACCGGAATGAACGGCATAATGGCCATCAGCCCCGCAAAAACCTTGCCGAACAGGGCGCCCAGGAACAGCGAGGCGAAGAACAGCCCGCCGCGGAAGCCCGAGCCGATCGAGAAGGCGGAGGCCAGCGCCTTGATGAGGAAAAACGCCAGCACCAGAAAGAACGGGAAGGCGACATTGATATCGGCGTGCAGCGCGGAATGGCCCGAGGACATCGCCTTCGGCGTGATGCAGCCGAGCAGCCCCACCACCATGCCGCCCAGCGCCGGCCGGCCCCAAAGCGGAATGCGCGAGCGGCGGAACCCCTCCTCGATCAGCGTGACGCCGCGCATCACCGCGATCCCGGCCAGGCCGCACGCCACCCCCTCCAGCAGCACCATGGCATAGGCGCCGTACGGCACCACCGCCGGCAGCGTCACGGCCAGCGGCGGCGTACCGCCCGCAAAAATCTGCACCGTGAGCGTGCCGGCGAGGGCCGCGATCACCACGAACGGCAAAGTGGTGATCGAATACACGCCGATGACCAGCTCGATGCCGTAGAATGCCCCGCAGAGCGGCGCGTTGAAGGCCCCCCCAATCGCCGCCGCCGTGCCGGCGCCGACCAGCACCCGCAAATCGCCGCGCCGCAAGCGGAAGCTGCGGCCAAGCCGGGAGGCGAGCCCGGCGCCGAGCTGCGCATACCCCGCCTCCATACCGACTGACGCGCCGACGCCGTTCGACCAGGCGGTCTGCCCCGCGACGATCAGGCTGTCATTCAGCGAAACCCGGCCGCCGAGCAAGGCGTTCGCCTCCACCGGGTCCACCAGCGGGCGCGGCCGCAACCAGGCCAGCACCCACATGCTTACCCCCAGCACCGCCCCGCCCAGAACCGGGACCGCGAAAGCGCGCAGCGGCTGGACATATAAAGCGTCCGAGAGCCCGGACCCTGGTGCGAGCGCAAACAGCTTGCGGTGCATGAAATAGGTGACCGCGTTGATCGCCACCACGCCAAGCCCGCCCAGCACCCCGGTCACCGCCGAGAGCACCGCCAGCCATAATTCGTCCGCCCGCACCAAGGCGCGCAAAGTCTGCGGCGCGTGCAGCATCCAGCCGCCGATCGGCCGGCGGGCGGGCGCGGGGCTCTCGGTATCGGCGTTCACCCGGCCCTGTTGCCACGCCAGCACCTCCGCTAACAAGCGCCATGCCGGAATTTTTATCACTGCCGAGCCTGGCCGAGACGATTCGCATCCATGGCCTCAAGCCCGATAAATCGCTCGGCCAGCATTTTCTGCTGGGGCCGGAGGTGCTGGCGCAGGTTTGCGCCTGCGCCGGGCGGCTGGCGGGCCTCAATGTCGCGGAGATCGGCCCCGGGCCGGGGGGGCTGACGCGTGCATTGCTCGAAGCCGGCGCCGCTACCGTCACCGCCATCGAATATGACCCGCGCGCCGTCGCGGCGACCCAGGCGCTGGTGGCGGCTGCAGGCGGCCGGCTCCGCGTGATCCAGGCGGACGCGCTGCAGACCAGCCTGCCGGCACTGCTTCCGGCACCGCGCGCGATCGTCGCCAACCTGCCGTATAACATAGGCACGGCGCTGCTGGTCGCCTGGCTTGCCGAGGCCAGCGCCTACCAATCCATGACCCTGATGTTCCAGCGCGAGGTAGCCGAGCGCATCTGCGCCCCACCTGGCAGTTCCGCCTATGGCCGGATCTCGGTGCTGGCGCAGTGGCTGTGCGACGTCACCCTGATGCTGCACGTGCCGGCCAGCGCCTTCACCCCGCCGCCGCAGGTGGAATCCGCGGTCATCCGGCTGATCCCCAAACCGGACCAGCCGCCCCCGGCAAGGCGGCTGGCGATGGAGCGCCTGACCGCCGCCGCCTTCGGCCAGCGCCGCAAAATGCTGCGCGGCGCGCTGAAAGGGCTAGGCGGGGCAAAATTGCTGGCGCAAGCCGGGATCGACCCCGAACGGCGAGCGGAGACGCTGAGCGTCGCCGAGTTTGAGCGGCTGGTGGATGTTTTGGGAAAGTAAGCGCTGCTTTTTTTGAAAAAAAAGCAGCAAAAAAACTTTTATTGACGCTAGGCTTCGGGCGCCCCAACAGCGTCGCCCCAGAGTAAACAAAAGTCTTTTGCGGAGCTTTTCTTCAGAAAAGCGACCGCTTCCTTATAGTGCGATGGTTACTGCAAATCCCGATCCGGCGCGTCCGCCGCGATTGGCGCAGCCATCGGGGCTTCGGCGACCTCGCCGCGCTGCGCGCGGGCGGCGATGACGGTTGTCGTCGCCG
>Ga0116231_10005156_pt1 | contig 25890 bp, 19 predicted proteins | sample S1TSphgellanicum_2_FD_89695 | JGI IMG/M metagenome (GOLD analysis project Ga0116231, IMG submission 89695) | Host-associated microbial communities from peat moss isolated from Minnesota, USA - S1T2_Fd - Sphagnum magellanicum MG | ecosystem: Host-associated > Plants > Peat moss > Unclassified... | reverse complement strand
TCTCCCCTTTGGGAAAAAAAATTTTTTTAATTAAAATTTTGAATATTTTTTTTTTTTTTGGGGAAAAAAAAAAAAACAAATTTTTTGAAAAAAAAAAATCTTCCCCCCCCCCCCCCACAAAAGACAAGGAAAAAAAACCCCTGAAAATGAGTTCATGAATTATTACTAACAGTATTTAAAAGTCATGTACAAAATACGTACATGGGTAAAATAATTTACGTACATGGGTAAATAATTTACGTACATGACAACCTATGTGGCTGTTATAAGTAGGTACCAAGGATGAAAAGCAAGAGAAACTCATCCAAAAATGTTAGATTTGAACTCAGAGACGACCCCTCTGATTATTTGTAAATATTTAGAAATAATTTAAATGGGATTTTGGGAGTTTTCCCATGGTACCAAACCAACATGGTTGCTGGTTTTTAGTTCTTAACCCAAGGCCGGCTTTAAAGTGAGTTAGGCCCAGAATGTAAGTGAAAAGAAATTTCCTTGGAAAAGAATTTTCTTAATGTAGCCTAACTCGGTAGAAAAATTACCGTGTACCCACTTAGTTAGTTACATCCCACGTAAAAACGTTTTACCCCTCCCCCCACCCGGGCCCGCTCTCCCCGCACCCGCCCCACCCGGGCCCGCCTCCTTCGCAGCCTGGGTGGCACGGCGGTAAGCGTTGCTGTGTTCTCCTCCGAGCTGTTACAGCCGATATCCTGCGCTCTGTGTCGCACTGCGTTGCTCTCGTCTCTCGCTTGCGCTCGCTCTGCTTGCTTTGGGCTTGCTTCGGATCAGCAGTTGCAAAAGAGCAGCAGTGAAAACCATCTGTTCTTCTTCTTCATCATCTTCTCAAGCTCTTTCTCGGACAGGGCTTGGGCTGTAGCAGCAGCAGCAGCAGCTGAGGACATGAGCCGGGGAAACCCGTGGCTTGAACAATAACGACGTCGTCGTCTTCTTCTCCTTCTCCTTCTTCTCTCACCTTGCTGGGCTTGCGGGCGCGTGTCGTGTCAGGTCGGAACTGCGGGTGAGAGGTGATGATGGAACAGGCAGTGGAAGCAGAAGAGACCTGGGTTTGTAGGATGTGGGAACCAAGAGATTCAAATCCTTCTCTCACTCTCTTGTAGCTTCTCTTGGCCTTTTTGAGCTTGGCTCTCTTCTTCCTTTTTTTTGTTTTCCTCTCTCTTTCTGTGTCTGTCTCTGTTTCTCTCTCGCTCTCTCGATAGGCGTGTTTTTCTCTGTTTTGCTTCTTTTTTTGGGTTGTTTTGTGTGTGTGTGTATTGTGGGCATTTCTTGCGTTTTTGTTTGTAGGGATCGACTGCAGTGCAGTGGTTTTTAAAAATAATTTTGCCTCTTTCTGTGTACCTAGATTGTTGCATTGGGTTGGGTTCTGCGCGGAGAAAGGAGCTTCCCATGATGTCAGGAAGTAGCTACAGAGGGGAGTAGATAATGCAGCAGTGTGGGAAGAGGAGGAGGAGGAGACGGAGACGAGGAATGCTGGCTGAGCTCCAGACGACGGCGACGACGAGGAAGATGGGATCATGGCGTTCTTCGCTGGATTTGCAAGGGAAAGAGACGGAAAGGGGTGATGATCTGGTGGTGGCAGGACAGTGGTAGAAAAGGGAGTCTTCTGAGTAGGTCAAAAGAGATTCAAGGAGCGCGGCGGGTCCATGAAGATGATGGTGGTACGCTGCAGGAGGAGTCTGTGGTGCAGAGGAAGCAGAATGGTGGAAACGGAGCCAGAAGAAGAAGAAGAAGCTGCTGCAGCCAGTGGGAAGCTTGTTGGGTAAGAAGAAGAGCAACCCTAGTGTAGTAGGATTGAATGCCAGGGCAGTGGCAGTGGGGGGGCTGCTAAGCTCACAATGCAGGTCCACATCTCACCCAGTATGAGACGGATCACCATATCCACCACACCAGGCTTCCTGGATCCCATGAAGATGAAAGGCGCAGCACGATACCTGAGCTATCGTTGCCTTTTCTGGACTATGCTCCTGCTTGTTTTCCTTCTCCCTTTTGTCTTCATCACTAGTGCTCTTGTCACTCTCGAAGGTGCCAACAAATGCTCATCTATTGGTACACATTCTTTTGCTTTTGCATAGACCCCCCACACCCACACACTCCTCTCCTCCTCATCACATCACATCACCCTCCTCCTCTGTCTACATTTTGCATGGGCACAAACATCAGAATTATCCTCAAGAGGAGAGAACTTGAGAAGCTCTGAGGGTTTTGTTCAAGAGCTGAGCTCATCGTACACTGCCTGGATTGCTTTATATTTTTGTATTTTGCTGCCATTTTGAAAAATCTTTCTGCATATTTTGAGTTTCTGGAGATGGGTTTTTGCTTTCAGAGTTTTTCAAAGAAGTACTTACTACTTGTTGTTCAAAGCTTTTTTTCCTGTGCTCTCTCTCTCTGATAGATAGTGGTGATGAAGTCGCCAATTTCTGTTCAGAGATTTGGGCTTTTGTTGAGTATGGAAGAATTGTCAGATTTTTAGAGAGATGGGTTTTTCTTGTGAATGTGGTAATTTGACAGAATTTTTGGCACATTTTCCAAGAGATGGGTTTTTGTTGTGGAAGAGAATTGTTTTGTGATATGGAAATTTGAAAGAATCTTTGTCAGATTTTCAGAGAGATGGGGTTCTGGTGTGGAAGAAGAATTGTTTGTGATATGAAATTTGGCAATTTTTTGTTCTTCTTCTTCAGGTTGTTTTGGACGGAAGTTTGGGCCCAGATTAACATGGAGAAGACATATATCATCTGTAAGTGGAAACGAAATCTGCAAAAAGTCTGGCATTCATGTCTGAGGTTTGCATTTCAGATTTTTTTTTTGCATTGGACAGCAGCAGTAGGTTGCATTTTGGAAGTTTTTTTGGCATTTGAGAACCTTTTAGCAACACCACAGACTCTTTGGTTATGATTTCACTTGAAAAGTTCAATTGAATTGTTGGACTTGGGAAATGTGCAGAAGGCATCTGATCAATATTCAGTTTTGCTGGCACCTGCAAGTAGGACTGCAGTTGATCTACCTGAATCTGTTGAAGCTTTGGTGGAGGAGGCACGCAAGAAACAATATGACATGCCAACCCTATTGATACAATTGAAGGCTATGGTGTGTGCAAATTGCCAGCTCCTTTCCTTCTTTCCACACTCCACACTTTTCCTGTCTTTATCTGGTAACTTCATGGATTCATAAAATTGTGCGATTTTAATCGTTCTATGATCAGCCCTGTAAAAAAATTGTGCTCATTTTGTACATTTCTGCGGTTTCTGCCCAAAAAAATTGCAAGAAGCTGATTCTCTGTGCCCTCTGAGAATAATACTTGGGTTCTTGAAGACTACTGGGGAGTTGTTGGAAGTCATCAAAGTTCTTGAATCACTCAAGAACTGAAAATCTATCTCCTCTTTTGTTGCAGTCCTTTGAATTCTCAACTCTTTATACCAACATCAATCTATCAGACTCAAGCACCAGAATTTAAAGAATTTTTGGAAAAGAATTTCATGGGATATGTGACCATTTTTACAAGCCTTGTCAGTGTGAACACACATGAGTAGTAGCATGATTTGTAATGCCCTGATGTGGATTTGAGTGTTTCTGGTTCTTCATTATTGGAATTGCGAATAGTCAGTTTTTTAGGTCCTCAAGTCTTAGGTACTTCCAAAGAGTTGTTTTTAGCTCAAATTGCAAGCTAGCCAGCATCATGGCAGCTAAGTCCTGTTACTGCTTCTGCTCTTGTAACAGCAACTCCGTATGTTGGTGGTGAAATGCTTGAGATTAACCTACACCCATTTCTTGGAGTTGATGTAGTTACAATGTGCACACACCTGTAGTATTGTAGTTTGTGAATAAGTGGAAGTTTTGCAGGTGGAGGCAAATGAGGAGCGAGTGCGTGCAGCAAAGCTGCAGGAAGCTCTCTACCGGCACTATGCCAGCAGTGGGGTACCCAAGGGACTCCACTGCTTAGCCCTGAAGCTCACAGTTGAATACTCTAGTAATGCTCGTGCTCGCCAGGACTTGCCATCACCGGACCTTGCCCCTCGACTCACAGACCCAGGGCTACACCACTTAGTACTGGCTACGGATAATGTTCTAGCTGCCTCAGTGGTAGTGACCTCCACTGTCCACAATGCAGCAGAACCCGAGAAAATAGTGTTCCATGTCATCACTGACAAGAAGACATATGCAGCAATGCATGCATGGTTTTCACTCAACCCACTGTCTCCAGCTATTGTAGAGGTGAAGGGTGTGCATGAATTTGAATGGTTGACTCGGGACAATGTCCCAGTGCTGGAAGCTATGGAGACATCACAGGACATCAAGTGGTATTACCATGGTAATCATGCAGCAGGCACCAATATCAGCCAGTACTCTCCTACTATCTTGGCTGCCTATCTGCAGGCAAGATCACCAAAATACATCTCCATCATGAACCACCTCCGCATCTACCTCCCTGAGGTTTGCTAACTCTATTCCTCTGTACATTCTCCAGTGGACACTTAAAGTAGCCTTCTGCTGTTACCACTGTTCTGTGAACACCTGCTGTTGTGTTTGTTTATGGCTGAAGCACAGTTGTTGCATTGGTGGGTATATGTGTCAGCTTTTCCCTGAATTGGAGAAAGTGGTGTTTCTTGACGATGATGTAGTAGTGCAAAAGGATCTAAGCCCATTGTGGGAGATGGATCTCCATGGCAAAGTGAACGGAGCAGTGGAGACTTGCCATGGAGATGATGCTTGGGTGATGTCCAAAACATTCAGAAATTACTTCAACTTTTCACATCCAATTGTTGCCAAGACTTTTGATCCGGATAAGTGTGCCTGGGCTTATGGCATGAATGTGTTTGATTTGCGTGCATGGCGCCAAGCAGACATCACTCGTGTTTATCACTATTGGCAGAAACAGGTACCTTTTTTTTCTGTTTGATTTGTTTTAAGTTTTCAGCTTGTCTCCCCATATTTCCTCAATGCTCTCAAAGTATTGTACTAGATTCCTGCTTTTGCAATAATGAGGTCTTATTGAATATGAGTTCATTGGTGTACCGTAGAATATTCCAAATGTTCACATTCAATTCTCTTGCTTTTCCATTTTTGTGGTTCTTATTGGGTACCAATTATGGTTTGTTGGGTGGGCAGAATTTGCAGCTGAATTTGACACTGTGGAGACTTGGGACATTGCCACCTGCATTGATAGCATTTGATGGGAATGTGCATCCAATCCCTCCACAGTGGCATATGCTGGGCCTGGGCTATAACACCAAATCAAGCTTGGAAGCCACGAAGCAGGCTGCTGTCATCCACTATAATGGGCAGGCTAAACCTTGGCTCGACATTGCATTTCCACATCTCCGACCATTCTGGTCCAAGTACGTAAACTACTCTAATGAGTTTATTAGACAATGTAACATCCTTGATAGACCCTAGTGCCCCTCCCGCCCCCTCAACAACCTTCCTCAGTCACACCCAACCTGCTCTTTTCATCTGATTGTATTTCCATCATTCCATACTCTTTGATCAGTGAACTTCAGTCTCTTTCTCATTGCCAGAAAGGTCCCATTCACTGTAGGGAGGCAATCATGAAGTTGGAAGCTTTTATGGCAATTGGTTTGGGAGATGGTGATAAGAAGTAAACCGTTCATAGCCTAGTCACAGTTCTGCATATTGCTAGAATGTGCAAGCAGGCAAAAGCAAATGTGAAGGCTTTAATGGAAATTGATGGAGCAAGGAAACACACTTAAAAGTCAGTGAGGTGTGGCATAATTGAACATTTGATGAAGCGAAGAAGAGCAGAAGCAATGATGACTAGCTATGGTGGAGAAGTTGGGGGAATATGTGCCCAATGTTTGGTGATAATTCTTAGTCACATTTACTTGCAACAAAACAAACTACTGCAGACAAAAAAGGTGCTCTGCAGCAGATTTGTTGCAAAGAAGTGATTTTTTTTTGTAATAAGGTCAGGAAGAAAGATCAATTCTTTTGGAAAGGAAAAGTGTAAGGGGTGTGTTGATGATGGACAGGTCTAAGATTTTTTAAGGTAGTGCAGTACCGTACCCATGTTCCCATTTATGTTGAGTAGAGAAAGTCCTTCCAAGATTGGAGTTTGCTGCAATGCCTGACATGATTTTCATCTCCCAAAGTTGCCAATTGGCCATCCTTATATTATTTAACACCATTCTTGCTGAGCTCCCCAATCTGTATGTGTGTATCTTCATGTCCTCCTTTCCTGGGTTACAAAGGCAAGGAAGGTGTCACGCCTGCGTATCTGAATAACAAGTAGAATTGTTCACTTGGGTGGAGGTGTGCAATATGTAGATTCCTATGAGGCTGTGTTATTTTACGTACATGGAAACTCCAAGATGCAAATTGCTGTATTTAATGTAAGGACTGTAGAGTAGAACCCGTGAGCTCATGGGGCTGGAATCCATTTGACCCCTGAGATACGATCGGAATTTCCAGCTGAAAACTACTCTATTGGGTTGCCTCATGGGTTGTGTGAGTCCAAACCTCTGCTGTTATTGATAAATGTTTCATGGAAGTACATTTTTGTAGTGCGATTCTGTGTGTCATAATCATGTATGATCAAACTGCAAGCTCAATCAGCCTTTTGGCGTTGGTTATCTGTCTGGTGCACACAGTTGCAAAGGTTGTGGTAATAAATTTCACAGCTGAAATAACTGTAGGAGGATGTGCTATTTCTCACTGGTCATGTACTAGAGCAGGACATGTCCTAGGGTATGGTAGATTTCATCAGAGCTTCATGAAAATTCTTTGTCTGCCTTGCCAAACTTCCATGTCCACCCTTCCTTGCTCGCCCATTTCTTGTCCTGTGCAGATGACATTTGGAAGCCTTGGTATGTGAATTGTAACGTATAGTGACACCTTTGAATATTCAAGCATTACGTTTCATCTTGTCTTACACATCTAAAGTTGCCATTGTTATTTCAAGATGATCTACAATACAATCTCTATTGAATATTTGGGATAGATATTCAAATTGGGGTTGTTGAACTTCATGGCAATCATACCAAACATTGCTGCATGTTATTAACGTTCCAAAAAGATGTTCCTTTATGAGAATGCAATTTGTGTAGTCTAAGTACGTAATTTAAGTAATGTAAATGTGATGTAAACTAACTAAACTTTATTACAATTAACCACTACAACTTCAATGGAATGGAAATTGAAAAAGAATGAGGACTTCAAGTTTTAATAATCATTACTACCTATTGTGCCCAAATCCAATTAATATGTGTTGATTGCCAAAAAGTGGGATTTATGGCTATCAAACTACATATAAATCCCACTTTTTGGAAAATATTAATGTTTTTACAAATTCGTAACTTTACTCTTTGGCTTGGAAAAAAAGATTGTGAACAACTATTAAGGATTCAAAATATCCTTTGGGTGTAGGGTTTAAGCCTAATTTTTCAAATTTCTAAGCTATGTCATTCCAATATTGGCAACTTTTTAAAAAATTTGAAAACCTACAAGTTCAATTTGAAAGCCAAGCATGATTCCATGTAAACAACACATTCCTAGGAGTTGAAAATTGTATAGGTATGGAGTCTTGCAAGAAATTAAGATTGGTCACTTGCTTACAAAGTTCAAATGACTTGCCAACTTTTCAAAAACATTCAATTTGCTTATCTAAAGAACATGAACTCGTGTTCAATAGTTATTTTTTCACATTTTTGGTTTAAATTTCATCAAATGAATAGTTCCACAATTTGGTCTTGTGACAATTCTATTGTGAAAATGTCGTTTTGCTTCCAAGTCAAAAGAACCTAAACTATTGGGTTAACACCACAAACTCTAAGAACTTGCCAACGTTTGTTTGAATTGCTATTGTGTGTGTTAGTGTAAAAACACATATACCCACCATGCAAAATCGAGTAAGTGTACAAACTTATGAATTGTGTAAATGAATATTTGTTACACTTTTGGGGGAAGTGTTGAAAAAAGTATCATTTACACTTACACAAACCCACATAAATGTTTTGGAGTGTGTATATGTATGTATCATATACCCTTGTGACTACATATTGGAGTACCTTTTTTAGGTTTGGCACCTATGTGTCAAATAATTATGTTATTTCTACATTAAGTAAATAATTGATAGAAATTTCAACCCAGTATTATGTTGACAAAAATATTCAACAATAATGATAGATTGTTTACAATTGTATGTATGATCTCAAGATCGAATCTGCGTATGGATGTAGTTACCTATTTTGTTGTGCTTAATGCCTATATGCAAGTTCTTGATTTTTAACTTCTTAAAATTTTGCAATGCATTTTGAAAAGTTTTTCCCAACATTTTGTTTGTGTAATTTGTAGTGAAATTGAAATTGGATTTTATATTCTTCTAACATGTATTTCCATATTAAATATAATAATCATAAGACAATTCATTAGAAATAATGTTAGAAATGATGGATATAAACATTGTGAAATGTTATTTTTTTAGCAACTAACATTTTTTTGGTTGTAAACAAGATATGAAAGTTTAAAAATTAAACAATCTCTTAATTCTTTTGCTATTTATTGGAGCCAAATATGAAACTTTCTAATTTTTTCAAATTTCAAATTATGGTGGTTGAACTCCTTAAAATCAATTCATAATCACATTTTAAATTTTAAATTTCATTTATTGACAAAATTTTGCCAATAAAAAAAAGATTTAAATGATCCAACTATTTACTAATGAATAGTTTTTAAATAGTAAAATGTGCAATGATGAAGGTGCCAAAAGGTCACAAAATGATTCCAAATCTTGTTGAAATGGGGGAACATGATGATTTCCATGTTGGTTAAGCCTTTACATGGAAAGAATGTAGGTAGGAAAAAAAAAGTTATAGACAATTGATGAAATAATAAACAAATGATTCTGTAAATGTGATTTTGAAGCATTGGCAATGATTCAAACCAAATCCGCCCTTTTGGAACTATGGTTTCAACCATTATTATAATTGCTATTGACAAATTGCATTCATTTTATAAATTTTTGTGACTGAATCCCAATAGAGTCAATGGCAACAAATTGCAACCAAAATTAAATTGCAAGTGGCACATGAAACTATGAACATCAATGCACTTTTTAGGTTGCAAATTGAATGCATTGAACATTTGGTCTGTGTTTTCCTCTTTGCAAGGCTTTTATTTACATGTTACATTTACCATTCTTGGAATTAATATGTTTGTGTAACATAAATGGTGGCTTTTGTTGTGAGTACATATATTCCAAATTTGGTTTATGAAATGGGTTTATAGGGGGAACGTGATGGCATATGGGCATGGCAATGAATCAATAAACTATTCAATTGGTTACTTCTTATTGTTCTGAAAGAGAACAAGATTATTTGCATGCATGGTGGAATTAGAAGGTTAATCAATCATGTACAACAAATTGAAACTTTGCAATGGCCCATAACAATGGAAGTTGACTCTATTGTGTTCATGGAGTTTCTTTGGTATAGATTTTATGTTGTTGTTGATTAAAATTCATTTAGAGGCACAATCAAATGCGAGGGGAAAAATGTCAAAGAAAATGTTTCAATATCTTCTTGCTTTGTGTTAACCAAGTTAAAACTTTGTGTAGGTTCGACCCAATAGAAAATGATAGTGTTGAGGGTTTGTGTCCAAATGCCCATGGTCCAAGCTTGGTAACTTTTGGGGTAATAATATTATAAGTATGCAATCCTTCCTTATAACATATTTATTACGACATTCTTTTGGAATAGATTTGTTATTTTTCCTTGTTACATAGGTGGAAAACATGGTGTATTGATATTTAATTGAAGTTTTTTTCATGTGGTTTTTGTAGCTATACCATATCATGGATTTTTGCAAGTAGCATGATCTTCAACTTGTAATCAAAGCATATGAATATGTGATGGATGAACCCTTGATGCCTAATTGTGGCATGTTAGGTAAGAGGTTTGACAAAATTGGAGTCTGTGCATGCATATGATGTGAATTTAGTTTGAATGTTTGTGACTCTAACCAATTGAAAGAGAAAAATGCAAGCTTTTAAATTTTTGGTTAGATCATGTGGTATGTGCAAAAAAGTAAATGATGTCCTATGTGCTACTTGATGGTTTTGACTAGGTGCTTGTAACTAGCTTGCTAACAAATGACATTTTGAAACTAGCAAAGCATTAACATATTGTTACTTCATCGAAATGTTGAAAAGGTTAATGTTTCTTGCACAAGATGAAGCAAGTGAAAATAGAAGGTTGAATATAATGTTTTCATATTATTAATGGGAGTTCGTAATAGCACCATATGTTCATGTATAATACTTGTAGAAATGCACAACATGGACAAGTTTGTGCACATTTTCCTTTCAATTAATTTCTTGAAATTATGTACACCATTGACAAGTTATGTGGCAAGTGTGCCAAATTTTCTTAAAGCTACTTCATCTTCAATTGAATTGTAGAATATTTTGTTTTAAAGTTATGAAGTGAAAGCATGTGATTGTGTTGAGGTGTAAAGGTGGATGTGTGATCCTTTCCTTGATGCATTTATTATATTCTCCAAGACTTCACACAAAAATCGTATTGTTTGTAAATATTCAAAGCAAAAAATGATGGTGGTGGACTTGGGATTCGAAGTGTCTCAACATGGTCACATGTAATTATCAAAATGTTGTTGCATGAATTTTGAGTGTTTCCTTGGGATCTAGATTTTGATCACCAACAATGTGCAAGTTCAAAGAAAACCAAAACCTTTCCTATCGTGCACTATTTGTTTGCATGTAGATGAGGCATTTGCACAAAGTGTTAGCCTACTAATGACATTACATGATTGCATGAAAACATGTTAGGTTATGTAACAAAAGAACAATTTGTTGAAATGGGCAAAGCTTGGACATTATGCACTCCTACAATTGAAGATTTTGTCAAGGTTTTGGTGTAAGAAAGTATAATTCAAAGACTAGATCTTGAATTGATTCGAAGAGTGAAGTTTCTCGTTGAATTTAAATTACTAGAGCCTTCTATCCAAGTTTTTATGTTTAAAAAAACTTCCCAACCCTAAGTTCAAGTGTGTCTTTTGTTATTATGGTAAGGATATTTGTGGCTTGTGCAAGTTCATTATGTTTTGTTAACATCCAAATCAATGTGTTTAGGTTGTAAATGTAATTGCACATGATATGGTCTAAACCCTAATTGTCTTCTTGTAGTAGTAGGTTATTATTGTTACAATAGGATACAATTAATGGAGATGTAATTTCATTTTAGCAAGTAGTTATAACCTAGCCTTGAAGCCTTAATACAAACCTTAGATTTAGATCTCAACCATAAATCTATCAAAAACCTTGCCCTAAACCTTAGACTGAATAATACAAACTTGATATATATATTGGAACCTTAATTTAAAAAGAAATCCTAGTTTAATACAACTTTAATTTAAATTTAAATCGTACTTTAAGTATAAATTGTAACCCTAGTACAAGCTTAATTTAAAGTTAAACCTAATTTTAGATTTCAACCCTAACTTTTATAAAATTAAACCTAATTTATACACATCCATTTATTAATTGTTATATTAGTGCAAACTTAAATTTAGTAGTAATTTATAGTGCACACTTATAGTTGGAATTTTATATAACATGTTGAACATTGTTGTTTTGTGCATTTGTGTTACCTTTTGGCCAGTTTTCAAAAAAAAAATAATAATAATAATTAATTAATTTATATATATATATATATATATATTGTTGTGTGCAAACTGCCAATCCTGTGGCGCCTTTTGGCAAAATTTAGCCAAATTATTATTTATAAAAATAAATAAATATATATATATATATATTATTTAAAATTTAAAATTTATATTTTAAATAAATAAAAACTGCTCCTATATGATCTCTTCCGTCCAAACCATAGATCGACGGCTCAGATGTGAACACCGGATTTGTGGAGTCCAACGTTATTATGTACCTGTATTCCAGATCCTACTCTGAACACCCGATTGGCGGGCCCGGGCCGTCTGCCAAAATACGGGGTGCGGGACCCGTGAGAGACCCCTTCCATCTCCATCGTCCAGACTCTTGTCCTTCAACGGTCCCGATGATGAGGAACTGAGAAAACCCTAGAACCAAACCCTAGGACCAAACCCTACGTGTGTTTTGTTTGGGAGTTGGCCCTCTCTGGTTTGGTAGCGCAAGCTTTTCGAGTTTCGAGCGAGGGTTTTTGGTCGCGTGGTTGCTTGCTGCTGCTGCGTGATTGTTGTCTTTTGGCAGGCAATTTTGTTGATAGTACATCTTTCAGGGATGGCTGACGGTGGTGGATTTACGGCCGTGGAAGAAAGCAACGCTCCCCGTGTTGAAAACAAGCGGAAGTTTGATGATGCGTCTGGTGTTGTGGTGGCAGACGAATCGGGTTTGAGATACAACTACAGCAATAACAACGCGAAAGCCGGTGATGATGATTCCGGACTTCCGGCTGCGACTCCCGCTCCCGTATCGTACAACTCCGTAGCGCCGCCAATGTCGGAGTTTGAGCTCGCCAAGCAAAGAGCCGAGCTCATTGCTGCTCGCTTGGTGACTGGTGCTGAGCTGAAACGACCACGAACTGAGGAGAACAACTCCGATGAGCAGCAGCAGCAGCAGCAGAACGGTGTTGACCGCTCCAATGGCTCCGACTTCGATCAAGGATATCCTGGTAACTCTAGAATCTGTACTTGCCTTCTTTGTGTGGAGGGCGAGCTACGATGTATAGAAAGTAAGCTTGCGGTGTGATATCTCATGTTTGTTGTGTTGTGCCCTGTCTTCACTAGAACAATACTAGGATGAAATTTTCCAAGTTACTGTCTGGTTGCATTTAGTGGGGCATCTTCCGTGAACTGTGTGCAAGCAATGTGGACCTGTTGTCATGTTGTAGGGATTGGGTTGTAGAGTAATGTCTGATGACATAAAGACGAGAGCTGGCAAATGAGATAGAGCACGCATTGTATGCACTGAATACGTCACATCCTGTTGCATACTGAACACGGAGGGAAGTCACATGCTTTTTGTTTTTGAAGACATTCAGTGTTGTTGTGTTTTCTGTGATGTTCTGAAGATCACAATCAAGAAGGTGACCGACCCCCTGAAGATGACCGCACTGAACAACTGCATCACCATCACCAGCAGCAGCAGCAGCAGCAGCAGCAGCATCATCAGCAGTTCCAACATCCACCATTGCAAGATTATCAGCAACCTCAGTATTATAATCATCAGGGGGATGGAAGCACTCAATCAAAGAATATTGATGTTCCAAATTCCAAGGTAAAACAGTCTTTTTTTTCACATTTTGTGGTGATGTAACTTTTGGCACGCACTATTCTGTTTGGGGCAAGTCCTTGATTTTTGTTGTGTTGTGGTTGCAGGTAGGACTTATAATTGGTAAAGGTGGCGAGACCATCAAGTATCTTCAACAGCAGTCAGGTGCACGGATTCAAGTTGCTCGGGATGCTGATTCAGATCCACGATTGTCAACCCGGCAAGTGGAAATCATGGGCAGTGCTGATCAGATAAGCCATGCTGAGCAGCTGGTGAGAGATGTAATTGCTGAGGTCTGACTTCAACCCATTTCTTTTCTGTTTCTTGAGTGCTAGCCAACATCACGTCTGAGTCTTCCCATTGCTTCCGGAAAGGCAACAGAAACTCAGGACGCAGATTGTGTATAATGGTTTGCCCAAGGTTATTGGGAAGATTATTATATGCTTATCTACACCCACTGTTGGGAGCTGATGAACTCAGTGTGTAGTCATGGCAGCTCGTCACTGCCGTTCATGATGAAGGTGATGGTCTGGTCACTTTGTGAGCGACTCTCATGAGGTTATGACCGCACTCATTGTCATGTTACCTTTAATTGTTGTTGTGGAGATTTCTCTGCAACTTCATGGATCTTCTTTTCTGTTTCTTTGTATGCTCAGCACTTACTTTGCTTTACCGTAATTGGAAACTGTGTGTTATGGAACTGTTATTCCACTTGGTGTTAACCACTTGCAACATCATTGCAATGTGTTCTGTCCATAGCAGGCTTCATCAGGAGGACCAGGTGGTCATGGTGGTCGTGGGTATGGGCCAAGTTCAGGAGAACAAATTCAAGTCAAAGTTCCAAACAACAAGGTTTGGTCATGAAAGCAAATTGATGCATGTTCTCTAGGTGTTGATGCCCTTCCACAGATCTACATACCAAGAACTGAAACTGAGCATTTCATTTGGTTTTCCCAGGTTGGGTTGATCATTGGCAGGGGAGGTGAGACAATTAAGAGTCTTCAAAGTCGTTCTGGGGTCCGCATTCAGGTATGTTGCAGAGACTGTATACATTATGCACTGTAATTCTGTTTCGTACCATTTCTTTCTATGCACTCAGAGATTGGATTCTCTTTGTTCAACTGAATCTTCAAGTGCCCATCAGACTATACCATCATCAAAGCAGTTCTGTTTCCTGCACCACATCACTAAGCATTGTTCTAGGGGGCTCTTAGTTTTCTAATCCAGGTCCTGTTCTTTGTCTTCAGGTACAAAATGACAGTGAGACTGAGCCAGGTGCTACTGAAAGGATAGTGACATTGATAGGCAACAAGAAGGCCACAGATATTGCATATGATATGATCAAGGAAGTAATTGATGAGGTACACTTCCAGGAGCCTTTTGTAAAGTGGTTGTGCATTACCTTTTTTGCATGCTTGTGTTTGTGTGATTTCTTGAATGGAGTTTGTTATGGATCATTACCATGTTTCTTTTGGGCTATCACACGAATTGAAACCTACCCAGTAACAAGAAATTTGTGCTCTCTCTCTCTCTCATGAATTGTTGGAGGTTTTTCATTTTCCCACCCAGAGTGTTTGTCACCATCTCAGTAATCTCCATGCGAAAATGCATTTAAACAACTATGTGTAGTTTCCTTGGGTGAGATGGCTTGTTTGTTAAATCCTGCTCTCTCAATGTTTACAATTCTCTGTTATGGTTGAGGTCCAACAGCTATATTTTGTTTTCATGAGCTCTAATCTTGACAGCATATAGTAGGCGAGGGTGTGTTGCGACATCTGGATCATGGTATGGTTTCAAACGTATCTTGCATTGGTCCTGCAGCTAGAACTCTTTGCCAGTTACTTTTGAAAAATGTTCAATACCAAAATACAATTTGTAGGTCAAAATGACTGTTTAGAGCTTGGGTTACGATCTTACCATGCATCCAGTTCTATCGAGGTGGCATTGTATTGGAATCTATGATAGACTAGTTGTTTTCCTGCCATTATGTCATGTTGTGATGGCAACAATCCTTCTTGCAGCTTCACGAGACATGGCCTCCCAGAATCTCATTGTCACTGTAGGTCTCACCTCTTAGACCTGCTTTATGAGGAAGAGTTTGCAAAGGTGTCATACCCATGATAGGCCTCTTGGCTAATGAGAAACACTCTGGACTCAACTGGCTCTACCTTTTGAGACTTAGTCTACTTCTCAATTTTCAGTGAGATTCCGACTTCACGTCACAGCTCAGGTAATGTGGTGATAAGGGGGGATAAACTTGAATAATATACCTTGTTATTATGTGAGCAAAAGTTTGCCATGATCAGTGCTGTGTGGTATTGGTACGGGTATTTGCGAAATCAGGCAAAATGAATTTGTTTTGTAGTATGCCATAGATACAATCCTTAGTCTGTCTTTGACTCGTGGGATTCTGGAATTGGAATCCGGTGACATGAAGTGAAGTTCTGCATCTTGGATGCCTTAGGATTAAGGTTTGGTCCATCAGAGCCCCTTGGCCTATGGGCTAGTCGTTCCTGTAACAGGTGCACCTTAAATGCACTGATGAAGGATGGGGCTTCTCTTTTGCGGGGTAGCCAAAAAGCTCAAACTCAGTGTTTGGAGATGAGGTGAGAGTAATTTGTCTGGCTCCTGCACAACTAAGGTGATGCCTTCGCAGTTGCTGGATCAGTAAGCTTTGAATATGAATGCCTCCCCTATAAATTCACGTTGTTGCTTGCTTGTATGAAGTCAGTAATGTTGTTTGCTGTCTGTTGTGATGGAAACTGCCCTTCCTACATTTCTCTATCACATGTCTGATTTTGGGAATTGGTGCTTACCAAAGTGCTCTCCTTAATTTTGAAGAGAAGCTGAGCCAAGTGGTTTACAGTGATATTCTTCACACTCCTCTGATTATGAGTCATTTTTTGACTGTGTTGATGGGACCTTTTGTGCCCAAAACAGAATCGTGTCCCAAGGGGTCCACCAGGTGGTTACCATAATCAGCATGGTGGGTATCGGCCTTCTGGTCCTCCGCAGCAGTGGGGCCCTCCATCTGCTCCACCACCATCCTATGGAGGTTATTCACAGGCCACTCAATATCCAGGTCCACAACAGTACCAAGGCCCTCCTCAGGCATATGGTGCATATCCCCAGCAGCCTTCCTCAGGCTATACCTCTTCTGGATGGGATCAACGCTCACCTGCTACTGCTGCACAGCCACTTCACCAGGGTTCATATGACTACTATGCCCAGCAAGGACAGCAGGTAATCCACTTTGCAAGTAATCGTGCAAAATTTTATCTGCTTGGAGTAAGATTTCACCACTACCCCACTTGCTTTGTGGGCTATGTTCCATGTGTATTAAGTTAGAGTACCAGCCATGTTGAACAATTATCAACCTTCCTCCGCTTATTTGAGCTTGTATGATGACTGAGACCTTGGGATCTTCTGCACAGCCACCACAAACAGCCCCAGTTGGAGGCACAACCACTGACACAACAGCCTATGGCTATAGTCAGCCGGGTTATTATGGGGGTTACCAGCAGCAGCAGCAGCAGCAGCAGCCACCGCAGGCTGCAGGGTATGCTGACCAGACTGGTGCCTACGGCCAGCAACAGGGTTATACTCAGCAGGGCTATTCCCAGCAAGGTTATAATGGATATGGTTATGCACAGCCTGCTCAGCAGCAGGGTGATCAGCAAGGCTACAGCCAGCAGGGATTTTCTTATGGGCAACCTCAAGCAGGATATGCTACCACACAGCCAACTGAGGGGACCACACCAGCAGCTCCAAGCGGGTATGATTATACTGCAACAACTACTCCTGCTCCTTCCTCTGCTACAGCTCCAGTAGCAGCACCTACAGCTCAAAGTTGAGATGACTACCATTTTCACATTTTCCTCCTTCAATAGTCCTTTTTTGCAGAGTGGGTTTTGTTGTTGTGATGCAGGATTAGTGGCTCTGCCTTGTCTGCCTCCTTTCTTGCCTAGGTAAAAAGTGACAGCAGACAGGAGATCAGAGCTTAAGTCTAAACAAGAAGGAATGGATGCATGTTAGGTCCTTCATGAGTAAGCTAGACACATTCAGGATGTTTTTCAATGGGAAAGGTAATAGGGTTTACTTGTTGCAATTGGTCTAGCAGTAAGATGTAATCCATAGTGATAGACTTCATGCTTTGATCTTCCATGTACTTTTAATATACAAAGCTGTCTGAAATGAAGGAGGGGACCCTACTAGATCATCTTTTGTGGCTTTTATGTGCACTGATCAATCTGTGGCACATTGACTGTAACTAGTGTTGTGACTCGTGTTGGAATCTTTGTCATGAGAAAGTGTGGGCTTGTCTGGCTATTGGAGCAAGGACTTCTGAAATATGATTGGTTGAAAACTTGAATCATACGTGTTGAGAAATTGCTTATAAAAACTGAAACAAATGGCTGGAACTGACACAATGGCTGCTAAACTCACATCCTTTTTGTGAGTTTTTCTGCAATCTCATGAAGTCAGTTTATTCAATGATCATTTCAGAAGTTGCTAAAGGACATTCTGTTCAATGATGATTTGGTTCCTATTTTCGGACTCATGTTGGAGAAGTTGCTTCTAAATTTCACATGGGCATCCTCAATCAAACACCCTAACCATGAGGTGCACATTCTGGAGTTGCCAGGATATTGATATAAACAGGGGGGTGTTCAATTTCATCCTGAGTTCAAATTGCAGCCTGGACAAACCTTGATCTGTATTTCTATATAAACTTTCAAAATCCATCTCTGAACATTATTTCCCATGTGTGAAGTCTGCATTTGTATGGATTGAATTCCTCCTCTTCTACTATTGAACAACAGTTTCTGAACTTAATTTTCAGGACTGCAGCAACTCAGGTCATCAGCATCTAGGAATCGAACTTCCCCAACTGTAGAGCAAGGGTGCACTCTAGTTCTGCTTGCAAGCTCTCTTGAGAGATCATAAAGGTTAGAAATCAATCACTATCCAATACAGAGATGGGAGATCAAGCTGCAATTTTTTTTGAAGCTGAACAATTGGAAAAGGTTAGAAAAACAATGTCTCAATGAGAGATCAAGCTGCAAAGAATCCTCAAAGCTAAGGAATCTCTCCCAAATTTGTGTACCTGCTGTTTATCTTGGCACCTTTTCGTCCCAAAAGATTTTACTTGCATGAGGAAGTAAGGCCTATTTTGTTGTAGCTCTACATCCCTGATGCAATTTGGAGCTGATACAACTGAAATCCAGGACTCCAGAGAAGATCCGATGGAAAACAAGTTGGAAAAGAAACAATAAGAGATACATGTGGCAGAGAGATGAGCCAAAAAGTCTTGTTGGGCAACACAAGCAATGCCCAACAAAATGGACAAAATTAATTTGTTGTTGTACATCACTGTTAGCTGTTGATTGTTGACAAAAGCAGTTTTCAGGCATCTTTAAGGTAAGAGCAATAGAGAAATATCAATTGCAACCCAAAAAATATATTTACTTGCATGAATTTAATTCACAGGTGCCTGCTGTCACAGCACATTGTGCGAGGGCCAGAAATCCTGAAACACAAAAATGGTGCTAAAAATCTTTTAACTTCATTGAATTACAGGGCCCTCATCACAGCAACCTAGTACTATATGGAGAAGACCAATTGGAACAAATCAAAATGTCTCACTAGTTCCAACTTCATATATGCACATGGGGGCTAATGTTACCTTGTAAAACTTGAGGCTCATAAACTACTCCTTAGTTCTTCTAGTATTTTTACAAAGCAATTGATTGAAGGGAGGAGACATGCCAGCATACCCACACAGCCCCCAATACAAGACATAGTGATGTCCATATGTGAAACAAGTAGACCTGAAGGCTGATAAGAAGGACCTAAGGCAAGAAATGAATCTGATCACATTTTAATGTTTCGAATCTTCATTTATGCTATCCAAATTCTCCATTGTAATTCCATTTGAATCAGAAAGGGATGATTCTGTTTCCTGCTCTTCATCAAGATGAGGTGGTGCATCATGAGGCTCCTCATCTGGAACAACAGAAAATCCAAACTGGCTTTGGGATGGATGGTGTTGCTGGACGACCAGAACAGAAGCTTGCATGCTACGTCTGAGGTCTTTAGAAACTAGGAGGTTCCCAATCGGCCCCAACACTCCATGCCCACCAGGTTTTGTGCTGGTTCCTGATTGTAAGATTGGGCTTACTTTGTTGGAATGAAGACCGACAATCACCAACCCATAATCCCGATACCATGGGATTTCGATCAATGATCTCAATGGGTCCTTCATTTCCCACAGCTTCAATCTTGTAAGTGGCTTCATATTCTCATCTGTACTGAAGTCCAGATCCACATGTTCTGAATCCTCCTTATTCTTGGCTGCATCTGTGGCTATTTTATTCTTTGCCAAGCTAGTGGTTTCCTTCTTGCTTTGAACTGCAAAGGGTGCAAGTGCTCTCATGTCAAGCTTCTTCTCATTTTCATACTCTACCTTGTCCATTTTGAGATTGATTGTGCCATTGCCATCTGGTGTGGAACCATTTCTTGTGCTGTCTGGACCCAGGTATTCTGTCTCCAAGTCCTGCCGTGATGATGGACTTGTACTTGCATTCACTGGTTTGACCTTCCGATATGGCGCCTTGAAGAATTTCCATATCTTCCTTCCTGATCGTAGGAGTCCACTCCAGCTGAGTTGAAAGAAGGAGTAACTGACATTCCCAAACTGCTTTCTTGAAAACTTCCCAAGCTGAGCATTGTCAGTGAGCCCCTGCGGATCTGGCTCTTGTTTGATCAAACATTGAATCACAGTGAGTTTCACCCCACTGTGTTGGGACATGCGGCGTGCTAGCTTGAGGGCCTCACGGTCATCAGGTCCGCCAAAAAATAAGACACAAATGTGTTGGGAGAGGTTCATGGGCAGCACTGACGGGCCTCCTAACCCTCTGTCGACAAGAATCCCCACAGAGCAGGGCGACTGTTGCAGTGTCATGGAGTTGACATGCTGAAACTGGGTGTACGAAACTTCAGGGCTTCCATCAAGACGATAGTATTTGTGAAATGGCAGGAGAATGAAATTGGCCCGAGTCATTGCTGCTGTAGAGCAGATATCTTCGTGCATGTTGTTGAAGGCACTTATGGCTATGGTCGTATTCACCTTGACTTTACTCAGTTGCCCATATGTCTGAAATGTCACCTCTACTGAATCCAACTCCGATTCTCCCTAAACAACAAAGCGATAAATTTAGTTCTAGACCAAAAGTGGTCAACTGTCAGTCTTTCAGATGTTTGCAAGAGCCTTTCCAGTAGTCTGGTAAACCAAACAAGCGATCAGATTCAGAGGATACAACTGCTCAACAAGTACTACAGTATAAAATGTAGTGGTGTTACCTCACGCCAGTGGGGTCTGCCCTCCTTCCTAGCCATGGACGCAATGCGAATAGCAGATGACCGCTCTGAAAACTCCATCAAATGAAGCACAAAAACTCGCAATGACTTGCGGAATCGACCCCTCAGCATTTCAGTTAGGTGTATAAGAGCTGGCAGGTTGCGTGGTCCATGTGCACATATCAGCATACGTAGCTCATCTGATTCTCTTCCCACATCAAATTTCCGTCTTCTATATGGGGGCTCGTCACGGGCAGGCTTGTGAAGCCACATTACTAATGGTGTTGTCATGAAGGTGGTCACTAACGCCATCACCACCATGATGGCAAAAATCTCTTCATTTATCACCTACAAAACCCATCCAAAGAACAATCAGGAGGAGAGAAAATGACCAAAAGAATTGCATTTCAACTACTTTTTTTATTCAAGTATGTGCAAAGTATGGCACCTTCTCTCATAGGATGACGCTTATACTACTCACAATTTGGAGCAAACTAATTGAGAATGTAACTGGAACATTACAGTGCAGATGCAATGGGAGGGCTGGCATGAATTGGAGCAGATATCAGCCCTAAAATGTGATAGACAGTGCAATGGGTTTGCAAGTTTAGAGGCTCGATGATCACATTTATGAGCATCTTGGATTGAGGATGCTTCCAGGACCTCTTTTCACACCATTTGATAATGTAGGAATCAGATGTGTAACTTGGCTTACCCGTTTTGAGAGCCCAATATTTAGGACAATAAGCTCCACAAGACCCTTTGTGTTCATCAGGAATCCCAGTGCAAACGAATTCCGAAGATCAACACCTGAAATCTTGGCAACTATAACCGTCCCGAGCACTTTTCCTATGCAAGTCGTCGCTAACACCAGCACAAGTAGTCCCACTAGCCACCCCACCCAAAACATAAATCACCTCATACTGATCAAATTCCCTGATTCCGTTTCTATTTCTATGGACATACTGCCCACTGCAATCTCCAGATCTGAACAAACCATAGATTACATGCATGCAGAGCAAACTAGACAATGATTGGAAATGGGTAAGTCACTACAGTGCCTACGGTATTCTGAAGATGCTGCCAAAGCTCTAACCAATACAATGCTTAGCTTGATTTTTTGCTACTCCCAAAATCCCAGACCTCTACCCTAAACCCTAAGCCCTTTCTAGTTCATTGATCAATACTGGTCTAGAATCATACCTGTTACTGCATTGTTGATTGAAGCAAGTTGCGTGTTAAGGCCTGAAGAAGCAAAATATAACGGCAGGAAGAGAATGCTCACATAATCTTCCACCTTCTCTATCAGCATCCCTGTCAGCAGCACACGCAACTAATAAGAATTGAACACTTGGCACAAAGACTCTCAAAATAAGATAACAGGATCCTGAGAGAAATTGCTTAGATCTACAAAAAGAGGGTTGGCATGGAAGCTAATTTGAACCAGACATGGAAGCTGTAGTGCACAAAATTTATGAAGACGAGAAGGAGCATGAGAGTGATGGACCTGCAAAGGGACCGTCCTTAGGGATGATAAGACCGCAAATAAAAGCTCCAAAAATGACATTGATACCAATGAGATCTGTAAGGAAGGCAGCTCCCAAAACAATGACCAAGGTTGCAGCCACGACGGATTCTGGGATGGGTTCTTCATGATGTGCCAGGGCAAATGTGAATGGTCGAACTATCAAGAACATGAACAAGAGGAACGCAACCCCTGACAAAAGTACCCATACAGCCACCAGAGGACTGGAACCTGCATTTGTGAGCGCCACAGCCAGGGCTAGCAAAATCCATGCAACAACATCATTGACTGCTGCTGCTGACATTGCCATTTGCCCAAGCTGCACTCAACCTCTACTTATTTAGCATACAATCAACTGATCATGCACTGAAAGTGATTGATCCATAAATAGATGAGTAGAAGAAAAAGGGGATCAGCAGAAGAAGTTATGTGCAGCATGTTGATGACTCTAGGAAAATTTGACACCTGTGTAAGACTGACCTTGTGTCCCTAACCCCATAATCTGCATGATCTTGATGTCTGACCATTGAATGCAACCAAGTTTCCAACATGACCTTTTGTTCAATCTCTTCACATACATTAGTGTAATATGATCCCCTTAGACACAATTTCCACACAACCAAAAATGGAGAAGAAAGGATTAAACCATGTTGAACACACCCACCTCAGTAGTGAGGAGTTTACGCTCGGCAAGAATTCGAGCAAGCACAGGAAACGCAGTGATTGATAATGCAACACCAATAAAGACTGTGAAAGGGCCGAAACTCGTGTGGAGATCACTTTTCATGACATTGTATATTATCAAAGACACCCCAACACCGAGCCCAAATGGCAGTACTATGCCCACAGCAGCCATCCATGCTGCTGCCTTCCCTGTCCTGTTTTTTCAGAATCCAAGAGATAAAAAAAGGGGGAACAAATTAATTTTAGGTCAAAGAGAAGAACAAGAACAAAAAGGTTGTGGTGAAAATAAATCTCAAGGACGTTATGGAACTTGAGAAACCCAAAAAAAAAGGGAGTAGAAAAAACAGCATACTTGCGCAAGCTCTGAAGGTCAAGCTCGAGACCAACAAGAAAGAGGAAAAAAATAAGCCCTATATTCGCAAATGTGTTGAGCACAGTTAGTGAACTCTCAGGGAAAATCGCGTCAGTGAAACCTGGAATTCTACCAAATGCTGTTGGTCCCAATAATACACCTCCAATAATCTCTGCACATTCAAAATCCACAATTTCGATAAAATGCCACATTTCCTCATGGTCTTCTTGCATGTGCTGCTGCTGCTGAGCAAGGAAAACTTTTGCAGAGCACCACTGCAAGGTCAAAGTCTTTTTTCTGCAATTCGCATGAAAACCCAAGAGAGCAATTTCTTCATACTTGATAGTATGATTTGTCTCTGCTAGGAAGCAGAGAAAATACCTACCTTCCTTTGCATCAATGAGATGATGATGGGCCATTTTTCTTGCATTTTTGTCATCAAAACTACTGACACTTCTACACATGCTCAGATATGGTACAGAATTTTTTTCCCACTAGGAAAATGAAGCTCACAGAGAACCCAAACGAAGGGGAATTCCCCTCTTCCAAGGAACCTTGAGAGGGTTTCTAGACTTTTGGGTGGCAGTTTAAGGGCTGAGGAGCTGCAGAAACCTGCTCTACAACACAGCCACAGACACAGACACACAGACACACAGAGAGAGCGGGTGCACACATACGAACACACACACACACCAACAGAAGCGAGAGAGGGAGGGAGTACCAGCAACGACTCGGGGTTGGCGAAGAGGGCTGAATAGGAAAGTGATAAATCTAGAGAGGACGATGATGATGGCCACTTGCACAATAAGGAGCAGCAGCGCATAGTGCAGAGGGTCGTCTCCCGCTATGAGGCCACTGGAAGTTACGTCTCCTGCTGGTGCCATTGATCCAGACATGCTTGCGTTGTTGCAACAACTTCTCCTGGGTGGGAAAAAAGAAAACACAGGAAGGAAAGTTGCTACACACAACGCACGATTCTCCCTGTCCAAACAATTTCTCTTCTCTTCTCTTCTCTGCTGCTGCGCTTTGCAAGGAAGGGAATGGTGAGGCGATCGGGTGGGTCTCTGCAGGAACCAAAACACAAGCAAGAAGCAGCAGCAGCAGCTACTTCTGCACAGTTGCGAAAGAAAGAAACCCACAGTCCTCTGCCTCTACCTCTGCTTCCGATGGCGGATACCCGAGACCTTTGTTGTCATCTCAAGGAGAAAAAATAAAATGGAAACCACCACAGACTTGGTAGAAGAAAACAGGAAACAAGAAATTATTCACCATGGTTTCTATACAATCTATCTATTCCTTTTTGAAGCTGGAATGGGTGGGTGGGTGGGTGGGTGGGTGGTTGGGAGTTGTTTCGGGATCCGCAAGACTCGATCGAGAGGGAACCAATTCTTCTTGGCAGAGACAAAAAATCGAAGCAAAATTGGAGGAGCAATTTTGTAGTACTGTTCTACGAGAGCCAGAATTGGAGCTGGTTTTTCTCCCCAGACTCCAAAGGCTACATACAAGGAAGAGCTTTGGAAACTTGCGGTGCAATGAAAGCAGGAGTCAAATCGATCTCTCCAAACTTTCTTGAAGCAATTCCGTTCATATTCTTGCAGATCCCGCTCGATCTAAGAGAGGAGCTAGAGTGCGCCACCAAAGAGAGAGAGAGAGAGAGAGACGGAGAGAAGAGCGCTTCCAGACTGCAGTGCTGCAAATTCTAAAGCCTTTTATGAAGCCCAAAATTTCAGTGTTTTTTTGGGGGGATTGGAATTTTCACATATTTTTTGAGCTGAAAAACAAAAATATTAATTTATTTACTTTCTTTTCTTTTCTTTTTTGTTTGTTTGTTTGTTTTTTTCTTCCTTTTTTTTCCACTAAAATGAAAAATAGAAAAGAATCATCATGTTTTTCCTTCTAAATTTAAATGAAAAATATGATGAGTCTATTTCTCTCTCTCTCTCTCTCTCTCTCTCTCTCTCTCTTTTTCCATTTCCATTTTTAAAATTATATTATATTATATTGAATTAAATTAAAGTATACTGATTTAAATTAAATTATGTTGAATTAAATTAAATTATGTTGAATTAAAGTAAATTATCCTCTTTTTGGGAACTTGTGGATAATGTATTATTATTTTTATTATTAATCATGCCTGCCCCAAAGGAAATGGTTTCTATAAAAACCCATGTTTAATATTAAGTAACTTTATCTCCTTTCTTTTGTGTATTTTAATATCCTCTGCCCCAGAAATGTAGTAGTACATTTGGAAGAATATATATATATATACAATTTTAATTTTTTTCAATTTTTTAATTTCCTTCTGTTGCACCAAAAGTGGCAATCACCCACAAGAGGATTCAGCCAAATTCTGACTACAAGACAAATAAATAAATAATCTAGAAATCCTATTATTATATGTTAATGAACCACTACTAGAACCTATTAGGTAAATATGGTGATTGATTTTTAAAAAGAACAAAGCTGAAAAATTGACCAAAATTCTCCAAAAATTCTTGAAGATAATTTCATAATTTTCTTCCTTGAAATGTGGTGATTTTTATTTTATTTTTTTAATTTTGGAAAAATTTCCATTAACCATATTGCTTTGGGACTCTTTTGTTTTAATATAGAAAAATGGTGAATTGCCACATCATCATTTATAGAGATTGGTAATGGAGTTGTGATCTCTATAAGTAATGATGTGGCAAATTAGGTATTGTGTTTTTTTTTTTTTTTTTTTTT
>Ga0116231_10005152_pt1 | contig 25904 bp, 21 predicted proteins | sample S1TSphgellanicum_2_FD_89695 | JGI IMG/M metagenome (GOLD analysis project Ga0116231, IMG submission 89695) | Host-associated microbial communities from peat moss isolated from Minnesota, USA - S1T2_Fd - Sphagnum magellanicum MG | ecosystem: Host-associated > Plants > Peat moss > Unclassified... | reverse complement strand
GGGGTTCATTGAAAGCCCAAAAAAAGCACCAACCACCCCCCTTGTTTTTGTTATTCCTGTTGGCACCTCGTGAAACCAAAAATTGTGAAAAAATAAAGGCCGGGGGGGGGGGGGTACACTAGTAAAAAATAAATAAAAATACATGAGTAAAAATATGGGGTGCAATATATTGGTTGTTGGGTAAAAATTATATGTTAATTAATTTTAAAATAAGGTACATTTCATTCAAATAATCAATTTAATTATAATATAAACTATGTAATAATTTAAAATAATGAACTATAATTAATATAAGGTGACTTTAATATTTATATATTAAAAATTAAATGATAAGAGGGTGATAAAAATAAGTTGAACAATTATCTAATACCCCCTAAAAATGATCATTCGGCGCACATAGATCCCAAACTTTGCATAAGTGTCCCCTAGGACTTAAGCTCCCATAACCAAAACAACTCAATCAAGAAAGACAACTTGAGGAAATAAACAATGTGCAATGTACTAAAACAAAAGTGTTCATTCTTGTGACAAAGAAAAAAGTAGATCAAAATTCATATTTCTATGCAGAGAGATGAAAAAGACATGGAGACCCTCAAACTACCCTAATGCAATGTTTCATATCAAGCCCCTTAAACCCTAATTTTAAATATATATTTTGCATATGCATATCCGGCAACTATAATTTGTCTACCAGATATGAATAACATGAACATTCATATCCGGACTTGAACTACCCATAACATACAAATATAGATAGCTGTGTAGATAGCAAGCTTGTTAACATACGGATATACATAGCTGTCAGTTGTTGGTTGAAAGAACATCCACCCAATACCCATAACACAGGAAATAAAAAATTGACACAATTTCAGGATATGTGTGCTTCCATATCCGGATAATTGCACTTATCCGAACAACACTGGTTTTTACCATAGAACCGGGGCACGTGCTGGTTCACCCAAGGCTGAAGATTATAGTTGGAGACCCTGCCCACAATATATTGCACGTGTGTCAGCTTGTGGACAATCTACAAAGAGCTGGGGACTTAGTGACTGATGGATCAATTTCACAAGATGCTCAAACTATTTGATATTGGCCAAGAGGTTCAAACTCACAAGATGCTCAAACTATTTGATATTGGCCGAGAGGTTCAAACTCATAAGGTAAAGCCCCTTGCCCCCCTCTTTCGTTTAGTTGCTTGTAATGGACATAAAAGTTGGCTGGAGTGGTTTGAGTGAACCAGCACCCATGAGGAATGGATGTTAGCTGGAGAAATAACACTTTTTAGTTGGGTTCCAAGGTAATCACAATGTCAAATTTGTTGGGTTTCATCCACAACTGAGTCATTGTAGCTCCAAAGGGGATGGGTGCACTAGTGGTGTGGGTGTGAGACACTTGGGCCCATTGATTATTATTTTTTGTGGTAATTTTTTGTGATTTTGTGAAAAAAAATTTGGAAAATGAGAATTCTTTTGCAAATTCCTTGTTTCAAAAAGGAAAGTATTTGTCAAGAGAAATAGCTTTTTATGTAAGAAATCATCACAATTACCTACAATATGAAATGTTACTTAAGAATTTCTGCAAACATGTTTTTGTGAAAAACATAGACAAGAAAAACAGGCACTGGACAGTGCTCGATGGGGGCGCCTCCCGCCTGCAAGCTGCTGGGGGGAGGAGCACGTGTGCACGCCCAAGCAGCTTACAGCAGACGTAACTACAATAATATAATAGCGTAAAGAACTAGGAACACAGCCGTTGCACGCCAGACACTTGGAGCTTCATCCTCAGAAAGGAAGAGACGTATTCATGGCAACCCTTAATGCTTTTTTGCTGTACTAAAGGTTGCGACTACTATATAAACACGTACACGATCAAGTGGCCCGCCAGTGAGTGCTTAACTTAAATTAAATTGTGTTATATTAAACTTAGGTCATGATGGCAGCAACCTAATGGAAAGAGACCCCTAGAAAGTTGTTGGAGTGTTATCAATCCAGACTTGTTACCTTAATTAAATGCGCCAGGGTAGACCGCCTATGACCGAAGAATTTGGCAGATCTTTCTCAATTCTTCTCCATTTTGAGTGATTTAAAATGTTATAAGAGCACCTTCTCAAGCTCTACAGATCATCTTTGAAATGCAAAACCAAAGGACCAGCCAAAAAGAAAAAACGTTTTTTCGGATTGCAAAACGCAGCTTTTTTTTTCATTTTGATTTCTCCTGCTTCCAAACCTCATAGCTTTTTTATTTCTTATTCATTTTAAACGATTTAAAGTGCTTCAGGAGCATCACCTGAAGTTCTACAAATCATCTTTAAACTCTAACAGCAACAGAGCAACATAAACGAAAATTTTGGAGTGTTCGAGAACTGGCCCTTGTAATGTTCAATAATTTGTTGTTTTGAGTTCTTGACCCTTTTACTTTTGGGGGCTGTAATTTTCTCATTTCTAATCCATTTTCGACGATTGTTGGTGTGTCAGATGCATCAAGAGGAGGAGTTCAAGTTTTATTTGAACACCACAAACAACAAAGCCCTCCCCTTGAATCCAGCCTCCCTTGAACATTTATGTTCAGTTACCAGCTTGTCTACCCTACAAGCTTAGTTTATGCTCAGAGCAACCTAATGGAAGGCTGAAGTGTTCTTGACCAGACTCATTAACCTAATTAAATGCACTAAAATTAGCTTAGCTTGTGACCACAACAACCTAATAGCCTCCCCTTTCTTGAGTTGATATGCTTCAAGCGACTGGTGAAGGTTTCCATACTTAGTAGTTCCTTGCCTCCTTGTGGCCCGCCTCTATTGGGCTGTTTGCTTGCCTGGACTTTGGTCTTTACCCTTTGTTTTTTTTTCTCTACCTTTCTTGTGTGCTTTCTTTTATAAAGTTTGGCAGGGTTTTTTAGAAAGCTGGATAAGAAATGAGTTATAACCAATGTTGGGTGCTTTTCACTTTTTATAGGAGAATCATTCGATTTGATTTTGATTTAGAAAACATAATTTAATAGTTGATTTCATTCTTTTGAATTTTTTTAAACTTTAGAGGATCAGTCATGGTTTCAGTTTTTTTTATATATAATTCCTCCAGTACTTTTTTAATTAGTTTTTGCTAATATGAAAATCATCAGTTTGTAAAGGTGATTTTTCACAACTGAATATATAAAAAAATTCTAAAAAAGTTGATTTTTAAAGTTTTATTTTTCAATAAAAATGAATTGGACCTAATGGGGATCCAATGAAAAATTCAATCAATGAATTCATTAAAATTCCAATGAAATCATATGACGTACGTGGACACGTTTTGTTTTGTTGTAGTGATTTTCGATTTTTTGACCCCTTGAAAACAAAGCATCATAATTTTCTTATTTTTATTCATTTTTGACAATTTTTAATACCTTAGGTGTGTGTCAAGATGGGAGCTTTCATTTTTCTTTGGACACCATAAACAAAGAATCTCTATCTTGAGATTCGATCTCAAAGAAAACGTATGAGATCCACTGATAATGACAAGATTCAAGATGATAACTGTCCTGAAAACCAGGACAATTTCTGACCCAATCGCCATGCAGTAGTTATGATCACAACAACCTAATAGAAAGAGACCCAAAGAGAGCTGGTTGAGTTTGTCGATCAGACTGGTTAACTTAGTTAATCGGGTTATGATCACATCAACCTAAGGGAAAGAGTCCTCTAGAAAACTGGGTTAGTCTTATCGATCAGAATCGTTATGGTAGTTCAAGCTCCTGCAATATAATTAGGGATTATGACGAGCGGGCAAACTCGTCGTAATTTGCAGCATTGCGCGGCCGGCATGAGCCAGGACCTGAATTAGATATCTAGATTCTAGTCCATCCCCCTGATCAGAATGAGTGTACTGAAAAAAGTTTTGAACTCTGATGAAAAAGAAAGAAAGAAATGAAGGAGCACTCTTCTTCGTGTAAGGGAAGGAAGGAAGGAACTAAGTACGTTAGATAGCTAGCTAGCTAGCTTGCCGAAAAGAAGGAATCGTGCGAGCGACGTCTCCATGGAAAAAGAAGAAGGCAACTTTTATCGCAATGTTTGCTTCCCATTGACAACCTGAAAACTATTCCGAACCATTGAAGAAGAAAGATTCGTTTACCATGCTGAGTGTAGTTTTCTCATAGCTCAGAAATTAACGGCTCCCCAGGCTGTGGGAGCCACACATGACACAAGGACAAAAAAAATAAATAACTAGCTTCTCATGCTTCAGTGTTGCTACTGTGCGTATCTTGAGGAGGGGTGATGGATTCCACAACATCTGAGACTTGCCAGCAGCAAGCAGGTTTGGCGTGAGCCTCCAGAGATTGGATGAAGACTTATATAGGGAAAGAAACTGGCTTCAAAGCTATTTGGGCAGCTTCTTATTCAATTCATAACTAGTTCTTGATGGTAGTTGCTGCTGCTCCAGCAGGCTCGATGTCGACTCTCATGCTACGTACTAGTACTCTCTCGCTGAATCCCAGCTGCTACTATAACCATCACTCATGGCAAGGAAGGGAAAAACAAGGTCACCCTTCGAGAATTGCCATGATTGTAATGGCGAAGAATCGGGGGCCGACCGTAGAGATTGGAAAGTCAGCAGCAGCAAATGTCCCAATTTGCAAGACTGCAACGCCATCTGGTACTAGTCGTGATATTGAAGAACCTGCTGCTGCAAGCTCTATTGCTGCCACCAAGTTGTTAGCTAAGAACCTGCAGCAGCACCAGCACCAGCAAGCCATGAACAGTAGCAGTAATAGTAGTAGTAGCAGCAGCAGAAGCACCACGAACAACAAAAACAACCACAGTACTACTACGTCAACGAGGCCGCAGCAGCTGCAAAAGACAGCTACAAATATTCGTCCCTCACCGGCAGCTGCGTGGGCATGTGATTCTTTGGAGAGAGCCCTTGTGAAGATTTTCTCAGGCTCCGATATAGGCGGCGCCGCACATAGTGATCATGATCGGAAGCATAGCTCCAATTTCTTCTTGAATGGCTACTTCGAACCCGTGGCTCATGAGACCAGCCCCGTTTCCAATCTTCCAGTCTCTGGATCACTCCCTGTGAGTCTGGCCCATAAGATTGAGCAGACATATTACTGCAGAATTAATGTGTGGACAATTATATTGTGTCAGATTCGTTTTGCTAATCCCACTGTTGCTTCGCTGATTACATACAACAGCGCATGCATGCATAAGACATCAAACGAGATTGAATTATATGAAGAATAGCTAGCTAGCTGCTCGTGTACTCATGCATGCATGATCAGCACGATCACAATTCCGGTTATAGACCATTATAACTGTTCCTACTGCAGGCATCTCCAGGACATCATGATTCTTCTTCTTCTTCTTCTTCTTCTTCTTCTTCAGGCGATGGCATGCAGATGCCATCAAAACTGCAATCTACATGATCATATAGAATCTCAGCTATCGATCTTACAGTCTGTTTCTTGAACTGTGACAGGAGTGTTTGAACGGGCAGTTTATGCAAGTGGTGCCAAATCCAAGATTCAGTCCAGTTGCCGACTATCATTGGTACTACATACTTCCTTAGAACACTGCTTCAAATCTTTCAATGCATTTTTATTTTTTTTGTATGAAAATTTTACTCTGGAGTCTAGATCCTTAACTGTTTCCGGGAAGAGCAATGATCATCTGCATGTGTATGGCAATTTCTAATTTCGAGAGAGAGCTGATATTAATGTACATGTCTTCATCTCTCATGAATGTCTAATTGATCTTGCTCATGTGCAGGTTTGATGGAGATGGGTATGACCATTTATACCTTGGCAACTTATTCTTCTTCCAATTTGACATGTTACCAATTACAATAATTTACAGTCAAATCCTCTCTAGAACCCACCTACATGAAACTCTGCCCCTGAGACACACTTCAATTCTTCATGCCCATTTCCAAGACCATACATGTTTGAACATGTGCGGAAAGTTGGGGGTTCAGTTGTTTTGAAGAAGTTTTTCCTGTTTGTTTTTCCCTTTTCAAGTGTAGAGAGAAAGATTCCTGTTTCTTAGGTGGCTCTGCATGCCCATATATATAGGGAAGAGACTAGTACACATTTGTGTAGGATTTGGGCATAGAATTTTGGCTCCAACTACTTGATCCAATTTGTGTGAGTTACAATATTCTGGAGTAGTATATAATGTGTGCATATGATGTATCCTGGGCATGTTCCATAGAAGTGCACATGCATCTACATGAGAAGATCTCTAGATGATCTAGTACTTGGGGAAGTTTTTTTGTTTGAAGATTGAACCAATCTGCCATAACTTGGGTATGGCAGAGTCATTATGCCATGAGCTGCTTGGTTTTTCCCTTTTTGTACAGAGATGAATCCTGTTTGTTTTGCCCATTTTTTTGTAGAAATCAGTTGCAGATAACTTGCTTAAAAGGACTTCTGGTGATCTGATTTACATGAATTTTCTTGTATTCTTTCAGAGATTTGACAGTCCTGAAAAGAATTGATTGACAAGAACAAAAGTGTCTAATTTTTATATTATTGCAGGGTTCTTCATGGTTTGAACATCAAGAATGGGAAGGCCACTTACATGTCAAGGTTTGTAAGAACCTCCAAATTGCAACAAGAGGAGTACTATGGTGCAGCAAAGTTCCTCAAGGCAAGTCAATTTATAAGAACTTTGGTACACATGTTTGTCAATTCCCCCAGGTCTGGTTAGTTTTCTCTCTGTGGCAAGATCTGTAGCAACATTAATCTTGATGATGATGAATTCTTGGCATAAATAAATATGCTGAATTTCAAGGTCCCAACATCAAGCAACCCTGGTTGAAGCTTGATGTGATGTGCAGAGCTCTCAAGGGTTACAAGCCCAAGTATGAACTGGATTTAAATTCAGATTTAAACCATACTGAACTTGTTTTAAAATTGCTAAAAATTCAAGGAAATTTTTTGCCCAAGTGTAATCAAATAATTTTACATGTTTAGTTTGTCCATTATTGAATCCTATTTTTTTGGAATACTTCGCTTAAAGTTTGCAACCCTGGATCAATATGTGATGCATATGAGCTTGCTGCTAGTTCCGATTTAACTAGGTTGCAAATTATGGAGTAAAATCAAAAGCTGGTGCTCCTTGTGGAAAATCTATTTTACAGATTGGAGATATGGTCGGTATCAAGGGCATCCTTTTCTTCTTACTTCACCTTCTCCGAATCAAGTTAGGTGTGCTTGACATCTCACATGGCGTCGGAACAGGTACAAATTCTTCCAAGGTCTCATATGCTGCAAGGTCATGAGATCTTGCAAACCCATCAAGTTCAACAATACCTCCAGATCAATTATGTGTAGAGCTGCTCTTGTGAGTGAATGCATGGTCTGATGTAAACAAAAAAACTGTCACAAGGTGACAATTTTCAGAGTCATGGAAATTTGGTGTAACTTGGTAGATATTTGGAAAAGATTAAATGATGTAAATGAAAATTGTAATAATATAATACACATCAAGTCTTACAATATCTGAACTTTGGAATGGGTTTTGGCCAATTTGTGCAGCAAATACTGCGCTTGTATACCACAACAGGAAGCTGCTTGCCTTATATGAGGGTGATAAGCCCTGTGAGTGTTTTTTTAATAAACATTTCCTTAGTTTTTCCCCACTTCACACCCCTGCCCTTTTCTAAATCGATTGTAACCTTCCAAACTTTATTAGAAGCGGAAATTGTGACAACAAAGACAGAAGAAAAGGAATGAAGAAAAAGGAAATTATGGAGAAAGGAAAGACATCGAAGTCCTAGTTTTGAATTGCTAAGTTCCAAACCTCTGTTACGAGCCAAAATAAAGATCATAATTCAACTACCAGAAGCATCATAACAAATCAGAGGTTTGTAAAAAGTCAATTGAAATGTGTTTCTCAGCTGGATGAAATCTTATGCTTTGTTAACTTTAGATACTTGAGTTCATACTCCCATGAGCTTGAAGAATCACATATTATTTGAGAGTCGGATTTGTAGGGTTATTAAGTTGGGCACTTGATGCCCAGAAATCTGTCTTTTATGGCATTCAAGCTCATGACTTTAGGATCATGAATGGTCTTTGGTACAGATGCAATTCGGGTGCTGGAAGATGGAGATTTGGAGACCGTTGGACAGGAGGATTATGGTGGTAAATTGACTAATAATTTCACAGCTCACCCAAAAATTGATCCAGTCACAGGTTTGAATAACAACTGATCCAAATTTTCCATTCTAGATTTGCAAGCTAATTTGGCAGGAAATTTTGTTGAGTTTGTTGAGTGCATAGTTACTTTAAAGGATTCAAGTTTACCCATTCCTTGAGCAATGGCATAGCAATTTTCAACTCAACATTGGATTCATGAATTCATGAGGGATTTGGAATGCTCGTGCTTGCTGGAGGGCATTTTGTTCTCTGAAGCATATGCATTCCATTTTCCCAAATGATGCATGAGTTTTTACATTTTGTAAGCATACCATTACATACACTAGAAAAAATTTCAAAGGTTTTTTAGTTTTTTTAAAAAGGACTCCACACCAGGACCAAGCTTTTATGAAAATGTTGAAAATGCCCAATACCAGGGCCTCTCTGGTTGGTATGTTCAAAAGTTGATACCAGACCAACACAGGTTTAGACATGGATCAAGTTGCGAAAAAGCATTCATTGGGAGTGGATTTAGGGTTTCATTTTCACTATACACAAAAACTCTTTTGGGAAGTGCAGGGGAAATGTTTGGTATGTGTTATGATGTCATGGCGAGTCCATACCTTACATATCAAGTGTTTTCAAAAGGAGGAGACTTGATGGAGCCTGTGCCCATTACTCTCCAGGCTTCTGCTATTATGCATGATTTTGCTATCACCGAGAACTATGCCATTTTCATGGATCCTCCTGTTGCAGTGAATGTAAAGGTATGCAGGTCTCTTCTAGGCAAACAGCATTTGTATTTCTTATGTGTATTATAAGGCCCCCATAGTGGGGCCATTCCTGAAAGAATGGGCCTAAGACAGATAACCAAGGAGAAGGACCCACAGTGGGGGATTCCCAAAATAAGGGGCTTAGGACTGGGTGGTACTAGGTGGTAGCCGGGAATGGTCTCCACCCATGAGCCTTGCCCATCATAAAGCACAAGGTAAATGTTATCTTAAGCCTAAACATAGCTAATCATCATGAGGCAATAGGAATGAGAGGCACCTTATGCTTACAAGAGGCCTCTAAGTGTGAGGCCTCCCATAGGCATCCGATGCACCTTACGCCTACAAGAAGACTCTATCTATGAGGCCTCTCATATGCAGTGCTGTCTTTGTTTAAGAAAGCATTATAAATATGTGTACCCTCCAAATACACTTCAGAAATTTCTCCCAATGATTTACAAGGGAATACATTCTCCCCCATTTCAATCGGCCTTCAAATGACCCCCATCTCATGGTAGTACTAAAATTGTGATGCAAGCTGTACTATATTTTGCACTCTCTTTGTGAGTATGTTTCTTATGTGACTTTTGAAATTAGGAGTCTAGTAAAGAATGGATTCCTATTTTACAACTTGAATTATTGGACACCTAATGTGTGATCCAGAATTTGGCCCGAGGTGAACATGTAATCAAGTTCGACCCAAGCAAAGAATCTCGATTAGGGTTACTCCCACGGTATGCACAAAATGAGTCCCAAATCCGATGGTTCACAATCCCCACCTGCATGATCATCCATAGTGGTAAGTCATGCCAACTTTGTTGGATTCTGTACCATGATCATGTCATACTAGCAAATTTGATTTTCTAATTCTTGGATGTATATCCATGAATAAAAAATCCAATTTCATTTGGAAATACTAGGTGGGATACAAGTTTTCTTCTTGCATATTAAAATCAAACCCTAAAACACGCATTTTGTTAATGGCACATGGGAGCAACTTTTCATGTCAAAAGATTACGGTCAAGTTGAAGATTTCAAATAACCTAAATTGGGCGTTTTAGATCCCAACAAATTAATATGTTGTTGTGGTCATGAGTCATGACAAATTTAAAATTATGGACTGCATCACAAGAACTCATACCCAATAATCATGTGGATGTCGTTCATGTGCGTTGATCAGCTAATGCATGGGAAGAAGGTGATGAGGTTGTCTTGGTCTTGACTCGGAGGGCAAGGATAGATTTCAACGCCATGGGAACAGGTTTCCAACACAAAAAATGGATGGATTCCCCTTCTCAATTGTAAGTCTTCTTAGTTTGTAGACCAATTTTTTAAAAAGATGTTGGTAAATATTTTCAATGTTTTATTACTAATTCACTGAGTGTTGTTGCTACATGGCATTCAACTCCTTAAAGTACTTGCACCTTGGTCAAATGGGTTTGTTTGGTTTTTTTTTCAGAAGTTTGAGTAATGCAGAATTGCAAAGAACAAGTAAATCTTCCTAATGAACAAAATGATCGACCCAGGTATAAGTACAGGATCAATCTCAAGACAGGACAAGTGACACAAAGGGAACTGTCAATACCAGTGATGCAAACTGATTATCCAAAGATCAATGACAAGTATCTTGGCAGGTACGAAGGTTGAGTCCCAGACATGGGTTTTGTGGATGAATCAATCTAGGAAATGATTGGGCTGTATGTAACAAGCTCGTGGGCAGGGGCATTTCATTTTGTGAAATGTCCATGAGCAGGTTGGTCACTAGAATGAAACCCTGAGACTGGCCTCTTGTTGTATAACCCAAACCTTGTTGTAGTCCTCTTTGTTGAGGTTCCAAACTTACCAAAAGCATTCAAATAACTTGCATGCAGGAGGCAACGATATGTATATGGATGTATATTCAATGACACGCCCAAGGTTGTTGGAGTGGTTAAGTATGACGTATCCGTGGAACCTGAACTTCCCCCACAAGATTTGAAAGTTGGTGGCAACATCAAAGGCTTATTTCTTCATGGAGATGGACGATATGGATCTGAAGTTTTTTTTGTCCCTCGCAACACCATTGGAAAGGACATACAGGAAGATGATGGCTACCTCATTTGCTTTGTGCATGACGAGAACATTGGGTATGGCTATTTTAACATAGTTCTCCTGACATTGCGCATTTCATTTGTCATGTGTTTATTGGATTTGTGCCCAACACTCTCTTTGGTGTTACAAAATCAAACTCACTTGTAAATCCAGTAATTGAAGCCCAAAGCACAAACACAAGATGAACCCAAAACTTGGGGAATCAGCCTCATGCTCATGTTGTGCTCTGGAATCTCATAACACCAAAGATGAGAATCCAGAGACACTCCTTAAAACTAAACTCACAAACATGAAAAAACTTAGAACCCTATTCACAATAAATTAAGTTTGAACAACAAATAACAACTACAAAATACTAATAGTTTGCAATAAATACTTGACATGTTACTCAATGCATGTGTAAGGTTGACATAATCCAAGTACTTTTGTATCTACAAATATACATGTCAAAGGAATGAGAAATTTCAAGAAGATGAAAATGTATATGTATATATGTAGTCTCATGAAAATCTATCTCTAATTAAGAATCTCACACAAATCATGTAAGCATTGCAATGGATAGAATGACAACAACAATTTGGTACCAAGTATACATTCCTTTGAACAAAGACTGTTTAACTTTGCAGAAATTCAGAAGTGGTGATTATTGATGCAAAAACTATGGCATCCAAACCAGTGGCAGTTGTAAGCTTACCAGCAAGGGTGCCTGCGGGATTCCACACAATTTTTGTATCTGAGGTAAGTTGTTGTATCATTTGATTTAAGTTTGCTTTATTAGCTTTGAAAAGCACCAAACTTCTTTCCTTAAAAATTCATATAATTATGAAACACTCTTGTCAACATAGAAAGGGTTTTGCAAAATGTAAAGTTGTAATGCCTAGAATGTGGTTCTTACTTCCACCTCATACTACCTAAGTAATTCGTAATTCTGCTGACAAAAATTTCAAGGAACTAGTACATGGGTGGTTTTATATAATCTTTCATAGGCTCCTTAGTTATTTTGCGTAATCCTTTGACATGGGTGGTCATCCTTGGACAATTCCAAAGACATTTCCAAGTATAACTACTCATTTTCAAGTCTAACTATCTCATTTCCTTCCTAATAACTAGGTTTTATCCTTATAACTACCTCACTTCTATCCTAATAATTATCTCTTATCCTTATAACGATTTCATCCCTTTTCTTACCCACTAACATGGATATGAAAAGGCAAATTAACATATACCTTTTCATGTCCATGATATTTATATTAAGTGAAATTAAATTTGGCATTGACATAAATAATGATGAATTATTGATAATCATATGGGAACATAATAAGAAGGAAAATCGTCATTGATAGTATGTAGCAACACAAAGCCCAAGTTACTTGTCTAATTCTAATGACAAATAATTGAAACTGGTATATGAAGGATTTTTTGGATTCCTTTGTATGGTCGTCCATGCACTATTTCAAAGACAATTTCAGAAATAACGCTCTCATTTTCAAGGTTAACTATTTCTTTTTTTTTAATAACTACTTTTTTTTCCTATTAATTTTTTTAATAGTTATCTCCCACCTTTCTTAATAACTACCTTCCTTTTATAATGACCTCATTTTTTTTCCCTATCCACCAACATGAACATGAAAAAAAAAATTAACATGTCTTTTGATGTTCATGAAATGTATATTAATTAAAATTAAATTTAACATTGACAGAAATAATGATGAACCGTATGCGAACATAAAAATAAAAAAAGTCAATTGTCACCAATTGTGCATTGATTGTCTAAGTATCATAGAGAAGTAGATAAGTAATGTTATTTATTGTATGTAAGGCACTTGGTGACTGCTATGGAGGGATACACATGTGCATGGTTACTACATAGGTAACCACTGTGGTTAGTGTATATGGGACAGAAATATGGTCAGCTATACAAGAAAAAGGTTTAATCATTTTTTGAATTCTTTTCCTTTTTTTCCCTTGGGACTTTCAATGGGCCAAACTAACCTCCTCGTTCCACCCTAGCTTGAAACCAAATCTTTGAAAATTGAAAATATTTATTCCTAAAATATTTCAAAACATTTATTGAAGGCTTAACCCTAATGACACATCACTTGCCAACTAATTTTCTGAGTTCTTAAAATTCTTTTCATGTGAATGGGATAGAGTTAAGGATAGTTTCTTGGCCTAAATGTGAATCTAACTTTACGGAGGCATATTACAAAGTGTAAGGTCTCTCCTCTTTTCTAGGAAGAATATTGAGAAATATAAGTTGCCCCTAAAATACACTGGGAAATTTCTCCAAGTGCTTTACAGGTTAAAATAATGAGAGAGCATTAACCCTAATATATGGCAACAAATTTTGTGTTTTGTTAAGAAAATTTTGATCTTACTTGAACCCTAGTGTTAAACACCAAAGGAGAAAAAATGTTTTTGGAATGGGTGACCACCCAAGATAATAGCATAAACCTGGCCATTATGCTGTAATATATCCAGAGGGCAGGTTCGCAAAATTCAGGCCCAAGATGTGATGTCACTTCACATGGGACCTTCATGATTGGAATGACCCATACTTAGGACCTTACCTTGGGGCTCTCATCTTCAGAATGCCCTACACTTAGAGCCTTACATTGCAGTCCCCAAGCCCTAGTAATGCCCCCGATCCTAGGGCCTTACCTGACATTAAGATAGAAGATTCATTTTTCTTTAATGTGTCATTCTATATTTGTCAATCTTCCACATTTGAAAACTTATTCTAAACCTTTTTTTGGTTCAAACAAAATCTCTTTTTTTTTCTTTTTTCTTTCCTTTTTTGTCCCTTATGTTTGAATATGGCATTAAAAGGTGAATTTTCATGACATTTTCTTTTAGTTTTCATTTGGGCGTTGGTTTTGTTTTGGATTTGAAAAGTTAGACTTGTTTCCAGTGTTTAAGCTTTGGAGCTTCATAACTTTTTTTTAAAACTTGAACTATGAATTCATATTTTTTTGTACCTGAAAATTTCTTATCATCAAGGCATATAGAGGCATTTATCGAGGCTACTCACCTTGGCTCTGAAGTAGCTAGCGTAGCCTAGGGTCAGTTTCCACATTGATGAGACGAATAATTTCTTTTTTTTCAAAAAATGAATTCATTTTTTACTTTTTTTTTCTTTTTTTGGTCTATCATCTAGTATAATATTGTGATATGAGTAGTGAAATTATTTAGAATGTAGCCTATGATAATTATGATGATTTTCAACATGTCAACTTCATATTTTCACAAAATTTCATTTCACTATTTTGAAGATTATTTAATGACAAAACTGACCTTAGGGTAAGGTATAAGAATATTTTAGTAGGGTACATTCCAACATGCTTTCAAGTTAAACTCTAAACCTCAACATTAAGTATGGATGTCATGGTGATATGTAGTAGTCCATTGTACTAGGAGGAATGCACTAGTTGGCTTGCCCTAACAGGTTGTTGGGTGCATGATGATATCTTCAGGAGCAATTGAAAACTCAAATTTGATACAAGACACCAACCAAGCTGTATATATCACGCACCACACCGAAACAACATAAGAATGTGTATATATGTGTGAACTTAGTGTCATTTTCTGGACTTGTATACTTGGGGGAGTCTATAAGAAACTGCCCAAACTTAGTTTTAATTTACTGACCCATATGCTCGGGGTGTCCATAAGAATCCGCCCTACTAGTTGAAAGGCTTCTTGGTGGCAGGAAAACATAGAATACAACACACCCTCTAGAAAAATAGGCAATTTTCTCAACACTTTCCAACCGTATGACTTGGAAATTGATTACAATTATGGGAATTTGGTAGTCATGTTCTTGAAAACATGGCAAGACCATTTATTAGGGTTTGGATTTAAAATTCCATTTGTGAATATGTTTTTGGCACTATTTTTGAAACCTTATGGGATTATCAATTGTGGTCTATTTAAATGTAGATCACCACAATGATTTGGCAATTCTTGTAGTGCCAAATCAAATTGTAGTCTCTTACATTGGTTGGCCCCGATGTTGGGTTACCTTGAATAACCTAAAATCCCATGTGGCTCTTATGACCAACCTTTCTTGTGATTGGAGGGACACAATTGTAGTTTCATGTGTGAGTCCTCTTCCTCCTTTGCTTTGTTCCAAATCAAAACTTCCATCCAAGAAATCTCACTTTGCTTGATCACATTGACTTGAAAGCTTGAAAAGGTCACCTTCTGCACATTCAAGATAGCAACTGTGAACAACTCGGTCTTTTGGTTTTGGCTCTAAGAAGGATGGGGTGAAAGTGGGTGTGGAACTTTTTTCTTAACTTGTAAATTTCATGAATTCATTTCCAATATCCCATATTATAAATTTTGATTTTGCTATCACCCTTTTTGCTTATGAATTTGAATGTGTGCTCATGATGAATTGTTAAATTCTGTATATAGATTTTGGTCATGTCCAATCAAAAATAATTTGTCGTGGGCAAAATGGGCAATCTTAGCATGTCAATCACACCATATGGTTAAGGAGTAGGTAACTAGCAAGAGGGCACTGGTTACTGGGAATGAATACTCAAGGCCAGGATGTGTTGAGACTATTTCCAGTAACCGACACCCTTTTGATGGTATCCGACATAACCATCCCTGAGGAGAATCAAGATGCCCTCTTTTCATCCACACCAAGAATGGCTATGGCATTTTTCATCCACTCAGAGAATAGTTTGAGATTTATTGTGCAATGAGAGCTTAAGGTGGTACCTTGTGCTAACCAATAGTTGGCTAATGAGGCAAAGGTCAAAAGGTGGTGGGTTGTGTGATGCCAAATGGTGTCCAATTCTTATTTATGGGTTTGCTTTGGTTTGTGGTTAGGTTAGTCTTTGGCCATTGTGGGTCTACGAGGAACGGCCATTGGGAACAATGCAAACCAATTGAGTCTGGCATTTAAGGGTTTACAAATATGGAGTCTAGGGTTAGTTAAGGCTTAGGATCTTTGGAGTGGAGCGAGTTTAGGATCTATTATTGTCTAGATATTAGAGCTTTGTAATGAACCTTGTTGATTTGTTTTTGGCTTATGAAAATTTGAAATTTTATTTAAACATTTCTGAGCTTGAATTTGTTATTGCCCCAAGCTAATGGATGAGCATGTATAGATCATTTTGGGTGCACCCATCCAATTGATGGGTTGTTTTGAAATCTACCCATTTATTTGTTAATTTTTTTTTCAAAATATGAATGTCGGGTAACTGATTTAATCATGTCTCTATATCATTTTATTTTTTTGGGTTGTCGCTTACCTTTTTGTATCACAAGGTTTCATATCACTATGAAATGTAAAAAACAACTCATATGACTAGAATTTTTTTTTTTAATTTGATAAACATAGAAATAATTAGCTTCAATTTTTTTAATATTATTAAAATAAGGTTCTTAAAAAATTGATTTGAAAGATTATGCAAGAATTGATTAAAATAAAACACGTCAATTTTAAAATAAATTAAAATTTTAATATAAAACTCGTTTTGAGATATAAATGTTTTTAATTAATTTGATGTTATTTTAGAAACTTCAATAATGTTTTGATAAAGATTTAATAACAAGAATCATAATAATTTTTAATTTTTAATTGATTAATTTGTTTACATTGTTGTAGCTTTTTATGTTATAAAATTGTATTATTGCCCTACGATACTAGACATGCATGTACAATTTTAGGTTTTACCAAGCATGTACGGGGCAAACACAACTAGTTGAAAATTGGCAGTGGATCGATAAGAAAATAGAGATGATAAAGACATTGAGGAATTGCATGCCGAGTCACACAGGCTTTTACAAGGTGAAAAACCTGCTTGTTAAAAGCCTCCCATGGTCTATTCTTCAGATGGCTTATATGGCAAGTTTGCAGTGTGCAGTTTGATCCTTTAAGCTTCTGGGATGTGTGGAAAAAACATAGGCAAATTTGTGTTTTTAATGTGCCTTGATGTTCCATCTTGTACTCTTATATGTGTACTCTATCCTGCAATATGCCAGGATCAAAGTGAATGTGATGATTTTTTCTATTCTTTTTCTTGCTTAAATCACCACAATGCTACTGAAATATCCAATAGTGAGGATTGTTGAAAGAGAGAGAGGTATCAAGACATGATATTTGATTTATGATTGCAATTTTGTGCCTGATTGCAGGAAAGGATTCCTATTGAAGAGGTGTTCCAACAACTTCAGTGCACAAGAGAAGGACTCTCTTTAGAAGAAGTAGAGGAACATTCCAAGTTGTTTGGCCTCAACAAACTTGAAGAGAACTTCTTAAGTTTGATAACTTCTGAAAGCTCTACCACCACATGACTTCCAAGTCTTTTGAATTCCAACAAGGATCCCAGTGGCATCTTACAACCTTAGTTGTTCTTTTCCTAAAAAGAGTTTCTGAGTTATTACTGTTTGATTTTCTTACTTCAATATTTGTCTTGGTTCCATAGGTTTTGATATACCAATTCACGACCTTCCCAGGATAGAAGGTGATGTCCAGAATTTCAGAAGAAAAGAAAGACTTGAGAGTCCTGGTCTTCACTGAGGAAGCTGGTGTTCTTGTGTTCACATGCATTGGTTTTTCTTGGGTGTAGGAATCTATGTTTCTTAAGTTTCTACAATTCATGTGGAAATCCCTTGTCATGGATGATGGAAGTTCATGTGGAATCCCTTGTCATGGATGATGGAGGCTGCTGCCCTCATGGGCTATCATCATGACCAATGGACGGACATCATCATTTGCTATAGATAGTTTGTGATGTTGCAGACTTCAAATGTGAAGTATTCTGGTTTCTGTTATTCGTGGTCTTGTCTCTCTTTTCATCAGAATATCCTTAGTAATGCATGAATAGAATTTCGATTCTAATTCACCAGAACTGGCAACCTGTTTTGGTGCTAAACCATCCACCAGACTGTCAAGACTTTGTCAGCATTATGACACCCTTGGTAATTAACTCTACAATCAGTTTCCTAGAGGAAAACAATGTGGGAAATGTTGCAACATCTTTGATGGCATGCCTTGCCCCCAAGACTAAGGTTAACAACATCATCTACAAAACCAAAGATCCATTCCAAGGGAAGGATACACAACCCAAGAACATTTCATCATACAACAACAAGAGGATGGACAGAATCCCCTGAAGCAGCAACAGCACCTCCTCCTCCTCACGATGCTCTTGAAATGTTTGAGATGATCCCGCAGCAGCAGCAACAAGAATGTGGGATCCCTTGGTATCAGTCTCGAGTCCACAAGGGCAAGAGGTTGCTGGATTTTTCGGGCATCGATTTTCACATACGCATTTCCAGAAGCCATGATGAAGAAGGTCATGGACTCAAAGCAGCAGCAACAGGCTTTAAGAATGGAATACAGTGTGGATTAGATACATTGGGTGATAGCATTTGCATGTGTGAGCTTACTTGATGCATTCATTCCCCTCACACTTTATGTGCATGCAATCTTGTCCTGTTTTGTGTGTGGTTACCTTTTAATCAGATCCCATCATGTCTGCCAACTTTTAAGGAGTGGCAATACAGAATTCAAGAGCCCTGATGATCACATACCTATTATTTTAATGCAATCCTCTAATTTCTACAATTAGTTCAAGGATGATAATCTCCACAACCAAGATACAAAATTACAATCAAATAGGTGCCAACAAAAAAGAATGTGCATTCCATTCAATGTTTAATGTTGGTTTCAAGACAACATAATCCAAATCATTTCAAGCATTGCATTCTTAAAAATGCATCAATAGTCACTAAATTCCTACAAGCTTATGACCATCAAGAACTTATAACATTGTCATGCTCAAAACACATTAATTGTCATTCTAGATGAACTTAACAAAAATGCCAACATACCAGTTTCATTTCATTGGTGTGTTACCCCACATATCATGCTTCAAGAACTTGTAGGACTAAAAAAGGCTCTTGGCATTTTGTTTGTGTTGAAATTGGAAGTACAGGGATGCCTAACTTCTGGGTAATTGGGTGTGTGAATGCTTTCCAAGGGCCAAAATTAACCCAAAATTAGTACATTACATATCTTTGCTAGCTCTACTTTTTGAAAGCTCCTTCTACATGGATGTTCACCAAATGTGGGTATGCTTGTATGTGCCAGGTAATGAATTTATTTAGTCAAAGGTGCATTCATTTTGCTAGAAGCTGGCGTAGCTATTGTTGTTGTTTTGTACTTTGAGAAGATTTGTGACTAGGTCTCAAGATTTTGGTACCACTGACACACTGAGCATCAGGTGAGCGGTATGCCAGCAGTTCAGATCTTCCTCCATGAAAAGCAGTCCTATGTCTTGTGTGCAAAGAGTATCCCTGGGAGGAATCCAGATGATTGGAGTTATGCTCACAGCATATTGAGAATTCCTTCTGGTATGGTCAGAGATTGGATGCCAATGATGTCATAGAATGTCTCTGTCATGTTGCTCTCTGGGTGTATATAAAACCCTGCGCCCTCTCCCACACAAACAACTAGAATTCGATGAGCTTTTTCCATGAACTGTTGTAGATAGCAGCATGAGATACTAATGTTTTTGTATTTGACTTGAAAGGAATCAGAGACAGGAGAGAAGCTACCATATCCATTAGTGAGCATTCCAATGTTTTTGGAGGTTATGTATGCATCATGATCCTTCATGACCAATGACAAGCCCATTTTTTGGTGATATTATAATTCAAGCTGGGGACCGCAAATGTCAGCACACATGACTGAAACAGGATGACAAACTACAATTGCAAAGGTATTAGGACATCTTGGTGATGATCCCTGGATGTAAAGGGTTTTATATCATATCTATGTGTTTTGATGAACTAATTCTGTTTTTTATTAATCATTTGGTTTTCATGGTTGTATTCTCATTCTCCACTCTATTGTCTCATCAATTGCATCTGCATGATAATTTACTGGGCATCAGTTCTGTTTATGGGGTTCACTCCAATTGTGCATCTCAGGTACTTCCAATGATACAATTTTGCAAGTGTTTGGACCATTTCGATTAGCACAACTCAACCAATCTAGTGCTGACTTTGTGTGAACTTCTGAACCTACTGTTGATTGAGCATTACTGACTAGTTGGAGTAATCTAGTGCTCGTCTCAAACCAATATCTGTCAAGTGGAGGAGGTAGCCAGCATTCAAGATACAAGATGATGATGATGATATTCCTGTGTATTGCAATTGCATCATCCTGAGTGGGTTGGAAAAAGAGAGAATGCAGTGAAAGATACACATTGTTATTCCAATTATATCTGGAGCAATAAGCTGACACAAGATTTCCAACATAATTTTTCCTTGAAGAAATGAGTTTGACATTAATTTGATAGACAAAGGATTTATTTTATTTAGGTATGGTTTCTCTCTTAGGGTTGGGATTCCTCTTCTTCGTGCTTGCTGCTTGGTTGCTGTCGATCTAATTGCCATTATAACTTTTCCATTCCTGAAGACTTGATCCATCCTTGCGGCCTATTTCAATTGTTCCAGCTTGCACATTTTTTTCCCTTCATAACAAAATTATGTCTCACAAAATCAAAAAGGTGCAACAACAACCATTGCAAGCTGACTTGTATGATGCAGCCAAAATTGATCTGATATATTTCATTTTATTCTATGCTCTAGTGTATTATTGTTTTTGCATTGACCTGAGAGTTTTGAGGATTGGAGTGAATGATCTAATTTGAATGTGCATCCAGTTAGCAACATCGAACTAATGCTCTAAGAATTGGATGTATAAGAGACTCCAGAAAAAACTGGAGGATTGGACCTTGTAGCCTAGTGAATGAACTCAAAGCCAAGTGTGGGTTAGGGAAAGCAACAAAATCGATCAGTGAGCCTCCCGACCCCAATTTTCATTGCAAATGGTTAAGAGCATTCATTCATGCATTGTTGATGTCAACATATGATGAAACATGCCATATATGTGTAAATCTTACATGATGTGTTGGTGAAAAAAAATTCAAATGTGTTATGTTTGAGTGATAAATTGTGCATGTTGTGGGTAATATATCATTCTCTAAATTTGTAAATATAGTTTGTTTAAAATGGAAGTACTTTATACATATGTATTTACAGTCGCAAATTGACAAAGTTAAAAAAATTTGCCATAAGTTGTCCCATGCACTTAGATTTGCATTTTATTAAAAGTATCAGTTCAAATACCAAAAACAATATTTTTCTCACATGATGGCAGAAAAAGGAAAATGTAGATTAAATTCAAAACCCAAGATTAAATAATTAATTGAATTATTAACATGCCCATGCAACTAATTGATATAATATGTGAGTTCACCATTTTCCATTTACCCCGTGTGCACACTTCATTGCACTCCTCATTGCACAGAAAAAACTCTACATTACTTGCACTCCGTCGTCATTGCACAGCAAGACCACAATACCTAAAGATCACTACTTCACATACAAGAAAGAACCCAAGTATTATTGCGCAAGGATAGGAAACAACAGGTGTGTGATAATATACATGACAATTGGTATATTTATATTTTCAGTTGGTTTCTCTTACAGTATTGGAATAGAATGGTTTGGAGGATAGGAGGGGGATGGGGATAAGTTGAACTATCAGCTACAAAATTGAAATGGATTTTGCAAGGAAATTCTTGATGCAGAATGCACAAAATGTGCAATATCAAACACCATTCCCTCAACCCTAGGTCAAAGAATTTCCCTTGCAAAACACCTTGGAAAACTCTCATAATGACAAATGTGTTTTTTCACCTCATTGGAAAAGTTGTCCCCATCCTCCCTCCCCCTCATGGGCCTCTCTCCTAAAACTACTAAATCCTAAACCCTAATCCTTGGAGGGTCATCTAATAAGGAATCTTTTGGCTTGAATCCCAACACAAAGAGCAGAAGATGCAAGAAAGAAAATGTCAAAGCGATGCACAAACTTTGTTACTTTCTGGAACTTCCTTACAACACGTTCCATCATGCCTATCTTCCTCAACCTTGGTTTGAAGCTCTTTGGGTGGGCTTCTTGCAGGCGTTGAATGAATATCAGACACGCAACTCGAATCCGCAAAATCTTTCCTGCCAGCTTCTTCTTTGCAAATTTGGCTTCAGTGAGCATCTCCTCCTCATCCCCTCTCTCCACTTTCACCACACACATCTGCAAAATGCAAAGAATTATTCAAGTCAGAAACTTGTGCAACCACCAATCCACATGCTCAAAACATCAACATTAACAATATCATTGGTTGTAAGAGAAGAGCTGCTGCAGCCATGAATGCCACTAACAAAGACAGACACTTCCTACCAATTACCATTCCCAAGAGAGGGGAAAAGACTCTTGCCTGTTGATGAGCATAAGGGTTCATGTTGTTGAACCAATTCATTTTGAGTGTAGATGAGTGCAGCTCCACCTTCAATGTGGTCATCAAAGCTTCTTCACCAATCCCAGGCGTCAGCAGCATAGTTGGAGCCTTGACTGTAACAAGATCCTGGATCATCATCTCCTTGTGACATGCTTGTTGCTTAGTTGCCTCAACTTTGAACACTTGATCAATGTAGCTCAAGAGTGCATGCTCTTTGACAATGTCCAGAGAACCACAGTTGAGATGGAAGCTCAAATGTCTCCTCATCTTCCACCGCTCTCTATCCGCATATTCCAGAAAGTTGGAATCTGTATCATCAAGTAACACCATGTGACCTGCAAATGAATAGCGACGGCCTGAATGGTGTGATAGGGCCAAAGCAAGTGCCCTGTGAAGCAAGGACCTTAGCATGCTCGGAACCCAGGTTAGGGCTTGTGTGCCAGTCACAACCAAGGGCAACTCAATTGGCTTGAGTTTCAAGAGCTGAAGGACAAGCATTCCAACCCGGCTGAGATGTAGCACTTCACTCAGAGGTCCCACATTCAAACCTGCCCACATGGTGTAGATCATGTGTGCCAATGGCATCACTTTTGGCACAATATCGTTCTTTGAAACTACATGTACAAAATGCTGTTGGTAGAATTTGTTGATGTACCTGGTTGTTGTGATCATCAAAGACACAATTGCGGAAAAAAAACTATCAGACACTACTAAGAATCTGGTAGCTCCCATTGCTGTTGAAAAACAATATTGTTGCATTTCTTTCTTTCACTGAGATTCACAGCTCCTTTCAAAGGAATTGCAGTTGCACAGAGACAGACATCACATTGCATTTCTTTCACTGACATTTACAAGCAATTGAAGAAATTCCAGCAACAAGAAACACTACTGACATTCAACAAACTGATGAAAATTCAGTCAACAAGAAACCGAAAATCCTTATGTGATTTTGATGATTAAAAAATCTCTTGTCTATGTGATGAAGATCTAGAGACAAGAAAGAGAGAAGGATTTGATGATGATGATACCTTGCAAGCCGACAATCTGCAAAGAAAGGACAACCAAAAGTATAGCACTGCACTTGAGCGTGACACCATCTTCCTGTCGCCTCCAGTAATCTGCATCATCACACCAGGGTTTTGTCTTTCAAACTGTGATTGAGAACAAAAGGTTTGGCAGGGACACAAGCAAGCTCATCATCATCATCAAACCCTAGCTCTCTCTCTCTCTCTCTCTCTCTCTCTCTCTCTCTCTCTCTCTCTCTCCACACGATTAACTCCATCTTTGCCTTGTGAAGAAACTAGACAGAGATTTGTAGCCATTTCCTTTGTGTTTTTTTGGTCCTGAAAGACAACAAGTAAGCCAAAAACAAACAAGCATTTCTTGATAAAGCTTTTCAGAACTTACCTGAGGGCAAGAAGGGATGCAACAGCACCTCCAAGAGAATGTCCCGCGAGCACAACTTTTTCTCCTCTGACAAGCAGTCTTCGGAAATACTCCAACGGGATCGTCTTAGCCCGGTCCAAGAAACCGGCATGAGCAGCTCCGGGGCTGTGGAGGTTCATATCCCTGTGCAGGAAATTGAGATCCGCAAACGCGTCGCTGATGTCCGATGAGCCTCGACAAGCCACGATGTAATGCGAGTCGCTGAGGGACCTTACCACAAGCAACGTTTGCTTGCAGTTTCCGAATCCGTTTTGTGCGAGCTCCTTCTCTGATACGAATTCGTATCTCCTTGAAGCTAGCAGCCCGTACTCTCTTTCCATGATCTTCAGCTCCTCCTCCGGGTTGTTGCTGTACACCACCGCCGACAACACAATGGCATCCACCAACCACATCGGGTGCTTGTCGTCCCTGATCATTTTTCCCAATCTCTCCATTGAATCTGAGATGTTGTTTCCTTTCTCCTCCGCTCGCCGCAATCAGAACAACTGTGCTTCTTCTTCTTCTTCTTCTTCTTCTTCTGCTGCTGCTGCTTCTTCCCTTGGTATGTCGACAAATTAGATAATGCTCCTCGGACAAAGAAACGAACTCTACTGTGAACTGAAAAGCTTCTTCATCATGCTGTTGTTGAATAGAGAACTTCTTCAATTCATCTTCTTCTAAACCAACGCATTCTCAATCTCATAATAGATCTTCAATTCTTATTCAATTCATTCTTGTCTTCTTCTTCTTCTTCTTATGCCTCCTTCTTCCTCCTCCTCCTCCTCCTCCTTCTTGTCGTTGTTGTTGTTCTTCTTCTTATTCTTCTTCGTGAACACTCCTTGGCCTTGTGTGCATTCTTCAGTTCAAATAGAACTTGAATTCTTCTTCTTCTTCTTCCTCCTCCTCCTCCTCCTCCTTCTCCCTTCCTCTGCTTCTTCTTCCTCCTTCTTCCTTCTTCTTCTTCCTCCTCCTCCTCCTCCTCCTCCTTCTCCCTTCTTCTGCTTCTTCTTCCTCCTTCTTCCTTCTTCTTCTTCTAAACACTCCTTGTCCTTCTGTGCTTCGTAAGTTCAAAAAACAAGGGAGAAAAGAAAAAAAAAGAAAGGAAGGGAGGGGAAAAAAAAAAAAATTGCTGAGCTCCTGGATCCACTAAGTGCTTGGATTCTGCAGAGAGTGTTGATCGACAATCAACGATCTTTCTTTTGTTACAACAACAGGAAGAAGCGGCAGCAGCCGAAGAAGAGCAACAAACAAACAATTCACCAACAAAAACAAGAAGAAGTACTCGTCGTGGTAAAGAAGGGAGTCGAAGCGCAATCAGACGCTAACAAGACATTAGAAGAAGAAGAAGAAAGAAAGAAAGAAAGAAGAAACGTGCGTTCCAAATATACTCAAACTCAAACGCCAAAAAAACGTTTCTTCACCAAAAAAAAACAAAACAAAACAAAACAAAACAAAAATCCCTTTTCTTTTTTTTTTGGTTTTGCTTTGAAGACGCTCCTCTCTCACTCAATCACTTATACTACTGAACTGGCGATCATCCATTATAAATAGATTTTAGCCGAATTTGGCTATGAAAGTAACAAAGTTTAAGATTGTTTCACATTTTTGGTTACTTGCTAGAACTCAATCAATCGACAAATCTGGCCAAATTTTTCCCAAAAAAAACTTTAGAAATTTGGCGACTACAAAACCAAAAAACACACACACACACACACACACACACACACACATATATATATATATATATATATTTGTAGCCATTTTGGATTTGTTTAAGCCAGCTCTCGCTGAATTTAGCCAAAAACGAAAAGAAAGGCCGCTGCTTGCTTCCGACATTCCATAACTATGATAACCAGGGCTGGCAATCATCTCCAAAAGGGCCTAGTCAAATAGGCCAGCGCCCTATAAGTCGAATTCTATTTTAGGAATGCCACACTACGTTCCGCCACGCGCTAGAAACCGATTTCTAAATATGGTGACATGAGAACTTTCTGCCTCCAAATATTACGGTGACTTTGGTCTTTTTTTTCTTAAATAAATCCTGGGGGGGGGGGGGGGGGGGGGGGGGTGGAGATTATTTTTTGTTAATAGTAGGAGGGGGTGGTGAAAGGAAAGAACTCCTCTATTTATTTTTTGGGGGGGTTATTTGTGAGACACAGAATAGGTGCAT
>Ga0116231_10005151_pt1 | contig 25908 bp, 21 predicted proteins | sample S1TSphgellanicum_2_FD_89695 | JGI IMG/M metagenome (GOLD analysis project Ga0116231, IMG submission 89695) | Host-associated microbial communities from peat moss isolated from Minnesota, USA - S1T2_Fd - Sphagnum magellanicum MG | ecosystem: Host-associated > Plants > Peat moss > Unclassified... | reverse complement strand
TATATTAGAAATCAGCATTGAAATGAGAGTCGGCTTGGATGTGTGGGGCTGGGGTATGTGGGGAGTGTGGGGTGCGGGTGGGAAATAAAGGGTTCTGACAGCTTTTTTTTCTTCTTTCCTTTCAGAATCTTTTACCTTGCCAGGACTCCGAACCGTTTTCCGAAATGGAAAAAATAAAATTCCATGGCCCTCATTTGGGCCTATTTTTATTTGCCTCCATCCAAAATGGGTATTTTGCTTCTGCACATTCTTCCCTCCCATTTTCACACACACAAAGCTCACACACATCAGTTAAGAGTGCCGCACTCCTCGGTCTCAAGGCGCAACCCCGTGACCCACATGCCCTCTTTCTGAAATTCACCAGAGATGTTACCTCGACGCCATAGCCCACACGTAAGAGCCAAAGCGCTCTCAAGGAAAAGTCACGAGTTCGAACCTTGGGCCGGAAAGGACAGTCGTCGAGCAACAGCAGCGACAGCTTCAAGCAAAGCTGCTTCTTCCGTGCGTGACGAACCTCATCAGCAGCAGCAGGTTTGTGGATTGTGTTCTTCTTCAATGCGCGCCACGGATTTCAAGACAAAGAAAAAGCCGATATACTTCTTGTCGTCAGGCTCTTCTTTCGAGGAGACGACGACGGAGGTGACGGAGGAAGATGATTACACGAGGTCGCAAAGAAGCGGAGATCGGAGATGGAGATCCGGAGGGGAATCAACGACAACGCAATCCAAATCATGGGTGACCCGATCGGAATCTTCTTGTGTCATGAGCAACAGCAAGTCCCAAGATGGAGGGAGAGAAGACGAACATGATGAAGCTGAAGCCGGTGGTGAAGATGGTGGTGATAATACTACTGCAAAGGTGGCGGGTGTTGTGTGTAGTGATGAATCATCATCTCCTGCAGAAGTCGTGGGAGATTGTGGTGGTGTGATGACGGCGAAGGAGCAAGCTTGTGCTGTTGGCAGTCATCACCATTTGTCTGCTGGAGGTTATGTTGTTAATAGTGGTGGTAGTGGTGGTAGTGTTGCCAGTGGTGGTGGTAGTGTTGGGGAGCGTGCGTTGGTGGAGGCGCAGGTGGTGGGGAAAAGAGGGAAAGTGGAGGCGTTGTTGGATGAAGCGGAGATAACTTGTTGGAGATGGCTGGTGTCCAACGCTGGGATTATTATTATCTTGCTGGTGTTTAGTAATATGGAGACCAGGGGTGAGCAGCAGCAGCAGCAGCAGCTCACGCTTTCTGCTCTTTCTCAAAAAGTATTGGGTGTTATCAGTGTTCTGAGTAGCGTGATAAGCTTGGTGATCATTTTTGTGGTGGGAGTCTCGAGCGGGTTTTGGTGGAGAGCGCAGCGTCAGAAAACAACGACAGAGAACTTGCAGTCGCCGAAAGTAATGCGAATCGAAGAGGTGCAAAATTCGTCGTCAAATGATTCGGTATGCAGTCGCCAAGTTAGTTTGAGTCCCAAGGGAAGCGGCTTGAATGTGGGGAACATCGTGCAGCAGTACACGTTGAAGGAAATTGCGAGCATGACGAACGACTTCAAAGAGGAACTCGGTCGTGGAGGACAGGGCATAGTATACACGGCCATGCTTCCTGGTGAGCCTAAAATTCGTGCGGCTGTGAAGAAGCTGCAAAGAAATGACGGTGTGTTCGTGGCGAATCCCGATAAACCCGTACCGCAAACGCTGGAAAAGGAGTTCTGGGCGGAGCTCAAGACGATATCGCGGTTGCACCATGGGAATTTGGTGGCCCTGCTGGGCTACTGCGTCGAAGGCCGTGAGCTTTTTTTGATCTATGAACTGATGTCCAATGGTTCGCTGGAGCAGCATCTTCACAAGTGTGATTCAGAATTACCGGGCGCCACGTTTCTCGACTGGAGGGCGAGGATGCGTGTGGCCATCGACGTTGCGCAGGGTCTAGAGTACCTCCACCGCCATGCGCATCCTCATCTCGTGCACCGTGACATCAAATCCAGTAACATCCTCTTCGACGACAACATGCAAGCCAAGATCGCCGATTTCGGTCTCAGCAAAGCCCTCATTGTGGGGCACGACCCCACTGCCTCTCACAGAGTACGGGGAACAGCGGGATATGTCGATCCCTCCTACTTGAAAACGGGGCGGCCTGTAGACAAGAACGACGTCTACAGCTTTGGGGTTTTGCTGCTGGAGCTCATCACAGGAAGAAGAGCCATCCAGCAGAAAGTTAGCTTGGTAACCTGGTGCAAGGAATTTTTCACAAATGATCCATCGCTGCTGCCAGTACTGCTACCAAGAATGGTCGACAGAGGGATCCAGCATTATGAGTACTCATTGGATCAGCTCCAGAACGTGGTCAAGGTGGCTAGGGCGTGTCTGGACGAGAACCAGGAGCGAAGGCCCAGCATGAAGGAAGTCATCATCGCCCTCTACAATGCCACTACAATGGAAGATGTCTCCAGCTCCGAGTTCAGCTTTGAGGTACATACTTTCCAAACAATCACCACAAAAAGAAGACAGATGCTGCCATGTCTGCTGCACTCAACCAACCTGCACACGATTGAGCTTTCTGAGCTTTGCTTTTATTCAAAAGAAACAAATCCATTTCAGCAATTGTATCATAACAATCCATTTGATGCTCGAAACCAAGCCTCTTCAGGATCTCCAATGTGATTATATACTGGAGAGGATTAGCCAGCATAAAAACTCCAAATTTAGTAGCCAATTGTATCCAATTGTGGTGCTCTACAACCAATCTGAGGAGACTTTCTCCAGTTCCGTAGGAATGTTTGAAGCCTAGAATTCTTGGACCTTAGTTACAATTCAGAAAACCAAACACTTATAGACTTTTTCATGCCACTGGTGTCTCAGAGAGAGATTGCAAATTGGAATTCACAAGAAGTTTCAAGTTCTACAGAAGCTTTGCATATTACATTTGTTGTTGTTCCCCATATTATGTCCTTCAAGAAAACCTTCAAATCAGAGAACAAATAATCAGAGTCTTTCATGCAATCCTTGTCTGAGAGAGAGCTTGCAAAATGGAATGCATAAGAAGTTTCAAGAGCTAAAACCTTCCAGTTCTGAATACAAGTCAAAGATACTAATGCAGATGCAAGCTCCAAGAATTTGAGTTTTGGTGGAGATGAGAGCTTTGCATATATTATTCCTCACACCATAACTTCCTTTTAAATTTCAGGCTGAATTTTATCAACTCCACAATGCTGGACAGTACTTGCTGAACAATGCTTCCAGCTTTCACAGTAATGGTGATCCACAGTCTCCAACAAGCTTCAGAAAGGGGTAAAATTTCATACTGGTCATTTTTTTGGATGCCAAAACTGCTGCTAAATCATGAAAAGTTTCATGGCCGTTTTCTGAAGCATATAGCTCTAATGTTATCAACACTTGTCCACTTGAAGTCTTGAATGACAAGGTTAAAGAGTCATGCATGTTGAACATTCTGTAATGGTGGATTATTTATATCTACACCCACCATTGGGAGCTGATGAAGTCAGTGGGTAGTTTTGGCAGCTCATCACAACTATTCAAGATCTAACATGCTTGTACAGGCAATGACCAAATTGTTTGGAGTGATTGAGGGACTTATTGTGACCATGTTCCTTCTTTTGTTTGCAGGCCATCATCTTATGAGATAAAAGACAACACGATCATTGTGAAGGCCATGGTTGATCATTTAAAAATCGCCATGCGATGCAAGATTTGGCCAACCCCCAAAAACTTTGGCCTCAACAAGATTGAGGTGACAGCAAATGGAGCTTTTCTGTGGAAGAAGGGCCTTTGGTGGTACAATGCCAGGAGCTACCGGGAATTCACTGTGGATGACCACATCACACTTATTGCTGAGTGGCATGTGGCTTTGAGAACTAGCCGTTATGGGCTAGCTCCAGGAGATCCACGGCGCTCTCAGGGTCCATTTTGTGTCAAGTATTTAGCACTCAAGGATTTTGAGGGCAACCCTTTGATTGAATACTATGGTGACCGATCACCTCTTCCAGCTTCCAATGTGAGTACTTTACACCAGGAGTGGCGGTTATGAGCTTTAACTCACTGTTGTATGTCATTCTTCATTCAATTTCCTTGGCTGTAAAAACTGCTGTTCCTTGCATGGATTTTTTGGAACTTTCTGTTGTAGAATGATGTCTTGTTCAGATTGAAAAAAGTAGTACCAGATGCTAAACCTGTATCCCGAAAGCTGTTTATCACAGCTGATGGGTTTCTGGTCTAGAAACTTCCATTGTCCACCAGGCCTGCTTCCTTGGTAGTCATTGTTCTTTCATCAAAAGTGTCTTTGTATCTACTTAATCACCATTACAGATGGTCAAACTCACAACAACCACTCTCTCAATATTTACCTGGAGATGCTAACATCCAAAGCACATGGCCCAGTAACAAAGTGGGCCTCATGCAACGTTGGTTGTATTTTACATCATCACCTGAATATGAGATGCTGCTGTTATTTAATCTGTGCCATCTCAAACTAAGGTTTAACATGCCTTATCCATGTTTTTACTTACCAATATAGCTGGAGAAGAGAGGCAGGGAAATATTTAACTACTATTGCTGGATGGTACCTTGTGTCTTCATCCTTGAATAAACATGTTATAGTGCTTCACCTGCAGCTCACACCTCAGCAGAATTATCAACTTATCACCCGCAAGCCTGTGAGCCACAAATATAACTGTTGCCAAAACTGGAGTGTAATCTCTGACATGTAAAATGGTGAGTTTTTGGTCAAGAATACAGATTATTGCATCTGATTGTTGATTTGCATCCATGAAGTGTTTTTTACCTCATGATCATTAGAGCAGCCTCTTTTATGTGTGTGTTCCTGCTGCTTGTGATTTCCCACTGTCAGCCATGTCACAGTGGCAGTCTTGTGAAAAACATCAAGCTCATGGCCTTCATGCAATAGCTTGATGGTTCAGTCCTGTCAGGGGAGAGCAGTCATGTGCTCCTTGGTCACAATGGTTAGAAATTGTTCATCTCTGGGAAGTAGGCAGCAGTCCTAAAGTTTCACAGCACCTGTTGACTGTCAAGGGATGGACAAGCTATGGTGTTAGTGCAGTTCAGGGAGTGTGGTTGGAAATTGAAGTACCTTAAGGGTCCTGTCCATTGTACATGACCATTTATATATTTTGTGCGTGGTATCTGCCTTAAATTTTGAATGTTGAACACAGCAGATTAATGAGAATCATCTTCTTTTGTGACAGAAAGTGGCTGTCAGCCTTCCACGCCCCCCTGCCAATATTCACCAACCATCCTCTGTGCAAATGAGAGAGCCTGCTATTTCTGTTTCTTCGCGGTTGAGGAAGTCAATGATCTGCAACAGCCCACGGTAACAATCAGTTGATGCTACCTATGATATGAGACAGAAAGCTTCGAAATTGCTGAGAATTCAGCTAACTTTAATGCAAGATTTGTTCCAAGCTTTCAGACACTTCCAGCTACTGGACTACAACTACCAGCAACTGTATCCTCAATTTGAGACAACAGTATAAAACCAACTTACACATATGATGAAAACAAGGTCCAAGTGCTTGGCTCTTACCGATATTGACTTTTCATTGAAATCAACAATTGTGGAAAACGTGTCAGAAAATGGCTTTATTTCTCAATTATGAACGAGCCATTGAGGAATGACATGAATGCTTGGTTTCAAAAATGTATGCTGTCAAAATAGGAGCATCACCTGAACATGTTTGGGTGGATCAAAAATCTTATGAGAACTGCAACTTCTTTTGACAAAGAGCTAAAAGCAGCTGTTTTGGGCATCAGAAGCTTTGAAAGGTCCAGATAGGTCAGTGCTGATGGATATCCAGGAAACTGAGACTGTTTCACAACTTTTGTGTTCAAAATCCACCTGCTAGCTCAAAGAAGGAAGACATCCATCAAGTTTCTTCATGGGGAAGGTATGCAAGTGGGCAAAAATGTGACCAGAATCGCAAAGTTGACTATCACAGCTTGATTTGCATCAATGCAATTTTCAGTGCAGAGGTTTCCTTGATGAGATTCATAGAAGGTATGGTCCAACAATTTGGTGTTGTTACCAAGTGTTGTGTTTCATAGAGTACTAAGCAGTGCACAGATCAGTCAGTATCTGACTGTAAAAATGTACAAACAGGAATGAAGTTTTGTATTCTAGTGGAAGGATCTCTTGTACACTACTACTGCTTATGGATTAGAACAAGGCATTTGCGTCTCATTACTAGGGAATATCATAGCATCCCAGATAGAGGATTTGCATGCCTGTGGTGTAGATTGATCTATGTAGTTGGAGCCGTGAATGGTGTACAAAAGAGCCATGTGAGGGTGATGGTGTTAGTGAATAGGTAACAGCAGGTATCTCTGAACCTTTGTGTTGTACCTAGCTCTGGAGCAATTGAGTTGTGAGCTTTACTAATTGCAATCAACTGCTTGACTGTATTCACAAGGAGTAGAGGAGAATAAGCTCACAGAATCAACTTTTTTGTAAGATTGCTCAGTCATTCACCTAGTAGCAATCTGAGATTGAGATATGAACACAGATGCAAACAGAGTATACCAACACAAATTGGCTGGCAGTATGTCTGCTGTGTGCATGAGAGAAGAAGTATCTCACCAACAATGAAGTCTCAAAAACAGCAGCTAACACTCCTGTTTTAAAACATGCATAAGAGCTTGTGCAATGCATGTTGGAGCAAATTAGGTGCAGATGCAAAAGAGGCAACAGAAAAGCTCAATAGTTTTGCAGCACTAAAAGATATGGACCTTGTCATTGATCTTGCAAATCCATTGTTCTTTGAGATTGCCAACTTGCAATGCTGCACAACATTGTCTGAGAACAAACTTGGAGAATTTTTCATGCAACCACCAGCTGTAGCAGCAGCCTGTAATTAGAGCAGAAGAATTTCTGAAACCAAAGGAGAAGTCATCCAGAGCATTGCAAGAAACAGAATGCTTCCAAAGTCTATCACGCAGAAAGGGGCATGCAATCACGTTGAGCGAACCAAAATTCTGAAGCTGCACAACATCAGAGAAGGCGAGCGTTGCGGTCTCTCCATGAGAGAACGAAGCCAATTGAGGCACCTCACGATTGAGGCACCTCACGATAGAAACTCGCGAAATCGACTCGGGTTTTAGATGGAATCGAATGACTGGTGATTTGTTTCGGGATAAGCACACCTGACACCGGTATGGAAAGATGCGCGTAGGGACGAAAATGACACAGTGTTTAGATGCGGGCCGGAACTGATGCTCTAGATTTGCACCCGTCGACATGCGACTGAAACACGGCAAATCTTCGTCAAAGCGCTCTTCTGTATAATGTACCAGAAATTTTCCACAGATGCTCAGAGATAATGATGACGACGACTTTCTGCCCTCCCATGAAACCCCCGGTTTCCTTCCTTCCCTGTGAGGAGGAAATGTGACCTTTGTGAGGGAAAGTGATCTCTGGAGTGGAGGAGCAAAGGCATGCTCTTATCGCTTGGTGCTTTTGTTTCGCTTGACCTTACTAATTGCCAAGAGGAATCCCGCACCTGATCTTTTGCGCTTGTTTCAAGCCGCCACAAAACCTAGCACGCAGGTTTGTGCACGAGAAGAGTCACTGTTCAGTGATCTAGGCCTGTTCCAGAAATGACATCGCATCCATCGCACTCTTCTTTGTAGGACTGCTGATTAAAGACTGTGGAGCTACTTTCCTGCCGACTGCCTTGTGGTACTCGTCGTCAAGCAGCTCAGCCATCATCCGCATCAAGGCTTTCTGGTCGCGGCCGCTAAACGACTACCGCTGCCAGGTGACGCTTTCGTTTCGCTCAGCTTCATAGCAGGTGCATGGAATGCTGCTAGCTCGAATTTATGGCAAAGATATTTTGATCCCGAGCGAAGTGTTTTCGATCACGAGGTACTCGAATAGGAGGGATAATATGCCTGATGCTTTGATCTTATGCCAAAAGCTGCGTGAGAATTCATGATGTCTGGTGCAAGCAAAACTGAAGCAGGGAGATTTAAGGCTTTGTTGAAAATTCTTCTCCCTGCGGACTACAACAATCTTCTCTTTTTACGAAGGTAGAAGTGGTGCAGTAGAGTTTATCATTGATGTGTAAGCTCTTCTTGCAACCTTCTACATTCACAGTTGTGTAGGGCTTTCCTGTAGTGTGCAAGGCTTCAACCTGAAGGCTTGCTTGCACCTAGCACATACACAATGGTACACCTGGGTTCTTGTGTTACAAGCATGCTTGCTTGCACCTTTGCACATTCACAATTGGTCAGGGTTCTTGTCTTGTATGCAAGGTCACAAGAAGGCTTGCTTAAACACCTTGCATATAACATTGACCAATACATGGTTCTTGTGTCATGTCCAAGGTTGTAATAAGGTTCACAAATTTTCTTGCACCTTTGCACATTCACAATTGTGCATGGATTTTGGGCTGTTTGCAATGGTGCAAGAAGTCTTACTTGCACCTTTGAAGATGATGCACAATTGGGCATGGTTTTTGCATCATGTGCAAGGCTGCAAGAAGGCAGGCTTGCTTGCACCTTGCACTTACACACTTGCGCAAGGATTTTGTGTTGTGTGTAAGGTTTCAAGAAGGCTTGCTTGCACCTTGCATGTTGACATAGGTGCAGGGTTCTTGTGTGACTAGTGTGCAAGGCTCCATAATATGGCTTGCATGCATCTTTCCACATTCATAATTGCATATTGGGTGTCATATTCAACAATGCAAGAACCACCATTGCTTGCACCCTTGCACATTCACAATTATGCATGGTTTTTGCATTGTGTGCAAGGCTACAATATGGCTTGCTTGCACATAGCACATCCACACTTGTGCAAGGATTCAATTGTTTTCTGTGTAAGGTTGCAAGAAGTCTTGCTCATACCTTGCACAAGCCTTCTTGCAAACTTGCACACCTTGTAAGTTCACAATTGTGCAAAGATATTGTGTTGTGTGCAAGGTTGCAAGAAGGCTTGCTTATTGGAGAGTTTTCTTCTTCCTTTGTACACCAATATATAGTCATTATTATATCACTCTTGCCTTTGACAGTTTCATCATACGTAAGTGGAAATTAGTTGTAAAGGACATAGGGAACTTGCATTTAGCATGTTGGTCATCTCTTATGTGAAACCCATGAGAGGTCATCATCCATTCATCAAATATGAGAATGTTGAACAAGAAAAAGGAAATTTCAGCCATATCCAACTCCACTCAACAAGCTGCAACTGATTACCAAAATTGCAATCAGTAAAACTGTGGTGGGACTGTGGTGCTTGCAAGCTATGGTTATATTTGGTGGTGGTCTGTGTTGCGTGTATTAACAACGTGGGTAAAATGGCAAAATTTGTTGAGAGGATGTAAGTTGGATATGACTAGACCCCCACTCTTTTCTGTTTCCTTGCTTTAATTTCACAAGCTCTAGATTTAAATGGAAGCAAAGAATCAAAAATTAGATCTCTGGTTTTGGAAGCCGAATTGGTGTGAAATAAAGTTTTTGACATGCTTGAAGATGTGCTGGTCACTATATGGGATTGACAACATAGGAACTTTGGCAACTCAAGAACATCAATGGTGCATAGATTTGCATGGTAGATTGAACTTTTGTCTTTCACCTGTACCACATTCTTATAATATTTCAATATATCATGTTTAGGGTTTTTCTGGAGTGTCCAGGTGGACATATCCCCCTTGCAAATCACACTAATTGGTCATTGGTCATTTCCATAACATGTTTTGCCCCGTATTTGTCCTTTGCACAAATTCAAAAGCCCGCAGCAGCAGCATTTCATCAATCACAAGAGCTACTGACAAAAAGACGAGTCTCGTGTTTCTGAACTAAGAATCTATAATATGGACACCATCGTTTGAATCTAGTCCAAAAAACGAAAACGAAGCCGTGTTTCGCTGATGATCGGCGTTGTGCCGCACGGAGTAGATTCGGGAAATTTTAGTTGGAGATGCGATCGCCAGTCCTCTTGGCATCCCCTTTCACGTCCTCAGCTCCGCGCTTGACTTCGTCACCTGCTCGCTGTGTTTCCGCCTTCAGATTCTTACCTGCATTCTCAACTGAGCCGCTGGCCTTGTCGAAGTTCCTCTTGATTGCATCTCCAGCATCGCCAACGGCGTTCCTTGCTTTTCCCTGTCGGAAGAAGAAACAGAATTTTTTTCAGTGACAATTCAGTTGGAATAACACAGCCTTCAGGACTGTCGAAATTGACGAATCAATTCATCAGATTGCAGAAATGCTGAGAGAGAGTGTGTGTGTGGTTCTCATCTGTATGAACACCACTACTGAAGAGCAGTTTACAGTATTGGGTATTGGAAAGGGAATGTAGAGGTGGTAGTGCTCACTGCAAGGTTGTCGGCTTCGTCGCGAGCGTCGCTGGCAGTACCCTGAGCGTCCCTCTCAAAATTCCTGCTCGCATTTTCAGCTTGGTTGCCAAATCTTTCTGCTTTTCTCTGGGCATCCCCTGATGCGCTGTTGGCCGCGTCTTTGGCCTCCTCGGATTGCCCGGATACGAAGTTGCCGACATCCGTCGCGGCTCCTTGGACTTTGTCCTTGGCTGCTGAGGCAGTGTCCTTCACTTTGTCCGCTGCCGACTCCGATGCTTTTTTTATGCTATCTGTTACACTCTCTTCGGCGCGAACAGTGAGGGGTCGCACATTGGGCGATCTGATAACATTGCTGGTGCTACTAGCATTATGGCTGACGTTCAAACGCAAGCCACCAAGAGTACAAGATGTCGAGGAGCTCAGTCTCGCCGCCCTGCTGCTGCTATGGCTGGACATTGTCGCTGGTGACGATCCGGCCACGACAAAACTAACCTGCACTGCCAAAGCATTCACGGCCGCCATCTTTAATCTTGATGCCCACGGAAAGGAAAAAATAAAGTGGGTACTACTGTAACAACTACTTCCTCCCACCCTCGCTTCTAGAATGCGATCTTTACTACCTTTTGAGAAGATAAATAGCTGGGAGGAACTCGGTGCGAATGAGAAGATGAATACTACAGTGTGCTAAGCAAAATTGACTAAAGCTCGTGTAGAAAAGTACGGGGCTTGAAGCGAATGATGTTTATCGATAGAGAGTGAGGAGTTATATAGAAAAACGCGAGCAGATAGGGAGCGCATCTGATCGTCAAAGTCGGAGGAGACACTTGCCATTACAGGACCCCTCATCTCCGCAGCATGAAAACATGTTTCCGTTTTGGATTGGGTGCAACAGTCGTCGAACAACAGGATTTCTTTGCCAAAAGAAGTTGAGTACTGATTTGCCTATTGCAGTTCCACGTCTGGCGATGTGGAGAACAGCAGCAGCACAAGTGTCTATTCTCAAGACTCCGTCCGGCACGTGGCGCGGTAACACGTCCGTTAGCAGGGACGCGTGTTTGGACGAGGATTCGTTCGAGATTATAATGCGGCGATTGACAAAGATCAGACAAGGTTCGTCATCTTGGGTGTGAACTTTCAAACTGAAAATGTTTAGGAGTTTCGGGATATATGGGTGTTGTTCTGCTACATGCCCTAACGTTCGTAAGTACGAGGATTGTGCTTGCGGGACAGGGATGAAAACGGCACCTTTGGTTTAAGTTTTTTTGCATCATCGGAATCCTTGCGCAAACTCTAGGTTTCTACACAATCGATCACACACAGATTTCTTGAAGAAAAATTTGCGTCAGAATCTCGCGAGCCCATTTTCAACTGCTTCGCGCCATCGCGAGTGCCTGATCCAAACAGGACAGATGACTTGGATTTCGGATGTCTTATTTCACTGCAGAAATGGTTTCAGATCTTCGAGGAGTCTACTTACCGCTGCTGCAGGCAACAACCATAAACCTCGACAATAAGAAACGATAAACAAACAGCTTGCTGCAAATCATGTTCTCACAACAACATTAAATTTACAGTTGCTATGTTTTACAAAATTGGCTGGCTCCTGCATCTCTTCACAATCTAAGTCCTACAGGATGATTTTCAACCAGATCCTCACAAGAAAAAGGTAGGAGACCTGGGATTCTGAGCAAAAAGCTTTTTCAGAAATTTCAGCCTAGCTAATGCTCAATGCACAAAACGCTTCATTAGTCATATTGCACTCCACTCACACCTTCCTTCTTTATTCCACTTTCCTTGGATCTCTGCAAATTCTCCTTAACATGGGTGAGAGAGAACCTGACCTCTCCTCCATATTCTCCCTCATTTCTGGTCTCTACCGTTTGTTCCAACAATCTGGACTCAGTTTAGCCGCGTCTACACCTCTTTCAGAAGTTCTCATCTTCTCTGCCTTGGTGATTGTGCATGTCTTCACCTCCTGATAAGCCATGTTCCTTGATTGGGTCCTCAAGCGCTGCTTCCTCAATCATTTGCTTGATCACCGAGGGAGAAGAAAATGACTTTTCCAGCAAACTTGGACCCTCTTCTGACATTGCAGCCTTCAAATTGCTGCTTCCAGCCACAACTGCGGTTTCTGGTGACTTCGAATTTCCAGTTTTGCAATTCCTTGCTTGCCTCACTGGAGCCTTTCTCAGCTGCTTGTTTTGATCACTTGGACAATTTGAAGCTGCAATCTCTTCAGAACATTGCTTATGACGACTGCTTGCTGTCGGGCTCATGAACCTTGGAAGTGTTTTCAGAGAATCTCCCAAGGGCCACGTTTTGGAGGATGGAGTGAAAAAACTGGGTGACTGAACTTGCAGATTGTTGCTGCTGCTTTTGCTGCCAATTGGTTGATGATCAGGCTGCTTGTTCTTGCTGTTGCAGTGTTCTATGCTTTGCAAGAGGAATGCTTTCCTTTCTTCTATCAGTGCCTCAATGGTCTTGATACTATCTTGTAAGCTCCGGCATTCATCATCATGAATGCTCATCAGCTTGTAAAGCTCTGCAATAGCTGCTGCTCTTTCTCTCTTTTTCTCCTGCACAGGGAAAAATGTCAATGTTTATTTATGACATTGCAGAGAAAATTCCACAGTAAGCCTTCAAAGCTTATCTTAAGAGCATTTAGAGCTCAATCATTGGATTATTTGACAGAGCAGAAAGCAGATCCAATGATTCCTTCACATGCCCTTCATGTTCACAACATTATTTGAATCCATTTGGTCAATGAAAGAAACATGGCTGGATTGCAACTAATTCAAATGTACTGACATACCTTAGAAAGTTCACGCCCAAGATGTGTTCCTCGTGCTCGACATGCAAAACTTAGGGAGCATACTGTCTCTGCCATGTCCATCTCCTTGGGGCTCACATGCACCAGCATCAAGGTTTTTGATTGCTCCCCTAAACCCCGAACCCCAAAATGAAAAATTCATACATGAGACAGTGCACATCTATGAGATTGCATATCTATTAAACTGATACAGTGCCAATTGAAGAGATTGGAGAGAAAATTCCACAATAACATGTTTAAGGTAACCATTAGATCAGTTACAAACAGACCCAAAACACAAACTCAACAAGAACGAGTGTGGTCATAACAATGTGAGTGTCACTTGCAAAGTATCTAACTGTCACATTCATCATATGGTAGTAATTGGTAGCCAATATCAGCACCTGACAGCAGTTGTAGATACGTACATAATTATCTGCTCAGAAATCTGGCAAACATATTGTACAAGGATCTGATGAATTTGATGTTGTATCTGACAAGAGAAAAGGCACCTTGCTGAAAACAGTGTGATGTAGCTACTTACCAAGACAATCACGCAAGAGTTGGGTGAGTTTGCTGTTTCTGCAACCCAGGGCATTAAAGGCAGTGAAACTCATCAGATGAATGATGGAAACTTGAATTTCCTACTAATAACTTGCCTATAAAACAATTGTCACGTCGTATGGAAAATAAAAGGTGCATATTATCATACCGATAAGGCACATGTGGCTGCTTTCTCTGTAGAGCACTAATAACATCACCCAAGGCAGACAATGACACATTGATAGATTTGCCCTCCTCAAGCATAACCCCTTGTGCATTCGTCTTTGATAACCGCTCACTGCCCCCAAGGTCCACCAACCAAAGCTTGCTTGTTGTAGCAAACTTGTGGTTATCTAACAGATATGCACATGTTATTGTGATCCGTAGCAAACTGCAAAATACCAAAGCCACCACCCCTTTTTGACATTTCCACTCTAGTGCCTATTTTGCATAATCTGCAGTAGTACCTTCACACTCAAGAGGTAGAGCTAATCTCCATGTTTGGGAGATTTTAAGATCAAATCTCAGGATTTTGACTTGGGACAGTGTAGATTTTAGTGGATCTTCTGACCACCCATTTGACCACCCATTTGGAGATTATTGAATGCCAAACATGAGTGGCAGGTACAGTACTGACCCCGGACTGCTCCATAAATTAATTTCTAAAGAACAATTCAAATTGGTAAACTTGAATACAATATAAGCCACCTTCACAAATCACCACCAAATTCCCTAATCTCTGCCTAGCATAGAGGAGCCAGTGAGACCTTGCATTGTAGATAAAGAGCAGATGCAGACTTAGAGATGCACAAAATGGGACCTGGGACATGCCAGTGTGATCTGCTAGAAGTTTGATTGGCATTAGTGCAGGATGTAGATCTGCTTTGACTTCCTTGCCGGTAGAAATTGCCAGCTTCCTTGGCATTCATGATGGGCATTTCAGTCAAGTTATCCACATCTATGTAGCCAGTTGAAGCCGCCATCTGTATTGAAAGACTGCAAGATTTCCAAGGGTATGAATGAAGCCCACCAGATCAGTTTGGAGAGTTAATATGAATCAGAAATATCCAAGCAAATTTTTTTTCTACAAGGGACAAAAATATATTACCATTTGGATGCAGGATGGGTGCACTGTGTACTATGCTGCTGGCAGACAAGCAAATCACGCAGTCTTCCTTTGTAGACCTCTAGCATGCTTAATGAGAAGCTGTATGACATTGTTTTGTCAAAACAAGCTTCATCAAATAACCACTGCAGGGTGCATGGAATAACCCCTGGCTGATCCTTATTGCCTTCCTGCAGCAAGAAAAAAGGATTGCAATTGTTGGTCTCAGTGGCTCCTCTATGAACTAGGTATTAGTTATCTTCAACCTGGCTACAAGCTGTAGTAGGCCATCTACCTAGTCAAGTCATGCAAGTATCCAGACTAGGTTGATAGCCTGCTACAGCCCGGCTACAAGATGTAACAGGACATAGATACATAGTCAAGAATTGCAAGCTGTAGCAGGACATCTACCAAATTGAGGCATGTAAGGGTCAAGACTAGGTTGATAGCCTGCTACAACCTGTAATCAAGCAAACTTGGGTGGTGAATACCATGCATAGTTGAGGTTGCTACCTACCACATTAGCAATTTTTAGCTACTGACTTGCACATTTCATATTTTCTGAGGTTGGTAAGAACAGCCCACACTACTGGAGAGTAGTTGCACTGCTCCAGAGCCACTGAATAGATGTCTTGTCAGCAAACTTTTCAAAACCTCACTATGAGACTCTTAAATGACCCATTTGGTTGGTGAATTTTGAGATCATTTCCACAGAAAAGTAGCATACAAAGCATGAGGTCTTGGTACAAAGACATTAGGAGGGGTTGGAGAAAATACCATAGTGAAGGTTTTACCAGTGCCAGTCTGACCATAAGCAAAAATGCAGACATTATGGCCATCTAAAGCAGATCGAACAATCGGCTCCACCTCCAAGAAGACATCATCTGCCGGCCTCAGAAAAGAAACACAAAAGCAATCACACCTGACTTCAGTCTCGAGAAAATGGTACAGTTTCTTCTCTTTCCTTCAGTTGCTGCAACCCATTGTTGCTAAGCATTTGCTAATTGCTTGCTAACCCTGAGATATGGAGAAAAGTTCACCTTGCACAGAAGTTGGCAGAAAAACTTTATCAAACTGAAAGTCTTTTCTGGCACTCAAGATTTTGACAATATCCATTCCTGGGGTGGTGAGGTAACCAATAGGAGCATTCCCCTCGTTTGAAAGTAATGGGCGCACACGACAAAAAACCCTAATGTTGCCTGAAAGCATTGACATGCACATCTGAGCGTATTAATCAATTTCGAACTTCACTGAGCATTGCCTCTTTGGATAGTACAGATTAGAGAGAGAGGGGGAGAGAGACTTAGCTTTTGCTATCCCTCAATAGAAAGGGCAGCTTGTCAACCTCTGTACCAACAATCAAACGGAGAAAATTCCAATGGTTGAAGTTGGATATGAAGCTAGTGTTTCAGAAATAAAACTGTGGTATTACTCTGAAGATTGTGAAGCTCCGTCTTGAAATGTAAAATCCCACACAAAAAAAAGGTGAAGAACCTTGTTAGAAGTACTACTAGTCCTGAAGATTGTGAAGCTCGCTCTTGAGATGCAAAATCCCACACAAAAAAAAAGGTGAAGAACCTTGTTAGAGGTACTACTAGTCCTGAAGATTGTGAAGCTCGCTCTTGAGATGCAAAATCCCACACAAAGAGGGCAAAGGACCTTGTTAGAGCTACTAGTCCTCAAGATTATGAAGCTTCCTCTTGGGCAGCAGAATTCCACCGGAGAAGGCGAACACCTTTGTTAGAGAGCTACTACTAGTCCTGAAGATTGTGAAGCTCCCTCTGGAGATGCAAAATCCACACTAAAAAAAGGTGAAGAAACTTCTTAGAACTACTAGTGCTGAAGATTGTGAATCCCAAACTCTTGAGATGTAAAATCCCACACAAAAAATGGTGAAGAACCACAAGACGAGAAGGAAAATTGAGCTTCTGATCAGGAAACATCTGAGTTCATTACCTTTCAAGTCCAGCACTCGGTTTAAAATCTGGCGACGGTGCAAATTTGATACTCTCAGAGCTGTTTTCAACAGAAGTAGCTCACCTGCCATGAAAGCAAAAACAATACCCCATGCGCAGCACACAAGAGATCAAAACGCCTTAATGAGATTGCTGTAAACTTGGCTCTGAAGTAGACCGCGATCTCACCAGTGTTTTTGAGCTTATAGAATTTCTTAAAAGCTTGAAATCCAGTTTCATCAAGATTTTGATGTTTCAAGACCTTGAAGACAACAATGTGTTTTGATGATAGTATGTTGTCTTCAATGACTTTGATCTTTGATCACAATATGTACACAAAGAGACCTGAAGAGTGGAAGAATTTCTCTAGAAAAAAGAATGAGACCTTCAAGGCCTGCAACAATTCTGTCTTGATGCTGGTCGTGGCGCCAAGGTCCTAGAGTGTGGCAACAGGGATCCGACGATGCGTCATTGCTGCTGCTGCTGCTGCTGGGATTTGGGGAAGATAGATCAGTTGACTGCAGAATTTTTCGCACTGATTCAGCCCATGCAAGAGTTAGTTCTGGTCTCGTATCCAAGATTGAGTGTATTGCCTCCGCCAAACAAGTCCGTTCTTCTTCTTTTTGAACGTCTTCTTCGTATTTTTCATCTTCATCTTCTTCATGTTCTGCATCATTATACGAACTCATCTTCTTGTGCATGCACATTTCTATCTGCAATGAACTAACTTTTTTAGGCTTTAGATTCAAAAATTGGTCAAGATTGCCTCTGTAGTCACAATAATATTATTTCACAATGCTTCTGTGCGTGAAGCTTCTCTTTTCGTGAAATCGAGACTTCGTAGCCCAATTTCGCTCAGAATGCCAAACAAAAGTTGCACAGCAGCACAGACAAAGTGGAAAATCACTCTGGTACAACAAGAATAAAATTGATGACAAGAAGAGCCGCGTGCACAGCAAAGAAGCAGCAGCCGCAACAGCAGCAAGTTTCGCAACAAAATTGCGCAACAAAACGAACGAACGAACGAACGACAACGTGAAGCTCCACGACAGAGAGCGTGCAATGCACACAGTAAAAAGTAAATTGGGCACTTTTACTTTTCACCTCCCTGATGATTTCCTGTACTTCTGTTTTTCATTTTGTGCTTTCTTTTTCTTTTCTTGTTTTATTTTCTTTGTTACATTATTTCTTTCCATTTTTTTTCCCCTAATTTCCATTCTTTTTTATTTTCTTTTTTTTATTATGAAATATTTTTAATGATTTCATGTTTCTTTATCTTCTGGTTTTATTTTTCCTATATTTTTCTACTAGTGATACCCGTGACCTTCGGACACTCATGGTTACGTCATTCCAATCACCTCGAACGCGCAGTGGTCTCGACCGACGTTGTGCGAGTATCATAACTAACCGTGTGTACCCTTAGGTTATCAGTCTGGGTATTTATTCCTTACCCGATGTGAGAAAACCCAAAACCTCGGTTCTAACATTTTGAACCTTGGATCCTGAAAGTTTTAAAATTTTTGAAAACACACTCCTCTATATAACCACCGGTTCTTTTGGTAGGGGGGAGGGGAAGATTTTTATATTCGCCTCTAGTGCGGTGGTCGTCTGACATCATATAATTAATGCATGTCAGCCAGTTTCCTAAGGGGAAGGAATTTCTTTTTGTTGGGGGGTGGAGTGGGGTTTTCTCTCTTCCTTTTTTTCTAGCATCATAGTATGGCATAGGTAGGCTAGACAAAGCATAATATAACAAACTTGCTTGCCTAAAATCACGTTCTATTGTGAAACTTTTGTGTGAAGCTGATCATCTAATTGCCCTCCCAAGGAATAACTAAAAAGAAATTGTTTTGAACACCCTACTACCTTGCTTGGCAGCTTCCACACTAATTATATTATTTTCAGAAATGTTGAAATTTTTTTCACCCTAAAAAATTTCCAAATAAAAATTTTGTCAAGGAAAATATCAAATGTTCAAGAATATTCTAAATTTTGTCAAAATGAAAATTTCAAAATTCATTAATTAATTATTCAAGAGACATGTGTGGAAGCTGCCAAAGTACTATGGTAGCCATGAAATGCTCAATTTTCAATGGAAAATTTAAGGAAAAACCAAAATCCATGGATCTTTGGCACAAAATAATTTGGAATGTCCAGAAATGTATTTGAAAGACAAAAGAATTCATTGTGAAGTTGGTAACTTCAATACCCCAACATCAAATTGAATAAGATTAAGTTAAGCATTACCAAGTTAAAATGACAAGCCAAATTGAGTCAACCTGGCTTTCATCAAATTGCATGTCAAATGCTTCGTATAGAGGTCACACAAAGGTAAACTGATGGGAAGACCTTAGGAGTTTTCATTATGCACAAGGTCTCAAAACATAATGATCGGTTTAACTTAGCATATATGGTAGGGTCTTAAGTTTTTTTCTCTTTACACCACTACCATTGCCATCAAGTGAGCTCCACTGCTTTCCCCTTCATTGTTGTGTGGTTCAAGACAGGTGCATTGTGCATTTCATGTCCTTTGCCAGCACACAAACAATGATGAGCTTCTTGTTTTGTTTTCATTTTATGTTTGTTTCCTCTCATGCAAAAGCACTTGCACATTCACCATCACCATTCTCATCTTCGATCACAACACCTCTTGAGCTGTTCACCAGTGCCATGGACCAAAATTTTGCTCTAAAGTTGTTTTTAAGACATTGGTCCAGACTCAAGACATTGGCCAAGTCCAAGGTTCCAATAATATGTATAACACCCCAAAAAGACATACATACCCAAGAGGGTCAATGACTGTTAATTGTCTTTAGCTAACTTGCTGTGTACATGCACCCATTGGGCTGCAGGCACCCAGAGTAGCCCATTAATAGACAACAATAAGAATACTTGGCTGATTATAATGCTCTCTTGACTCGTCTTCCAAGCAATACATACACAAGAGAGGACATACACACACACCAGCCCCCAAATCCTCCTATGGTAGTTCCCAAGGAAAAGGTCATTGCATTCCAAAAATCTCATTACTAAAGTTGTAAAATACGGTAGCCTAAGGTCAGGTTCATGGTTGACAAAACAAATTATTATTATTTTTCAAAAAAATGATTTCATTTTTAAATTTTTTAATTATATATTTTTCCATCATCTACTATAATATTGTGATATGAGTAATGAAATTATTCAAAGTGTAGCCTATTATAATTATGATGATTTTCAACATATCAACGTCATTTTTTTTTAAATTTTCATTTCACTATTTTTAGAATTATTTAATGACAAAACTGACCTTAGGGAAAGGTAGTCGCTAAAACAAGTGATGACAAACATGATGAACCTTAATAAGGAACATAAACTTACTACCATAAGCAACAAAGCTAACTTTCATATCATTGCAACTTCAAAAGTTTCCTTCCAGTTACTTCAAATGTCTCCTTGGCATTACATAAATGTCTATACTCACACATGGGGACAAAGCTTGTTGCACATGATTGTCACTATATTGGACCTCAAACAGGCTGGCCTCACACAGCCTTCCCCCTACCTCCCTCCCTCACTCACTCCCATTTCCTTTTCCACATTTCTCAAGATTTGGGCATGGCCATCTTCTCCAGTGAATGGAGCTCCACATGCAAAAATATTCTTGGATTTTGGTAAAGGAGCCCAACACTACCTACTACCAGTGTTTCTTTTTCCTTGGCAAATATTCTCATTTTTTCAACATGGAAAATAAAAAGGATTTTTGTGCAAAAAATTGCCCCTAATTTCACCAGAGTCTAGAAAAAAACAAAATTATGCATCACCAGATTCCTACAACAAATTCCAACAGGTAGCCAAACTATAAAAGAATTCTGCATTTTTTTTACTTTTATATCTGATCTATAGCCAAATTTGGCTACATCTTCTTTGTGGATGTTAATTTCAAGATTAAACCAATATTTCATTTGTGCCTTGAAGAAGACAAAAATAGGGGGCTGACTAGTATACCATAATTTAATCTTTTGTGCTCTATTATTTGAGTTAGTGAAACCAACGATCTTTCAAGTTTATTTTATTTCTTGCCAAGAATATCACAAGGAGTGTGAGTGGCCACCTTGGGATTGATGGCGAGAAAGAGAGAGTTGTTAATGTAGTTGAAGGTGGTTGTACCAAAAACTTGATCCGAGTGTCAATCACTCGTTCAAACTTAGTTAAGATTTGGGTCTCTAAAGTTGTTGCTGATTACCCACAAGGATCAAATGGCAGGTAGTAGACAGGTGCACCAAGTTGGATCCAAGTAGAACACAAGTTTGTGCATGCTGGTTGATTAATGTCCATATTACCTTTTGAATGCTTTTGAGAAGCTCCTGAAATTTTCATTTCTTCCTCAGACAGATTTTCCTTTACATTTTGATTAGTGCATGCATTGAAGGCTCTCAACATATCATCCACTGTTGTCATTCATTGTTTATGTTTCATTTTGTTTTTTTAATTTTGAGTTTCTGATCAATCAAATTGTGGATTCTTTTTACTTGCCTGTATTTCATCCATTGTTCTTCTAATGAAGTTTCCAACTTTCTCAGGCTTCATTTCTACCATTGTGTTTTTTGAACTTCAATTGTCTTGTATATTCATCTTTCCCGACCTCCATTTCATCTATTATCTTTCTTGATTTATATCATTTTCAATGCAGGTTCCATATGTGATCCAATGTATGACCTTTTCAATCTTGCCTTTTCATTTTCCCAAATTCCACCTTTCACACTTAGTTCCATTTGGATCCATTGTCTTTCTTGACTAGTTCCATTTTAATTTTACGGTTTTTGAAAGTTTGGAATTATGACACATGGCAACATATAATTGCTCAACAATGTCATTGCAAATTGTGATAATTAGTAGTAAAAACCTATACAATCAACGAATGGAGGAATATATAGTTGATATCCTAGCTCCATTTTGAAAGGTTTTAATTAATACATGTGGCCAACTCAAAAGTTGCCACATGGCACATTAAATGAATTTTCAGAAAATTGAATTAAAAAATACAACTTTTAAACTTGGGTTGCAAGGCTTAGGCCTTGCCCACATGGCACCTAGCCCAAACCAAATGGCACTTAGCCCAAGCCACATGGCACCTAGATCTAGACCACGACATGGCACATGCTAGGCTTAAGCTCAAATAGTTTATGTGGCACCTAGGTTAGGCTTAGACTTTAGTCAAGTTTAGAGATATGCCACATGGCACTTAGGGTAGGCTTGCATTAGGCTGCATGGCACCTAGCTAAGAATATCTTCTTTCATTTTGGATTTAATTTTTACGGTCAAATGGTACTTCCATTTTGATGTTGTTGAATGTCTAATATGCACCTTCTTATATAGTTTAGAAATTGAAATGAGAAACAATTCATATGGATAAAGATTTTAATCACACAACAGAGTTGCAACATAGTCACAACTATTACCTATTACCTATTAATACAACTTACTACCTATCAATTAAACTAGGTTATTATCTAAAATAACTTACATGGCACCTAGGTTAGGCCCACATGGCACTTATACTTAAACCACATATGCCACATGGTGTTTAGGCTAAACCTTTGTTCAACTAAAATTTGGCCAAAATTTAATTAACATTACATCAAAACATGATTTTCATTACTATGACAAGTTGTGATTATTATCCAATTGTAGTCATGTAGTCATATTTGGACTTGAATCATTGCCATTTTTTCAAATATAGCCATAATTAAGACTACATCATTATAAATATGATTAAAATTATGATAACATAATTAGTAATCATGTTGAAACAATTGACCTTGTTTGATCAACTATAAAAAGCTAAAATAGATATGAACACATGGTCATACCTATGTTATTCAACTTGTTTGACAAGTTATGACAATTTGAATTAAATGGAAAATTTGTATTAATATAACAAAATATCAAATTTATTTTGAAAAATATGAATAAATTTAGTAGAATTTTATCTTTAAAAGTGAGCCTTGCAAATATTCAACAATATTAAACCAATATATAATAAAATGTATTAAATGAATTAATAAAACCAACAATTGGATTAATCATTTGAAATTTTATTTATTTTTATGTATGTTTCATCAATTTTGAAAAGGTTGTAAGTTTACATTAGCTTTTAGGTTTAACCTAGATTTAACCTAGGTTTAATTTTTAAATTTAACTTTAAAGTTTAAATTAGGTTTAGCATAGGTTTCGCCTCTCAATTTAAATTGTAACTTTAACCTAGGATTAGCCTTTAGGTTTAGTCTAGGTTTAACTTTCATCTTTAGCTTAAGATTAATTTACAGGTTCAACCTATGTTTAACCCCTATGTTTAGTTTAATTTCAACCTATAAATTTAACTTAGGTTTAACTTAAGTAGCCTTAGGTTACATAAGGTTAAATTAAAGGTTAAATTAGGTTTAGTTTTAACTTAATTTAATTTATCAAGTAAGTAATAATTTAATTTAATCAAATCTAACAAACATAAGTTTAATATAGCTTAGTTTAATTTAAGTAATAATTTAACATAGTTTACCTAATCCAACATAAATAGCTTATAGCCCAATTTTACTTAATTTTATCTTAATTTAACCTACTTTTGCCAATTTTAACTTAAGTATTTTCATTCAACCAAGTTTAACCAAAGCTACCTTAGTTTAACCTCTATAAATCAATTTAGTTTACGTAATCTAAATTAGCTTAATTTAACATAAGTAGCTCAGTGTAATTTAATTTAACCTATTTTAACCTATTTTAACTTTATTTAACATATTTTAATTTAGTTTAGCTTAAGTAGCCTATTTCTTCATAATTTAAGATATTTTAATCTAGTTGAATCTATTTTAACCTAGTTTAATGATATTAGTTTAATTTAACCTAAGTAGCCCTAAGTTAACCTCATTTGGCCTAGTTTAGGTTCAAAAACCTGATTTAGCTTAGTTTAGTTGTAATAACTTAATTTAGTTTAATTTTACCTTGTTTAACCCAAATATCCTAGTTTTGTTTAAATAAATTTATTTAATTTTAATTTAGCCTAAATACATTTATTTTAACTTCTAGGTTTACCTTAAATAAGCTTAATACGTTAACCTATAATATGTTAAGGAGGCCTAAATTAATATAGGCTAAACTACTAGGTGACTTAGATTAGTTTAAGTCAACCTAGGTCACTATTAAGGGGGGAAATATGTTAATCCAACTATCCTAATGGACCTCCCAATAATATGTTAATTATTAATGGTAGGCTTACACTTACCATCTCCTATTTACTAAAAGATAAAGCTATTTGGTAATTAATTATTCATGATATAATAATAAGCAACTAATTTGTCACTAATTGGATGTTTGTGAAGGAGATTGGGATAAGGGCCTAGATTGTAAAAGAGGATGAGGCTTTTGTGGCTTATGGATTGAGGGGTGCCCTTGTGGTTTTCTAATTCCTCATCCTAAGTTATGAAATTTTCTCTTCCTCATTTTAGGTGTGTATGTGTGAATAGTCTTGGAGGACCTAAAAGAAGATGAGAAAGTTGTACCCTTTGAATGTTGTAATACAAGGAGAGGAAATAATAATGTGCGTAAGGAATATGTTCATTTTGTTTATGGATGTTTTTTGGGGTGTTATACATTTATTTTTTTTAACAAGTAGTTTAGTTTCAATTATTTCACGTGGAATATTATAGTTCTTGATTTTATCTTAATTCTAAAGTTTAATTAAGGTGTCCAAACCATTGGATGCTAACTATTATAGAATGAAAAAAATAGCAACAATGGAAAAAATTAATAGCAAGTCCGTGAAAACAACTAGTCTTTTAGACCAATTTATTGCAAAAGTACCAAGGGCACAATGGAAGGTAGCTACCTTCCTACCTTCCCTATGATACATTGGAAATTCTAATTTGCAATCAACCTTTTTATTCATTTTGTGTATTTATTTGGAAGGTAGGGTTACTCCCCCTTTGCAATCCTTGTGATTTTTATTGCTTCCACCTCACAACCTTCACTACAAACTACTCTAAGGTTGCCAAGTCCATAATTACAATCACCCTATGTGGCTTAAATTCACTTCAATTAAAGTTTTTAATATTTATACATATTTCGTAACATATTCTTTTATTACAATATGAAAATTGTGTTGTAATGGTTTAAAACTCTTAGAATGGAAGTGAAGTGTTCAAATCTTCCCACTTACAACCTAGATATTACCTAGGCAGTTAAACTAGCTTAGTTGGTTAACTTAATTCAAATTTCAAGTTTTTATTGGTATAACTTTTAGTGGGAAAATAATATACTAACATTAAATATAAAATTTACAATATATCTCAATAAAACCAAAACATATTTTTAATACAACTTTAATGTATATGTAATACCCTTAACATGATTAGTAAGTTTAATTTACCCTTAATAATTTAAATTAAAATAAAATATATGTTATAACTTTAATAAAACTTTAATAATAAACTTTTAAAATATCGTTAATATACTCATGTTATACTCTAAAAATATTTTAATATATTTTTAATACACCCTTAAAAATATATTTTTACTATATTCATAAAACAACCTACTCAAATTATTGGTGATTGTATTTTGGTTACTAGGGTGAAAGCACACTATGGGGGCTAAGATTGTTGTCACATTATATTAGTTTTTAGGGGTGCCATGTTTGAGCTTCAATCACATCATTATTATGATAGATTTTCACAATTTTTTACATATTCTGGTAGGTCAAAACCCAAAGACATGCTAAAAAAACTAAAAAAATTTATTTCATGTGATGTGATGTTAAAATACATTTACACATCATAATGTACTAAAAAATGCAAATGTCCTCAAGAAATGATTGTGAATCTTTTAGAAAATTTTAAGACTATTACTAAACATCGTTATTCCATATGATTAAAATACATTTGTGAGCCATTAGAAAAGTTTGATAGTCATCATATCACAAATGAGCTTTTCCAAGGGCAATAACCATAAGTATGTGGTAAAATAAAATTTTGACAAATGATCACTTTCAAATGAAAGATGACAAGAAATGCGTGGTGGACCATTTATTTAATTCCATTTCAAACATGATTTGGTTAATTAATTTAAACCAAAACTTAATGCAATGTAAAACAATAAACAAATTTTTTAAGTTTCGGGCTAACTGGTAGTTCTCTCTAGCAAATTTTTTTTTTTTTTTTTTTT
>Ga0116231_10005150_pt1 | contig 25921 bp, 21 predicted proteins | sample S1TSphgellanicum_2_FD_89695 | JGI IMG/M metagenome (GOLD analysis project Ga0116231, IMG submission 89695) | Host-associated microbial communities from peat moss isolated from Minnesota, USA - S1T2_Fd - Sphagnum magellanicum MG | ecosystem: Host-associated > Plants > Peat moss > Unclassified... | reverse complement strand
TCGGCTTGAAAGGATCGTTGACCCTGAGAAGAGAGCGCCATGCGCGGGAGATGGTTCTGATCTTCGATGACTCGACGTCGGTGACGTTGGTTCTCGATCAGGGTTTTGGCTGTTGGTCAGGCCCGAAGGGCATTCCCCTTCGCTTCGACTTCAACGCGGACCCACAGAACCAAGCCGCAAAGCTGATCGCGCTCAACGCGATGCTCCACGGGCCTGACGATCCTTCCTATGTCGTTGCGCACCGATAGCCCCGAGCTTCGTGGGTCATAGGGCTACAGCGTAAACATAGTGATCATCGCTATCGGTCGTGGCCCGCCAGGTAAAGTGGCGGCAGGCCCTCGACCGCCATCATCAGCGGTGGCAGCGGCCGGCCGACACGGCCATCGCCATCGCTGAACGGGCGAATGGCTTCAAACCGCGCATGCGCGACCGCCATGCGCAACGGCAGCGCCGTCGCCACCGGGCTGTCGGCGTCCAACCGCAAGAAATCCTCGAGGTCTCGCAGGCATGCCTCCAGGTGCGAGACCGGCGGCGGGATCAGCGTCGCGTCCTCGATCCGCCGTGCGCCGATCCAGTTCTGCGCGCACCGCCATTCGCCTGGTCGTTCAGCGTAACGGTAATCGGCGCCAGACATCAGCACACGGTGCAGCCGCAGGATCAGGTCGAGCGTCAAGTGCCGCGGGCCGCCCGCGCGCCGGACGGCTCGCAAGCCATGGTCCAAAGCGCGGACATAGCCCAGTGTCACTTCTGCATCCTCGGGAAGCTCTTCGCCCGAGCCGGTCGCTTCGTATTCGAGCGCTGGGTCAGGTCGGTGCGGGTGCCCTCGATCTGGCTGCCGAGCACCGCCTCACGCCGCTCCAGGCTGCGTGTGATCAAATCAGGCTGAGGCAGCAACCTTGCTACCGCGGCGGTGCTCGCGATCGCCTTCTCGGCCGCGATCAGAGGGGCCACCACGGGCACCGCGTCGAGCGTGCGCGGGCATGGCGGCGGGACCAGGGCCTTGATGTTCTCCCGGCCCGGAACCGAAACAAGGCGCCCGCGGCGATCGGGGGAGAGGTCCGCGGCGCGCACCGGGAGCCTTGAAATGCAGAGGATCACCTATCACGGTTGCCGACCTATCCTTGATAAGCAAATCTCGCCTGTCAGCCCGCCGGTCATCGCGCGGGGACCCGTTCCTCGAATTCCCCGAAAAGACGCGAAGTAAGCCGCCGCCTCACTCCAGATGCAGCAGCCCGGTCTTCTCCACGCCCGCCGCCACGTCGGTGCGGTTCCACCAGCCGCCACCCAGCGCCTGGAACAGCGCGGCGGTGTCGGCCAGCCGCCCGGCCTGGGCCTGCACCAGGGCGAGGCGCGCCGTCTGGTAGGTCTGTTCGGCGTTGAGCAGCGCCAGATAGGACACGCCGCCGAGCCGCAACTGAACCTGGGTGATCTTCAGCGCGGCGTCGGCCGCCCGTTCGGCGGCGACGGCCGCGCGCAGCGTGTCGGCGTCATACTGCACGGCCCGCAGCGAATCGGCCACGTTCTGCAGCGCCGAAATCACGGTCGAGCGGTATTGCGCCGCCGCCTGGTCGTAGGCGGCGCGGGCCGCGCGCTCCTTGTGCAGCAGGGTGAAGCCGTCAAACAGCGGCGCGGTCAGCCCCGCCGACAGCGTCCAGAAGCCGTTGCCCGGCGTGAACAGGCTGCCAATCTGATTGGCTTGGCTGCCGCCCAGCGCGCTGAGGGTGAATTGCGGCAGGCGATTGGCGACCGCCACGCCGATCTGCGCGCTCGCCGCGTGCAGCGTCTCCTGCGCGGCGGCCACGTCGGGGCGTTGCATCACGACGGTGGAGGGCAGGCTCACCGGCAGATCAAGCGGCAGTTCGAACCCGGCGAGGTCGAATTTTTCCACCGGATCATCCGAGGGCAACCCGCCGGCCAGCGCCGCGATCAGGTCCCGCTGCTGCGCCAGCTGCTTCTGTAACGGCGGCAGGGTCTGTAGCGCCTGGGCCAGCGCCGCCTCCTGCGCCAGCACGTCGCCCATCGCCACCTGCCCCAGATCGAACTGCTTGCGCAGGATCGCCGTGAGGTCGGTGTCGATCTTGACGGTCGCCTCGGTCGCCGCGATCTGGCCACGCAGAGAGGCCTCGGTCACCGCGGCCGTCACCACGTTGGAGGTCAGCGTGAGGTAGGTCGCCTCGAGCTGGAAGCGCTGATTTTCCGCCTGGGCCGCCAGCGATTCCACGGTGCGGGCGTTCAGGCCGAACACGTCGGGCGTGAAGCTGACATTGAGCTGCGCCGTCGACAGCGAATAATACGGGTTGCCCGAGGCCGAGGCCGGCGAGACGCTGCCGGTGGCGGTCTTGTTGCGCGTCGCCGCGAAGCTGCCGGTCACCTGCGGGAGATACGCCCCCTGCTGGGCATAGACGCCCTCATTCGCCTGCCGCAGGGCCGCCTGCGCGGCGTCCAGCGAGGGATTGGCCTTGAGCGCGCGCGCGACGAGGTCGGTGAGCGGCTTGGAATGAAACAGCGTCCACCATTCGCCGGGAATGTCCTCGCCGGTTCTGAATGTCTGCGCCCCGCCCAGCGGGTCATCGACCGACGCGGTCTTCTGCGGCGCGGCATCCGGCAGGTAGCTTCGGCTGGTCGGGGGGTCGGGCGCCTTGAAATCGGGACCCACCGCGCAGCCGGCCAAGCCCGAAACCACGGCGGCGGTCATCGCCTGCGCGCGCCACGCCATCCGCATGCGATGCTCCCTCATGGCTATTCCGCCGGTTCCACGGCCGGGCCCGGCCGCCCCGGAGACGCCGGATCCTGCGCGACGGCGCGGCGCGAGAACAGATCGAGCATCACCGGCAGCACCGTCAGGATCAGCACCGGCGCCAGCAGAATCCCGCCCACCACGACCAGCGCCAGCGGCTTCTGCACCTGCGAGCCGATGCCGTTGGAGAACGCGGCCGGCAGCAGGCCGACGCAGGCGACGATGCAGGTCATCGCCACCGGACGCATCTGCACCAGGCAGGTGCGCAGGATGGCCTCCCGCCGCTCCAGCCCGGCCTCGATCATCTGGTTGAAATAGGTGACGATGATGATCCCGTTCATCGCCGAGATGCCCATCAGCGCGACGAACCCGATCGCCGCCGACACGCTGAACGGCGTGCCGGTGCCGTACAGCGTCAGAATGCCGCCGATCAGCGCCATCGGGATCACGCTGGCCGAGAGCAGCATGTCCGTGATCGAGCCGTAATTGATATACAGCAGCAGGCAGATCAATACGATGCTGAGCGGCACGACGATTTCCAGCCGGTCCAGCGCGTCCTGCAGATTGCCGAACTCGCCAACCCACTGGACATGGTAGCCGCCCGGCAGCAGCACCGATTCCGCCACCTTCTTCTGCGCCTCCAGCACCACCGTGCCGAGGTCGCGCCCACGCACCGAGAACTTGATCGGGATGTAGCGCTCCTGGCCCTCGCGGTAGATGAACGAGGCGCCGGAGACCAGCCGCACATTGGCCACGTCGCTCAGCGGGATCGGTACCACCCCGTTGCCGTTCGGATTGGGCGCGCCGATCGTGATGCGCCGGATGGCGTCGAGGCTGGAGCGGTATTGCGGGGCCAGCCGCACCATGATCGGGAAATTGCGGTCGCTCCCCTCCTCGTAAAGATTGCCCGCCGCCTGCCCGCCAATCGCCGCCTGGACGGTGGTGTTGATATCCCCCGGCGCGAGCCCGTAGCGCGCCGCCTTGACGCGATCGATGTCGATCCGCACCGTCGGCTGGCCCAGCGAGCTGAGCACGGCGAGGTCGGCGACACCGGGCACCGATGCCAGCGCGTCCTTGATCTTGTCGGCGGTGCGTTCCAGCACCGTGAGGTCGTTGCCGTACAGCTTGACCGAGTTCTCCCCCTTCACGCCCGACGCCGCCTCCTCGACATTGTCCTCGATGGTCTGGGAGAAGTTGAAATCCACGCCAGGAAAGGCCTCGGTCAGCTTGTTGGTCATGTCCGTGGCCAGCGCCTCCTTGTCCACACCCGCCGGCCAGGTGTCGGCCGAGGTCAGCGGCACGAAGAACTCGGAATTGAAGAACCCCGTCGAATCCGTCCCGTCATCGGGCCGCCCGTGCTGCGAGACCACGGTGACCACCTCGGGGAAGCTCTTCATGATCCGCCGCATGCCGTTCACGTAGCTGTCGCCCTCCTCCAGCGAGATCGAGGTCGGCATGGTCGCGCGGATCCAGAAATTGCCCTCCTCCAGCTTGGGCAGGAACTCCAGCCCGAGCGTGCGCACCGCGCCGAAGCCTGCCACCAGCAACAGCACCATCCCGCCCAGCACCAGCAGGCGGTTGGCAAGCGCGATCGACACCACCGGGGCATAGACGCGGTGCAGCAGGCGAACGACGAAAGTCTCCTTCTCGCTCTCCTTGTCCGACAGGAAGATGGCGCTGAGTGCGGGCGTGACGGTGAAGGTGGCGATCAGGCCACCGGCAATGGCGTAGGCGTAGGTCTTGGCCATCGGGCCGAAGATGTGGCCCTCGATGCCGTTCAGCGTGAACAGCGGCACGAAGGCGGCGATGATGATCGCGGCCGAGAAGAAGATGCTCTGGCTGACCTCCAGCACCGCATGGGCAATGACCGCGAACTTGCCGCGCAGATCGGTGTTGCCGCGGCTGCGATGCAGCAGCGCCGAGCGCGAGAACCGCTCCTGCGGCGGCTGCGACAGCCGGCGGAAGATGTTCTCCATCATGATGACGGTGGCGTCGACGATCAGGCCGAAATCGATCGCCCCGACCGAGAGCAGGTTCGCCGATTCCCCGCGCAGCAGCAGCAGGCCGACGGCGAAGGCCAGCGCGAAGGGGATCGTCGCCGAGACGATCACCGCGCTGCGCAGATCGCCCAGAAACAGCAGCTGCAGGACGAAGATCAGGACGATGCCCTCGACCATGTTGTGCAGCACGGTCTTGGTCGTGACGTTGATCAGATCGGCGCGGTCGTAGATCCGCTCGATATGCACGCCCGGCGGCAGGATGTCGGAGGTGTTCATCTCGTGGATGAGATCCTCGACCAGCTTGATCGTCGGCTTGCTCTCCGCGCCGCGCCGCATCAGCACGATGCCCTGGACGATGTCGTCGTCCTCGTCCTGCCCGGCGATGCCCAGGCGCGGCTGATTGCCCACCGAGACGGTGGCGACGTCGCGCACCAGCACCGGCGCGCCGTTATTGGCCGAGACCATCGTGTTACGGATGTCGTCGAGCGACTGGATCAGCCCCACGCCACGCACCACGGCGGCCTGCGGTCCGAAATTCACCGTCTGGCCGCCGACATTGACGTTGGCGTTGTTGAGCGCGGCGAGAACCTGCGGAATCGTCAGGCCGTAATGGATCAGCTGGGCCTGGTTGATCGTCACGTCATAGGTCTTGGTCTTGCCACCCCAGCCATTGACGTCGATGACGCCGGGAACAGCCTTGAACTTGCGTTCCAGGATCCAGTCCTCGATGGTCTTGAGATCCATCACCGAATAGCCTGGCGGCCCCATCACGCGATAGCGCAGGATCTCGCCGATCGGACTCTCCGGCGAGATGGTCGGCTGCGCGCCGTTGGGCAGCGGCGACAGCTGAGAGAGCCGGTTGATGACCCGCTGCTCGGCCTCCTCGTAGGTGAAATCGTAGGTGAACTGAATCTTCGTGTCCGACAGCCCGAACAGCGAAATGGTGCGGATGGCGGTGACATGCGGGATGCCGGCCATCTGGATCTCGATGGGGATCGTGATGTTGCGCTCGATCTCCTCGGCGGACTGGCCCTGGCTTTGCGTCACGATGTCGATCAGCGGCGGCACCGGATCGGGATAGGCCTCGATGTTCAGCTTGAGGAAGCTGACCACGCCGGCGCCGAACACGAACAGCATCAGCACGACGACGAGCACGCGCTGCTTCAGCGCGAAGGTGACGACCCCATTCATGTCGATAATCCCGCCTAATCGCCCTGGAGCGCCCGGTCGATGAACAGCGAACCGCTGGTCACCACCTGCTCGCCGGCCTTCAGCCCATCCCGCGCCTCGATCAGGCCGTCGAAGCTGCGGCCGACCTGGATGGGGCGGATGGCGATGGTCTTCGCCTTGGGGTCGGCGACGAAGACATGCGCCTTGTCACCCTCATAGACGATGGCGCTCTCCGGCACGCCAGGTGCCGCCGCCTCCTTGCCGGTGATGATGCTGAACGCGGCGAACATCTCCGGCTTCAGCGCGCCATCGGCGTTCTCGATCTCCGCGCGCACCGGCAGGCGGTGCGTGGTGGGGTCGATCGACGGGGCCACGAAGATCACCTTCGCCTTGAACACCCGCTCGGGATAGGCGGGCACCCGCACCTCGACATCGTCGCCCAGCTGCACCAGTGGCGCATCCATTTCCCGCACATTGGCCACCAGCCAGACGCGGGAGAGATCGCCGATCGAGAACACCGCGTTCGATCCACCGCTGGACTGGTTGACGATATACTGTCCCAGACCGACGCTGCGCTGCGTCACCGTGCCGGCGATCGGCGCGACCACCACCGAAGAGGGGTTGAAGCGCTGGGCGGTGCCGCCGCTCTCCAGCGCGGCGATCTCCTTGTCGCTTTTGCCCAGGATGCGCAGGCGATTGCGCACGGCGCCGAGCGCGATATCCGCGCTGTTGAGCCCGCCTTGCGCGGTGGCGAGATCGACCTGGCTCTGTTGCCAATCCTTCAGCGCGCCCGCATTGGCGAGATACAGATCATGCTGCCGCCGCTCCGAGGTTTGCGCGAGGCGCAATTGCGCGCGCGCGGTATTCTGCGCGGCGATGGCGGTGATCAGGTCGTTCTGCCCTTGCACATACTCCGACGCCTCGATCGCCATCAGCGGAGCCCCCGCATCGACGTGATCGCCGGCCTTGGCGAACAGCTTGGCCACGCGGCCGGAGAACGGCGAGAACACCGGCGTCGTCAGATCGTCATCCAAGGCGATCTTCCCGTCGGTCTCCTGCGCGGTGCGGAAATTCGTCAGCTTCACCGGCTGGATTTTCAGATTCGCCCATTGCGACGCGGTCGGCCTGAAGCTGCCATCTGCCGGCGCGGCCGGCGCCTCGACCTCCGCGGTCTTGGGCTTGACCAGTCCCAGTACCGCTGGCCCGACAAAGAACAGCATGACGACCAAGGCGCCGACGACGAGCAGAATCATCAGCTGGGTTCGGCTGCAGAGGCCCTTGCGTGGCGGTGGCGTGACGACGGCGTGCCCGCCCTCATGCGCCGCATTCGCTGTCTCGTGCTTGTCAGGATTCAGGCCGAGGTCCATGCGCGTTCTCTGTCAATCCGTGATGTTGCCGGCATCGTCGTTGGCCGCAGCCTCGAACGGGCTGCTTTCTGGCATTTCCCTAGGGGGCGCCGCTGATCCAAGGCCGGCGCGTCCCGCCGGGACGCCCGGACAGCACTGAATTGTGCCCGATCAGTCGCCCCGATCCGACCACTTCACCCAGCCGGTCAGTATCCAAAGCGCCCCCCAGAGGCAAGCAGCGATGCCAAGCATGCCCCAGGGAATGCGCATGTCGCCACCGTGGCGCCGTGGAATCTCCTGCTAGAAATGCGCGATCACGTCCGCCGCGCCCAGAAAAATATGGTTTTTGTCCGGCGCGATCCCCTTGGAGGGGCTGCCGTTGAACGCATTGGCCGTTGCCGCCCAATAGCCGACCTCGGGGCGGAACTCGATCTGCGGCGACAGCCAATGCTGCCAGCCGACCGTGAAGGTGTAGTAATCCGCCTTGGTGCCGGTCCGCTGTCCCTGCGGGTCGTGATAGTACTCAGGACGGAACGAGAAATTGTTGAGCGGATCGGGTGAGTAGTTCAGATACGCGACGATGCCCACGGCACTTGCCCGGCAGCGCAGCACGTTCGGATCCTTGCACTGCGCGAGGTTCGGTGCGTTCACCGCGACATATTGCGGCGAAAACGGCGTCCCTCCAGCCTCGTAGATCGACACCGCCGTGGCGTTGTTCGCGTTCGGCACGCCGTTCTGATATTCGTAGTAGCCCTCGAAGGCGAGGTGCCAGTGGTCGTTGAATTTGTGATAGTACGTGCCGCCATACCATTGCAGGTTGTTGTAGCCCCATTGCCCGTTGTTGATCGAGTTGGCGCAGGGCTGCACGTTGTCGTGCTCGTCATTCCAGCTATAGCGCACGCAGGCGGTGAAGGAGGGCTGCGAGCCCGGATCCTTCTTGAAGCTGGCTCCGCCATAGAGGGGATTATAGGGAACGAGATTGGTTTCGCGTTCGTTGAGATGCCACAGGGGGTTTTCGGTGCCGTCGCTGACGCCGAGCTGCAGGATCAGGTCCTTGGTGATGGCCAGCGAGCCCTGGATGCCGGTGTTGGTGTAATTGTCCAGCGTGTAGGTCAGCGAATGGGTGTACATGTAGTTGTTCGGCGCCAGCTGCGCCTCGATGTCGGGCAGCGAGATGTAGCGCCCGAAACGGATCATCAATCCCTCGAGAACCTGCGGGACGAACACCTCGCCATACACCATCGGGAAATCGTAGCCATTGATGTTGTTACGCTTCAGCAGCTGGTAGCTGGCCAGCCCGTAGGACGTCGTATAGCGGTAATTCTCGCCGTAGATCGCCGACAGGCGGAAACCCCAGTCGACATGGTCCTTCTGCACGGTGTCGGGCGTGCGCTCGACATAGATCACCGCCTGGTCGAGCTGCACGGTGTTCGGCGTGTAGGCATAACCGACCGGCGCGTTGCCGGCCGGGCGCCGTGTCGCGGAGCTGACGTTGAATCCTGGGTCGATCCAGCCATAGATCTGGATGTTGTTGTCGGTGAGGAACCTGCCCACGCCGGTATTGGCGATGGCCACCATCAGTGGGCTATCGACCGAATTTGGCCGGTTCACGCCGAGCGCGGTGGTCCCGCCATAGGGCCATTCGGTGAACGGCATCGGCGGGATCGTCTGCGGCGTGGTCGGCCAATAATCGCGCCGGCCGGGCGGCGCGGAGGGGTCGGTCGGCGCGGCGGCCTGTCCCATCTCCAGTTTGTAATAGTTGAACAGGCGCACGGCGACATTGTCGCCGAGATACGTGTCGAGACAGGAATAGTTCTTGTACGGATCCGGATTGACCGAGCAATCCACCTGGGTGGCCACGGGAGCCGGCGCCGTGGGCGCGGCAGCCTGGGGAGTCTGGGCCGACGCGGCCGAGGTCAGCATCAGCAGGCCCGCGGCGAGGGCGGTGCGCGATGGCAGCCTGTCCTTGAGGTCGCCTGCCGGTATCGGGAAGGCACGACGCGAACGACGCATAGCAATCTCCTGTTGCCGGTGGGCCACGCGAGGCCGGCCGGGCGTTGTTGTTGTCGGTCGCCGTTACGATCCGAGCTGTCGCCCGATACTGCGGATGCCCAAGGTTTTTTGTTGCGCGGCCGGAAGCGCAGGTCGGCATCTTTTGTCGGATCGACATAGGGGAACAATGCGGCGGTGCGGCGCCGGATATATGATTTCCATATGCGAACATACGACCGCGCGCGGCGCGGCATGTCCGGGTTCGCGCCAGCCCCGGCGCGACTTCCGGCCGGCATGACGTGCCTTCAAAGCCGCGCGACGCGGTCCCGCCAATCCGCCAGCACGTCGGCGAGCGTCTGGTTCCATGGGATGCGCGGCGTCCAGCCCAGTGCGTGGCCGGCGGCGGAGGCGTCGCCGCACGCCGTCGCGATCTCCGTCGGGCGCAGCCTCGCGGCATCCGTCTCGATCCGCGCCGCGACGCCGGCAAGCGTCAGCATCTCGGCCAGAACGTCGCCCAGCCGCCGCGGCATGCCCGAGGCGACGTTGAGGATGCGCCCGCGCGGCAGCGCGCCGCCGCGATCCACGGCCAGCGCATAGGCGGCGCAGACATCGCGCACGTCGAGGAAATCCCGCATCGGGTCGAGCGCGCCGACGCGCAGCACCTTCTCCTGCCGCCCGGCCGCGATCAGCGCGATCTGGCGGGCGAAGGCGGGGAGGGCGAAGGCGTCCGTCTGGCCGGGGCCGGTGTGGTTGAAGGCCCGCAGCCGGATCGCGCGCAGGCCTTCCGCCGCCATCGCGCCGATGGCGAGATCCGCGGCGGCCTTGGTCGCGGCATAGGTGTTGAGCGGATCGAGCGGCGCGGCCTCGTCCAGCTTGCGGCCGGAGCGGAACGAGCCGCCATAGGCGTCGGCGCTGGAAGCCAGCAGGAACAGGCAGTCCGGGGCGTGGGCCATGATCGCGCGCGCCAGATGCAGCGTGCCGTGCAGGTTCACCCGCCAGGCATGGTCGGGATCGCGCCTGGCGTCGGCGATGGCCGCCACCGCGGCCAGATGCAGGCAGGCATTCGGCCGGGCCGCCCGGACCGCGTTCTCCGTGGCCGCCGCGTCGGTGACGTCGAAGGCGGCGCGATGGATCGCGGCGTCGGGATGCGTGCGCCGCAGCGTCGCGATCATGTGCCGGCCGACGAAACCATCCGCGCCGGTTATCAGGATCGCCGGGGCGGGCATCGTCCCTACCCTGCGCCCATTACCGGGCCAACCGCGCGCGGTGGCGCGCGAGATCGGCCTCCACCATCTCCGCCGCCATGTCCTCCAGCGAGGTGGCCGGCACCCAGCCGAGCACCTGGCGGGCCTTGGCGGCATCGCCATGCAACACATCCACCTCGGCGGGACGCATATGGGTCTCGCTGGTGCGGACATGCTCCGCCGCGACCAACCCGGCACAGAAGAAGGCGATGTCGCAGAAGGCGCGGATCGTCGTGGTCCGTCCGGTCGCGACCACGTAATCATCCGCGCGTTCCTGGCGCAGCATCAGATGCATCGCCCGGACATAGTCGCGGGCATGGCCCCAGTCGCGCTTCGCCTCCAGATTGCCCAGCACCAGTTCGGTGGCGAGGCCGAGTTTGATCCGCGCCACCCCGTCGGTGATCTTGCGGGTGACGAACTCGATCCCGCGCAGCGGGCTCTCATGGTTGAACAGGATGCCCGAGGAGGCATGCAGCCCGAAGCTCTCGCGATAATTGACCGTCAGCCAATGGGCATAGAGTTTGGCGCAGGCATAGGGGCTGCGCGGGTAGAACGGCGTGCGTTCGTTCTGCACCGGTTCCTGGATCAGGCCATACATCTCCGAGGAGGACGCCTGGTAGAACCGCGCCTCGGGCCGCGCGATGCGCACCGCCTCCAGCATGTTGCCCGCGCCGAGCCCGGTGACCGTTCCGGTCAGCAGCGGCTGCCGCCATGACGCGGCGACGAAGCTCTGGGCGGCGAGGTTATAGACCTCGTCGGGCCGGTAATCCTGAACGATGCGGATCAGGCTCGACAGATCGGTGAGGTTGCCGTCCACCAGGGTCACCCGATCCAGCACGCCGAGCCAGCGCAGCCGCTCGCCGATCACATCCGACGAGGCGGAGCGCCGCATCAGGCCGACGACACGATATCCCTCGGCCAGCAGCAATCGCGACAGATAGGCCCCGTCCTGGCCGGTGATTCCGGTGATCAGCGCGGTGGGCATGTCGGGGAGATCAATCCTGTTGGTCTGACGGGCAGGGCGGAGCGGGCGGACGGAGCGCGGGCTGGGACTATCGCATGCGGATCGAAAGCGGAAGCGCGCAGCCATCCACGTCAACCGTCAACATATAAAGTTGACGTTGACGGTTCAGATATGCGATTCTGACGTCAGAAGTTCCGCGCGAATCGCCGGCGGAACGGCCTAGGGTGGGTTCGGGTGGACGGGACGCGTGAGGCCGGGACGCGGTTTCGGGAACTCCGGCAGTCGCTCCGCCTGAGCCAGCTCGGCCTCGCGACCGCGCTGAACGCGCGCACCGGCCGTAAATACGACAAGCCCAGGATCAGCCGCTGGGAGAACGGTCGCGAACCGGTTCCGGCGGAGGTGCAAGCGGAGCTGACCATGATGATCGGCAGGCAATCCCCTCAGGCACGCGCCATCGTGCTGGCCAACCAGAAGGGCGGCGTGGGCAAGACCACCTCCGCGCTCAATCTGGCCTGCGCGCTCGCGCGCCTGGGACGGCGCGTGCTGCTGGTGGACATGGACCCGCAGGCGACCGCGACGGCGGGGCTGCTGGCGGACAAGGCCGTCGAGGCCTATCGCCGGCAGCGGACGATGGTGCGGGTGATCCTCGGCGGCGCGCCACTGGCCGACATCGTCATTCCCGCCGGCGAGGCCCTGTCGGAGGGGCGGGTGCTGCCTTTCGACCTGGCGGCCAGCCATATCGAGCTCTCCGAGACCGACAGCAAGCGCGAGCCGGGCTTCGATGCGGCGCTGCGCGAGGCACTGCAGCCGGTGCGCGACCGCTATGACTGGATCATCCTCGATGCGCCGCCCAATCTGGGCATGCTGACCTGGATGGCCCTCGCCGCCGCGGAGGAGGCGATCATTCCGGTGCGCACCGAGCCGTACGACACGATGGGCGTGGGCCTGATCATCGGCACGATCAACAAGATCCAGCGGCGGCTGAACCCCGCCTTGCGCCTCGTCGGCATCCTGCCCACCCAGTTCGACCGGCGCAAATCCGTCGATCGCGAGGTGCTGGCGCATCTGGTCGCCTCGATCGGATCGCATGCCCCCCTGCTCTGCCCCATCCCCGACAGCGCCGTGTTCGGCCATGCCGCGCGCAACGGCCGCATCGTGGTGGAGGCATCGCCCGGATCGGCGGCGGCGATCGCCTATGCCGCGCTGGCCCGGGCGATCGCCGAGGGAGCCCCCCTGCCAAGCTGCGACACCGCCCTTGCCGCGGCCGCCGACCCTGTCGATGCGGAGCCCGCGTGATGCCGGCGCGCGCGAAAAAACAATCCCCGGTGCTGGGGGCCGCAAGCGCCATGATCGGCGAGGCCTCGCTGTCGCTGGTCTCGGCGGGCAGCGCCTTCAGCCACAGCTTCGAGGTGGAGATCGACCGGGTGCGGCCCGATCCCACGCAGCCGCGCCGCGATCTCGACCCCGATGCGCTGGCCTCGCTGGCCGCGACGCTGCGCGAGGAGGGACAGCTGCAGCCGATCCTGCTGCGGCCCGACGCGGCCGCGCCGGGACACTGGATCATCGTCGCGGGCGAACGGCGCTGGCGCGCGGCCCGCATGAACGGGTGGAAGCTGGTGCTCGCCATCGCCCATCACGGCGACGCCGAGGTCGCCGCCCTGATCGAGAACCTGCAGCGCGTCGATCTCGCGCCGCTGGAGGAAGCCAGGGGGATCGAGCGGCTGTTGCGCGGCAAGGGCTGGACGCAGGAGCAGGCGGCCCGGGCGCTGGGCAAGGGGATCTCCGACATCAGCGGGACGCTGCGCATCCTGCGGTTGCCCGAACCTCTGCTGACGGAGATTCTGACGTCAGAATCGCCGCCGGCGAAGAACGTGCTGATCGAGCTGGCGCGGGTGGAGGATGCGGCCGCGCTGGCCCGCCTTGCCGCGCTGGCCCGGACGGGAGGGCTGACGGTCAAGGCGATCCGCGCGGCGCGCGCGGCCGCCGAGGCCAGGGAGGGGCGGGACACGGCGGCGCGGGGCAGGGCGGATCTCCCGCGCGGGGAACCCACGGATGCGGCGGAGGGTGGGGCAGGGCAGGGCAGGGTAGCCGCCGAGTCGCGCGCGATCGCGCGGGCGCTGCGCATCGTGACCCGGATGGCCAGCGGGGCCGGCGCGCTGTCGGACGAGATGACGGTATTGCTGCACCAGCTCCGCGACGCGGCCGACGCGGCGCTGGCGCGCCATGCCGGCGGCCGGCCGACCTGACGGGAGGCAGCAAGGAGCGAGGAAAAGGTAAAAGACGCGCATGGCGAGACCGATCGAACGCCGGCCAGGGGCGACACCGCCTCCGCTCGAGGCCGCGCCGGGCCTGAGCCGCCGCGCCATCGCCACCGTCGCCTTGCGGCTGATCGACGAGGAAGGCCTCGCCGCGTTCTCGCTGCGCAACCTCGCCAAGGCGATGGGCGTGTCCGCGCCGGCGTTGTACTGGCATGTGCCGAACCGCAACGCCGTCCTGGCCGAGGCGATCGCCCTGGTGGTGGCCGATGTCACGCCTTCCGCCGATCTGGTCTGGCAGGATTTTCTGCGCCAACTGATCCGGAATTTCCGCGCGGCGATGCATCGCCATCCCAACGCCGCCCCGTTGCTGGGCGCGGAGATCGTCGCCAACAGCGCGACCGATCTCGATCTGGTGGAGGGAATTCTGCGCGCCCTGGCCTCCGCCGGCTTCGCGGGCGAGCGGCTGGTGTTCGCCTACAACACGACCTGCGTCACCATGGTCGGCTTCGCTTTCGAGGAGCTCTGTCCGATGCCGGACGACGCCGCGCGCTGGCAGACGACGGTACGGGACCGCCTGGCTCAGGCCGCCCCGCGCGACTACCCGCTGCTGACTGGCCATCTCGCCTTGCTGTCCAATCGCGGCTTTATGGTGCGCTGGCAGAGCGGCGTGACGATGCCGATGGAGAAGAGTTTCGCCTTCTTCGTCGACGTGTTCATCGCCGGCCTCGAAGCCGCGGCCAGGACGCCATGACCCACGCCGAGCTGCCGGTCACCGGCTATCTCTCGCGTCTGTCGGCCCGTCCGGGCGAGACGATCACCGCCTATGTCAGCCTGGCCAATGCCGGCCCGGGCGATGGCGGACGCTACCGGGCGCGGCTGGAGCGGATGATCTGCGCCGATCCCCATCCGGACGGTCCGGGCCGGCGCATCGAGGATCTGTCGGCGTTGTTCGACCAGGAATTCACCGGCGCGCGTCAACCCATCCATCTGGGCTCGCATATCGTGGTCCCCGCTGGCCCGCGTCGCGACGCAAGGGCCGCCTGCACCTGGACGGCGCTGGTCTGGCCGGGCCGCGCCGACCGCATCCAGACGGTGCTGCACGAGGCGGGGGAATACGTGACGGTCACGCTGTCGGTCGGCCCGGAGGGCGCGATGGCGGAACTGAACGGGCCGGGTGGAGGCGCGCGGGTCGCGACGGGTCAGAAGCTCGCCCCGCGGCGCTGGCACCGCGTCTGGCTCTCCGCCGACCCGGCCACCGGCGAGATCGTCGTGGGCCAGATCGCGCTGGAACAGGGCGGGCACGCGCGGACGCCGGATACGGCGGCCACGGTCGCGCGCGGCATCCGGCCGGGGCTGCGCCTGCCCGGCGGCGGCGGCGCGGTGACGATCGCCGCCAGCGGCGGGTCGCATCCACACGCCCATTTCGACGGCAGGATCGAGGATCCGGCCATCCTCTCCGGCTGGACCGATGGCTTCGCCGACCCGTGCGCGACACTGGCCGATTTTGCCGACGCGCTACTGGCCGGATGGGATTTCGCCCGGGGCATCGGCGGCGTGGCCATCGTCGATGCCGGGCCGTCCGGCTGCCACGGCGTGGCGGTGAACCTGCCCGCCCGCGCGATGGCGGGGATACGCTGGACCGGGCGCGAGACATGCTGGCGGCATGCGCCGGCGGACTATGCCGCGATCCATTTCCACAGCGACGATCTCGAGGATTGCGGCTGGGAGCCCGGCTTCGCCTTCACCATCCCCGCCGGGCTGCGCAGCGGCTGCTATCTGCTGCATCTGACCTGCGCGGGTGGCGAGGACTGGCTGCCCTTCTACGTGCTGCCCGCCCGCGACGGACCGCGCGCGCCAATCGCCTTCCTGGCCGCCACCTTCACCTACATCGCCTACGCCAATCACGCGCGCGGCAATGTCGATGACGCTTATCGCGCGCGCGTCGCGGCCTGGGGCGCCTATCCCCACAACCCGCAGGATTATCCGATCTACGGCGTCTCGACCTATAACCGCCATCCTGACGGCAGCGGCGTGTCGCTGTCCTCGCGGCTGCGGCCCATCCTGACCATGCGGCCGGGCTTCCTCACCTTCAACGACCCTCGCGGGTCGGGCACGCGGCATTTCATCGCCGATTCGCATCTCCTCGCCTGGCTGGAGGAGAAAGGCCATGCCTACGACATCGTCACCGACGAGGATCTGGACGACGAGGGGCTCGGCCTGCTCCAGCCCTACGCGGCGGTGCTGACCGGCAGCCACCCCGAATACCACACCGAGCGCATGCTGGACGCGCTGCTGGCCTATACGCGCGGCGGCGGGCGGCTCGCCTATCTCGGCGGCAACGGCTTCTACTGGCGCATCGCCCGCGACCCCGCCCGGCCGCATGCGATCGAAATCCGCCGCGCCGAGGGCGGGGTGCGCGCCTGGGCCGCCGAGCCGGGCGAGTATTTCCACCAGCTCGATGGCCAACTGGGCGGCATGTGGCGCCGCAACCGCCGCCCGCCGCAACAACTCGCGGGCGTCGGCTTCTCCGGCCAGGGGCTGTTCGAGGGCACGTATTTCCGCCGCCTCCCGGCCTCTCACGACCCCGCTTATGCCTGGCTGTTCGAGGGCATTCCCGAGCAGATCATCGGCGATTACGGCCTGTCCGGCGGCGGGGCGGCGGGGTTCGAGTTCGATCGCGCCGACCGCGACCTCGGCACGCCCGACAACGCCGTGATCCTCGCCCGCTCGGAGAATCCGCCCGATTCGGCCGAGGCCGTGCTGGAGGAGCTGCTCTCCCATCTCTCGACGGTGACGGGCGAGACGCGCGCGGCGCTGGTCCGCGCCGAGATCGTGTATTTCACCACGCCGGCCGGAGGCGAGGTGTTCTCCGTCGGCTCCATCACCTTCTGCGGCAGCCTCTGGCGCAACGGGTTCGAGGGGCCGGTCTCGCGGCTACTGGACAATGTGGTGCGGCGATTCGCGCGCGGGGACAATTCGGGCGGCGACGGGAAATTCTGATGTTGGCATCCTCGGCGCCGGGGGAATTCGCGTGGGGAGGTCACACGAGCTGTTGTGCGATTGACATGTTCCGCCTTCGATGTCACCATTTTTTACCACTAGACGTTGTCTATTGCCGCGGTCGGAACGTTTTTTGGACGCGGTGTCTACCTCAAATCCCAACACAAGCCGTAGAGTGAGATTTATGAGATTGGCAATCTGTGGATTGGCGCTTGGGTTCGGGTTGATCGCCCCCGCGGCGTTCGCCGACCCCGTCCAGTACATCACGTTTTCCGGAGTTGCTGGAGGCACTGCTAATTCCGGCAGCTATTCGGGATCATCGGTCTTCGGCACGAATAAATTTTTGTATGGCGAAGCATTCAGTGTAACGGTTTCTTACAACCCGGCGCAGCTCACGAACAATAATCCAAGTTGCGGTACAAGCTGTGAGTTCACATTTACCGCAGGTAGCTACGAATCAGAAGCCGTTACAATCGGCTCGACGACCGCGACATACAATAATTCTGTTGGTTCGAATTCTAATGATTACGTGAAATTCTCTGTCGCGGGCAATAGCGCGAGCGGTTATACCGATACAATCACTCTCAATATCGGCGGGAGCAATTTCCAGATGACCGCTGCCTTGCCAGACAAGGCCTCGCCACCGTTATTTTCAAGCGAAACCAATCTCAACGACCCTTATCTTCTAAATAACGTGTCCGCTGAGACTCTTACAAATGCCTCATTTACGACCAATGTAAGTGGCTCTAGTTCCTATAACATCTACAACAGCACCACGACGCCGCTCGTTCTTACCACATCGAATATCCCTGAACCGGCATCGTTGGGGCTACTCGGGGTCGGCTTGGCGGGATTGGGGTTGATCAGGCGGCGCAAGGTCCCCGATCAGACAATGCGCGGTTGAGTGGGAACCATGGGCAGCTGATTGGCCAAGGCCACAGGCGCTCCGTCGCGCCAAAAATCAGGATGCCGTGACGATAGAGAAGCGCCATCGATCGCCGATGGCGCTTCAGGAGCGGGCGCCACCCGGAGTTGAATCCGGGGCTGCACAGCGGAAACAATGCGAGCCACCGACGTTTCCGATATCAGAAAACCGGGTGTCGGTCTCCGCAAGTCCTGACGACGCTGCAACTCACCGCAATGGCCTGATCCGATAAAATCAGATTGCCGGTGAGTTATGACATGGCGCGATCTCAAGTTGACAGGACCTGCACCAGCAACCTTGCGTCATTGAGTCAGTCACCCGCCAAGAAACGCGGCGCGGACGGCCTCGCTCGCGATGAGGTCGCGGGAATCACCCCGCGTCACGATCCGGCCGAGCCTGAGGACAATGCCGCGGCCGCAGACCTGAAGCGCCTTGGCCGCGTTCTGCTCGGCCAGCAGGATCGCGGTCCCCTCGGCGGCGATGCGGGGAATGCGGTCCAACACCTCGTCGGTCAGCCGGGGTGACAGCCCCAGGGACGGCTCGTCCAGCAACAGCAGACGGGGCGCGTCCATGAGCGATCGGCCGATGGCCAGCATTTGCTGCTGGCCGCCGGAGAGTTGCCACGCCAGCGTATGCTGGCGCTCGGCGAGGGCGGGGAACAGCGCGAACATGGCGTCGAGCCGTTGCGTCCGAATCCGCGCGTCGCCCCAGCACGCGACCAGGAGGTTTTCGCGCACGGTGAGGCCGGGGAAGGTTCGTCGTCCCTCCGGGCAATAGCCGACGCCAAGCCGGGCGCGGCGATTGGCGCGCATCGCGCCGAGCGTCCGGCCATCGAACGCGATGCCGCCGGCGCTGGGCCGCAGCAATCCGATGATCGCCTTCATCAGCGTCGATTTGCCCGCGCCGTTGGCGCCCAACAGGGCCACAGCCTCTCCCGCGCCGATCTCGACATGGATATCGCGCAGGGCGGCAACGGCCCCGTAGCTTACCTCCAGCCCGGTGACGGACAGGATCGGCGCCGTCATGTCGGCGCGACAGAAAACGGCGCCGTCATGTCCTCGCCAGAGGGGGCAACGCCGAGATACGCCTCGATCACCCGCGGGTCGCCTTGCACCTCGCGCGGCGTGCCGGCGGCGATCAGGGCGCCTTGATCGAGGCAGATCAGACGATCCGCCAGCGGTGCGAGGAAGGCCATGTTGTGCTCGATGACGAGCAGCCCGATCCCGCTGTCGACAAGGCCGCGCAGCCGCGGTGCCAGATCGGCCTGTTCGGTCTCGTTCAGGCCGGCGGCGGGTTCGTCCAGCAGCAACAGGCGTGGCGCGGTGGCCAGCGCGCGGGCGATTTCCACAAGCCGCGCGATGCCGGGCGGCAGGGAAGCCGCGAGAACCCCGGCATGGGCCCCCGCGCCGAGGCTGTCGAGCAGCGCCATCGCCTCGCGGCGGGCGCGCCGCCACGCGGGGTCGCGCGGGCTCGCCCAGACCGCGCGACCGAGCCCGAGGCCGGCCGCGTCACGAGCAATGGCGACGTTGTCGAGCGCGCTCAGTCCGGGCGCGAGGGCGGCGGTCTGGAAGCCGCGCGCGATCCCGAGGCGAGCGATGCGGTGCGGCGCCCATCCGGCGATGGAATGGCCGGCGAGACGAATATCCCCCGACTCGGGTGGAAAAATACCAGTGACGGCGTTGAGCAGCGTCGTCTTGCCCGAACCGTTCGGGCCGATCAGTCCCACCACCTCGCCCGCGCGCACGCTGAGCGACACGCCGCTCAGCGCGCGCACGCCGCCGAAGCCGCGCGTGAGGCCGGTGATTTCCAGCAACGGCCTGTCGGATCGCGGTGGGCGCCGGGTCAGGGGAAGTGGCAGCGGATCCGGGAGCCGTTCGGGGGGCGGGGCCCAGAGCCGGCCCAGCAGCCGCTCCAGCGCCTCGATCAGCCCGCCCGGCAGCGCGACCACGACCAGCAGCAGGATGCAGCCGAAGGCGAGCATGTAGTCGTCGCGCAGGAAGCGCGCCCATTCCGGCAATTCGATGATCAGCACCGCGCCGGCGACCGCGCCGGTGACGCGCAGCCGGCTGCCGACCACGGCGATGGTGAGGCAGGTGACCATGACCGGGAAGCCGAGGACATCGGGCGAGAGCACGCCCAGCGCATGCACGTACAAAGACCCGGCCAACCCCGCGTATCCGGCGCTGAGCAGGAACGCCACCATGCGCAGCCTTCCGGTGTCGATACCGATGGCGCGGGACGCCGCCTGGTTGGCGCGCAGCAAGGCATAGGCGTCCCCGAGGCGGCCATGGCCGATCCACCAGGCCAGCGCCGCGCCGGCGGCGACGATCGCCCAGATGGTCAGCAGGGTCGGCAGGCGGCCGCTGATCGCGTGGCCGAGCAGGGAGATCGGCGGCACCCCGCCCATGCCGTTGGCGCCCCCGGTGACGCTTTGCCATTGCGTCGCGGCAAGCAGGGCGGTCTGTCCGATCAGCAGGGTCGCCAGCGCGAAATAATGCGTCTGGAGGCGCAGCACCGGGACGCCAACCAGCAGCGCCAGCGCCATGGGCAGGCCGATGCTCGCCGGCAGCGCCGCATCGAACGGGATGCCGTAGCGTGTGGCGAGGATGCCTGAGACATAGGCGCCGATGCCCATGAAGGCGCCCTGCGCCAGCGACAAGGCGCCCGCGAGGCCGAAGATGAAGCCGTAGCCGATGGCCAGTAGCGCATAAATGCCGGCCGTCCCCAGGACGCGCATCGCGTAGCCCGAGGCATGCGGCAGCGCCAGCACGGCATAGGCGAGCGCGACCACCGCCAGCGGCCCGGCCGCGCCGCCGCGCGCCAGGCGCGTCCGCCACGGTGTCACGGCCGTTGACCGATCGGCTCGCCGAACAGGCCCCGCGGGCGCACGAACAGGATCAGCAGCACCGCCAGATTCAGCATGACGGTCGAGACGGTCTGGGAAAACCATCCATCGCTGTCCGGCAGCGCGTTCAGCGCCGGCAGCAGCAGCGGCAGGCTTGGGTAGATCACCTCGAAGGCGGCGATCAGCAGGGCGCCGGCGATCGCGCCGGGAATGCTGCCCCAGCCGCCGATCACGACGGCGATATAAGCCTTCAGGATGTAGTCGCCGCCGGATGTGGGCACGACGAAGAACACATTGGACAGCAGCAATCCGGCCGCCCCCGCCAGAGCGGCGGCGACGGCGAAGGTGCCGACGATCATGCGATCGACGGGGATGCCAACCGCCATGGCCACCTCGCGGTCCTGCGCGGTCGCCCGCAGGCGGCGGCCGAACTGGGTATGGACGAACAGCCCATGCAGCGCGGCGATCAGCAGCGCCGCGACCGCGATGATCGCGAGCGATTGCACGCTGGCCGTGACGCCGGCGAAACGCACCTGCCCGCCACCCGGCCCCACGCCCAGTAGCGGCGGGGCCGCCAATGGTTCCGCGCCGAAGAGGCGGTTGGCGCCGTTCTGCAGGATGATGCCGACGGCGATGGTGCTGATGAACACGGCCTCCGGCGGCCGGGCGCGGAGCGGCATATACGCGACCAAGGCAACCGCCGCGCCCAGCGCGGCCATGATCGCGATGAGCAGCGGCAGCAGCACCAGGCCGGGCAGATGCAGCCTGTCACCCAGCGCGACCGCGACGAAGCCGCCGGCCATGACGAGGTCGCCCTGGCTGAAATTCACCGCCCCCGTGGCGTTGAGGATGAGCACGAAGCCAAGCGCGACCAACCCATACGCGGCACCCAATGCCAGCACCTGGACGAGCAGCTGAAGCCCGATCATCGATGCGGATCCGACGCCCTCAAGGCGACCCGCTCACGGTGAGTCGGCGGGGAAGTCGTAGTGCCGGGCGATTTTCGGAATGGGCGAAACGCCATCGTAACAGACGATGACGGCGGAGTGCGCCATGTTGCCGTGACCGTCGGATGCGTAGGTCATCGCCAGGCCGGGATAGCTCTCGCTCGCCAAGGCCTTGGTCACCGCCGCCGCATCCCCGGCGCCATGGGCCACCGCCTGTAGCACCATCATGGTCGCGTCGTATTGGCCGAGCGCGAAACCGTCGGGGTCCGCGCCGAAGGCGGCGCGGTATCGCGCGACGAAGCTTTGCATCGCCGGGGTTTCGGCGGAGATCGGCGAGGAGCCGGTCTCGGCGCAGACGCCCTTGATCTCGGCCGGGTCGAGCAACGCCACGGTGGAGGGCTGCGCGAGGCCGGAGCCGGCGACGATCGGCAAGCCCAAATTCATCGCGGCGGCGGCTTTCAGCAGCAGCGCGGTGGGACCGGCATGCAGCTGCAACAGCAACGAATCCGCTCCCGCCGCGCGGGCCTTCGCCAGCACCGGCCGCATGTCCTTGACCGAAACATCCAGCGCGTCCTGATACACTGGCGTGATACCCGCGGCCGACAGCGCCTTGATCAGTTCGGCCTGACCGCTCTGGCCATAGGCGGTGGTCTGGGCGATGACGGCGGGCCGGGCGATGTGGAACGCGTCGATGGCGTAGCGAACCTGCGCGCCCTTCACCACGCTGTCGGTGGGGAAGAACCGGAAAACATAGGGATTGCCCTTGCGGGTGATATCCGCGGTGCCGGACATGGTGATCAGCGGCACTTTCTCCTCGAGCGCGATCGGCAGCATCGCGAGCATCTGCGTGCCCAGCATCGAGGCGACGACGGCGCTTGGCTGCCCATCCGAAAGCGCCCGTTCCAGCGCGTTGACCGCGCCCTCCGGCGATGTCCCGGTGTCGGTCACGTTGAATTGGGGCCGCACGCCGGCGGGCGGGTCACGCAAAGCCAGCAAGGCGCCGTTGCGCTGGCTGCCGCCTTCAGCGGCGAGGAACCCGGTGATCGGCACCAGCACCGGAATATTGGGGGTGGCGGTGGCGGCCAAGGCGCGCCATCCGGCAAGCAGCACGACACCCAGAAAAAATGCTGACGGCAACAGGCGATTGGCGCGCATGGTGGGGGCCTTCGGTTCGTGTCAGCGCGTGCGGTTCGCGTCAGCGCATGGGAGAGAAGGACGTCGGCCGTAAAATCCGGCTGCGCATGGATTGCACGAACGCCGATGTGCGGCCGCGGAATTCCTGCCAGCGCGGATCCGCCTCCATGGCGGCGCGGCGACGCTCGCGGTCACCCATGTCGGCATAGCGCCACATATGCACAACCTCGTTGACGATGCCGGCATCGGTGGTGAACCAGCCCACGAGATCGCCGAGATGGCTGATCTGCAGCGCCATGCCCTCGCTTTCGTAGATCCGCAAATACTCTTTCACATGCGCGGGATGGATGGCGTAGGTGCGCTCGTCGAGGATCATGCCGACATTTTTCCCGGTGGGGTCGTCGCGGAGAGATCGCGGTCGAACAATGTGGACCAGGTGTATTGCCTGGCATCCCGCGCCTCGTGTTCCACCGGCAGGCGCGGCAGGACGAGTTCGCCGAAGCGGTAGGCTTCCTCCAGCAGCGGCATGCCGGAGAGGATAAACGTCTCGACGCCGACCGCCTGGTAGGCCGCCAATGTCCGGATCACCGTATCGGGCGAGCCGACGATGGCCGAGCCGGGGCCGGGACGGACAAGGCCAATGCCGGACCAGATGTTCGGCGCCACCTCCAGCGCGCGCGGGTCAGCGCGCTTGATCCCGCCGTTCATGGCGGACATGCGTTGTTGACCAACCGAATCGGTCCCGGCATTGGCGCGCTGGTTCGCCGCGATGGAGCCTTCGTCCATGCGATCGTACAGCCATTGCACCGCCTCCCACGCGAGGGCGTCCGTCTCCCGCACCACCACATAGAGGCGCACCCCGTAGGTGAGTTCGCGGCCCATGCGCGCCGCGGCGGTTTTCACGGCCTGGACCTTGAGGCCCATCTGCTCGGGCGTCTCGCCCCAGGAGAGGTAGGTATCGACATGCCTGGCGGCGACCGCGATGGCGGCATCGGACGAGCCGCCGAACCACAAAGGTGGCGGCGGGATGGTGACGCCGGCGGGCAAGGCGAGTTTGGCGCCGGTCACGGAAAGATATTTGCCCGCGTGGGTCACGCTCTCCCCGGCCATGAGCCGGTGCCAGACGGTGAGGTATTCGTCGGCCATGGCGTAGCGTTCGTCATGCGGCAGATACATGCCGTACGCCTCCAGCATCCTGGCGTTGCCGGAGACGACGTTGATCATGACGCGCCCGCGGGAGAATTCCTGCAGCGAGGCCGCCATTTTGCCCAGCAGCGTGACGGGTACAAGGCCGGGATGGATGGCGATGAGGAATTTCAGCCGCTCGGTGAGCGGCAGCAGAGCGGCCGCCAGCACCCAAACGTCATGCGCGCCGGTCGCGAACAGGGCGCCGGTATAGCCGAGCTGGTCGTAAGCCAGAGCGAGCTGGCGATAGTAACCGTAATCGACCCGTCGCGATCCCTGCGGCGCCCAGGGATAGAGGCCATCGGGCGCGCACATGTACCAAAGGACGTTCATCACTTCGTGCTTCCGTCTTGCATCAGGCGGCGAGGCTTGGCGCCCGCAGGGCGTCGGCGATCTCGACACGGCGAGGGAGGACATCGTGGCGTAGCAGCGTGTCCGCCTCATCCTGCTGTTCGGCGATCAAGGCGGGGCCGGCGGGCGCGATGCTCCAGTCGCGCGCGGCGATGACGTCACGCCATGCGGTGAGTTCGTCGGCGCCCGCGCCGGGAGACGCGAGAAGCCGCGCCGCGCGCATGGGATCGGCGGGGATGATGTCGCGCCCCAATCGCATCAGGAAGTCCACGAAACCATCGAGCAGCGGGGACGGCACGGCGCGATCGCGCAGGGTCCAGAACACCGAGCGATTGGGGATGGTGTCGCCGCAGCGGGCGAGCAGCCGCGCCCTTCCGGCCGCGAGGGACTGGTCCAGCAGCGGCGCCATGGCGACCCACGCCTCGACATCGCCCGCCGCCAATGCGCGAAGCGATGCGGCGGGGGACAATTCCACCCGTCGCACATCGTTGAGGCGCAGGCCGACCTTTTCCAGTTCGCGGGCGAGCAGATAGGTGTGAAACGAGCCATCCAGCAGCGCCACGCGGGCGCCAGCCAGCTCGCGGATCGTCTCGATCCGCGAGCTTGTGGCAACCACCAGGCCGCCATTCGCCGGCCGCGGCGCCGAGGCGGCCAGGTATTCGACGGACAGGCCGGCCGCCTGCGCCAGGATCGGCGGGGTGGACCCGGTGCCGCATACATCGATCTCCCCGGCGGCCAGCAGCTTGGCGCTCTCGCGGCCCTCCGCGTAGGGCACCATCACCGCGTCCAGTCCGCCCGGCAGCCAGGCTGTCATCAGGCCGCCGGTCATCAAGCCACCTGCCATCAAGCCTTGGGCGAGCGTGAGGTGCAGATTGTTCGGGTGAACGCCGATGCGAAGCGCCATCGGGGGGCCTCCAAACCGCATGATTGTTTGGGTCGCCGTCATTATATATAGTTGTAGAATGACGGCCAGCCCGTCAAGCGGCATCGCCCACGGGGCGCATCGCCTTGGGAGCGTTTGAAGGAGAGGGCGGAGATGAAGGCTCCCGTGGCTTGCCAGAATATCGGCGCGGCGAGCGAATTGCTGCGCAACCTGGCCAACCCGAGCAGGCTCGCGATCATTTGCCTGCTGCTGGAAGGCGAACGCTCGGTGATGGAGCTGGAGGCGGCACTCGGCCTGCATCAGCCCACGCTGTCGCAGCAATTGGCGGTGTTGCGGCGGGCCGGGCTGATTGCCGGGCGGCGCACCGCGCGCCAAGTGTATTATCGCGTGAGCGACGACCGGGCGGCACGGATCGTGGCCGCGCTGCGGGGGCTGTTTCCGCCGTTTCTGCCGGCCTCGGCGCTGCTGACCGTCGATCCGGGGGATGCAAGCCGGGCCGATCTGATCAAGGCCGGCGTGCTGGCGCGCCTGGCCGAGCGCGAGATGATGTGAGCGCCGCGCCGCGCGAGGTGGGGGGCGGCGTCTTCATGGTCGCGCCGCATGATCAGACCGTCCGCGATCACCCGGTGGTGGCGAGCCGTCAGCAGCACCTTGAGGCCGGTGATCACCGTGCGCTCGGCGTCGACCACTGATAGTCCCCGATCGACGCAACACGGACAGGCACCGTGCCTCGCGGGTGACGATGCCGCGATAGGCTCCTCGACACGGCTCGGCCTGCAGAAGCCAGGTCGTTATCAATGTCCTGGTTTCCCTGTGCTTCGTAAGCCTCCGGTGACGACCGCCTTGTTTCGGTAGGTTGTCGCGGCTGATGTAAGTCGCATGAGCAACTTCAAGCATGAGGCTGCCACAGTGGCAGCCACACATGGCGAGGCGACGCCTC
>Ga0116231_10005149_pt1 | contig 25924 bp, 18 predicted proteins | sample S1TSphgellanicum_2_FD_89695 | JGI IMG/M metagenome (GOLD analysis project Ga0116231, IMG submission 89695) | Host-associated microbial communities from peat moss isolated from Minnesota, USA - S1T2_Fd - Sphagnum magellanicum MG | ecosystem: Host-associated > Plants > Peat moss > Unclassified... | reverse complement strand
TTAATAAAAAAAAACCCCCCAGTTCCCTTTGAACATTTTAAAACAATCTTGTCCAAAATAAAAACCCCCCCCCCCCCCCCAATTTGGTATTTCTGACCAAAATTCCCGGTTTGAAAAACCAAGAATTCTAATAATGTGGGTGAATCCACTTTAAGGTGGACCAAAAGTGGCACATGTGGTGTCCACAATTTTTTTTCATAATTGTTAATGCAAATAATTGATGTTTTGGGAATGCAAATTAGTTCATTTGAAAGTAGGAGGCAAGAAGATACTCTAAATTTACAAGTTTTCAAATCATGACATGTGTTCCAATTGATGAGCTAGGGGAAAAGTTAGAAGTAAAAACATGGGTTTTCTAAAATTTTATAATTGGTAGATGTTATGTTGGGTAATAATGTCATTTTTTACAAAACAATATTTATCAACATTTTCATTTTAATAAATTAGGGAATTTTTAGACTATTGATAATCTTGTAGAAGCTTGATAAACAAAAATATTAAATTTGATTGAAAACCCTTATTTTAAAATTACAATAGCCTCATAATCATACTAGGGGAAAAAAATCAACAATTAAAACATTTTTATTATGCAATAAAAGTCCATAACACTTTTTATGGTATGTGACAAAGATCTTACATCATTTGAAAAGTCCACCTTGTCATGAAATGATGGCATTTTATTTTGAAATTTTGAAATTTGATTTTTCAAGTGTTATAGTTTAAGTAAATGAATCCCTTTTTAAAATTTCAATCAAACCTCAACACATATTATACCAAATTTAAACGTACCCCTTGAAAACTACCCTTTTGACACCAAAAAATGGACTATTTAGTGTGCAACCACTTGTTTTCATCTCCTTTCCAAATGTGAAGCCTTCAAACTTGAGGCAAGATTTGTCTATCCAAAGCAACAACTATTGTTGTTGTTTTTTCCAAATCCACAACTTGTTTTATTTCCATCTTTTCACTTAACAAACACTTAGGCTAATGTTTTGGTCATTGTTTTTTTCTAAATGCAAAGGCTAAGAATGCCTTTTTTGTTCTTTTCCACATTCTCTTGACTTAAAGTAGTACACTCAAATCTTTGTAATTTGTTTGCCTCCCTTAGTTTTGCTTTTGTCATCTAAATTGGGTTCAATATGCTAGGAACCCATGTTTTTTTAAGTAGAAGCAAATGTCAAAACTCTCACAAGTTCATAGGAATGTTATAAAAAGAGAACTTGTGTGCCTTCAATGCAAGAAAAACATCTATGCGTGATAGGTTTTCGCACATGCAACACATGATCCCAAATGAAACTGGTTTGATCTTGGGTTTAGGAGAAAAAATGTGTTTAATCTTGTGTTATTTTTTTTTTCTTGTGGGCTCATTGTGACTTTTCTATCATGTTGTTAGTTTTGCACAAACTCATGGTTCTCGTCCTATGTTTATTCATTGTTCTTGGGCTTTTGGTTTCAAGTAGGTGTCAAGTAGGTTTTTACAAAAAGGAAATAAACTTTTTTTTGATGACTTGCTAAAACATATGTTGATATTTATTTCTTAATTTATTACATATCAATTTCATTAATTTTTGAAACCAAGAAGTAGGTTTGAACACATTTTTCAATCCGTTTCAAATGTTATTTTTATTTAATTTTAAAATTCATTTGCTTTTAATTTTTTAAAATTAGGTTCTTATAAACTTAATAGAGCTAGTTAATGCTAATGCTACTTAACACATACTTTCACTTAATTTGATGCTACTTTATGGTGTTATATGACTAGTGCAAGGTTGAAGTGGAGATGTCTACTTTTTCTGTCTACTTTATCTTATTTTGACCCATGTTTCACTTGTGATATTTCAAACATACAAAAATGTAGTTTAAATGAGTGTTCACTCATTTGAGGGTGGTTCCTTTGATTGTGTTTATACCTTGTAAAGAATCTTTTGGTTTGCAATTGAATTCTTTCAAGTGTTTGATCTTAATGGACAATTGCATAAGAATTATAAGGCATATAGCTATTGTAGGCCAATTTTTGCAAAAACCCATACCTATGGACAAATTAGTGTGCTATCCAAAGCATTAGGTGGAATTGAGAACCCACAAAGAAATATTTGGAGGCTCATGGTTCATGGGAGTCAAAGTCTTTAATAAATTTGTAGGTTTCATGTGTGTCTATACTTGAATGACCAATCTAATGCATATTAAAGGATGCACAAAGCTCTCAATTTTACAAATTGATGGGTGTGTAAATATATGTAGGTGGTTATGGAAATAAACACTAAACCAATATCACAAGGCAAAGTCCTGTCATGTCTCACCTATACCATTCTGTCTTTAGCTGAACTCTTTCAAATATGGGGACACAAGCACCACCTGCCTTCATGAGGTTGCTGCCTTCAAGAGCATCATCCTTGGTGGAATACAATCACTAATTACCAGCCATTTGAACTGACAAGTTGTTCCTTCTCGCTCAAGCAAAACATGAGGGAAGAAAACACTTGCAGCATCTTTATGACAGTACAAAGTTAGCACCCAAAGGTCTGGAATTGTTGTAAACTGGTGAATTGTGGATCATACTTGCTAAGTAGCCATTGTGCCCTGGTTCAAGGAGACCCAATCAAGTTGTTGGACTAAGCACTATTGAATTGTTATTTGCAGGTGCAACAACTGGGGCTATGGATGCTGGGAACCAACTGAAGCCAATGTTAGGGCAGGGAGAGCTCCGTTGCATTGGAGCAACAACTATAACAGAATACCGTAAGTACATAGAAAAGGACCCTGCCTTGGAGCGACGCTTCCAACAAGTGTACATGGACCAACCATCAGTGGAAGACACATTCTCTATTCTTCGGGGTCTCCATGAGTGCTATGAATTGCACCATGGTGTTCGAATTTCAGATAAGGCCTTGGTAGCAGCTGCTGTTCTTGCAGATCGTTACATAAGTGACCGATTCTTACCAGACAAAGGTTTGCTTTCTCTCTCTGTTAGTTTTGCGCACTTGCTGTAAACATAGCTTTTTTGTTCTTCCAATTGTTTGGATGCAAATTTATTAAACAAGAGTTGTGCGGTCTTGCAGCCATTGACCTGGTAGATGAAGCAGCAGCAAAGCTCAAAATGGAGATGACATCAAAGCCAACAACATTACATGAGATTGATCGATCTGTGCTGAAATTGGAAAATGGAGCGACTTTCTGTTCAGCACGATACAGATCAGGCTTTGCGTGATCGTCTGTAATGACGTAACACAGAATTGGACTTTTTGGAGGCAAGCCAGAAGGAGCTCACTGAACAGTGGGAACATGAGAAGGAAATCATGTCTCGCATTCAGTCAATCAAAGAAGAGGTATCCTGCTTGCAGTCACATTTTCTTTTCACTTTCCCAAGCTTTTTCTTTATTATTTCTTGATTATGTGGTCTGTCTGCATTTCAACAGGTGGATAGAGTGAATCTGGAGATCCAGCAAGCAGAATGTGTTTATGACCTCAACCATGCTGCAGAGCTGAAGTATGGTACTCTCATGAACCTTCAGCAACAGCTTAAATCTGCTCAACAGACACTTAATGCACACCAAACTAGTGGCAAATCAATGCACTGGGAAGAAGTGACTGAAGATGACATTGCCAAAATTGTGAGCAAGTGGATAGGAATTCCACTCTCAAAACTTAAAATGTCAGAGAGGGAGAAACTTTTGCACTTGGATGAGGAGCTTCACAAACGTGTGATTGGTCAAGAACCAGCAGTCAAGGCTGTTGCCCAGGCAATCCAATGGTCCAGGGCAGGGCTTGCAGATCCCAATCAGCCAATTGCAAGTTTCATGTTTATGGGGCCAACTGGTGTTGGCAAGACTGAATATGCCAAAGGCATTGGCAGATTACCTGTTCAATACAGAGCAGGCATTAATACGATTTGACATGAGTGAGTATATGGAGAAGCATGCAGTTTCCCGACTCATTGGGGCTCCCCCAGGGTATGTTGGGTATGAGGAAGATGGGCAGTTGACAGAGGCTGTTTACTGGCGTCTGTATTCTGTCCTTCTGTTTGATGAGATAGAAAAAGCTCACTCAGATGTGTTCAACATCTTCCTGCAGATTTTTGATGATGGGCGCATCACAGATTCCCAAGGGAGGACAGTGAAATTCACCAACACTGTGATCATCATGACCTCAAATGTTGGTGCCCAATATATACTTAGCACTCTAGAGACTTCTGCTGGCAAAAGCAAAGAGGTGATATATGAGGCTATGCGGGCCCGGGTCATGTAGGCTACACAGATGACCTTCCATCCATTTATGAATTGCATTGATGAATACATTGTTTTCTAACCCCTTGACAAAGATCAGATTGCTGCAATTGTCAGACTTCAGGTAGACATTTCCCTTTCTGCTGTTTTTTAAATCTCAGGAAATATTCTTCTGAGGATATCACAGAAAATTTTGGTGTAGCGTCAGGTAGTTGCACAGCTGATTTTAGAAGAGGATTGCTGTTTTCTGGGCTCTTTTGGGCTGTTATCTGACTCTGAATTTTGCAGACCTAGTATAGTGACAATTAGGGTCTTTCATTTCTAACTTTGTTGACCAAGTGCTTTGATATTGGTTATGTATGGTGCAGCTACAAAGAGTACAGCAGAGGCTTCAGGACTGGAAGATCACTCTCAAGGTTACAGACAGTGCACTCCAGCTACTGGCAGAATTGGGGTATGACCCAAATTATGGAGCACGTCCTGTGAAGTGGGTGATCGTGCGGTTTGTAGAGAATGAAATTGCACAAGGGCTACTCAAGGATGATTTCAAAGAAGGGGATGTTATAGTTGTGGATACTGATGGAACAAGGCAGTCAACTTTCCAGAAACTGGAGGGGCCTGGTGATTCAACTACTGCTAGGGATTCTGATGCAGTTGCTCATTCAGTCAAATGATCAGTGGAACCCTTGTTCATACCCCAAAAGGTCTAGAGGTACCATAGGTGCAACTTATTTGTGTGCCTGTTCAGCTTGAGGATTGTACTTTTGCTTGGGATATCCTTAGAGCACAATTACTCCAAAAGCTTTAGATGACAGAGTGTAACATAGTTCCTAGACTGTATTGTGTCTAATCTACTCAGTGTATCTGGCAATCTGCTTGGCATGGTACCATTCACATATATGGCTCAGTTGCACAAGTGGCAGTCTCTTCAGGCAATCTGATCTTCTCAAAAACATGACCAAGCCATAGATAAGGAATATGGTTTGGTTGTCAGATTGTTTTTTTCTTTTGTCTGCCTTGTCAGAGCTTCACTGGCAGGTAAACCCTACACCCAGTTTCAGGTTACTGTGATTGTACAGTCCACTTGGCCTTGTTTTGCCACCTGACAATATGGAATAAAGGAATCTCTTTTCTCAAGAGAAAGAGGGAAAATCATTGTACAAGGACCTTCAATTGAAACCATGCAATTCATCCACATTAATTTTGTTTGGCAAAGGACAGTGTTTATGCCTATTGTTGTTGTAGGCTTGGAGAGGGAATAACATTCTAATCATACTGTATTGCATAGGGAGAGTGGGCAGTTTCTTGCCAAATGTAGGTCGGTCGTTACGTGTGCATCAGGCCCAATAACGTCTTGCAGTTTGGTTCTCAGGATGCCATTGATCATGTAGGGCACTATAGATTGAGGCAAATGCAGGAGTGGAGGAGTAAAGCACACTGGTATTTGTCTCTTTTGCTGCCCTCTCACACAAACTATGGATTCTTGTTCTTCACTAGATTCCTCTGCTCTGGAATGGTCCAGATAATGTGTTCTTAATTCCATCACCTGATGGGGTTGCTTTGGATACCATGGTTTTCTGGACATGGTGAACATGGGCAGAAGCCATTAGCATTGTTTCTACAAATGTCACAGGAAGGGGCGAAGCCAGACCCAGTAATATTTGTGGAGAGTTTGAATGTGCCAAGGTGTGTTGAGAAACAGATCATCCAAAGCATCTGTGAATCTGATGTCCTCGCAGATGATAGCCTAATTGACATGTGGTCCAAATCTGGGAGTAAAGAGGATGTTTGGAGTGGCAAAATGAACAAATTATGAGATGGATTCAGAAAAGCTTGTAAACCTATAGTTTGTGAAAACCAAATGTGAACCAAGTTTTAAGGATCCTTATGGGAAAGCTCTCAGGGCTCTCCTGTGGAGAGGGATAGGCTATTACAGAAGTGCTTCTGTTGTTATTGGTGTAGGGTAAAGCCCCAGGGTGGGGTCATTCCCAGAATAACAGGGCCTTGTACAAGGTGGTAGCCTAGTCCTGCCCTGCATTTTGAGAATGTCACTCACCTGTGCGCTTTACCCATGGTAAAGGATGAAGCAAAGAATATCATGAACCTTAATATACATAGATCCTGAGAAATATGATGAGGAGGTTTCTCACATGCGCTCCTTAGGAGTGGGAGGGATCCTATGGCTATAAGGATTTAAAACCTAGTTCTAAGCATTGGATCCCTTCCACCCTTAAGGAGTAGGTGAAATGTCCTATTATAAGGAGTAGGTGAAATCTTATGTCCATGAAATGTAGATGAAAAGGAGTAGTTGCAAACAGGAGGGATATTCCTGGACATAAGATTATGGAGTAATAAAATCACGCCAACCCAAAGCTACTGGAATTCGCACCTTTGGGACTTCCAGTTTAATAGTCACAGATAGGAGACAAGTTTCTAGTCTTTAGATCAAGCACGGAAAGAACTAGACTCTAGAAGGTATGTATTTCACTGTACCCTTTGTTGTCTTTTGCATGGATACATGGGGTATGTGCCCTACTTTTCTAAAGCAACCAAAGTATTAGAGATATACCTAAAGTCAAGCCCTGTTTGGGGCTGCCTTTGGGCCTGCTTTTGGCCTCTGACCACCTTGCTCTCTTGTCTTCATGTTTTGGGCCAACACCAAAAACATTTTTCCAGAAAAGTTGAAGTAGAAAAGCAGAAGTAGCACGCAGACCACCACCAACAGCCAAAAACTTCAAAATGCTGAAATCCTCCCCACACAGATATCTATGTGCCTGTTCCTTTGTCAGGAGGTCCCATTGTGTTGTCTCTAGTGCTACTTTCCCCATGCAGAATCTAGGCTAGCTCTACTACCCCATGGAAGAAATAAATTGCAAAAGGTCGACTCTGGAACCATTCTGCCTGCTGCATACAAAGAGAAATAGAAACTTTGCCAGGTTCGATTGTGTGCAAAATGGTTGAGGACATGTCATCAACACTAATAATGGAATCTATGCAATGCCCTAATTTAAAATTTGAAGAATTGTGCCAAACTTTGGGCACCATAAATATTAGAGTTAGCTGCAAAGTACCTCAAACTGGGGGTACTGGCCCCTGAAACTGGGGACAAAACAAGAGGGTCAGGATGAAAACGTTACGAGGGGAAAAACAATGGACCATGGTATTCTCACCTAAGTTGGTCCACATAGGAGTTTCACCCCAAGTTTTGGATTTGCCTTACCTGCACTTTCACTGCTTCTCATGTTCTCCATTACATCAAGCCTTGTCAGCAGAAGATCTTGTAAATCTTCTGACCTGATACCTAGTTTTGCAAAACTGTACCCAGTTTTGCTCCCTTTTCACCTCTACACTCAAATTAGGGATGAAATACGGAATAGAGGATCAAAACAGGGCCCAAAGACAGGGTAACTTTACAGATATGTCTAAACATGTGACAAAGGGTGACAATGTGAATGAAAATACCGGTAAGATATGTGCAAAAATTTCTTGGAGCATTCACAATTGTGGATCAACATTGCACATCAAAATGGTATGGCAGACCTTGGTGCAAAGCTTTGTGGGAATGTGATCACCACATCATAGATCGATTATTTGCATTCAACACCAAAGAAGCATTACAATAGAATTATGTTTTTCTTAGAGTAGGATGCCTTTGGCTCATGTCAGTTGTGCAGGTAAACTTTGTTGTCTAAAGCATTTCAATGTAAGGTATGTGTGCTATTGATGGTAGCTGGACATTAGTGTAAGATGTGACATAGTATAAACTTTGTGGTTTCAACCATATCTACTTATATAATATCCCTGGGTGGTCATCCTTTAGGGGTCGAAGTGCAGTGACGGCTTTAGGTGACAAAATTAGTTTTGGTCCCCCTTTTGTTTTCTATGTACTAGAGTTATCCAGAAATTCACCTTGTCTTTGGGCTTGTTTCCACTCCCTATCCCCTCTTTCAGTGGTATCCGCAAAGAAGGGAAATTTTAATACATCTCATTGGTTTTGTCGTCCTTGTGTGGTTGTCCTTTCCATCCATTCGTCTTGTCGTTCATCCCGTCATCCATCTGTCCTTCCATCCATCCAAGGCAAAGAGGGGGAGGGTGCAGGCCCTTCTTAAATTGCAAAACTCTATTGTTTCAGGGAATTGTCCATTCTACCCTATTTATAGCACAATAGGTATCCATTCTATTATGAAGGGGTATTGGCTCATAATAAAAATTTCAGGCAAGCACTGAGGAAGGCTCGATATGCAATCAGTGCAGCCAATTTTTTCCTTGTTTTGGGGAGAGGGAGGAATTGAAACCTGAAATTATTTTTTTCAAGAACTGAACCAGAACAAGGCCCAAGGTTTGATTTTTTGTGAAACTGAAATCAAAACCAGATCCATTCTAATTTTCTTTTCAAGTTCTTTTCAAGAATTGGAGCCAGAGGTTCTCCATAAAAGGCAAGAACTTCCCTACACTGGTATTTAGTATAGTTTGATGTCAATGTATGCGACAAACTTTGTGGTTTCAACCACACAATTTTTACATTGAAATGGTTGAAATCACACAGTTTCCATCACTCATGTTTACATATTGTCAAACTACAGTACATATCACACATTTTTCTTTGAAATGGACAAAATGGTTGAAATCCTCTTTTGAGGCTATATTCCTGGATTAAGGTATTTCTCCATTTGCCTACACTGAAAAATCTAACCCAGTGCTTTACATTGTACCCAAGGGATAAGAGAACTGCTTTGATTCCCAGCTTTGGATGAATGAAATCCTCTAAAATTGCAAACAAACTACTTCGACCCTAATGAGAAGTATACCTCAGCTCACAAACCAAATGAAATCTAAATAAATTAAACACGCATCAAAGAACCAATTGGAAATCTTTTATGTAAACACCAAATGCAGACCCCAATCCTACTATTAATAACAAAGGTAGGTTGTTTGCTTTGTGTGTTTTGTTTTGTCAGCTTGAGATCTCCCAAACCAGAGGGTCCCAATTGTGTTCTTGGTAGTACTGGACTCTGTAAAGCCTTTAATGCTCATGAGTATGTCCAGGTGTGTTTGGAATGTCTAGACCAGTGTTGGTCATTTCTGGGTTTCCAGCTGGGCTGGAGTCTTGATCTGGGTTTAAGAATTGGAGATTGGGATCTAAAATAGGTATGGAGTTCAATGACTAGTAAAAATAAATATTTGATTCTGAACATGAGCATACTTTTCAACTTTCTAAAAAAAATCAACTTGTCTACTTAAGGAACTAGCTTCTCTTTTCAAGAGTGTTTTTTCATAGTTTCTATTTTGGGTCGAGATTTAGCAAAAGTCTAGTTCCAATGTTCAGTTCTGGTGCCGATTCCAACAAAAAGATGTGAGCTCAGGTCTGAGTCATAAAAACTTGACCCTGAACCCTTTGTTTTAACACCGAAAATCAAATACCCTCACAACACTAGTTTAGACCTATAATGTAAAAATTATTGAATTTTGGGTATATTCATCACTAAAAATTCAGTAAACCTAAAAGATTTTTTTTTGGGGCAAAAGGATGGGGTACACTCTTATATACCATTGGAAAGCCCATAACAATTACAGGTGCATCCAGCTGATTTTGTAATTTTCAGACCTGTGGTACAGGAGTTATTGAAATTTCAGTTAGTTTTGTCATTGGAAAAGAAAACTAAAAAATCAACAATTTCCCTGGGAAATTGAATTCACATAACAGATTCAGGTTCAAAAGGACATACTTTGTAAAATTATGTTACAAAATGTGCTGAAGGGCACAGGCTACACTAGTATGAATTAAAACACAGCAAAGTTCCAGAAGCATGTATCTTAAAAAGGCAAGAATTGCGTGCAATTTACCCACTGAAAAACCTGTCTGCTTTGACATTAAGGTTAGAACAATCAACAATCTCTGCTTTAATAAATTAAGAATTCAGTAGTTTGAGGAAAAGCCAAGGGTGAACCAGCACCCACTCGAGTAAGTACCTTGTTGTCTCTCCAAGAAATGGAGAAACTTGGATTCTGAGACCCTGAGCTCAGACAATTTTTAATGTTTGGAAGCAACCAAATTCCATTTGGGGCTTTTTTATGTTTTAACTACATTATGAGTTTGGGTACTGGTTCAACCAAGGCAAGAAAGTTTACCCTTCCTTCTTGCCATTACTAATCATGGTTCTCAAAATCTAGGAACCCATGGTGTAACATAATCAGACTTCTCAAAAATCTAAGGACTGGTGAGTACAGAAGTACCTTGGAAGCTTTGACATTAATTATACTGTTTGTAAATATGTTGAAACTTTCCACCAAAAAAAAAAGAGTTAAGAAATTTTAAAAGGAAAATAAAGAATCTTTTGAAATGTTTTAAAATATTTTATTCTTCAACATGGAATCTTCAAAATTAATTAATTAACTAATTGACAAACATGTGTTGAAGCTGCCCTTGTACTATAATATTGTGAATTGTTTGAAAGTTCTTTCTAAAAATGACTTGGTTCTTTGAAGGTGTTAGAAAAATTGCAACAGGAGGTTCTTCGATTCTCAATTTTTTTAATACAAATCCTCAAACCAAAGGTTTGTTTGGTTTCTAAAATTTGGAAATCTCACTGTTAGAGTTTTTTTTAATAAATATGGGATAAGCGAAAAGGCAACTTATCCTAGATTAGCAAGTGCAAGATTGTTTATTACACCTATTCCTCAATTATCCAGAAGCAAACACGTAGGTAACTTGTTGCCCAATTTTGGGCTTTAGGACACGGAGGTCAAAGAGGCCCATGTGAAGGTATCAAGAGTTTATTGGCAGAATCAACGAATGATGGATGAATGAAACCATGGAACCTCCAATCTGAAATGTTTATTTCATAATCCTCTCTTGCACTAACCAAATGGATTCTTCCACACTAGAGCACAAACTAGAGGCTCACCGCTTGCTACATCCTACTCTTTCAATGGCATCATGCCTCGCCCCACCTTCCCCCCAAGAGAGAGAAGGCAAATGCCTTGGTCAGCATTCATAAATAAGAGCCTGTTCACCACCAGGCACCAAACTTAACACAATCTCACTGAATTCTTAAGCTTGCAAAAATCCCAATTGATTCATTTATATGACCATTTTCCAACAAAATAGTTTGCTTTCAGCAACACCTATTGATAATCCAAGTGGAAGGGACGTGGGACATTATTAACAAATCTAATAATGCCCAACAATTTTGTTATACTTCTTTATCCCAACGTGTTGAACCTCAACATGATCATGAATCTTTCTATTATGTGAGCACATTGAAAGTTCATGTTTGATTTAATATTCAATCAACCCATCAAACCGCTACATGTAATGAAATATATGTGAATGTTATGCAAATTGATGATATGCTTAGGCAAAAGGACACTAATCAAAGTACTTGCCTACAAATGGTCCTTATAAAATAATAGGTTACTTATGTGGGCTTTTATTTGGTTATTTGGTTGCAAGGTGCAACCCATGTACCACATACATGTTATATATGTTGATTGTGCATTGGCTCTTTTAAGACTTGCCATAAAAACTGGAATTTAGTTCGCATAAAGAACAACTCCTTGCCATGATACTTTATCTCACATAAAAGGAATAATTGTGTGGAATTTAGTGGGAATAAAGTCACATGGCAAGGAGTTTGTTTCATTATAAAAGTCAATCAAAGTTGGGTTTCAATGTGATTTTCTAATGAAAGATGAATCCTTTTCAATATTATAATTGTGAATGCACCCCTATCATATAGGGCAGAAAGGATGGGGGAAGTGCTCACACCAACCTTTCATAACATTAAACAAAGAACAAAAACATTTCAACGTGTCATTGGAATCAATATTTCTTGCGACATATTAATAATTATTCTTTTTAAATAATAAATCATTGATTCACATGTGTGCTAGATTGAATTTCATTAATTATTTTTGGACCTTGTGGATGAAATCATCAAGATGAATGACCCTTTTAACATAGCTTATATTAATTTCGGTCATTACAAATTATTTATGCTCCGGACTATTGTTTCAAAGACATCATTTGGTGCTCCACATGTTACTCTAGGTGGATCTATTAACAAGTAACTTGTTTGTGCATGATGAATTAATCAAGTTGAACCATCAAATTTCATGAAGAATACTTATTCGAGATTCATTGAACTAGAGTTTGATCTTTATATGAAGCTTTCATGGCCACAATCTTTATGAGTAGTTTCCTTTGCAATTCAAATTTTTAGAACTTTGAGACACAAATAATTTTTTTTCTATTAGTGGGTAGGGACATCTTAAAATCCATCCAAAAAGATGAAATCACACTATACAAATAACTTTAGAATTAAGCAAAACATGGCCTCTTCGGAGTTTTACAATTCATGTAGTTTTCAGCTATTTACTCATTTTCTTGTTGAAACTAAAAGGATCCCATAAGATGAAAATTATTTTGTCAAATGTGTTTTTTATTCCTTTATGTGGCTTTAATATAATTTCAAACTTAGTGCAAATACTTCATCTTTTAGACAATTGAAAGATTTCATTACTATGCAAGTTCTTAAGATTAATATGAAATTGATTATATGCAAATGATTTTAAATTTCAGATAATTAAATTTCATATCAAATAACACATGAATACAAATCAATGGAAATGCGTTTTTTGGCCAATCAAAAGATCTTAAAACTTATTAAATTAGTTTTCTCTTTTTAATTATATTATAATGATTGACAAAGCACAAAGATAGTGTCTAAGGACAATTTACCTTAGAATTGTTACATTACAATTATGATGTAGGCATAAATATTACCACAAAAATTCTATGTTATTTCACATGCTACTTTAATGTTAGCACAAGAATTCTATTAAAACATCACATGATAAGCATAATCATAAACTCAACCACACATAAATATCACAAGATACATCCAAGACACAAAGGTGAATAGGCACTACAAGGAATTCTATCTATACCAACCCATGTGTTTGCAACTTATGTTCAAATCAATTGTCATATCAACTTCTATGGCATGTGATAAAAATGACTTGTAATCACATATTCAACTACAAAATGGTTTTAAGTTGTAAATGTGAGTATAACTTTTGACTATTACTAGTTTGGATGAAAATGAAAAATGCTTTCATATTATCCACAATTGATGGCATCCAACAATCTAGATGAAAAGTTAGTTGTTTTTTGCAATTGGTAATGTTGTCAAAAAAGTGATTAAGCAACATGTGGCATCTTGTTAAATTTGAATCATGTTTATATATCATAATTGCAAATGTACATATGTTAATGGCAAGTTAATGCATGCAACATGTTATGTTAACTTACATAGCCTAAGACTAAGTAGCCTTTAAATATGCCCCTAAATACCCTAGGTAGCCTAGGTAATCTAAGTAGCCCTTAGGTATCTTGGGCAAGCTCTAACCTAGGCAAGCCCTAGGTATTTTAAATAACCTAAACAACCCCTAGGTAGGTCCTTAAATACCCAAATTAATTGAAGCAATCCTTAGGGAACCCCTAGGTAACCTAAATAACCTATGTACCCCCCCAAGTTGGCCCATAGCTACCTTATCTAGCCTACACAACATTCTAGGTAAGCCCATAGGTACTTCATGTAGCCTTTAACACCCCTTAGGTAGGCCCATAGGTAGTTTAAGCAATCCCTTGGTAGAGCTTAAATACCCTAGCAACTCCAAGGTAGGTATCCTTTGTGTAGACCCCAAGGTATCTTATTAGAGGCCATCCCACACTTGGAGGTAGGTCAAATTTTGTTTTTCACTCAAACACTAATGATAATGACTTGGTGGTAAAACCATGTTTGCTAACCTTAAGCTAACTATTTAACTTTTTAATTTTTTTTACTTTAGGGCCACACTAAGGACATTACAACCGGCTGCACCACAAAGGTATAGGCCTTTCATAAATTATTAGGGCCACACTTGAATTTGAAGGTTTCAAAGGTATGATTTTTTTATTGTTTTTTTTCCAATCCTTATTAAACTATGGCCGGAAGCTCTCCTCCTCCTCCTCAATTTTCCCTCTACATTAATTCTTAAACATCAAGATCATTTCTCTTCTGCATCAATTCTTGAATTTCAAGCTTGTTTTTCTTGTACATCATCTTTTCAAGCTTGTGTTGCAAAGTCATTATTTTCTTTTGCTATTTTTTCTCACATGACAATTAATTCTTCATAGCCCAACACTCATCACAAAATTTCAGAATTTTGGACATTGTAACCAGATGTTGGTTCATCACCCATTCCATCTTGTTGTGGTGTAGCTCTTGTTGTTTTGCAAGAAGAATCCCAAGTGAGTTGCAATGAAGGTTGAGCAAACTTTCAATTTGTTATGAAAAAACAAAGCTTGCAACGAACACATGTAGAAGTTGGCAATAGTAGTTTTGTTTTCTTGTTTTGCCACAACATCGGAATTTTTTTGGCATTTGTGTGCACTACCTCGCATTCATGCAAACTACCTCGGGTAGGAGGATAGGGCTTTAATAAGTTACCAAGGATTTATATGGGGTTTTTTTGGATTTTAATCACCACTGAGTTTTTTTTTTCTAGAATTTATGTTTTTTGAAGATTAGGTAATAGTTCCATGGTAACTGCCTATGTTCTTACCTTTGAATTAAACATTTCATGTCACATCTACATCCACGTTTGAATTTATGCTACCTAACATTACATATGTGACCACAAGGTTAAATCAACATTTTGTAATTTTGATTTAACTATGACTTACCTTTAAGTGTGGGGTGGCCTTAGGTAGCTTACTTAACCTAAACAATTGTTAAACAACCCCTAAGTACCTTAGATAGCCCCTTGGTAACCCCTAAGTAGCCCTTAAATAATTTAACAACCCTTAAGTAACCTTTAAGTAATTTAGGTAGTCTAGACAACCCAAGTAAGTAACTTTTAAATAGCCTATGCAACCTTTAAATAACCCCTAAAGGTATCATAGGTAGTTTAAACAACCCTTTAATAATCTTTAAATAACATAGCTAGCCCTTAAATAGCCCTTATGCACCCAAAGTAACTTAAGTAACCTTTAGGTAGGCCTTAGGTATCCAAGTTAATTAAAAAAACCCAAGTTAGTTAGTTTAAGTAGCCTGCAACTATGTTAGATACGCCCATAGGTACCTTAGTTAATTTAGGTAGCTGCTAAAAAAGTCCCTATATATGTACCTTAGTTAGTTTAAATAGTTCTTAAATAAGCCCTTAGGCACCTAGATAAACCTTAGGTAGGCCTTTTGGTACCCTATGTAGACCTTAGGTTGGTCCCTATGCACTCTAAATAGACCCTAAATAGGCCCTTACATGCCCTAGGTAACCTAAGCAACCTTTTGGTAGCCCCAAGGTGACTTAACAACCTTGAGGTAACCTAGGTAGCTTACATGCCCCCTAGATAGCCTATACATAGCCCCTAGGCAACCTAAGTACCATAGTCAACCCTTGGGTACCTTAATTAGGTAGCTTAAGAGCCATTAGCTAGGTAAGCCTTTAGATAGCCTAAATAGCTTAGGGTAGGTTGAATAGGTCATTTAAGTAGGCTAGTAAAAATGTTTATAAATATCTAGTTTCATTTTGTATTACATAAAAAAAAGTTGTGCAATGGTAAGCATGTTGTTTTTCAATGTGAAGGTGAAGGGATCAAGTCCTTACTATATATTACAACCTATTTATCTTAATTTAAGCTAGATAATTTAAGTGTTTATTCGAGGCTGAATTGTCTAACCTAAGGCAGTTATGCTTCCTAGCCCATGTTTTTAACCTAGGCAACCTAGGCTAAGTAGGTTAGGCCACCTAGTTGAAGCACCTTGGGCTAAATTAGGCCACATGGTGCCATGTGTTTAATTTGGAGCTTGCCACATGTCAACATTTCAATGGTATAAAAACTTAAACGTGCCCACATTTTAATCATAAAAAGTAAACAATGACCATGCCATGTTAATTGGATGAAAATTTTGAATTAATCACAAATAATGTGACTAACATTTTGACTAAATGCCATGTCATGTCTTTTGCAACTAAACTTTTACATGACTTGTCCAAGATGACTAAAGGGATTTGCAATCACTTGTGGCATTTATGATTGAAAAATAGTCATTTACAATTATTAACTTGACTTCTAACCATTTTATTGGCCATAACTTGTGTTTGAAGTTTCCAAATTGGCATGTGACCTTTGCTTAAATGTTTTTTAAAGACCATTTCAACTATTTAAAATGCTAATTTATTGTATTATAAAAAATATAACATGTGTATTAAACATTTTAAGTATTAGGTGTTAGTACGGTCAATTAATAGATTATGAGGTTTTAACTTAAAAGCTCTTGTATTGTTTTTCGTTTACTTGCAATTAAATCCTACATCCTTCGCCTATTATCAATGGAAGCCTTGCTTGATTGACCTTGTCTCACAATGATAATAGTACTTTGATTCATGTGCATTTTTTTATCTTCCATCTTTTATTTATAGCTTAAATATGTTCTATTGTTTAATAAATTACGAAGCAATTGATTATGAAGCTCAAATATCTTTGAAAATTTGTTTTATAGCATTTGCAAAATAATGGCATTAGGTCACAAGGGATCATTAACAACACCATCATGATGTGTAAAGTTTAAAACACCATAATAAATTTACCAAGCCCATGATATACAATGGGTTAAGAATAATTAATTTATATTTTATTGTGATCATGTGAAGTGTTAAACATATTATATTGCAAGAGCATAGGAATTGTTATCAAGTTAAGTTTTTTGTTCTATTTTTATTGTTCCATTTGTGAATTAGGAACAAGTTGAAGATTGAACTTACATTTGCCAATATTAGTATTTCAAATTACAAGCTATAATGGCAATTGTTATTGTTTAATTCCAAAATCTCATACATCTAAGTTATAATGGAGATTGCATTAGCATCAAAATTTGTTGACCCTACTTATAGCAAAGTCAGTATTGAGGTAACTATTTTTTCATGTTCTAGTTCACTGTGTAAGTGATCCACCTCTAAAAAAACAATCTTGATTTCCTTTCCAACTCCAAGTTTATTCAAACTAAAAATATAAATGAATATAGGCTATTGGAATTGGACGCAAACAAAAAATTATAATTAATATAGGGTGGCAAAATATGTGCAGATAAAAAAAAATAATAATCATGGATGGGGGCAAAAAATCCCTCATCTATGCATGCCCCCCACCCCCCGCCCCCAAAGAAATCCTTGTTTGAAACATGTGTAATCTAAATTTAAAATTTAATGTCCCCCGGTAGGATTGATGAAAAATTGAAATGTAAATGGAAAAATTTCATGCATCTATATGGATGATAAATGGATTATCATGGGAATTTTCTTTTTACTTTCACTATAGCAAAACATGTCCATTTCACTACTTGAAAGTGACTAATGTGATTGTACTATCAAATTTTCATGACTAGTTGTCTATTTTGACTAAATGCAAAAGTAGCAATGTGGATTATAACTAAATCCAAATTTCACCTTAATCAAAACAAATATTTTAGTTTACATGTGTTACATGTGGATTTTGTAATGTGTACATGGAGATCACATGCACAACAATGTGGTTGAAATTAATAGTTCAATTGTGACATGTTTGGTGATGTGTTAGCATATGTGATTAAATGTATCACATTTGATGTTTATGTGGCAAAGTGGATACCTATCTATTGCCTTATATTTCTATACACTTTTATAATAATGTGATAGTTGTATTTACTTAACATTAAATTACCTATCTACATTTAAATGAAATAACTAATAAATAAATTTTAATTATAAAAATATAGACATGTGTAAATAGACACAAGTAAAAAAATTTCATTATTAAATTTTAATTGATAAAAAGAAAGCAGAATGTACTTAAATTTATGGCCCAAATAAAAAATTAATTCAAATTTTCTGAAATTGCTAAATAAGAAATTAGAAAAAAATTCAGATTTCATTTAGTATTTAAAATTTGAATTTATAGCCCAAAATTGAGATTCAAAAGATCAATTTTCAATTTTCAAAATGAATACTGAAAATATTATAATTTTCTTACAATATTTTCTTAAATATGCTAAAATTTCAATTTAATAATAATAAAAATTGAATAAAATTAAGAAATGAATGAAGGTAGGTAGGTAGTAGATAGGTAGGCAAGTTGTAAAAAAAGTATGTATCGTTAAGGTAAGTAAGTAGGTTGTAAATAGGAATGTAGGTGTGTAAATATGTAAATATTTACCTACTGCCGACCTAGGTAAATCAATAAATAAGTATGTGATAGGTAGGCAAGTCATAAATAAATCTGAAGGAAGTAGGTAGGTTTTAAATAAAAATTTACATAGCTAAAACACACACCTACCTATTTAATGACATGCTTTATGGCCATGGAGGTAAGGGTGCAAACCTAACTCTTGACATCCTATAATTGTGACTAAAGTTTGTCACATTGACATGGCAAGAAAAGATTGATAAATAAATATATAGGCCTACAATGAGTCGTAGGTCTAGCTACCAATTTATAGTCCAACACAATAATTTTTTTAAAAAAAATTGTCATATGTAGTTTTGAGCAATGAATAATCTTTGTGATTTATAAAATCTGAGAATAAAAATAATTATTAGATAATAATAAACATCCATGGATAGCAATGGAAAATTTTAATGGACCTGCCTGGTATTAATTTGTATCTCTAAACATTACCCCAAGTTATCAATTTGACCAAATATTATTTCAAAGGCAATACCCACCTATTATGCATAAGTGTCAATTTTTTAAATAAACCTACAAATCTCTTAATACCCACCCACTATAAAAAGGGTCAGTTTTTTAAAATACCCAACATGAGAACCACGTGATATCATGCCAAGGTAAGTTTTAGGGTTTAAGTTATTTTGTCCCACGCCAAATGCATGGTGGCAAGGGTTTAGAGATAACCTACCTGGTTCAAATGCAAGTCTTCATGCCTTTTATATGGGTAGGGTATTGATCTTTTCTCAAAGTGAAACTATATAAATCAGGTATGGATGGGTATGTCCAAACTTCATACCAGGTGGGTAGGAATTGTAGTCAGTTCTTAAAAGAAATTGATACTTACAAAGGTTGGTTTTCAATAAACTGCACCAGACCTGGATTATCAGTTACCTAGGATTATTATTAATTTTTTATTATCAATTTTCAATATCTGGCCAACACTGGTTGCAATAGCCAAATCCTAGTGGTGAAATGAACTCATTACTGTTTGCAAAGTGGTTGGGAGTAAAAAGAAATATAATTACTCCTTCATCTGTTTCAAAAATTGTATCGTGTATCTTAGTTGTCAAGGTTCTTGCCTTCCAAAACAAAATTTGGTTACCCCATGCTATTATCTTCCACATTCAATGCAATAATAAAAAATTGGCACAATATTTTCTTAAGGATACTGTCATTTTTGAAATTTTCAATGATATTTGCCACCACATACATTCGTTTTAAAAATAACCAAAGTGGCCATTTTAGAGTTGTAAAAGAACCTGCAAAAGCTTTGTAATGTATTTGAAGGTCACCTAACAGTTGTGAATATCCCTCATACAAAAGAGAAAGGATAAGCTTACTCCTTAAGAGTGGGAAGGATCTTATGCCCATGCCTATTTGGAGGAACCCTCCCCTCCTATGCCTCATGATCTACACATGTTAAGGTTCATGTAAAGGGCTTTATGCTTTACAATGACACATAAGGCCCAAGAGTGGGATATACTCCCAAAATGCGGACCCAAACTTGGTCGTTGCTCCATCGTAGGCCCCATATTTTGGGGATGATCCCACCCTTGGGGCTTCACAAGTTTAAAACCATAGCTGTGCATGACATGACCTGATTTTCCTGTGGCATGCTCTTTTTTAATCTCCCTTCATCTTTCCATTTTCCTTTCACTATGGCTGTCATGACTTACTCCATTGAAATGTTTCAGTCTGTAATTGTCAAAGGCTTTTTTTAAATTGTAAACACCTGGTCCAATTTGTGTAGTGTAATTTGAAGGCACATTAATATTGTAAACCAGGAAAAACTGAAAAATATATATGCAGGCGATTTTGAAAAATGGAATGCAGGCTGGAGCACGCATTCCATTTCAAAACAACGGTGCACTTGGTAAAGCCCAGCTTTACCCTACATCTATAACTTTCCAATTTCCTTTCATGTTGGCCAGTGTCATTTGATGGGACCTCTTGCACTTCTTCTTTCACTTCCAAGTTCCAGCGTTTTTTTTTAAAAGACAATTTTTTGGCCTTTGGTGACTTTTTTCAAAAAACCAATATTCTGTCTTTAAAATCGTCAAAATTTTAAAAAAATCTAAATTCTTTCCATGTTTCTTCACATTGTTCAAGCAAGTAGCCAGGATATAAAAGCATTTTAATAAATTTATACTTTCATAGCTGGTCTATAGCCAACCGTGGCTAAATCTTGTGGATGATTGCCAATGTGGCAACATCACAAAATTGAAAAGAAAAAAAAACCTTTCCAACCTTGGTTGAGATATTATCTCTTACGACCTACCCCAAGTAGCTTTATCTGAACTCTCCAAGCCTTTCTATGGATGCCGGTGTTGTTTAACTTTCTTTTTTGTAAGCAAAAGTGCTGTAGCCTAGTGCTACTTTCCAACTTGGTCAGCAAAATTGCGTTACCACTTTTTGATAATTTCATGTCACCCTTGACAACAGCATTCTTTTGCTCAAAACCCGCAAAACTTTTATTTATAGACATACCGCGGATTTGGAAAATGTACAAAAGTTATTAGAAAAAAGGGGGTTTAGGGAGAATTTAAAGGATGTCAAGTTACCACATTCGGGAATGTCTCTTGCTTTTAGCCCAGAAGATTTGGGTAATTTTCAGTGTTGGGTGGGTCCCTGTGGCTGGCGGGTCCAAACTGTTTAGTTCCAGTTCCAGGTATTAGGAACCCGAACAGAATTGTGTCTGACTTCCAGAACTGGAACTGGGTTTTAAATTTTGTAACATCCATATCCAGAACTGGGTTCCCAATTCTATTTGCAGGTGGAACTGGAACCAAAATCCATGTCTATGTAAAAATAAGTGACTAGACCCAGAGTTAACTGGCAGTTAACCACTGGTTTTGGTCCCCCTTATATAAGATCCAGACTGGAGCCAGAATTTATATTTTCTCAAGAATTTATGTGTGGAACTGGAAGCGAGACCATTGTAATTTATTTTTAAGAAAGAACCAAAACCGGAGGTTCTTCATAAGAGTAAGAAGAGCCCTAAACCCCTGCACTGGTAATTTTGGCTACATATTTCTTGCTGGTTCCACCATTGAGAAACATCACCCAAGTCTCACATGGAGATTAGGTACAAGATTTTGGGTGCTTGACTCTTTGTACCTAATCTCCTGTGAGGATTTTTTTTCCCCAAATTGCTTTTGAATCACCGGTGACAACCATTGCACCACATGTCCCTTCCCTAAGACATACTTTTGAAATTGCATGACTTTTGGATCTTATTTTGTTGTTTTTTCTCCTTGTCAAACTGCAATTTCCAACTGCTTCCAGTGTCCAACTCAAGCCTTTGAATTGCATGAAAAATTACCTTGTAATAATAGCCTGTGCAGAAGAAATTGTCTGTTTGTTTGGTGTATAACAAGCTCTCTCAGACTAATTCTGTTCAAGTGTTTAGTGGGTCCCAATGCTGGTAGGCACCAATGCTATCATGAACCTAAACATATCTAGATTGCAAGATGCACAAGAGCAGGTTTCTTAGTTCTTACCAATGTTGTGTGTATTTTGTTTTTTATATATCCTTGGGTAAAGATATAAACTATTTTCTAATTGGTTTGTATAAGGGTATATTTGCATTAAATTTTTTCCATCAAGATAGGGTTAGGGTGTATAGAAATTGTGACTTCTGGTGATGGGCAAGGCAAACCCTAAACCGCTATTGTATATGCCCTTATTGGGGATTTTTAAATGGGTATGTATTTTTCAGTTATCTAATTAGAAATGAAAAAAATGTTGACATTTTGGAAATATTGAAACAGATTTTTAAAGGCCAGACTCGATGAGATCATGCACAAATCCTACTAATGTTAGAATGAAAAAATCAAAATGTTTGATTTATCCTTGATTACAAATATGCACAAACACATTGAAAAAACTTTAATTTGCTTAATGAAACATGGAGCACATCTGCCTTTAAACATTACACATACACACATAGAATGCTGAAACTAAAGAAATTTGTGACATTTTTATGAACTAGACTTGCACTTTGTGTTTATGATTGATCATCATGCTGAATGGTTAGCTGGCCCCTCATGGTTAGCTGACAAATTGGCAAAATTGGCACTAACACATCCCATCAAACTAACTCACAAATGGATTTTTGACATACATAGGTTTCACATTCTGCTTACCCTAATCTTATTTACCCAGATTTTTGGCCCAAGTATAAATATGTCATCCATATATTCAAGGGTATGAATATAAATTTTCAAATTTATATACTCAAGTATGCACACCATGTGGTGTACTGATTCTTTTGAAAATTAGTTAAGACGAATAATATATCTCATTTGTATTTGGTGGGTACATCTGGGTAAAAGATATACTTGCACAACATTGGCTCTTACCAATGTTGGTCTAGTATTGACTTTTGAACATACCAGATGGTCCTAATACACCAGGCATGTATTGGGTACTTTTAAAGACTATGAGTACTAATATAAGGCTAATATGCTTCAGCTCATGCCAAACTGGTCTTCTATTTGATACCCGTGTTGATATTAGTCAATAACACACTATATACCATACCAACACTAGTTCTTACCTTTGTAGGTGTAAGCTCCCTCCCTCTCTTTAAGAGGAGTAGGTGTAATACTTGTGCTCTTTTCTAGGAGGGATAGCATGAAATTTGAATGGAAAGGAAATTTTTGAAAACAGAAAAGTAGGGTGGAACTTGAAAATAAGGCACACAAAAGAAAACAAGCAGCAACGTGAACAAAAGGGACATTAAAGAAAAAAGAAATAGCATGAAATGTGAACAGAAGAGACACAAAATATTTGTTAGAAAAAGCCCTAGAATAAGGGAATTACTAGAATAAGAGTCCTCTCAGAGGTGGGTCCTGCATTTGACTCCCAGCCCCTATTGGGGCCTGTATCACATCCAACATAGGATATTAATTATTTCCTCGTCCCTATCCTCATCCAACATATTAAATTAATTATTTAAAATTTTAATTAAACAATATAAAGTGCTAGACCATTTGAATGCCACCCACCACATGGGCCAGTCATTATGATGACCAATCAAAAGCAATCATTTTCTATCTCGAGCATTTTCAAAAATCTCAAACTCAGTTTCACCCTATTAAAAATTAAACTTCATTCACAATATTATATGCACGCTATTTCCCTGATGCCCAGTGGAAATGCACTGATAGTTTTAGTGGCAAAATTTTGTCAAAAAGTGAAATTTGAAAATGAAGTGATTTCGGAGGCTTTAATCCAATGAGGGAAAAAAATTAATAATAATTCAGATTCATATATGTTCTTTTCATTGTGTAGCCAAAAATATAGAAATGATGATTAAAGATTTGTATTTTATTTTTGATTTATAGCCATATTTGGCTAAATCTTCGTAAGAATGATCACCAGTGGGCTGGAAACAGAAATTCCTGAAAACAAAAGCTGCGAGTCCTCAGCAGTCGTTTTTCTGGTGTGAAATTTGGCCAAAGTCTGCAAAATAAACAAATATTCGGAATATATTCGGAAAAATTTCACCAAATTTCGAGAAAAAAATATTTTATGAAAAATTTTCACCACATTTGGACTCTGCTTTTAGTTTGGTAGCAGTTTTTAGACTAGTTTTTCAACTGTTTTGACAGTCGCCATTTAATACTAAATCCCTCTAGCCAATGCCACAACATCTGAAATTTGGAAAACAAATCACTGGTCCTAAGTTAGTGTTGAGACAAAAGTCAGCACTCTAGGGACCTCCGTAATACTATTAAATGGGTTTGCAAGCAGCTTATTAAGCACTTTGGTGAAATGAAATGTCCTCCATGCACATGACATCTTCGTCATCTTTGCACTTGGTCTCTTTGTCAGCAATACACACTTTCCAGGTTTTAGGTACCTCTTTTGAGGCATCAAGTTGGAACAAAGTTTACTCCATAGTCACAAAGAACAACTCAGTAACAAACCAGTATAAGGAGTGATTTTTTCGACTCATGAAAATCTATACGCAACGGATTTTTCATGGAAAAAAATGACCCAAATACACCAGATCCCCCATCAAAAAAATTTAATCACCAGATTGTTATGATAAGTTCCAATAGGTAGCCAAGAATATAGAAAAATCCTTTTTATAGTTTAAAAAAACTCGCATATGGCAAATAGCCAAATTTGGCTAAAACCTTTTCTGGATGATGGCCACTTTTGGCTACATCACAAAATTGGCCAAAAAATCACTTGGTACAAGGATCATCCCTCTGACTTTTCATACCTTTCCGGGACTAGGTACTTGAATTTGAAGTGTGTTGTTTTGTAGTTATCAAAACAAAGATCTCTGGGTGGTCACATACTCATTGAAACTGTGAAGAAAAAGGTTGCAGTGTTTTGCTCCTCCTTTCATGGCTTGACTAACTGGAGGTGTCTCTTAAAGTAAGCACCCAGTTGGCTGAATGTTTTTAAAAAAAAGCAGATTTGCCTTTTCTTGGACAATCTTTTTTCTTTGCCTCCTTTCCATTTTCTATCTTTGTCACCAGGATTATAGGTCTTTTTGGCATTATAGATTTGTCCCAGGTATCTTCTTCACACAACATAGATTGGGTGATAACTATATATCCTTCCCTTTCTTTCCTCTTGTGAATAGCCAGGTGTTCAATTAGGATAACTATCTTCAATTGGATTCCACATATGTTTTAAAGAACCCACTTCAGTTCAGCTTACCCTTTTTCTGGATTAGAATTGAGTGGATTGGCATCAAGCCCATCATAGCCAAAAGTTCATACCCATCATGATGACTAACCAACAAATATCAAATATCATAGTACCTAACCTGGTTAGGCACTAGGTAGTTAATCACTTTTTGGGATTGGCAATTCTTTTGAAAAACACCTGCCTACCATGCCAAAAAACAGAAAGAAAATCTCAAGCACACTAGCTATTTAGTATAACGTCAATTTGTTGAAAAAGGTAATTTTACTGCTAAACATAAATGACTATATATATACAGCACCTTGTTTTTGAACTAGGCTAGGTACTATGGTATTAAATGTATTTTCTTTTGGTATTTTATATATTTCCATTACATTAGTCACCTTGAACAAAATTTGAGCTTATTTTTTATATGATGTTTAAAATTTCACATTTTCATCTTTGGAATGGCAATTGCACATGTAAATTGTCTTTCTCCACTTTGAAATGTGTGTTACTTGTGTAAATATTTTGATTTACACTATGTTTACTCATTTATACTCACAAGGTATGTGTAGGATAAATGATGGAATATTTATTCTTAATCTTTGAATAGGGCAAATGTTCATCACTTACATTTACCTCTATTAATAATTTTACACAACCTCTAAACTCTTACCCAATTTTGAAATGTTTTGAAGCATATATATCTTTACATAGCTTTTTTTTTTTTTTTTAATTTTAATTTACCTTTTACTATTTATTTTTTTAAAATTTTTGTTTCCATTCAAAAACAATCATTACTACA
>Ga0116231_10005147_pt1 | contig 25925 bp, 16 predicted proteins | sample S1TSphgellanicum_2_FD_89695 | JGI IMG/M metagenome (GOLD analysis project Ga0116231, IMG submission 89695) | Host-associated microbial communities from peat moss isolated from Minnesota, USA - S1T2_Fd - Sphagnum magellanicum MG | ecosystem: Host-associated > Plants > Peat moss > Unclassified... | reverse complement strand
TCTTTCTTTTAATTTAACGTCAATACTCGGACCAGAGAGATCCATTTGACGACAATTACAAAGTTGACTTGATCAAAACACTCCTGTTGTCTAGGCAAGAAACTAAGTACAAAGCTACCGCTTACATCAGTTTCCACTTGTAAAAGTTCAATTTGTTTGATGAATTTTATAAGGTTGATAACTTAATGAAATTGAGCTTGTTTACAACACAATGACATAATTGAGTGTATACTTACAGTGGTAATTAATCTACTTGCCACCATAATAACTCCCAAAAATTGATGATTTAATTTCTTTTCATTTTCAAGTTGTATCAAGTGTTGTGTGCTCTATTATAGCATCATTTCCCAACTCTATTGAAACTAACAATGTGACATAAATAAAAACATGCACACCAAAACCATAGTCATTCCATGGGACAATCCCACGAACACAACCTATTTAAAACCTTGTTCACATTGAAATGGGTATTAACATAGAAAACAAGTGACTTTATCATGAGAGGCTTTGTCATCAAATAATGTTTGACATAAAAAATTTCAAGAACATGTCATGGAAATGTTCTCATTATTATGAACCCAAGTTAAATGGGTTAAGAATTTGTTAGCTTTTAAACAAGGAGGAGTTTTTGAAATCATTTAAAATTTTTGTATTAGTAAATCATATTTACAAATTCAAATTTAGTTCCACAATATTTAAAGCCATACATGCCCATTTGCCTTTCCTTCAGCCTCATACATGTAAAAAAACCATGTTGTGTATAAACAAATTTGAGTTTGTTTTATTTTATTTTTATTTTTAGAAAAATCTCGTAAAAGGTCTTTGCAGTATGTGCACATAACACAAAATATTTAGATGCTCTAAACAAATATTGACAATGGATGAACAAAATTTGGATGAAAAGAGTTGGCAAAGCTTTCCTCCTAATTCTTCCATTTCATTTTGCTTTCACAATGTTTCATTTTGAGGATTTCACAACTTTCAATTAATGGAGTTTCTTTTGTTTCATTGTGGGTTTTGGGCTTTCAATGAGGGGCATTTTGCTACTATGAATAGTGGGTCTACATAGGGAGAAAAATATATTAAAAATTTCCATCATGTGGTTGTCAACTAGAAAGTTTTATGAATGTGGTCCTTGAAAAATAATAAAATAATAATAATTTAGGCCATGAAGTGCCTTTTGCATCTAGTGACCAATATGGCATTGTGGATAATTTGTGCATAAGTTAATGTTATGTATTTCTAACCATCATTAGTTGTTGTATTGAAAGAATCCAAATGCATGTGTATGTCATACATCATCAATAATTCATAATCATCACAAATTGAAATATATGAATATTTTGATGAATTTATAAATTTGTGCACCACAATTTATGCACAATCTATTATTTGTTTTCACAAGACATAAAATGTGAGACATTCAAAAGTTATGATCATGATTGATGTCTCCATAATGTTGTAAATTTGAATCCACAAAACCATATTGATCCACATAGAAATTTTCATGTTCTAGAGAAGCCAATAAAAATATTTTTTCTCTTGTTCTAATGTGAGACAAAGTTTGTTAGGTCTTGTTTTTTAACATTAGTATGATAAATAATCAATTCATCTAACACAACAATATTTGGGAATGATGGATGGTTTTTGTTCTTGAAAGTTGAATTGCAAATTAAATATTTATTATGATAAATGATTGAGTTTTATCAACTTTTATATCTTTAATGATATGTTCCATCGGTGTCCATTTTGATGGAATGTTGTTATATATATATATATAGTTAGTGTTTTAATTTTAAAATTTTGAAACATTATCCAATATATTATGATTTTTTCATTATATGTTGTTGATGATTTAAAGATGCCATCAATTCCATTCATTAGACCATTAGATATTACATAATCACTAGCACAAAATTCAACTATCGCAACTTTTTTAAATATGAATCATAGAATGTAAAAGAATAGTTTTGCTTAAATCATTTGAAAATTTGTAAGATGACATGCATGATGGTTGATTAATGTCCATTGCTTTGAAAATAAATGAACTTGATATGTTAATGAACATTTTTTCATTATGTTTTTGCATAAGTTTATTTGTATAAAACAAATATGGAATAATAAAATTATTGGATGGTTGTTTATAACAAATTGAATTTATAAACCGATGTTTTTGTACGTTAAATGGCAATATGAAATTTATTCAAAGTTCATAAGAAAAGCATATTAAATTGTCACATAATTTTATTTATGTCATAACATTGAACATATGTTTTCAAAAAATTTGGTGTTAAGCCCTAACATTATTTTTGATATTTTGAAACATCTAACCATCATCCACTAGGGGTGTTTGATAGAAATCACATGTCATGATAAGATTAAGACCATCAAAGAATGTGTTTTGGACATGTTTTTTGGACATTGACTTATTGTTTATAATGTTAAACATTCTAACATCAACAAATGATATTTTATTTGTCACAAATTGCAATTATTCATATCAACATGTAAGCCTATTTAATGATTCGATAATAAGTTTTGTAAATTGGATAAAGAGTGAACAAATATGTCTAAAGTTGAATGTTTTGTTAAACCATCGGTATTGAATGCAACTTTACTTCTAAATGGTGTGAACACATCCTCGGTCTATGTTGTGTTCAAATATGTGTTTTATTTTATAATCATAAGTTGGATTAAAAATTCAATTTATTCAATAAGGACTTACAATTCAAAGAAATTTAATTTTTGTGATTTTTGGTTTGATCCATTATGTGATTGAATCACAAAATAAAATTGTAATTATATTGTTCAATATTGATAATGTTTAATAGAAATTGCACAATGTGAATCATTTATGTCATAATTTGTAAATTGTCATTCCAAATATTAATTTGATGCAATACTTTTGATTTTGAATCAACTAAATTGTATTTTTTTAATATATTTGTTTATGACATTTTGTAGTTATTTTTTTAGAAAAAATCATGTAATTGACAATACATCATATCATGTGACATTATTTCCAAGTTCTAATTTTTTTGAATTTTTAAATGGTGAATAAAATAGAAATGTTCTATCAATCAATTTTCAATATCTTTATATATATCATAATTTACAACCTAATAATTTTGGGTTTGTAACATTCAAAGATTTTTTTTAATGTTATAAAAAAAAACTTTAATACTCATAATACTCATAATAATTCATAATGATTAGGATGATTAATTTATTTGTGTATGATTGATGAACACATTATATTAGTTGAATTTGGTTCTAATTGATTTAATGCAACTTATGGTTTTAATTCAAAAACATATTTTTTGAAATTGTTTTTTTGATAAATTGACGTGTACAAGATAAATGATATAATGGTAATAAAGTTAAAGGTAAACAACAAGTTGAACAACCATTGGTTGAACATTAAAAAATAATTCCCAAAAGTTTGAATTTTTGAATTTGCATATATTTTATTTTCAATGAATTTTTGTATGATAGAATGTAATTTAGATGTTATCAATTTATTTATTTTTGGCATGTATGATGTGCAATCTATTATATCACATGTATGGGTTTAATATAAATTGAATATTTCCATTTGCAAATCACAAATGAATGACAAGAATCCAAAAATTCAAAAGAATGATAAAACTTCATTTTCTTTTAAATCTTTCAAATATTGAAAATATTTATTTATTTCAAGAGGTTCTAAGATTTTTGTTCCACACATGGGAGGCAATGGGTAATGAAATTTATAAACAACATGGTTTTTTGTCTTATATGTATATTGTATGTTGATGTTGTTGGGCACTTTTCAATGGATTTGGTAATAATAACACATCACAAAAAATATACATATTTACAAACCATTCCATTTTTTCATTTGTGTGCTCTATACATAGGTGCATTTTTACTCCTTAAAACTCCATGGTCATATTCACTACCACAATTTTGGAATTTTGTGACAAGAACAAATTGAAAATAGATCCAAAAAAAAATGATCCTTCATCATAAATTTACAAAATGATTTTTTATGATTGTAATATCTCACATATGTAATAGGGTCAATTTGTATCAATTTTATTATGTGCATGGATTGAAGGTCTTTTATTTTATTTGGGAAATTTAATCTTCTAGTAGTAATGCACTATGTATAACTTTAATGAAAATAACCAACGATATTTTAACAAATGTAAAAATCATAAAGAATGTTGAAAGACCAAATTATCAAATCATTACAACCTTTCAAAACAATCAAGTGAATTACACAAGTTTTCACAATTAAAGTAATGTACGTATGATTTGAAAATATTATCCAAGTTTAGTTTATCCCAAAAGCTTTTGAGGTTTTATCATAATACAATTTTCCTTTCCATATTTGCACCAAACCGAAACTTATGATTTTTTTGGATGGAAACCTTAGCTATTTTTAAAAAAGGGTTTGAAATATTGGTTGAAAAATCCCTAGATTTATGAAGCAATTCCCATTAAGCTATTTGTTAATATGAAAATCCTTTAAAATTTTGTCAAGCTTGTTCCTAAAATAATGTTAAAAATTTTAATTCTTGAATGTTTATTTTAAAATAAACCTAAAGGATGAAAACTTTGACTTGGGGCAATAAAGTATATAGTATTTTCATAATCCTTATTTTTGAAAAACCCAAAAAATTATGTATCATTGAATTTGTTTGTGTATAATGTTTTGTTCACATTTAGAAATTAAATCATTTGATGATGAATTATCACAAGTATGAGTTTGAAATTTTGACTTTATATACAAATAAAAAAAAAATTCCATTGATGATGAATTGTAACATTCAAATTACAATTTGTCTCATTAAAGACACCCTAGACCTCCACCATTTTGGGTGTTTGTCCATCATTATTGTTACCTTCCTTGGTTACAACTCCAATCTAACGACCATTTGCAAAATAAATAAATAAAAATTATAATCTTATATATCAAAGAAAATAACTACATCTATTTGCAAAAATAAACAAAGGAAAACAAAAGAAAATATACAATGTCACCGCCATGTTTCAAACAACATTATCTTTCGTTCCAACCAAAAAAACATCTTTTTCACACAATTCCTCACCTAAAATTCCAGAAAATAACCACAAGAAAAAATGATCCATCCAAACTCCTTTTCCACAAACACAATAGGAATGGGCTTAACCCCAATAAGTTCTTCATCACCCATATATACATGGGTATTTCAGAATGAATTGGTTTTAAACTCCGTCACAAATCCCTAGTTAATGGCAAACTAATGCCAACCACCCTATCATTAAAAATTAATTATTTTAATTGTTTCATTCTATAGTAAATCATAGATGATAAGTCCACACCTATTATTAGTAGCTAAAAGTTATTTAGAAGTCCTCTAGATTAACTAAACTATAAAATTTATCCATTAACTCATATTTTTCATTGAAATTCCATTCCAAAATTAACCTCTAATTATTCTACTTTAGAGGTAATTTTTTGTGATGTTATTTATTTTCAATTAACGCATTTGGACTAAATCTTTTAAAGGAAGCATCACCATGTTTAGACAAACATTTCTTGACATATAAAATGATTTATATTCAAAACATCACTTTAAAAACATTCCTATTGTTGTTTCATCATATGGTAGATGCTAATATAAATTGAGTTTGATGCACATTTTGAAGGACATTAATAACATTGTCATGCATTTTATATTGCCCATAGCCATAAATTTTATAAATTTGAGCAAAAGAAAAAAGTGGTGAAATAGGACTTTTTTTAAACATGTTAAGTTTTTAATCGATGGAATTATTTTATTTATGGATATTTTATTTTATTTTATTTTATTTTCACTGATATTGTGTAAACAATTTGTACATATATATAATGTTGAACTAATTTTTATTTGAATTTGAAAATATATAGAAAGTTATTGTGATAATTTATTTGAAATATATATATATAAAGAAACATAATGTTTTAGAACAAAAACATGGAATTTCGGGAACATCACTAAAAGAAATCTTGTCATTTACAACCAAGAAATAAATGATTAAATGTCCTAAACAACTAGTAATTAATTATAATAATAGGATATTATTTCAAATCCTACGAGTAAAAAGTTGTAGTCATATATTAGTGGTGCATTTGACTTGTAAACGATGACATGGTAATAGGATGGATGATGTCATATTTTCATTACAAGTTTTTATCCATATGGCATACATGATTAATGACAAAATGACGTGGATATTCAAAATATCATATGAAAATATGACTAAGATAAAATCATTTCAAATATAATTAAAAATGACTATGCAAATGATGTGGACAAAATGATGTGTCATTACATATATAATGTGATCATGGAATTACTTTGCAATGATTCAAAAATGATTATTAGTATATGTTCACACATAAGGAATTAAACATGTAAGGAACTGATTTCAACCAATATTATACATATAAGTAATATAAAAACTCTAATTATATATATTTAATATACTTGATACATTATGCATTTAAAAATATTTTATATGAATAAATTAATTGTTACACATTGAAATAAATTTTATTAATAAAAATTACATACTAATTTTTTTTATATTACAATTTTAAAATCAATAGAAATGTAAGATGTGGTAAATATATAATTTATTTTGACATTATTTTTATCATCAATTTAACTAAAAATTTATATAGTATATGTATATAAATAAATATTACACAATTATATTAAAGTATATGTCTTTTATGACTAATGAAAGAAATGTGCCATATCATTAACACATCATGTCTTAAACGACTATTGTCCTCAACAATTTGTTCATAATGATTTCAGGGCTATAAGTTTTTTGTCCTTTATGATTGAAATACCAGTCGTAAACTTAGTCATATATTTGAAGATTTCTTCTAGTGCATCTTCATTTTTTTATTATAAAATTTCATTTTTTTTAACATGATATTTCACCTTATTTGGTTGAGTATGATATTTGATGGGAATTGGTTGTTTATTTTATTTTGAATTCCACTATATATGTGGTGATTGAACTGTGTCATTTGTAAAATGTTCACATGATTTTTTTAATATGCATACATTTTGTGTGATTCATAATTTGTGATTTTTTTTAACATTTGAAATTACGTTAATAAATTTAGATGTTTTTGAGTAAAATGTTAAATTTGAATAAATATTTAATAAATTAAAAACATTATCATCATAAAGTGCTTAATCAAAGTTTTTCCTTTTTTTGTGTGTGTGACATTAAGACCAATGATTGGATGGGAATGCTACATTTGAATGTTGGGAATTTGTTAAAATTTTTGTGCAATGTTTTCCATCTTTTTATAGATGTATTGAATATGATTTCTAATGTGTGTCTTGGTAATATTTGTATTGCAAGAAACATTGAATAATGAAACAACACAACTCAATGGTGTCAAATTTTAATTATATTTCAAAATATTCAATAATGCAAGGTGACCATAAGTGGACTATCACAATCCATATTTTCTTGGGTCCAAATTACAATAATGTATGTAACTCTTGAATGTAATATGATAATTGTAGAAGAAAGATTTAAATAAATGAAACTAACATTTTAAATTTCTAAATTTGAAATTATTACACCAAAATCATCAATATTCAACCAAAGATGGACTTTACAACTTAGGGAAAACAATTGCCACAATGCACAACAAAATGATTATGGACTTAATGTTTATAATTAATGTAGTCCAATATATTCATAACTTTGGGAAATGAAACTTAAAAGGTTTATAACACTTAAGGTTAGAAAATCCAATAAGTCTTTTTTGGGGTGTTACTCCACATTAAGGGCCTCAAACATTACAACAATTTACAATGTTCAATTTAGATATTTTAATCTTTTTTTTAAGACCTACCTTTCATAAAGATGTTTAAGATTCATAATAGGGTCACTTAAAGTTAGACGTAGAAAATGTTCAAAAGTCTATTAGTGATTTCATTATAAACAATAATACCTTGTTTGCCATACTACTTTGGTTCACTTGAAGGGATGATAATTGATTATCTAGTAAATAAGATATGTAATTGAAATGACAATTGCCCATTTCATATTTATATGTTGTATCAATGTAATAAATGTTCAAATGATGAATGGACAAGATATGATGTAAATGTTTCCATTATTATGAATTTAACATAGATTCATTTTCGATTTCACACAGATACACACACATTGTTTGTTTGTGTTCAAAATGCTTGTCTTAAAAGAATTACTTCATTTGAAAAACTACTTATGTTGAAAAATTGATTGTATTCCAAATTGCTAGTGTTGAAAACTTGTATTGAAACATTGTTTATATTAATAAATTCTTCTATTGGAAAACTTCTTGCATTCCAAAATTGTTCACATTTAAGAATAATTTTACACAAAAATTTGATTTGAATGTAAAAATTTTCATTGAAAAATGATTTTGCATATAAAACCACAACAAATACAATAAAAAGTTAGCATGTAAGATCTTTTCCTTTATTCTAAAAAGGAAAATGGTATAAATATTATATAATATGGGCAACACAAACCAAAATTGTGATGTATTAAAAAGTTTCAAACATATACAAAATATTTATTTTGTGATAAATTAAAATGAAATAGTAAATATTATCAACACAAACATGTCATGTGCTTAACTTATTTTTTAATTCAAAATTAGTTTTAATTTATCAAAGTCAAGCTTGCATTTCAAAATATAATGCACATCATTATCAGCAAGAATTGTCAAAAGTGCCAAAACCAAATCCTCACCACATTAATTACATTTTTTTGGGGGTTGAATTGTTGGATGTTTTCCTAAAAGCTGATAAAAGAACATGTGAACAAAATTGGAATTACCACAAATGCATATTGAAACTAAGAACTACACCTATTTTTTATGAGGAAAATTGAAGAATGTAAATTTTGCCATATTTGCAATTATTTCTAGCCATTTGCCTTCAATGGTTAACAACATAGGTTTATTTCTTGTTGCAATAAAAACACAAAGAAAAATTGATTTTTCAACTTTTAATTTCATATGACAAGCATTACAATGAACATCACCAAATGGAGAAATGATGATATCTACTCAATGACAATTTTGACATACTTAGTAAAATGGAAGCATAGTAGGGCTCAATATGGACAACATCAAGTCTAGTTATTTGAAGAAAACAAAACTTGCATTTTAGAAAAAATAAGACACCAAAAAGAGCAAATTGTTGAACCTTAAACCCAAGAGGTCAAATTTTTTTCCCATAAGGGGCAAAGTAAGGTGGTGCAAATTTTTTATAGCTTAGTATTCTCAATAAGTACCCAAGCTCTTAGGAAGGGGTATTAGCCCAAGTTGAAAATGGTGAAAAACAAATTTTGATATATAAATATCATGTAATCAATAAGAAGGTTCAACATGCATTATGAGGGGCTTGGTTTTTTTCTTTTGGTTTTGATGGGAGGGGGATAAACAATGGCATGGGTTCGAACAATGCACCTCATGCCTCATGCACCTAAACCTTTCCTTTATGCTTTCATTGATTTTATTATTATATTTAATGTTTACAAACCTTTACAACTTTGTTGAATTAAGCTTTCAAATTTTAATTAATAATTATTTTGGAGTTGGTATAAAAAATTTCTCATTTTTCACTCTTCATTGTTTAATGTTTGTATTGGTGATGTTTATATAATGGCCATCAAGTTGTGTTAATGGTCTCCAAGTTTTAAACAACCTAACAACCATCAAGTTATTTATTATTTGGGGACTGCTAATACAACTTGGTGGCCATTAAGTTGTATAGAACTTAAGGCAACTAACACAATTTGGCACCAACCAAGTTGTATAAAACTTTGAAGTTGTTAATATAACCTAGTAGTCATCAAGTTGTATTAGAACTTGGGGGTCACTAATACTATTCAACAACCATTGAATTGCATATGATCCTTGATTTTCTTGGGGGGCCATTGTATATATTAAAACTCAACATTTATTATAGTATTTTTAGTAGTTTCAGTAGTAACCGATCGAATAATTTATTTATTTTGCAAATTTTTAGTTCAATAGTTTTGAAGAATTTGAAATGTACAAAGTAAATATAATAAAACTACCTCCATTACCAAACAATTTCAATTGTCTTTTTGGTTGGATTGTCCTCACGAACTTGTACTATCCTAGAAAGGGACATGGTTCAAGTTTGATTATAAATTTTGAATCATGAACTTGTACTATATTGGAAAGGGCCAAGGTTTAAGTCTAACTATAATTTTTTGAATTATTCAACATAATAAGCTTTTTTTTGGTTGAAAATTTCAACAAAATTAAAAGTAATTCAATTTGTGCCGAAGTTGCCAAGGTATTATGGTATTAGGTTATGTTCCCTACTTTCTTCCAAAAACATTATGGGGGCCACCATGTTGTTTTAGAACTTGGGGGCCATTAATGTCATTTAGTGGTTATTGGGTGGCATTCAATCTATATGGAAAATGTAATATAATACAAAATAAAATGGGGCCATCAAGTTAGATTAAAAATCAACAATCACCGTGTTATATTTGAACTTGGGGCTATTAATACAACTTGATGGTTAAGGTCACATATGGTCCATAAAAAAAAGTGTTTCCATTTTTTTTAATAAACAAGATATTTTTCCACAAATTCCAAAAGAAGAATGATGAGGAGGAAAAATAATCTATGACAATCACTTGATTTTGGCCCTTGAAATACCAAAATAAATAAATAAATATTTGAAAAAAATCTTTAATTAGTTAATAGTATTAGTATAATATATATATTACAAGCATCATTGAAATTATGTATGTTACACATCAAACCCAATGGAAAATATATATAAAATTTTGAAAAAAAAATTTTGAATCATGAAAATAAAAAGAATAAGTAAAATGAAATTTTCATTTTACTAGTTGAAGAGTATTCAATTATGGCATGCATATGGGATAAGATGTGATGATATTAAAAACAAATTGAGAACTGCATTGTGTAAAATTAATTTTTAACTAATTTTTGCTGTGGATTGCACCTACTTTTACATTTAAAATAAAATAAAATAAATATTTATAAAAATATTAGATGTAACAAAGAAATAATTTACAACCAAAAATTTTAATATCTAATAATTTAAAATGTATAGATTGGATATATAGAAATTGAAGTTGGTAGGTTTTAATGGTATTGCATGTTTTGTTGTCCCAAGTCAAGTTGAAACTAATATTGGGCATGTATCCGAAATATCCAAATATATGCCCTAGATATCACCCATGATATCCAACTTGTTGGATATCACTTGTTGGCATATCATGTTCCTTGATATCTAAGGGTTGTGCTAGATATAAAGATCCTAATATTCTTGCAAGTTGTTACAGTGTAGCCGAACAACGGGTGGCAGGACAGTGACTCCATGAGTGTGCAGTTGGTGTGAACACAAACCCTTTGATCTGGGTAATCTAGCCGCCTCCATTGATGAGTGGCGACGGATTTCATCTTCATTAGTTTGAGAGGGAAACTGGATATGCATGGAGTGCATGGGAGAAGGTGGTCTGTCTGTGTGGGGTGTGAGGACAGGAAGATGGCGCGCGTTTGATGAAGAGGAGCGGCGCCACATTGATGAGGGATGGAGGAAAGCCGTTGGTGAAGAAAGCGAGGAGGAGGAAGCTTGCAAGGGAAGCTAGATCCAAGGATGAAGAGGAGGAGGATGATCAGTGGGAAAGACTACTGGGGTTTTTGGGCAGAAGAATCAAGGAGCTTAGAGAACGCTAGTCTGGTCGCTCTCTTTTTTTCCGCTGCGATTAGTGACCTGAGAAGTCTCCGGCTCCTTGATCTAAAAGAGCTTAACGAGAGTTTAGAAGCAGGCAATTGAGATAGCAATCGTGAGGAGGTAGAAGAGTGAGTTCTATACGAGACTTTGTGTGTAATGAGAATCATGGAATTTTGCCTCTGAGATCCATTTCGTGTGAATTGTATGTTGCATAATTGTGGAATTGCATTGTGCACGCTCTGTCAGAGCGCGGCAGCGTCAGGAGAGGTTTGGTTAGTGTTGTGTCCTCTCCGTTTATCTGGATCCCTCCTTTTTGGTTACAACAGCATTGAAATAAGTTTTTTTTTTTAAATTTTTAATTTCCTCTTTTCTATTATTCTTTTTTTTGTTTTTTTTGTTTTTTGAAGTAAAGTGTTTCTTTAATTTACTTGTTTATTTTTATTTGCTTGGATGTAGGTTTAAAGTTTGAAGAAAGAAGACATTTAACCATATTCTTTAAGTCAAGTATGTTTTTCTTTCATTCCCGGAAGTTTTTTTTCTCTTTTTTTTACTCTCTATTTGGTTTCCTCTCATTTTTAAATGTGTTTTTATTATATTTCCCTTTTTATTTCTTTTTTTCCATTCCTTTTTTATAATTTTAAAAACTAATCCTTTCATTTATGTTTGTTTCAAGTTTTAGTTTTTTTAATTTATATTTTATCTATTTTCATTTTGTTTCTATTTTTATATGTTTTTTATTTTCATTTTCAAAAACATTATGGTTTTTCATATTTAATATAATAAAAATAATTTTTTTCTTTTAAATTTTTGTATTTTTGTCTATTTGGATGTAGGTTTGAAGTTTGGAGAAAGAAAACAAACCTCATTCTTTTTCAAGTATGGTTTTTTTCATTACTATAAGTTTTTTTAAGTTTTTTTTCCTCTATGTTTTGTTTCTTTTGTTTTGTAATTTGTCTTTTTTCTTTTAAAATTATTTTATTATATTCCCCTTGTTTGTTTCATTTGTTTCCATCTTCTTGTTACTATTCTTCTTCTTTCTTGTTTTTTTTTTCATGTTTTAATTGTTTAATTTATTTTTTAAAATTTAATTTTTTTTTAAAGCGATTTTTAATCGAAAATTTTGTTCTATTTTTTCTAAAATTTTAAAGGCTTTTTCTATTAAAAACTTTTTTTCAAGTTTTTTTCTCCTTTTTTTTCATTTTTTAAAAAATATATTTTATTCCTTTTTAAAAATTAATTTCCTTCTTATTTTTAATTTGAAATTTCTTGTGTTGTTTTTTTTTTCCCCCTATTTTCAAGTTCTTTTTCCAACTATTTTTAATTATTAAAAATAAATTATATATACAAAACTACATGAACTTTTTGAAAGTTTCACCCTTCACATTGTAGACAATGATTTATATTTTTTACTTTTGGCTTATCATAGTAATTTTTTGATATGAAAGGAGTGAAAATTGAATTTTCATGTTCCAAATTTGTGTTCTTGACCAAAAAGTTCAAGGGAAAAAATAGGCGTTACACTCTTAAAACTTTTTCTAAATGCAATGATTAAGAACATCAACGTACACAATATTTTTGATATTATTGAAATTTCAAAATCTATGGAACCTAGTAAATGTATTTAAAAACTAATCTATAAAAATGTTCATTTAAGTGTTTCCTATGATTTTTCAACGTTCAATGGGTCCAAGAAAATCAAGGTATGACGTTCCTAATGGTAACACCCAAGGACAGGATTACCTCCTTATTTTCGCAAAACATTGTGAAAAAAAAATAATGGAATGGAAAATGTACTATGTGAAGTATTCGTGAATGAAACATTTAAATTGAAACAAAGCTAATGGAAGAAAAAAATTTCAACTTACAAACCCAAGAAAGTGTTGTCCTATAAAATGAAAGAAAAATAACAGAATTGCAATTGGAAAAAATTATGAATCAAAGGAAAAAATGGGGAGGCCACAATACAAATGCATTATGTTGGTTTTTTTTATGTGAGTGATTATAATAAAAAAATAGATAATAAATGCCATCAATTGATGAAATGTTTTCTTTGCTATCTTAACTTATTGAAACATGTAATAAAAGAACAAAGTCAAGGAAAGGTTTAATATTTTATTACAAGATAAATTGAATAACTTCCCTAAAAAATCATGTGGTTGTAGATCATGTTGTTTTATTCAAAAAATTTGAAGAGAAGGTCAACAATTTTTTGAAAGTAAATGTGGAGAAACAACTAACTAAGAAATGTCCTAGCATATTTCAGTCATCAATCTTTATTTTTTTTGCTATCAAACTATTAATAACAAGGCAATGTTGAACAACAATAATTTCTAGAGGATCTTAATTTGTTAGTTGTCAAAAATAACTTACCAATACAGTTTGTTGAAAATGTATGGTTGAAGAGGCTTTTATGCATTTATGTTTTCAAATGTAGTTTCTATCCCAAAGAAACTTTTCAAATGATGTTATGTTAAATTTTGTAGAGAAAACTAAATAAAAATATGTTTTACCTTTGCTAAATGATTTTAGATTTGTAACAACAAGCTTTGAACTCTAGATGTCCAAAGGGGCACATGCCATTTTTCCTTTAGTAGTTAATTTATTAGTAGTTGATTGACAACCCAAACATGTCACTATTAGATTCTTTGAATCCAATGAAACAACTAGGTAGGCTTTTATTCAAAATTTGATTAAACTCCTTGATACATATGGTTTGAAAAAAATAATTCTAATTTATGGTAAGGATGAAGGATTGAATCTTAATAATATGACTATAACTTTGAAATTAGTTATGAATTATGAGGCATTAGACTTGAGGAAGTTACTAGAGAACTTGCTTTGGACATGCATTTTCTTAAGCATGTTAATATGGGACTACTGATAAAAAAGTTTGCAAAGGCCTAAAACATATTCCATTAAATTTGCCTAGGCATATCACTACAAGAAAACAAGGTTGTTTTTTTATTGTGAAAATTGGTCAAAAGGTACCCCAAATGGCCCCTATTTGATTTGACCAAGGTGCCATCTTGGACAAGTCATTTTGTACCTGGCCATTTTGACCGGGTTTTTTTAGTGGTTTTTTTGGTTGGTTTCTTCTATTGAACTTTTTGATTATCTTTTTTACTAGTTAACAATATTTTGACAATAAAAATATATTATTTAATTTTAAAATAATAATATTCTTATTTATTTATCTATTAATTAATAAATTTATCTACTTACATTACCTAATAATTAATGTACAAAATAAAATAAAATAATTTAACTACCTACATTATTTAGCCTAAGGCCCTTAAACTAAGTAGCCTAGGTAGCCAATGTTGTATGTGTAAGGATTTGAACTCTTCACTTTCATTTTGAGGAATCAAGTCCATTGGACTACCATTTCAAAAGTTGAAAACTTTTGTTTGAATTTTTTTTTTTGATGTAGATATTGTAACATTCATCAGTGAACTTTAATATTTTTGTATTAATTATCTAAGTAGGAGGTTATACCATGTATCAAGTATCTACCTAGATAACATGTAGGTACCTACGCATAGTAGCCTATTACATGTTATTAATTCAATTGATAAAATAATTAATAAAAATAGATCACAATGATTGTTAATTACTCTCAATTAAAATAAATAAATAAATGATTAATAATTTATTATTTCTTACTAAATATTAAATAATGGTTATTTATTATCAATTAATAAATTTTCAATATAAATGGCTGATTATTGAATATTTTTATGAAGTATTAAATATTTTAAAATAATTATTTATTAATTTGTTACTATGAATTAATAATTATCAATTAATATATAATGGATTATTTTTAACTAGAATTTTTTAAATAATAATTTCAATTTTCAATAAGTAATAATAATTATATATTGACTATTATTAATTATTATAAATTAATATCAAGTATTAGCCAAAAATTTAGATAAAATTGATAATTTGATAATATTAATTTGTCAATTAACAACTTGATGGATAAATTAGTTATTGGTTATTAATTAACTTTTATTTGGTGAGTAATTAATCATATAAAATAATAATAATAAATTATTGAATATTAACTATTAATTATTAATTGATTAATGTATTAAATTTAAGTACTTACGTGTGTTTAAAGGTAACATGTAGGTAACTTATTAAACTTTATAAATACCTATTAAATGTAATATGCTTAATTTAGGGCCTACTAATTATGAATTTAGGTTCAGGCCTTTAATCAAACAATCCCCCTTGGTCAATGTGGACATTTTAGTCAAATTAGACAATCTAAAAAATCACATTTTCTTATAGTGTTTTTGCAAAAATGCATAACATGGCCCAAGAAATTTATGAAAGGAAGGTAAAAATGTAATAAATCTTGCATAAATTTTGGAATTTGACTTAGAAAGTTAAATACTCCAATGAAGACAAGGTAAACTTTTCATGTTTTTTGAAATATTTAATTTTTGTAGTTTGTTTACTATTTTAAAGTCAATTATATATTTAAATGTTTGATTTGCTAAAATTGCAGGTTTGTTAGCAAAGTTCTTTTGTTCCAATAAGCTTTGTAATTTCATGAAGCTATAACCTTGTGTTATAATAAGCAAAACATTGTTAGAATATTTGATTGAATCTCTCATCCCTTTACTTAGAATATTTTTAAAGTTTTGGTTGATGTTTTTTCTCTAATGGTTAATGTTTGTATTATGAACCAATTTAGGGGTCATTGGCTTTTGATTGATGTATTGTTTGTAACCATGATCACGAGTTGTAAGTTAAAAGAAAAGTAAAAAATGAACCTTTTCTAGATAATTTAATGGAATATGATGTTGTAGTTGACGTAGAATTGGATTTGTTAGCTTTCAACATCAAAAGAGAGGTTTGTAATGTTTTGGATGTTTTTCTTTCTTTTTTTAAAAGTTTGATGAAAGAAAAACTCGTAATATGTTTGCATAGATGTTAAATCCGAGATATAAGAACTTTAGAATTATTTTTATTTTTTTTAGTAAGGAATTAGGAGTTGTTGTTATTGAGGAATATGACAAGAAAGCCTTTTTCCCTATTTTTTGAAAACCCATTAATTTTTGCACCCTTTGGTTACTTCTAAATTTGTGGCAAAAAAAGCAAGTGATGAAGATTCTAACCTTGACATTTCCGAGATGACTTTGGAGACAAGTGAACCTTCCAAAGAGTTGGTGAGGTGAGAAGTGGATCTAGTCAGAAGATATGTTGATATAAAGGACATCAAGTGTCCTTTGGATTGGTGGGCTAAACACAGTGAGTTAATGTTTCTTATAATTGCCTTTCTTGCCCACCAAATCTTGGGCTAGTTAGATCTCACATAGAAACATAAAAGATTTTTCTTTGGTTGGTATCCAAGTTACAAACTTTAAGAGATGTCGTTTGTAAACAAATAACCTAGATAGACTTATCTTTGTGAACAAAAATTGTCCAAACAACCTTAAGGTAGGTTCTTTTCCCACCAATTTGGTTGAGTCACTAATGACAAATTTACTAGGCTTCATAGGTTTGTACAAAAATCATATGAATTCCATGTTATGGTAATATGAATATTATTTGTACACATTCAATATCTTAAATATTCAAACATATAAAACATTGTTTTTAAATGACATATGAGAATGTTCATGTTTAATACAAAAAACTTGCATAATTATGCAAAATTATATCACAATAATTGCATGAATTTAATTAAAATGTAAATAATATGTACTTCACATTAGAACATCACAAGTAGAATATACACATTATTTATATATAAATTATATATATATATATATATATATATATATATATTATTTTTTTTTTTATTTTTTAATTTTTTTGTGTCATTTTTACACTTCTTGTTATGAACACCACCATCACCCATCGCTAGGTCCCCAATGGGGTATAAATAAGGGTAGGACCTTTTATTACCTTCAATTTGTTCAACGTTAGTTTTGAGCAAATTTTTCTATAAGAACCTTTGCTTTCATTCATTATCATAATAAAGTTCTGTTTGAATCATTTTTTAACATATACCATGTTTTTGTTTTGTGTATTTATGTTTCTAATCTTGGATTAAACTTAAGCTTGCATTTTTTATGATTTGTTTTCCTTGCTATGTTCTTAATTTTATTCTTGTTCTTGTGGTTTTTCGTGCATGTGGCACTTTAAAACCCATGAATTTTGCATGAACATAATGTTTCTTTATTTTCACACTGATTCTATTGAAATTTTTGGATATTGGAAATTTGTGATTTGAAGGTTATAAAGGCTAATGTACAGTTAGAGGAAGAATTGGGAAAGTTTAAAAAATCTTTTGATAAAAATGAAATTGTGAACATGTAAACAATTATTTTTATATCTTATTATTCATTTTACAATTCCTTTTCACTTTGATATTTATTTTCTAACCTGAATATTTAAATTGAATTTTCTTTTTTTTCTAATATTTGGTTTGGATAAATAATTTTGATTGAATATCCTTATTTGGCAATATCACAAAAAGATAATATTTGCTTAACATAGGTTTGAATCTCAGGAAAAATAAAACACCAACCAAGAGCATACCTTTGACCAGTGATAAAAGAGAGCGATCCAAAGTGGGAATAGAGTAGTCGCAAACAAGTGTTGTCCACATGTGAAAAGAGCAGCTCAAAATGGTCCAAGTGTGAATAGAGACGTAGTTGAGAGTTGTCCAAGTGTGAATAGAGCACCTCAAAGTGGTCTTATCACATGGAGCTCTTCTGTGCGTTGCGGGGGTTTTGTGCGTTGCCCGACGGAGCGATGGCGATGGCGACGCTAACAGCTCGTCCCTCACTTGGAAGTGCGCATCACATCCAATCTCTGCACGGTTTTCCACTCACAAAAAATCTGGCCTCAAGGTAAATTCTCATAATACACCCCAGCCATTTCTTGTTTGGCATTTCTTTCTCCGGAGAAGTTGACACTCTCAAAACATGACATCCTCCTGGTTGCGCGCTGTGTGTGTACTGTGTAATACATTGTTTATCTAGCAGGTCGGGCAAAGTTGCCGTGTTCTCGGGTTGTCGCTGCAGAAGGCATAGGGCGCTTATTAGGGCTTTGGCTGAAGGGAATAGGGAATCAAGTCCTCCTTCTGTTCAAGGTATGGTTTTCGCCTTTTTTTTTTTTCCTTGCCACTTTTTCTTTCCAGGTTGTAATTGAGAAGAGATTTTGGCTTCAGAAGCTTTGGATGTTGCAGTGTGTTCCAATGTGGCTGGGGTTTCCTGGATTCCGGGATAGCTAAGGAGAAATCAAGTGTACCTGAAACTGCGCCTGCCGCTGATGGTACTGCACTCAACCAGTTGCTGGGGATGAAAGGAGCAGCGCTTGAAACTGTATGTAATTTTTCTTTTTCCATGTCTTGCTCTATGTTTGAATGCTCTATTTTGATATATTGACTTCTGGAAGAAATGCTCCAAATCAGTGTAGATTTGGAATGCTTTAGCTCATCCTTACAAGGTTTGGACAATTGCATCTTCATTTCCAATGCTGCATGCCATCTTTAGGGTTGATCTTATTAGGGTTTAGTATGAAGCTTTTGTCTTTGCCAAAGATGCTGAAAAGTTTGCTTGAATTGCTTTTGTGGATTTGGAATGCCGTCTTTGGTTCATTTTTCCAGGGTTTTGACAAATGCAGCTGCATCTCCAATGCTGCACGCTGTCTTTAGGGTTGATTTAATTGGGGTTTAGTTTGGAACTTTGTCTTTGGCCAAGAGGCTGAAAAGTTTTGGTTCTGAATTGCTTTTTTCTTTGCATCAATTTCTCTCTTTCTTTTTACAAAAGAAAGAGAGCCTTGGCAAGCATTGGTCTGGATAGGCCAAAACTGTGCTATTTTGCATTCAACCCTGAGGTTTAGGAGCTGGTTTTGCAGGACAAATGGAAGATTCAGTTGCAGCTCATGAAACCTGTCACATGGGCACCACTCATGTGGGGTGTGCTCTGTGGTGCCGCTGCCTCAGGTTTGCACTTTTGTTCCTTGATTCCCTGCATTTGGATTGTGCAGTTTCTGGTCACTTTGCCTGCAGGTGGTGTTCACATAGGATTCTTAAACTTGATCTGTGTAAACAGCTGTTTGCATCATGGGATTAAGACTCTGAAAGCCACACAATAGACAGAGATTCATAGCGGGTGTTGTCAAAGGTTTGGATGTAGAATGCTTCTTGAGCAACACATGATGCTGGATTCCTAGAGTGGTAGCTCATAAGTCCCTCAAGATGGGGTTGTTGCTGTAAGACCTTAGGTCCTGGTTGAATTCTTGGCTAACATTGATAAGCTTCAGAATGCTGATTGGGAGGGTTTTGTGATCTGGAATGGTAGAAGAAGTGATCATACCTGCCGCACTAGATGTGAGTGAATCTTCTTCTTTTATGAATGTGACTTGTTTGTCAATGTAGGAAATTTTCATTGGACTCCAGAGGACGTAGCAAAGTCATTGACATGCATGTTTACGTCTGGACCTCTTTTGACAGGATATACTCAGGTATCTCATCTTTGCTGTTATTTCCTGTGAGATGATAAAACTTTAAGGAACATCGCCAGTTTTTTTTTGACAATTTGAACATGTAAGACTTCTATCCTGCCATAAGCAGGAATGAACTTCACATCCTGAGACACAATGTAGCTTGATGTGATTGCAATTTGCTTAACGAACCTACCTTGTGTTGGACTTCCTTTGTGGATTATACTTTGTCTGACAAAAGAAAACATGCACCGTGACAGACAATAAATGATTGGTATGACAGAGAGATTGATGCAATTAATGAGCCTTACCGACCTATTCCATCAGGGGCTGTCTCCGAGACGGAAGTAAGTGCCAAGATTGCAGACATCTGTTCCAATGTCTTGGCAATTTGATGGTTGAAAGGAGACAGGTTGGTTTTAGTGAAGTAATTTCAATAAAATATTTCTGAAAGTAAGGCCATAATTTTTTCCCCATAAGTGAATGAATCACTCATTATCTTGATGATGGGGAAATCGGCAAGATTGATACTCCACTACTCTTGAGATTGACTGGTAACTGATCAATTTCTTGTTCTGGCCCCATGTACAGGTAATTGCCCAGATATGGGTGCTACTCCTTGGAGGACTAGCCGTGGCATATGGACTTGATGTGTGGGTATGTATGCATTTGTTTCTGTTTGTCAATGAATAAAGTTGTGTAGGCAGTAATAGTCAATTTGGGGTGGCATCTTTTTAATGAAGAAAAAAGACTTGGTAATGTTTCTACAACTGCCATCTGTGCCTGTGAATATTAGCGTGGGTAGATGTACTAGTGATTTAGTAAGTAGACATGTTGTTGAAGAATTTGTGTGTAAAAAAGAAGCTGAAACAGCTTGTTCATGTCTGGCTGCAGTCAGGACACTCATTTCCAATCAATTTGAGTATAGAACTAGGAGGCTCTTTGTTGTCATACATTTATTCAGCTCCGCCTCTAAAGGTGTGCAGTGATATAGAATCTGTGACACAATCACATAGCTGACCTAAAAGTGTTATTTACTTCTTCTGGTTGATGTTGCAACTTTCTGTGGTAGGTGCATGATTTGATGGTTTCTATTGTTACTATATGGTTTAGTTGATCACCCTATGTCAAGTAGTGAGCTCAAGGTCAGCTGGTTATTAGCTAGAATGTGATGAAACTTTAAGTCTGTTGTAATGGTGTGTGCAGCTGAAGCAGAGTGGTTGGATTGGCAACTATGCTCTTGGGTCCAGCTATATCTCTCTGCCTTGGTAACCCAAGCATTCACACATGTACCCAATATCCTAATTCTGCAAAACTGCTTCAGATTATCAGATTCCTAAACAACATTATACAGGAGACAGCATGAATTGCAGAGACATAGTGTCAGTAGCATTATTGGCAATTTGAGTATTGGATGGTGGTTCTGGTGATGTACAGGCGTTGCAAGCTCTTCAACCCCTGTTGCATTCTTTTGTGTTTTTTTGTTTGCAGGTGGGCAGGACAATCACTGTTTGGAACTCTTTCATGGGATATTGTTGTTCTCACTCTTTTGTACAGCACCGCTGGGGTCTCTCTCTCCTCTCTATGTCTCTCTCTCTTTGTCTCTGGTTCCTTAGCAGATACAGCAGGTTTTCATTCTTGAATCCACGTTCTTTTCTCTTACATTTGTTTTCAGCTTTGAAGCCTAATACAGTTTGCAAAGTGTAGGTTTCTTTATGTCCAATCACAAATTGTTCCAGTTTTGCTTGCCAAGGAGCTAGGTTTTACCTGACAAGTTGATAATCTTGTGTTCATATAGTTGGGGATTGCTATTGTCAATGATTTCAAGAGCATTGAGGGAGATCGAGCAATGGGTTTGCAGGTGTTCCCTTCTTTCACCCAAAGTTTCCTCAAAGTTTTTCTGCCTTCATGAGTCATCTTCACTTATATCTTGCTGGGCTAAGGAACAAGGAGCACTACTTTCCTTGAAATGTTTCTTCTTATATGAGTAATCTTCATTTATACCTTGTTGGGCTTAGCAGCATGCAGCTTACTGGCTCATGTCCAAACTTTTGTTTGCAGTCATTGCCAGTGGCATTTGGAATTGACACTGCAAAGTGGATTTGTGTGGGATCTATTGACGTAACCCAGCTCTCTGTGGCTGGTGAGTGTTTTACTTCTTGATCAAAGAAGTCTATGCATTTCCCTGTGTAATTTCTGATTGTTAGGTGTTAAGTCTTTTGTGCATTGGTCTACTTACATGTAGGATTATCTTATGCAGGTGATTTTCTAGGAAACTGCAGGATGGTCAATTAAGCCAAATTTGTTCTGCTGAAGTTGATGGTGAGGTTTGAAAGTGACCTAGTTGTGAATTTCTCTAGTATCTTCAAACATGTTTGGTCCATGGAATTGTTTGGCACTGAATGTAATCGTGTTCTAGATTTCTGTATGGCTTGTGGGCCTGGTCAGAGTGCTCTATGCATGAAGATTTAATCAGGACTTGCTCTGCAATGGACAAAACCAATGATCTGTTGAGCTGTTGTTTCCTTCTCAGATTATTTCATATTGTAATGGATTAATCTGCAGCATATTTATTTGCTACGGGAAAGACATATTATGCACTGGGGCTGCTGGCGCTGATTGTGCCGCAAATTATTCTGCAGGTCAGCATTCTACTGTGCATCATTGTACGGTTTGTTCTTATAGACACCCTGTCACTTGGGATTGTAAGTGCACCCATTGAAGGTGTGTGGCTCCAATAGTATGGCATTTAATTCTTTGAAAGCACAAAAAGAATATCTATACTAACACATTTAGTATATCCATATGTCTCTTTGCAGTTTCAATACTTTCTGCAGGACCCACTGAAGTATGATGTCAAGTATCAGGTATGTACTCTTCAGTCAGCCCTCTATTGGATTGTTGCAGACCCACTGTTGCCAGTCTGCAGCCCAACCTTTATAGGCTAGTCAACTAACACGCGCCTTGAAATGTGAACATTGTCACAAGATTCTGGATTTCCCTTCATCTTTGACATCCTGTTTGTATGTATCATTGCAACCTCAGAAGTTGTTCCAGTTAGAATTTCCTGAGTGCTTGTGTCTTTCATAATAGTATGTCATGGGTTCAAACAGTCATCCAAAAGACTAAGGCTTCCAAGTTCTGGGGGAAGGTTTTGCAAGCCTATTGCTCAGTTTATGGTTAGAGTGATCCAGCTCTGAGTGAGGCAATAGTGGGGCAGGTGACATTGTCCTTAGATTAGTTGATAAACATGGCATCATTCATCTTCCTGGCTTCAACAGGCTAGCGCCCAACCCTTCTTTGTGTTTGGTCTTCTGTTGACGGCATTTGCTACCAACCACTGAAGCATTTTCATCCCAATGTACAATCACAACATGCAGGTATAAATGGTTTATTTCTCTTGCCTCAATCATTGGAGGCTTAATCTGCACCTTCTTTGATGATGTAATGAATACTGGTGAACAGGTTCTGCAGTACTAGAATGTTGACTTAAAAACTGCTCCTCCTCTTCTGCCTAATCAACCTGAGTGGCTGGTCTAATTTGGGTTATATTTTCTCTACTGTACACAGGCTAACTTGCATAATGCATCTACGAAACTTTATCACACGACAAATGGCATTGCATCAGCAGGTTTTTCCTTTCTGTAGATTCATGAGCTCAAGTTTTGTTAGTTCTTGGTGTAATTCTAGTTTAAGCAAGTCCCTTAGCTCTGCAATCATGAATTTATATGTTTGGCTTCCCAGATGCAAGTATAGTAGTATGAAGGGAGGAAGTTGTGAACCATGGAAAAATGTTAGGATGAGCTGGAGATGGAAAAGCATCTCCCTCATTGGAGTATCATATGTTCATTCTTGTTCTCCATACGCCCTTTTTCTTCTCACGTCGTCGAAATCTGTACTAATGATGGCTTTGCCACCTGTGGATGGTAGAAGCCTAAATTCCCTTGGATGATATTTGACATCTCTTCATCTTTGCGGAGTTCAGAAGTCTTGAGCATGCTGAATTTTCAAATCAGGCCAGTGGGATGTTGCACATTCTTTCTCTCAAGTAGCTTTTGTGTTTCTTTGCATTTAGCCACTTGTGTTATTTGTCCTTGACGTCAAATATTGGCTTTTAATCTAGTACCAGAATCACTGACGATTGTTGGCACTTGTAATTGTGGTGCACATGCAATCCATTTGAGTATTTCTGACAAGGAGATTCCTACACACTGAGTAGATATGGATGTGATTCCCATCTCTCAGGAGCAGGTCTACCTAGAGAGAGTCTGGCTATAGACAAACATGTTCTGTAAAATTCGGCCAAAGGAGTACAGTATATGTGCATTACAATTACATATAATTTTGTAGCATCTTGTGAAGATATTACATTAATTTAGGATATTTATTTTAGAAACTTAATCAAATGATCATTAGGGATTCTTCTGTTCTGAATCTGGAACTAGAAGCATTGATTGAGATGCATGCGTCTTTTGTATGTTCTTATCTCCTATTTCTCTACAATAGATATGAGGCTGTCTGTTGACTGACATGGTTTGTGTTCCATGAATCGGATAATTTGTACTAATAGTACAAAGCTCCACTTTCAAAGGTGGAAATATGTCAAGTTTTTTTTGTTGTCCATGGTTTTTTTGTAGCAATGGTCTGAGGCTGAGAACTACATACAAGTGACTGAAATACGTGACCACAAGAAGTGTTCTTGGGTCACATTGTTGTTGAAAGTTATTGGATTGCGAGGCAAAAAATCAAATGGGATGGCAGTAAAATGCATTGGCTAATAGAAAGTTGTGCAATTTGTACAAAGCTCAAATTTCAAAGTGTGAAAAATATGTCAAATTTATGCTGGACGTTTTGTTATTCATGTTTTGTAGCAATAATCCAAGGCTATCATTTGAGTGATAGAAGTTCGTGCAATTTGAGTTTTTGTATTTCAACTAAAAGTTTGAGCTTAAAGTATGTCAACTATCAAATAGTTGGATTCCAACTGGGTTAGGTCTTAGGGCAAGGAGTCACAAGCAGGGAGTAAGTCTTGCTCATCCCCCCCTCTAATTTCTAGTTTTGGACTTTGCATTTCCTAAAGATCCCTTCCCTACTTCAACTCTTTTGTGTTTGCAATGAGCCATTTTGACTGACCCATCACTGAAAAAAAAAAAAAAGGAAAAAGAAGGCTTTGAAAGGTCCCCAAAACATAAGCTTTTGTCAAAAGATCAAGTGCATCTTCTCCAATTAATTAGAGAGATGCCTCCCAATTTCAATTTATTTATTTATTTTTTTTGCAACAACGAGCCAATTTTTGATTGGTTCTTCACTCAAAAATAATTGAATCTATGTAGGCTTCACAAAATATAATGTTCTATTTTGAAGTATAGAGTTCTTCCCCTTTTGCCCAGCTATATAGGTGAGAGGAGGACAACATCTGCCAAAGCATATGGGATAAACGAGAGTTGCTATGGAGAACATGTTGGAGAACACATTGGGAACTTTAAAAACCTGATGGGAATCCATTGGGAACTTAAAGGGAACACATTGGGAACCAGGGAAAAATGGAAAAAAAACCCTTTGTTTTTTTTAAGGGCAAAAAAACAAGGCACCTTGAGTGCATGCTTGGGCCTTCCCATTGGCTGCATGAAATTTCTCTTCCCAAAAGAGTTTTTGTCACCATTTTTGGCC
>Ga0116231_10005145_pt1 | contig 25939 bp, 24 predicted proteins | sample S1TSphgellanicum_2_FD_89695 | JGI IMG/M metagenome (GOLD analysis project Ga0116231, IMG submission 89695) | Host-associated microbial communities from peat moss isolated from Minnesota, USA - S1T2_Fd - Sphagnum magellanicum MG | ecosystem: Host-associated > Plants > Peat moss > Unclassified... | reverse complement strand
TCAAATCTTGAGACCTTGAATTGAATGCCAGGCATGGGGTTTCTTGAGACTTCAGACAGAAATCTGAATTGAATGGGGGGCAAGAAGCTAGGGTTGAGAGGAGGAGGAACAAGGAAGGGATTAATTAGGGTTTTGGGCTCGAACTTGTCCATATTTGGCCACACGAGGATTGAGAAATCCCGCAGATTTGTCGGCTTGTGTCAGACGTAGGAACTCCAAAGTCTCTCCCAAAAGAGGAAGCCCCAAGCTCCCCGGAGGTAGAGGTGCCCTCTTGTTGGATGATGTTCTTGCCTTTGACTCCCTCAACAAAACATAGTGCCACCTCCACCACAGACAGTTGCCACTACTACTGTAAGAATCCCCACTGCCAAACCCACTTTGCTTGACATCAGCATGGAACCACCAGCAAACATGTTATTGCTGTTTTTACTGTAATCCCAGTGCACCCCATCATCACCCATTTGCAGTTTCCTTAGGCTGCTGTGATCACAGTTACACGCTAGCTCCCAAAATCCCCTTTCACAGAAGAAAAAGAAAAAGCAGCAGCTTGTGTAAGGTAGGAGTGGAAGCTTGCTCTCGTTGTGGGAGCTGTGGATTCCGACAGACTCGGCACTTTTTGTAGGGCTCGCTACCTAGCTGATGACAACAAGAAACAAATAAAGAATCACATCATCATGACATACATATTTGGAACGCAGTGATTTGATTCCATGCAACACAGTCTTTGCTTCTCCGCCTGTCCAGACTCCACACTACTGTTTTTCTTTCACCATCTCTCTCACTTCTGCCTCCTCCTCCTCTTCGTTACTGATCACGAAAATCACACACACACATCCTCACTAGCAAATTCTGTAGCTGCTTCTTCTTCTTCCGGACGTGCTCATGCCCAATATTCCAAATGAGGTATCTATTTTTCGCTTTGTTCTTGTCACTTTTGTTGTGGTTGAAATTCTTCAGGTTGAAGATGGCAGAGTTTAATGAACCCACAAAAACTACCTAACTTCTTCTTCTACCACTTGTGGGTGATTTTTCTTTGGCAGGTGTTAGTCTTTGCTGTGCCATCCACCAGCCTCAGCAAACGGAGCAAAAATGCTGGACCGAAACCATTTTGCCGCACCAGTGGAGTTGCTCTTACGCATATTAATTCACAAGGCTTGGAAGAAAACCTGGTCTAATACCAAGCAGAAATACGAGGCCTTATGAGTTTTATATTTCTGGAGACGGATTTTCCTGTAAGGCAAGAGCAGTACATTGAGGCAAGTAGCTCTGAGTTTTGGAGCAACTGTGGGTGATGAAATATATTTTCTGTTATCATTCCACCAATAAGCTGAAAACTTGCTTTGTCTTGCAGCAAAAGAAAGTATTGCAGAGGTTAGTGAATAAAAGTAGCAAAACAAATGGCAGCAGAGCATTTCAACTACAAGGATGCACTCACATTCTTTCCTTGCGTTGTTGGGTGAAGAATTATGTAAATGAAACACTTGCTGTAGAGTCGGACTTGAGGGCACCAAAGGATTAATGGGGTTGGATTTTTGCTGGAATTGAATCTCCCGGTGGAGCTAACCTGCTGGAGCCTGCTGTAGTTCAACTGAAGATGAGCGCTCTTTTACACTTACAGTACACCTCAAAGAGATTGATTACTTGTGACTCTTCCTGCTGAAAGCTTGCAGTTCTAGTATTCTCAGGCTGAACAGAGGAAGGTTGAGAGTATGGTGAGAGAGGTGACAGGTTTGTTGAGGAAGTGAGTGGATATCTATCGCTCTTACCCAACTTCAAGGGTCAATGTAGACCTTTATTGATGTCTAGGTTAAGGTTTTCCTCATCAAGTTCATACCTCCAAAGCCTGGCTCAAATCATATTATGTACTTATACAAACATGATGGAGGAAACAAAATGAAACATTGATGCAACTGTTGGAAAGCAAATTTGTTACAGATCCGGCCCACTGCGAGAGATTACCAAGCTCTCGAGCTAGTATCACTAAACCCACAAAGTTGCTTAACAACATTGATCTGCAGCACCACAGATCGGTCACCCAAATCCAGAAAGAAGGTTATATAGTATATATATACATATACTTCACATCTTCACGTTTTCAAGAGGAGGAAAACTGAAGAGCTCACCGAAGAGAGGGAATGTCAGTGATCATGACTGCATCATGGTTGTGGGCATGTGTGGCTCCTCTTACCACATTTGCACCCAAATAGCAATTTGAATTTTGTCCCAAAAATGTCAATTTTGAAGAAATGCAAGAAGCGCTCAATGAATATGTGAAATATGGAGCTTGTTTTTCCAAAAGTAGGGTATGCTTTACACATACCAACATTTTGCACTACAACTATACGATTTTTATGAATTTTTTTTTTTTTTTGGCTTCAGATTGGTTTTTCACATTTGGAGGGATCCTGATTCCTAATGTGTATTTAGGTGTATTGTTAATTTTGTTTCATAAATTTTTCATTCTTTTGTTCCCATAATTCACATGTGCTTCACATGTTGTTCTCAATTTAATGTCACTTTTTATTTCATGTTAGCTAGAAAGCGCACTAAAATGAGCTAGGGGTGTCCTTTTTTGAGTCCTTACCAAGGAATGAGAATACTTACAGGAAACAGATGGTAGTGAAGTATGTGGTGAAAGTGGAAATTAATATGGGATGATAAAGTTGTCACTTTTCAAAAATAGTTTCCCTCGCATGCCTAGCCTATCAGCCTATTGGTGGAACCTAGCTTGTTTCGTTGTCACATTCATGACATTTACACAGACTTCTCTTCTCGTCACTCTCCCTTTTTTCACTCTATGAGCTTGTTACATCTCGACCTTCTTCATTTTTCACACACCTATGTTCAAGTCCAAGCTTTTCCCTAGCTTTCTTCGGGCTCTTTTCTACACTTTAAGGTTCATCAACTTGAGCAACTTTGTCGACTTACATTTTGAACAAATTGTATTTTTGGCTTACGCCTTCAAAAGGAGTAGGGCAACTTCCATTTTTATGCACATCTTTGCCCCAAGCTCAAATTTGAACAAGTTTGCCTGATGCAAGTTTGTAGTGTAGACACCTCAAGGTCAATCTAGATTTCATTTTTTCCTTTTCTATCAGCTAAGCTAAATTTTATATTATTGTTTGCACTGCAAAATAATTTCAACTAGTCGGCTAGATATATTTTGCGAGTTATGTCCACCTTTGAGTTGTGATTTTTTTTGTTTAGTTGAGGGACTAGTAAGCTACTAATGTGATGGTCTTTTAAAGTTTTTTACCTTCAATGCAAAGCTACTTGTACATGATGCACCAGGTAAAAATGTAAAAGTTGGTGGTGCAAAAGTAATTGCAAAAGTTGATGGGGCAAAAGTTGTTGATGATGGTTTTTTTTACCTTTCATTATTAATGTAGAAGTTGTTAATGTAGTTGCTAATGTGGAAGCTAATGATGCAATTATTGATGTAGAAGCTTGAATTTTATAACCTTGGTCATTAGGGTCTACAACATGTATATCACTTTTAACAAGATTTCATAGCAATTAAAGTTTGAGATCTTCATGTTCTACATAGAAATTTGATAATTCAAAATAGGTTTACATAACATTTTTTGGGTTTTGGGACTATTCATAATAATTTTGTTCTTCTTGTAGTTTTTATGATTCTAGGTTTCCTATGACAATTTATAGGTTATCAACATGGGATTGATGGGTTTCAACTAAAGACAACATACAATTGTTGAGATCGCATTTCATGAAGTAAATGACCATAAATAAAATGTTTTTTGTACATGTTCAAGTGCTTTGATTTTCTATGATGTGGTAGTTTAATATTTGGAAAGGTAATAATTGATTCATTTGCAAACTATGATTGGTGTTGTGCATGTTTATATTGTTAAACAACTAACAAATATAGACATTTTTGGAGGCTCAGATTCATGTATGTCGAAGCATTTCAAATCAAAATGCGAGTGGAAATGTAGTGAAATCATCAAAATTAAGAGTACAAAACCCCAACCTATAGGCCTTAACTCTAATGGTAGTCAAGAAAGGATCCATGTTTTACCCCACATTGGAAAAAATGGCCGAAAACATAATGCATCGAAGCCATCCAAATCCACCTCTATGCAATTGAATTAAGGGATGGACAATTGCCCTTTTAAACTTTTATGACCTTCAATTTTCAATTTTCATCAATTCCAAGTTGTCTAGTGCTATTGAGACAAGGTAATTTGTCCATTTTTTTAGATGAAGATGTCCTTTGAAAGGCCTATATAGCCATTGTTTCATATCTAATTGATTGTTTAAACAATTGGTTCTACTTTTCTACTAATAACTTTGTTTTGTCCTAATCAAGAACATTTTTTTTAGGTGTCTAAACATTATTCATGGATAAAATGATACTGAAACTCCATTCAACACTTTGTTGCATGACTAACAACAAACCTTCAACCATTTGGTACTTTCAATCCTTCCTTGTTGTTTTGGAAAATAAATTGTGTTATAAAAGCTTTTTGAACCCCTAGGTTTAGTAGTGTGTTATTCACAAAGTAATATCCTTTACAACTAACACCTTGGAATTGATCCCAAGTATTTGACAAAGGTGTCAAACTGCTTCTATCAAATAAGTGTTTTTTGAATTTTTTTCATTAAGTGATTGATGGTTTACAAAGTGCATTGTGTAGGACTAATTCCTTTTGTTTCATCCCATGTTTCCTTTTAAACATGTTAAATTGTTTTTGCAAAGTAATAGATGTTTATTATTCATTATTGACTTCTTGAAAAATGGCTCGCCATTGGCACCCCCTATTTTATTCAAGACTAACACCTTATTTATTGGATTACAAGTATTTCCAAACATGTTCACTTTTTTTCAAAATAAGTAATGTTTATCAATCATTTTCCAACCTCTAATTAAGTGGCTAATCATTGGCACATGAATTTGATTTAGGACAAGCACCTATTTGGTTGATTATAATTACTATCACAAACAAAGGAAAGGAGACTATTATGCCACAATGTGAGGAGGATAGAGAGATGATTCATGCTATATTGTCCACTTTTGTAAACTATTATGTTGGAACTTTACATCAAAACCTTTAAAATGGTAAGTTGTGAATTCATATGGGACTTTGACTTAGGAAGCTTGAGTCAAAAACACGACAAGTAATAATGTCTACATTTGTTTCTAAAAACTAGTTGTAGTTAAAAGTGAAACAAATTATAATGTATAAGAAATCTAGTTTTTATAGGAACCCATTACAGGGCTTGAAGAAGTTTTTCTACAAATAACAAGACAATGTAAACCTAAACGAATTATGCAAGGAATGAACATGATAAAAAGAGTCAACCCCTCTTCTTTACAAGTAAATATTTGGTGTGCAACTTTTCAACCTTCAGCACAACATGTGTCAATCACCAGAAAATAGTATAAAAATCATTATGAACTTGTAAACAACAAGAAACTTCAATAGGGTAAAACAAGACATGTTATGAATTCCTAAAACTACTTATGCACAACAATGTTGTGCTTTGAAAGGAAAATTGAGAATGAAAGAAATTGCAAATAAGATAATGATGAGAGATCTAATAGGAGTGAAAAGACAAAGGTTCTTTGGTGTTTACCATGATCACGTTTTGTTATCAAAACCTTAAGTTAACATTTATGGCAAGGGAGTGGTGATGAAAACGATAAAGGCATATTCAAATGTAGGAGAAAAATACATGACGATAATGCGAATATCAAAAATGAATGATGCATCATGGATGGGGCATGGATGAATTTTGCATGAGGGCACGTGAAACATGTGTGCATGGCACCGAAACATAGTTCCCAAGCTTTACATGTTTTGATGGGCAATATGTTTAAGTTATCTGTTGCTCAAGCATCAAAACTTGTGTTAGGCTACTCACCAAAATTTGACATGTTTCGGTGGATGGTAGGCTTTGAGTTTCAGGTTTCAGGTGACATGTTTCAAGGCATGATGTTTCCAAGGGTTGAAATCGATGTCGAATTGTTGTCAAAACATGACATGTTTTGACATCAATTTACTTGGGGGGTCTGCAATGCCTGTGCATTGAAACTTACAACAAATCACTTTGAAATGAGTAACACATTTATGACTTGTTGAAATAATGTCGAGGGTATGATAGCTTAATAAAAATTTTAAATGTAAGTACTTTGACAAATAATGTAGTTATACCTGAAGTCACATGATTAGGGGGTAGAATGGCCAGTTTTGGCATAATAGGGCATTAAACGTGTAACTGGGAATGGAAATTTTACAAAACGAAATAACTGGGTCTCAAATTAAATTTTCAACCAATTTTGGTGGTAAACTGAGTGTTGTCATGTCTTTCCTTTTTCTTGAACGCCTCCACACTACAGCATATATTTCCACTGCTCCTACCCGTACATCTATTATAGTTACTCTCCACCCTTGTGCATTAGATACCAAGTTTCAACATTTCATGCTGAGATTTAGTAAAAATTCATTACTTTGAGGATACCATTAAAAGAGGGGATAGGGAGTGAAAACAGGCCCAAGGACAGTAAAATATCTTCCTTTGTAAAAATAAATTGTTAAGCACAACATTGGAGGTGTAAAGTTTAAGGTGAAGAGTTCAAAGGGCAGAATTTAAACTTTTGAATGCTTGAGCCATCGCCCATGGAAACAATGGCATTTTGGATGATACTGTGGCAAATCACAACCAAAGGGCCTTTGGTTCCTTGTGTACACGTGTAGACCTAGAAGATGCTTGTTTGAAGACAATGATGCAAGACATAATACTACACATGGTTGCATAATTCTTGAATATGTATACTATTGACAATTGTCTTGAATGATGTATGAAGTTGGTGTTATTGGGATGAAGAATGTCCTTAATAACACAATATGTAAACGCGCATATGAAGAAAAAGGTGACAAATAAATTATGAATTTACTCAGAAATATGACTATTGAAGAATGAAGACAATGGAAAGATATGCAAAATTGTCACTTACACCTTGTCATGAGAGTGTTTGGGCAAATTTCAGCTTCTTACAAAAAAAGACTAATCTCCTAATTTGTGGATTTAGAAACCACATATTCAAAATCAAATTTACAAAAATTTCATCACAAAGATAATTATAGTCCTTAATCCTTAAATCAACTCAGTATAGACTTACTTTGAACTCTGCAAAGATACCATGCAGATTTACAGACTTTGAAGCCTGCATGATTAACCTTGTTTCGAGGGGTACTCTCCCAATCATATTTAGAAACCTCACAAGCCTCGCCTCAAAATCATTCACTACACATTCCCTTCATTTGCTGCTTCAACATTACACCCATGTCCACACTAGCTAGCACTGCTTATGCTGGATCAAATAGCCCATTTAATCATTCTCCTCATCAGATTCCCCTCATTAATTGAGGTTGCCACATTTACATACACCCTGAATTGATCAAGGATAGGATAACTGGCTGTGGAATCCAACAAGGGAATAGAATACTAATAAACTACAAAAGCTTTAGATGGATGGGAAGATTAATATCATGCTTTTCTAGGAAATTTCCAAGCATACTTTCAACACATTTTGGAACATAAAAGATCCTTCCTGATCTTCTAGAATTTGGTGTTTTATCCATCCCATGCCCCTGTGCTTTCTTTGCTTCTTCCAGCAAGAAATAAACACATTTCCAACACATTTCTTCACAGCATTTATACTTCACTCAGAAAACCCATTCTACAAAAGTGCAGTAGAAGATAGTTCCTGCAAAGGTTCAACAGACGGTTTGATGCTTCCACCTTTGTAGTACACATCACTACAAATAAGGATGTAGCCATCATCATATCTGACATCTGCATTCTGGAGGTCAATTGCTGGAAAAACAGGCAGTGGAAACCCCCTCTTCAGATTGAGATTTAATATTGGTATAATCACCTTTGCCACTATCATGCGCACTGTTGACTGCACAAAAGACAATACCAAGTGTAGAACCTTGAATTCAAGGTCTTTCCCTCTTTAAACCTCCTGGCTAGTTCATGTAACATTTCTTACGACATTGCTGACAAGTCATTCCATTCACAACACACACAAAGAACTGGCAATCACCTATAAGCAATGAGTCAAGTGATCTGGTAGTCTCACACTTGCCTATCTAAAAACTGTAAACACAATCCCATACATTCAAAAGTTCCATGATTTGCAAATTTAGAACTCCTGTCTTTGAGCAGATGAGAGCTATCATACCTTATGTCAAACTCAATGCACACAGAAACAGAAAACATGTCATCACACAATTCTGGGCATGTATCTAAATGTTGAGGAAGACTGACAGGATAAAAAATCAGGCCAACAGTACAAAAAGCACAACAAAAACCAAAAGAGAGCATTTAGAATGCCATTCATACCTGCATAAGTTTGACAGGGAAATTCCCAATCTCACTCCATTTGAGCTGGAGGTTGAGATCCTTCAGTGTGACTTCTGCTGTGATGTTGTTCCCAACAAGGCCAGCTATGGCATCCATTGACAAAGTCTGTCACAAAGCCCTCACATTATTTCAGCACCTACAAAACCTATATGATATGGTAGACACCTCAGTTCTGAACAGTCAAATCACTACAATGTAATGAACAAGGTTGTTTGCACTCAATGATCAATTACCAACGCTTTTAAAAAAAACAGTACCCTACATTATGCACTAGAGTACTGATTACTATAATTACATTCTGCAGCCAGTACAGCAGACATTACTGGAAGAAACAGTCCAAATAATGAAAGTGTTCCCTTAGTCTTACAATTCCCATAAGGGTCTCTCATTTTTCTGGAACTACAAAGGTCCAAAATATAAAACATCACACATCACACCCAGCAATGGTTTCCCCATCACTAGTAACCAGTAGCCACAGACATTCTGCAGAGTTGAACATTACTTGCAATATTGGACCTGCTGCTTACATAACCCATTAAGCTATACATCCATCACAGTACTGGTAGATGTTCAAACTTACTCACAGCAATGGAGCAATTGTTTTCTCACTAATATCAAGTGAATGTCACTAGAAATCATGAACACAATTCGTATATCTTAGGGAACCAACAAAATGACAGGAACACCCACCATGGATAAGCACGCTACAGGCACAGAACCATTGTCAGTCTTGACAAGAATTGTCAAGTCAGCAGCTGCCAGTGCATTTGCTCCATCTTTAGTAAAATCAACTTGAGGTGCACCAGAAACGGAGAAATCCAGTGCCATGTCCTCGTTTGGATACTTTTTGTAGAGCTGTGGTATAACCCATTTCCAGAAAGCTGTGTTCAATAGTGACTGTTGGGGCAACTTGTCCACAAACCAGTCCAATACCCCTGCCTGCCAAAAGCCAACACTGCAAAATCAAAACCAGGAAAAAGAACAGGGTGGAGAAAAATAGAAACTTTTGCATTCAACGGAATTTTGAAAACACCCTTTACCTTTAGTTCCTCCCAAGGGATTGTGTGACCAATGCCAATTTGAAAAATTTCTGGGGAACCCCAAGAGTGTAAGGGATGGAGGAGAATAACAGAAAGAAGAGATTGAAAAGATGCATGCAGTAGGACAGGCAGAACAAAGATAATACCAGAGAAGGGCCAGTGGGAACCCCAGGGGCTGAAGGGCAAGGGAGAAAGCAGAAAGCCAAAGGTGAAAACATTATCAGTTCCCAAAATTGAGGAATGTACCTCATAATAGACTTCAGCAGCCGAATTGATGACATAATCACATAGAGCAATGGTGACCATCTTTGCTGAGTCTTTACAGAAAATCCCTGGTGACAAGGAATGATCAGGCTGTGGGGGAACAGTGGATTTCTTCAAAGAAACAAACTCACCCTTTGCAGCCACACTCAAAAAGGTGGGACCCACAAAGGGGTCATCCACAACTGTGACATCAATGGCAGATGTGTCATCAATTGGAAGAATACGTGGAAGTTCCAAGAGGAAAGTGTCAAGCTTTCCAGCCCCCGAGATAATTGCTTTTGAGATGGCTGACTCAATTGCTCCCCGGATTTCATCATCAAATGCATAGACAAACCTGGCCCAGGTTGCCAGAGGCCACAGCTGAGAAAAAATATGACAATTCCAACACTCTCATAGGGTTGCACACACCTGACATCAATCACTTGCAACACATGGCACTTTTCGATCAACAATCCCAATTGAGTGAACAATGATCCTTGAATAGAAAAACAGAAAAGGGTAAATCCTGTGATTCAGAACCTAGAAAGTCTTCTTAGAACTAGTACCATGTAGACTTATAGGAAACAGTGGAAATTAAGGCAACATAGGCTAAGAAAACAACTGGTTACCATTGGTAAAGCCATGAAGCACCACCATGCAACCGGATGTCCAGATCCTCAATATAAGTCCCACATTCCACAACAATAAACCGCAGAGTTCCATTACATGCTTGCAATGTGGAGGTGACACCTGCCTGCATGCCCTTCACCTGAAAATTCACCACAACCCTCTATGCCCTGAGTTCTCTCTGCAGTTAGATGAAACCAAGCAATTTAACTCTGTGAGAGGAACTAAATGACCAAGTTAGGATGTTGCAAGTTATCCTGTAGCTTGATAATTTTCTTTGCTGATATAGAAATCGAGTCATTAAACATGCACTTACTACATGACCAAGTTAGGGCTGTTGGACATAATCCTGTAGTGTGATTTTGTGTGAGTAGATGTGTCAAATTTTCTCTGGCTAGAGGCACAGAAGTAATACAAACTTCTTGTATCTGATTTCTTCCTTGTACTTGCAATCCCTAGCGTGGTTAGTCAGTTAGAAGGCCTTATCTTATCTATTGAACATTTCAATCTCTTCATGGACTAGAAGAGTAATCCTCACAACTATTTATTCAAGGCTCATGAGATTCAGGCTTTTCATGAAACAGGATCACTAAGGTGACCAAGCAAGCTCAGAAACCTGAAAGTAATCAAACATGCTAGTGCTGTTAATTAAGAACCTGCTGAAACTCTGGATGTGCTTGCTTAAATTGGTAAGCCTCAATCCATTATGACTTAGCAGGTTGAGAACCATAAAACATGATTCGCTCCTTTGATTAGCTCCAGGCTTGTTTTTGGTGTAAAAACATTGCTTCGTAACACACTTAATTCTTTTCTTGCGGCAAGGAACAGACAATTCCTTAGTTGCCCTACTCAGAACTTAGAGTGCATCAGCAAGCAGCTACAGGAATATCTGAATGCAACTGTAATTTGGTCTCTCATTGCCTTTGATGGCAGATATGGAACAAGGTAGCCATGGCATAACTTGGTTTAAGGAAATAGAAAGGAACCAAATCTGACCTCTATATCTGCCCATCCTCCATCACCTAAAGGAAATGGGATGTAACTAGATGTATATTGATATGCCCAATGCAGGCGAATCTGTGCTGTGATATCCCCAGCAAACACAGTGATTCCAGCCTTTCCCAACTCAACATCAGAGTGAGAAACATTTGCACCCGATAACTGAAAATGAGTAATTGCAGCGTCAACTTGACCAATTGGGGACTTCGCTTGTGAATGCATATCAGGCAACAAAAGTGGGGTAATTTCTTTCAGTATCTGATTCACCAGAACTTCTTTCACGTAAGCAATCCCTGCCTCAGAAAGGGTTCCCAAAATTCCTGCTCCCTCACTGTTGTTGGTCAGTGTATCATAAGACCTATGCTCCAAAACTTGGTCCAGCTTCAAATCTGCATGGGTCCTCCATAACTACCATTTTTCACAGTGTCACAAAACAGAAATCAAGGCCAGAAGAAAGAAAGTGGAGGTAGGACCTCCACCATTTGCTAAGCAAATGACAATGTGGATGGTAAGACCTCATTATATAACACACCTTTGGTATGCAAACCATCACTGATGCAGTCTGGGTGCAACAGAATCCAAATCAAGGAAACAAATCCAAAAACTCAATCAAAGACACAAAAGTTGAAACTGTAGATAGAAAGCATTTGAGGTGTACCTCTTGGTGTTTTTCAGCAGCTTCTAGTGTCTCCTCAGCTTGCAATAGCATTCTTGAAACCCTAGAATGCTCATTTCTGACTTGCCGACCTAAACCCCTTAATAAATGGCTTTGTGGTGCTTTATCTGAAACCCTGAATTCTGCATGTTCCTTTACTGCTTCATGAAGCTCAAGCAGTCCATGACCATGATTCTTTGATGCTGTACCTGTTCCTGATGATGTGCTTACCCTGCTTACTGTGCCCAGAATTAAAAAGCTTGAAAAAAGAAGAACCAACATAGCTGCAGGAATTCTTACAGAGTGATCCATTTTATCTCTTCAAATTGACAACTGTTATCCAACAGTGAGCATTTCCAGCAGTATACAGAAGCCCTGCATCTTGAAGCAGATAAAATGCAAAACCTGCATACAACACTGTGCATGTCTGAGCAAACTGAGAACTAAAAACATGAGAAGACTGCAATCAAAGGTGTTATTACACTCGAGCATTCCCAAGCTGCACTACACTAAGAAGAGTCCCCACGAGTTCAGGACACTAAGTAAATCACCAAACCAAATCAAAGGACTACACTTGAAAACAGAGGCCAAGCACTCCTTCTCTGACTCATAAAATTGAATTCTCGGTGCAGACAAAAGAGGAACTGTAGAATACCATGATATGCAGCACGCCTCTATCTTAAACCCTGTTTCAGAAACTGCTCTGTTCATCTTCATGATGGCTTCAGATGATGTTTATGACGATGAAGATGATGTTTTAAACAAAACAGAAGCTGTTCAAAAGCTGCTCTGTTTATCTTCATAATGGCTTGCATGGATTTGCCAACCACGGCAAAGTGATAGACACTTACATTAACGACGTACTCAGAATCTCGAGATAGTAAGGCCGCCGTAAATTTGCAGAAGTACTATAACTTTGCGAACTTGAACGCCAAATCCTAGAATCTAGGTTGCAACAAAATTCTTCGACTTCACAAGATAGAGCGTCATTACAAAATAAGAAAAAAATCACGAAGAAACAAAAAGAACTAGGGTTTCCTGACTAGCTGCTTACCGGCATCTAGCAACGGTGCAAGGATTTCTTCGTTCTCCTCAAAAGCTCCAGGAATTCAAGCGCATGCCTAAACTTCCGTCGTGCTCGAATATCCACTTACGCGAATTCCGGCTTTGCTTCTCCGATAACCCTCCATGGATTCACATCAAAATAAAAACATGAACGACCTGTTCTGGTGCCCGAATTACATGAGAAGGTATCCTCTGCTGACAGATATTGTTGCGAAGGCTGCAGATTACTCGTGAGAAAGGGAGAGAGAGGAGAGAGCGCGAGCGCGAGCGCGCGAGAAAAGGAAGTCCGAAAGCGCGCATCAGAAGCTTGCCCGGAGCGGAATCCTCGAAAGCGAACCAGGGGTTAGCCACCTAACCTGATAACGCTTAGAAAGTAACTACAGTCAGATGCTGTCCCTAGTCCTAATCAGCCCTAATTTATTGTTTCCTTTCTGGGGGAGGAGGGGCTAGGGAGGGTTTTCTTTTATAAATTTAATTTATGCAGGAGAGGCAATACGAGAGCATCTCCACCGGTGCTGAGTATGTCACTCTGGATAATAAAATTAAATATCTAAGTTTAGCTGTTTTTTTTTGGCAACCCCACCAATAAAACTGTAACTGGAACTGCATATACGTGGAAACTACTAATAACAAACCACCTGGACCAATCATTATGATCGACCAATCAGAAATACTGAGCCGCAGTCAGGTCCAATTTATTACACTCTTTTTTGGAGGTGCACAACTGTGTTGCGCCTTTCACCAACCAGCTGCACGAATTTGGTGCAGAAAAACCAATTTCCTGAGCTAAACCGGCAGATTTTGACTTTATCACAATAAATTTTACTGTTTGGAGTCACATACTGAGCACCAGTGGAGATGCTGAGTCAAGACTAGTCCCATGGTGATATTAAATTTGACTGGTATTAGTTAAAATATACAATGTTGAATATTTTGAGTATTTTATTTTCATATGTTTGAAAATTTAAATAATTATACAAACACTTTGATTAGTAATTCCAGTGAGGAGAATTTTTTTCGAGGAATTGGTATCTGGGAGATATGCATTATTCTTTGTATGGTCATCATCCTTATATAATTTTAGAGACAATTCTTGAAACAAATATCTCATTTTCAAGACTCATTATTTTATTTTTCATTTAATAATTATTTTCAATCTTAATGATTATTTCACTCCTTTTTTTTACGCATCAATGTCGATATGAAAAGACAAATTAACATGTGCCTTGTCATGTCCATGATATTTATATTATTCAAATTAAATTTGACATTGACATAAATAATGATAAACTCTTGAAAAAATATTGGAACATAAAAAAAGGAAAAAAAACATGATCCTTGTTGGTAGTGCATATGAATCTAGAGCCCAAGCAAAAAATTATTAATCACGTTGTATGCTAAGAGCCATTGGATAGGACCTCAAAAAGGCTTGCATCACTAGCATTAATTTGGGATTTAAACTTAACATAAAATTATATTCATTCTTTCAATGGGGGCTTTTGAATATTTGAAAAATATATATTATTTTTTTCCTTTTAGCTTTAAAGATAAAAGTTTAGATTGTGTTCCATGTTTCTAGATTTTAATGAGTGCAAAGTGTAGATGTAGAAGGAAATTATTGAATTTTTTTAACATTTTTAAGGTTGGAATCTTAGAAGATTAAAAATAGGGCTACTAAATGGACTTGAAAATCAAAAAATTAATAGTTTCAACACTTGGGTGACAAAACTAACATCATCATATGATATTTTCCTTCACACTTAAATGATTTTTTATGTGATTTTGAGTCTTGACATATGAACAAATGGCTTTTTGATCACTTGTTGAATCAATTTTTGGAAAATGTGACTATTTCAAAATAGGTCCCGTGCGGCAATTCTTTTTTTAAAGAAGAAAGTTCAATTGGCGCCCACTTTAAAAACCGATGTAGAATGTAGTTCCATTGCTCAAAAGGAAGGAAATTAATTTAGCGACACTTAAACATAAAAAGTAACATTGATGCATACAAAGTTCAAATTTAAAAACTAAACATTAATATTTTGAAAGGGAATTGAACCTCTATCATTTATCAAATTTTACCCAAATGCAATTCAAAGTCCTATCACTACACTCAAATGTTAATAAAATATTACAATTTGTTAAATGGCAACACCCAATTTGCATTTCATAAATTTTGCAAGTTGTAATGGCCTTTTTATAAAAGAAATTCAATTCAATATTTAAATATTTTGTGACAACATGTAAACAATTGTGTCTAAACATTGCCCTAACAAATTGAACAATTTATTTTTCATGAATGCAAGCCTGAAAAAAAATTATTTGTTTTTTGCATGTTCGAGCATTAACACAATGACAATATCAACCAAGTTAAAGTGTACTCACTTAAAGTTGTTAAATTAACAAGCCATTGTTATATTGTAACCCACCACTTGGTGACTAGATTATTTTCAAATTACTCAACCATGGCCCTCAATGCCTATGTCTTTATGATGAACTTTAACATGCAAAATTGCATGTTGACATTCAAAGGTTTTTTAAATTATAGAAAGCAAGGTTTTCACCTTTTTGCTTTAGAATTTTTTTTTTAATGACAACATGATGCAAGAAAAATCAACATAAAATTGCATCCAAAATTGTGGATACACAGTGTCAAGGGCATTCATCAATTCAAAATCTAGGAAACACCTCTCCAATTCAATGACAAACATGTTAGTTACAACAAAACATTAATCTGTCACTTCCATATTTTGGTTGTATATTGTTCCTTTAACTAATTTGTTCATAAGTGTTTTCATAATTTTCTTTTTTTGGTTGAAAAAACCACATTGATTCCCTCATCACTAATTTTTTTAGAACATTGGACACTCCCCAATAGAAACACCCCTTTGGCCCCTCATTCCCCAAAATAAAAGCATAGTCATGTTTCCTTTTGCCCCCCCATTACAAGTTATACACACAAAACTTGAACTATGTCCAAACAATTTGGGATAAAATTGAGTTATTATGGGGAACCTCTTGGGGAACCTTTTGTGAACTCGTTGGGAATGGACAAAAAAATTAAAATCCATCATAAGCCCCCTAAAACCCAAAAGAAAATCACTAAATTTCCTTAAGTGCATGTTGAGCTTTCCCATTCACTATATAAAATTTCTATTTCCAAAAATGTTTGTCACATTTTTCAACCAAGGCTAATACCCCTCTCTAAGAACTTCAAGTCCAAGTTTCAAATCCTTCAAATCATTTTCAAGCCACACATTATCATTCAAATATGTATTTCGTCAAGGTAAGAACAACGTTGAATGTTGGTTAAACAAGCCCAATAAGAAAAATTATAAAAAATGCATAATGATTGTTGAGAAAAAACATTTTAAAAATTGTATTTATGACAATCAATATGCTCAATGTTTTGGGGTTTCCTACAACAATGTGGTAAACAAAATAAAAATTTTGTTATGTAAAAAAATACACTTCAATATCAAAAGATATACTCGAAATAGATTCATGTCATGAATTAAACTCCATTGAACTCATATGTAACTCATCTACAATATCCCTCATATGGTTGTTAAGATTATCATAGACCTTTAGGCTTGCATTCAAGCTTTCAAACAATTTTCCCATGCTCAATCAAAAACACCAAAACTTGGTTTTTATTTAACACACACAAATAAAACATATAGGGTAAATATTAGTGTAGTACTGTATGTTGTTTTTCACATATTGGATTAGTATATATATGTCCGGGGGCAGCATGTAGTTAAATGGGTAAGGTCCTAGGTAGGAAATGTTTTTCCAAGGAAGGGTATTTTCATGGTATGAATATTTTAAATTTTTAAATACTTTGATCCTAAGCATGAATATATCAAAAAATAACTTGACATATTAGGGGTGTATATAGAAAGGTAGGGTATTAAAATGTTAAAATTTCAAAAAAATTCAAAAAATACACTTGCATAATTTTTTATGAATCAAAATTGGAATCTTGAATTAAGCAAATAATAGATGCCAAGTTTCAAAACTGCATCACCTAATGTTGAAATGTACCTCTAACTTAACATTTGTAGACATGTCTTGAGATCATCTTTACATAAAAACAAAAACAAAAGCAAAAAATTGTGCTACAAACTTATAAGTGCCTTATAACCAGCCATAAAAAAAAGAAGCTTACCTTAAAGGAGCCCATTGCAGTTTGATGTTGACCTTGCAAATTTGTTCTACCTCCATCAACCACTTTCCTACCTACTCTCTCCAAGATTTCTTTAAGCTAAAAAAAAGAATACCCTAATTGCCATTACACCTACCCCTCCCAACTTCAATCTCTCACCTTAAATATTGTTTCAACACAATATGAAATATTTCAAAACTTTGATTGGTATGTTTCAACTTAGGTACGTCCACACAAAAAAACCCTTGGTTTTAAAATCAATCTAAGTATATATTTTAGGACATACCCAACAAGTAAGTTCTAACATACCCTTATACATACCAATGTACATATTATGGGTGTACCTTGTACACCAATAGTGCAACACTAGTGGGCACACACATCACCAAACAACGACTTACAATGGAGCACCTCAATATCACAAAACCTAGCTTGTCAATGGATGCACATGTGTTTGCCACTATTCAAAAAGATATCAACTATGACCCCATGATTAAATGTCTAGTCTCAAATTATCATGTTTTGATTTTTTTCAACATCCAATAATCTAAAAATGAATTTTGTATCTATTTTTGGCTATGGATGAAGGCAAACATGCAAACATTCAATTAACCAAGTATGGTATGGTGATGGGATGTGAATTGTCACCTTGTATAATCACATGTATAATCACATTAGTTGTATTAATAAATTATTCACAATCCCATGTTGTAACTTCTAATGAATATTTAGATAAAAAATGTGGACAAGTTGATAGAAAAAAAATAGAGAATTAAAGTGAAAGGAAAATTAGGAAAAAGAAACCAAAAATTGATAATATTCTCTAATTATGGTTAAATGAATAATTCAAAAGTTTTGAGAAATGTGTAAAAATAAAGTTCATATTAACTTGGTCTATAACAACTATTGATGATCACTTTTATTCCAACTTTCAAGCATGTTCACAAGCCCGCCCACTAGGGTATAATGGTATTAATTTTAAATAACAATAAAACCTCAAAAAAAAAATGTATTATATGCATTGGCCCTACCATTAATTTAATATCAACAATTGATATTTATGATAATTTGGTCATAACTAGGGGAAAAATTAAAAATAAGTCTATGTTAATGTACATCATGTTGTTATAAAAGAAAAAAATTCAAGAGTTTTTTTTTCATTTTTGTACATCACATTAGTTACGAGGAACCCAAAAGGGATTTCACATTAGATGATGACATGTTCTAGGAACCTATTTAAACATTTAAAATTTTGTTACCAAATCAAAACCAATAGGAAAATGCCACAACATGATTTTAAGTTTTTTGTAGATCTAATATTTTTTTTCAAAAAATAATGTTCAATATTTTATTTCATATTTATTTTTCACATTTGTGCAAAATTTCAAACCAAAAAAAAAAGACTCGTAATGACATGTGTATTTTGAATGATTTTCAATCACATTGTCACATTGTGAAAGAATTATATGAATTTTTACATACAATGGGTGCCATAACCATTTTTGAAGAAAATATTTTCATATTTGGTTTTGTGGTTATGGATTGGTGACAAAGTTAGTTGAACTGGATGCTAAATTGAGAAGGTGGCAAAGAAAACTAAATGTCAAAACATGAATGTGAATTTTTTTACAACCAAATTAGGATGAATCATCTCACCTAGTTGATAGGGAGCAAAATCCCTTGAAGCTGCTATATTGTATAATGATTCTTAACACAATATACTTGTTTTACAAGGCAAGATCGACAAATTGTGTAAAAGGGCAAAAAGTAGAATGCAAACACACTACAAAAGGTCTAACTTGGGCACTTTCACTATAGGTATCAAAAGTATACACCTTCAAAATGTGTTGCATTTAATTTTGAGTTTCACCTTTCGAGATTTAAGGGAGGGGCAAACATAAATAGGAACATAAGAAAATATGAACATGAAAATGAAAAGGTCACACCATGAACACATGAAAAAGGTCATGATTTGGAACATTTTCATAATTAAATACGTGAAAACAACCATGAATGCACAAAGAATATCATTGCAAACATGAACAAAATGAGACAAAAGGGGAAGAACACCACCATTACATACAATAGAAGTTGTCAATAAAAAACACTTGTAGTAAAACAAAGAAACAAAAAAATTTGTTAAAAGGGTAAAAGATTGTTTACAAATAGGAATATGAAGAAAAATACAACCAAAACCATAAAATAACTCACTTGCATTATAATATAAGGAAAGAAAATCACCATGACCAAGAACATAAAAAATAGAAACACATGACAAGAATCACAACCAATAACTCAAAAAGGATCACTATGAATAGGAACATGAAGAGGATCATCATAAATAAAAACACGTGAAAGGGTCATGATCAAGAATACACAATAATGACACAAACAATAACACATGAAAAGTTGTGACCAAAAATGAGCAAAAGGTGAAAAGTTAAAAAAAGTTGAACCAAATTAACATAATCTGATGATTAATGTGAAATGATAATCATCCATAGTCTGGTGATTAGGTTTTCTTCTAGTTTTTGCTTGTTTGTTTATTTTGCTTTATGGTTGCAAGTCTACATTCATGAAGGGAGTTGTTTTGTGGGCACATGGTTTGTTGTGTTTTTATTGGTAAAATCAAATGTTTATCTACATTGTTGTTTGTTTTTTTTATGGTGGATTATGGTGTTACTTTGTTGGATTGGCTTGTTGGATTTGGTGATGGCAAAAAAATGTGGGAGCTTGGACTATAAGGGGCAAAGATTGGTGTTATGGAGTGGGGGACTTCTGCAAAAGAAAGTTACGTGTTTTGTCAAGTTTTTAGCGATTAGAAATTTTTGGACTTTCTTTTAAGATGAGGATGTGAAGTGGTTAAGGAAGAATGTTCTACCACAAATTTAAAAATATTCTTTACATGAATGATAGAACATTGTTATGTTATGAACTTTAGATTCGAAGCATTGTGGTTAGGTCTACATAATAGGGACTCTTTGAAGAAGATGATGAATCACCATAGAGGTTTCATGAGCAGTCTATATAACAAACTGTTGGTGGATGGGATGTAATTAAGAGGTTTCTGTGGTTGGGATTCATGTGGTTGAGACGTAATACCCACCTTTGTGGGAGCTCCGAAGGAATGGAAAAATTTGAAAGCAAACTTAAAACATTGGAAAGATTTCATGAGTGGGATGTTTGAGTTTTTGTTTTTTCTTTGTATATTTTTCTTGGAGGTATTCAAATATGAAGAGGGAACATTTTGTGTTGGTTGCTAATTAGAATTATGGGATGGGGAAAGTGAAATGCTATGAGAAGGTCAATGGGTTCGTGAAAGAAAAACTAGATAATGTCAATTTTTCACAGTTTGTAAAATAAAATTTCTAGAATATTAGGAGACCTAGAAATTGGTAAAAGGACAAGTAGTTTATGCAAGTTTGTAATTTTTGTGATTTTTCAGCTATTTTTTAGTATATTTTTCTGTTATTACCTATGTTCAATAAAATAGATTACATCATTTTTTGGCTACAAAGGGTCATATCTAGGAATACACATATGATCATTACGAATAAAAATACGAAAAAAATCATCATGAATAGGACATACAAACAAGGTCACAAGTAAACACACAAAGAAAATCATCACAAACAAAGATGCACAAAAAAATGCCATGATTAAAAATTTAAAAAAAATCAGCATGAATAAAAACACACAAAAAAAAGTCACGATTAACAACACAAAGATAATTGTAAAAAAAGAACACAAAGATAATCATGACTAGAAACACAAAAAAAAATCATTATGAATAATCCAAACACATGAAAAGTTTTAACTTGAACATAAACACCACCACCAAACACCAACATGAAAAAAAACATTACCACAAAGAAGACTAAAAGTGAGGCAAAAAAAATTCATTACACCAAACTCATGTCACCATGAATGTGCATTCAATATTTAAGGTTTCGTGGAACCATAAAGCCCCTATGACCATAGATGAGGAACCTTGATTTTGTTTCGTAGGTTAACATGTGAACATCAAAATTAATGAAACAATTGATTTTTGCTTTCAATTAGTTTTGTGAAGGGGGAGGTAGTGTCCAAGTGTTAAGTTTTTATGGTCCAAGTATAAGTAACAAAACGTATAAAGATGATAAGTCTAATGTTTCATGTTGAATTTTTCAAGTTCAAGACCCCAAATTGGGTTGGGGGAGGGGGAGGGGGAGGGGGAGGGGGAAGGGTGGGGGGGGAAACTACGACTTTATGTACGAAGTCCAAAGACAAGGGAGCACTCTTGAATTCATGGGATCTCTAAATAACTATCACTTACCTTAATACATAAACATGTGATTTTACATTTAAGTTCATGATCATTAAAAGGATAGAGCCATCATGGTCCTCACCGTCTTATTGTTTATATAATTGTAAAAATTTCCACCCCAAATTCCAATTGTATTTGGAGGAACACTTACCAAATGTAAAAAACCACATGGCATTTTAGAAAACAAAAGGCTGGCACCTACAGCCCCTCATAATAGGCATGATCCTTTTGTTTTCTAAAATGTCGAGTGCCATTTTTCCCCTATGATACCAAGTGGGGGGGGACCCAATGGCTACCCTCCGAGTATCATAGGAAATTTGTTTAGATGATTTAAAGCCGTCAATTTTTATGGCATATAATAATAAATGCCTTTCGCCATGGGCATCACCAAAATCAAACAAGCTTGGCTCCACCTTGCATGGGCCCTTATTCCGATAATGTTACCCACAGCCCGGGCCATTACCCTACACTTTAAACTCAAATATTTAATATTATTTTAGAATGTAGAATTTTCAATATCAATATTATTATTATTATTATTACATATTATTAGATTCTAAGATTTAGTCAAATGTCAAAGACCAAACTTTCCAGAACTTTCCAGTGCCGGAGTCCGTCCATCCCTACACACGTGCGAGGAGGGCGCAAGAGGGTACAGAAGCAGCGAGCGCGAGAACGCAGGATAGGTGAGGTACACGAGCGCGAGGGAGAGAGGGACGAAGGAAGCGAGCAAGCGAGCGAGGGTGCACGAACGGCGGTTCGGAGATGCAAGATTGCGCTTCGATCTCGGTGTACTTCCGATTGTCTGAGTATGTGATATGAGTACGAGATAAGGCGCGTTGCGGTTGTTTTTTCTCTCGTTTGTTGTTGTGTCCGCGTGTGTGTGTGTGTTTTTTTCCTTGTTTGTTTTTTACCAGCAGGAGGAGGAGGATCGATGGCGGAGAAGCGAGTGAAGCTGAAGAGTTCTGATGATGAAATGTTTGAGGTGGAAGAGGCAGTGGCTTTTGAGTCGCAGGCTGTGAAGAACATGATTGAGGATACCGGTATGGATCATCCAATTCCGTTACCGAACGTTTCCAGCAAGATTCTGGCCAAGGTAATAGAGTATTGCAAGTATCACGTCGATAACCAAAAGTCTACCGATGACAAGCCAGCCACACCTGAGGACGAAATCAAGGCCTGGGATCAGGACTTCGTCAAAGTAGACCAGGCGACACTTTTCGATCTTATCTTGGTGAGCTTTCCCCGCCCTATTTTCTCTTTTCATGTCTTTCAGACGGTTTTTGTGCCGCAGATGTCTCCGCACTATGTTCGACTTTCTAGTGTTCAGTAGTGTTACAGGATAATAGACTATGTTTTCATGAATGCTTCACTGTTTCCGATGGTAATCTCTTCACGTCTAAGCCATTGTGGTTTGTATACGCTGAGACTTTATGTGTATGGCACCTTCGTTCTCTGCCTAGTGCACACCTGACCTATCCTGCTTGGGTCATGAGTAGCTTCTCCACTGTTATGTGGAAACAGTCTTTGTAAGGTTTCTAGTTTCTACTCTACTTGGTAAGATTGCACAACTACTGCAGCAAGTCACCTCGTATTGTCATGGAGTGGCTGACTTCCAGTAGATATTTTATTGTCTTGGATGACCGCTGTATGTTGTGCGGTCTTTGGATTTCTCATGACATTCTCAACTCCTGGACACTGTTGTGTATTTGTTTGTTTGTGTCATTGTTGCAGCAAGTGTGCCTGCTAATGCCACCTGCTTCCCCCAGCTCTCTCAAGCAATAATGTGCTGTTCCTTTCAAATCTTTTGAAGGACTTGAGCTGAATCTTAATTTCAGATATGAGCATTTTGTTCCTCATGTGGATGCTGGTAGATTGTTGATGTCTTAGAGTTCCTTTTCTGGTTTTGATTGTAGTCATTGTCACTGACCTTTATGTCATTTCTTTATGAACCATCAGGAACATAAGCATTAGCACAAAAACTGATGGACAGGTTGGGGCAGGCATTTCTATGACTGGAAATCTTAACATGGGCAGATTTTGTTTTATTGTTTACCAAGGGTTTGAGCTTTGTGTCACTGAACAATAAAACGTCTCTATATTATCTGCAACTTGCCCTGAATGCATGATGATGGAACGTCCTTTTTTAACATAAAGTTCATTTTTGTCATTTCTCTGGTCTCAGTTGTTCTAAGATAATTGTGAGGAAAAGTAGTGTTGAAGTGGGAGTCATTGCTGTAGTAGTTCATTTGGTCAGGTGCCACTCACATTCTTCCTTTTCACCGTTAGCTCATGTTGTTATTCTCTCCATCTTACGTTAAAATGTTGAATGTGAGATCTTCTCTTGCTGAAGTTGCATTGCAGGAATGTGGCAAGATGCTATCAGTGAATTTTTGTATGTTTTTCAGCATGTCATATAATCCTCTACCCACACTGTTGGGTTCAATGAAGTAAACCACTGTAGCTGCAAGTTTACTTCCTCTTCATTTGTGTTTCTCTTTATGTCTGCCATGTCTATTTTCCCTGAGCGGTGATCAGTTATTTTTTCTGTCTAAAATACTGATCTTTCAGGGGGAATGTGACCCTAAAACATCAACATTTTAAAAGGAAAAAAAATGGCATAGACACATCCACCAGGTTTGAAGATATGTCAACACTCCTGTGTCAATTTGTAAGGTCCCTGGCAGACACCCTGATTGCAGTTATAAGTTTCTCATATTGAGATGTGTAGGTGATTAGTTGCTACTCAATAGCTATCCTGAAGTAGTTGTGCTGTATCTGCAGGCAGCAAATTACTTGAACATAAAGAGTCTGCTGGACCTTACTTGTCAAACAGTGGCTGATATGATCAAAGGCAAGACTCCAGAGGAGATACGCAAGACATTTAACATCAAGAATGACTTCACACCAGAAGAAGAAGAGGAAGTCCGACGGGAAAACCAGTGGGCCTTTGAGTGAATTTCTGATGACAAGAGCTGGATATGTAACTGGCAGTCTTTCTCTGTCTCAAACTTGTCAGTCTTGGTTGCTCTCTTTTTGCATAGTGTCAGTGCTGCGCTATTGAATTGTGCATCCTTCCAAAACCAAAGTAGAAAGAAGGCACATGGCAGTCTTTTAGAAGGTTTCTGTCATTGATTGATGTATCCATAATCTTGGGGGTGGGGACCTTCACGTCGTCACTAAAATGTGGCACAAGGTCTTATGAGTCTGTTTGCTTAGATGTGGAATTGTATATGCTAAGCAGAGTGTAGTGGGCAGGAAGAATTCACTTCTTAGGTGTATTCTAATTATGGGAAGTACCAATCACATACCTTGATGTGATTTTGAGTAGTATAATCTTCTCTTGCTGGCATTTTTTTGCTTCATGGAATGTGCTGCATGAGTGTACATCTGAGTGCATATTGTGGGTGCTAAGTGAGGTGTTTTAGATGGGATTGTCATGGAACTGTGTGGTGTTGCAACAGTAACCAGTGTTATCTGTTGAGCTTTTTAGTTGTGTAGTGTTGTTATTAGATGAGCTGTTTGATCTCATGAGCATATTATTGAAGAGGCTTTTAGGCAAAGTCATTTCAACTTTTTCTGAAAACCCGTGGGAGTATGCTAGAGGAAGAGGGTACTTGACATAAGATTACATGGATAATTTCGACAGTGTCATTATTTTTGATTTCCTGATGTTCCTCTTGAAATTAGAAACATAGTATCTTGTACAAAGAGAGCACTGTGGATGTGATTAGCTTTATCTCTGTACAAAGGGGTTGTCAAAATTAAATTGATTTCCTGAATACTATCATCTCAGTGTATTGTGATTTGTGACAGGATTTACCAAACAGCTTGGGTGCAGCTAGTGGGCACTGTACCAGAAGTCAATTGACTGAGATAAGTGTGTGCTTTTGGCCATGACTTGAAGTAATAGAGGTATGCCTTTACCATGCAATAAGTGGAGTGTTCACTGTAGAAGTGGCACTTCATATCAAGGACCTTCCAACAGAGGTTACTGTTCAAGAAAATATTGTTTTATTTACTGTCCTTTAGAAGCAGAGAATGTTTGTGTATTTACCATAATCTTATCAGATACCCAAGCATTCTATTCAAGTGCATTTTTTGTGTTGTCTGGTTGGTAGGGTAAACTTGATCTTGATTTATATTACACATCCTGTTTGGTTAAATTACTATGTAAATGTTTTTGTGTCTCTTTAAAGGTGCTGTCATCAGAAGTTGAAAGTGCATTGTCTCTGAGCACTTTATAGGGTGCATGCCTAGGTACTCGGTGGCATATAACATGATCCAAAATGCTGCAGGATGGAAATCCACCCTAAGAATGCCAAAAGAGGTGCTTGCTCTGTTGGCCAGGGTGATCACTTGGATGGCCCTCAAGGTCTGAGGTGAGGTATTTTCTCACTAGACCTGATAATAGAAGATTTTGCAAAGCAAGACACAAATAGGTT
>Ga0116231_10005143_pt1 | contig 25941 bp, 18 predicted proteins | sample S1TSphgellanicum_2_FD_89695 | JGI IMG/M metagenome (GOLD analysis project Ga0116231, IMG submission 89695) | Host-associated microbial communities from peat moss isolated from Minnesota, USA - S1T2_Fd - Sphagnum magellanicum MG | ecosystem: Host-associated > Plants > Peat moss > Unclassified... | reverse complement strand
CAATGAATTTTTTTTAAAAAATGAAAAAAATGCTCATATAGTTCAAAATCATAAAAAAATTTAACATAAAAAGATGTTATTGAAATTTTGCATCACAAAAAAAAAATTATAATTAAATTTCAAAATACAAAATTTAAAATTTTGCTAAACTAAAAAGGGTAAAATAGATCAAAGATTTTGTGAGAATTGAAGTTTCAAGTCATAAACATATAGCATCAAATGTGATATATATATATATATATATATATATATATATTGCATCACTACAAAAAAATTATATTTTAATTTCAAAATAGTAATTTAGAATTTTTGCTAAATTATAAAGGGGTAAATAGATCAAAGATTTGCGAGAAATTGAAGTTTCAAGTCATAAACATGTAGTGTTAAATGTGATGATTTTAATTTAAAAATGAAAAAAAATTCTTTAGCATCACTACAAAAAAATTATATTTTAATTTCAAAATAAAAATTTAGAATTTTGCTAAACTAAAAAGTGTAAAATAGTTCAAATCAAAGATTTGTGAGAGAATTGAAGTTGTTGGACCTGCAAGAGGCGCAATTGAAGTTCTTGGAGCTCCTAAAGCAGGTGCAATGGAAGCTCTTGGTGCGATTGGCGCGGCGACCGAAGTAGCGGGTTTTGGCGTTTCAGCTGCCATTATTATTTAGCCAAATTTGCAAGTTGAATTTGGAAATGTTGTTTTGAAGATACCCAATTTGATATTTTGGAGAAAAAAAAAAACCAAATAAAAAACCAAAAATCCAAAAACAAAGCAAAAACAATGAAAAATTGGTACAAGGAGAAAGATGCATGGATTGGGTTAAGAAGCTTCAAAGGGAAAGGAGCCACATTGCAACAATTACAATGAACCCCAAGTTCATGTTCCTCACAAGCATAGTTGTTGTGGGTGATCACAACTATAGAAAACCTAATTAGGGTTAGGTCTAGAATATGTATGTTTTCAAGGTTGCTTGCAAAGAGGCTAATAATGCCTTACTAGCAATGTGCTTCACACAACTACCATGACACCAAATTGTAAAGATGCAAAAATGAAAAGCCAAAAATGCAAAAAAAATGAAAAGCCAAAAAAGGTTGAGGTCAATACTTACTTCTCAAGGGATGCAATGCTTCAAAAATGTGCAACTCTTGGTGGAAAAGCTCAAATGGCCATTCCAATGGGGGAAAGTTCTCCCCCCGCCACACCCAAAAATAAATAAAAATAAATATAAAAAAATGTTGAATTTAAAAAAAATTTCTAGTATAATCAATCTTGTTGTAAATGATTTTAGAATTTAAAATGGAATTAAAAAAATTTAAAGGTGTAATAATGATTATATAATTGGGTTCCAACATGGTAATTCCAATATTAATTATATGTTTTTGGTATTAAATTTTACCATTTTTAGTATTAAATTATTTTGAAAAATGTCTATACCATTATAGTTATTTTAATAAAAAATTAGAAAAAGAAAAAAGAAAAAAATATAAAATTGATTATAAAATGAAGAACTGGAACCTTAAACCTAAACGGGTTTTGGGGCCAGTTGTGGTGGTGGTTCTATCCCGAGGCCTGGTTCTGGGTCCGGTTTGGTTTCTTTTTGTTTCCAAAATATAGAACCGACTGTCAGATACCCGGTAACCGGACTAGCACTGGAACCGGGGAACACTGGTTTGGACCCGGGAGCTTTGTGGAACCAAACAGGGCCTATCAGCATCCATAGTGGGCCAGCGTTTGGTTCTCGGGTTTCGTCTTTGTTCCTTCACCCACTGTGGTCTGCCGAGGAGCATGAATGCGATGAAGTTCCAGCAAGCAAGTCCAGCGATTTACGCTGAGTTTGTGTGTGCGATGACCATGACGATGCTGCATCTAGATTCGCATGAACAGCAGCTTCAGAATTTCTTTTTGTCTGGTCCAATTCTGTTGCATATTCTTGAAGATCGATCGCTGCAAAATGGAGACGCCTGCTTCCAATCTACCATCACAGATTTTGTATTTGCGACATTAGAAGAGCCAGCTTATTAAGAAGCTTTTTGGTTTTGGATCGTTTACTCTCTCTCTCTCTCTCTCTCTCTTTGTGTCTGTTTCATTCATTCCTGGCGGTGAAGAAAGAGCTTGATTGCTTCTTCTTCGACTGCGGCCGGAGAAGAAGAAGAAGAAGATGACACAAGCCGTGCTTACGGCGTTGGACACACTGATGACCCGGAAGTGGCGGGAACAAGAGCGCACATGGATGAAGGAGAAACGACAGTGGCGTGAAGAGGACATGGTCTTCCGAGAAGAAGAGCGCGCATTCCATAACAGAGAAAGGGAGTTGCGAAGCCTCTCTCTCAGGTAGCTTTTTTGATCCTCAAAAGCAAGCCTAACCTTGTTTTCCTTTAGGTTTTCCAGTTCAGGAAATTCCTTTTCACATTTTCCAACTCATATGCTCCCTCTAGAGTCCAGAGGCGTTTTGGATGTCGTTGCAACAACTCTTAGAGCTTTATGGACAGCATCAGAAAACATCATGTTGAGCTGAAACGAAGTTACAGCAAGTCTGGGGTTGAGTGCCAAGTGCTGTATTGGTAACTGCAATGGTTTTTCTCCTCACAAATTTTGTTCTCTGACCTTTGAAAGGGCTACCTATTTGGTGTGGATGTATGTATCTGTGATGTTTGCTTTTGCTGGGATCTGGCAGATGGCGAGAAGAAGACATAAAACAGCGGAGAGTCAATAACTCTCGTTACGTTTGGGCAAGGTTAGATACAGACAAATCATCATTATCATCTTGTAATGCAAGTTTCACTTCAATTTACATGATAAAAATTATTCATATATGTATATGACTTGATGTCGATCCGCTTCCAGAATTTCATAGTCCTGTAGAGTTGTTTCTTTTGTAAAAGTGGAGAATTTTCCAGTGCAGCCTTCTCATATGTCACAACATAGCAGTTTTGGATGTTGTGCCCAAAATTTTCAGCAGTCCTCTTGCTAAGAAAGTTTGTTGTTTCTTTCTGGGCATCCATCTAACTAATGACTGTTTCATGTGCAAATTCCTCCCGACACTACCTAAAAAAAGATGTGCAGAGCTGAATAGACGAGACGTGGATGAGAAGGCAGAACATTTGCGACTACTGAGTTGGCTCACAGGCCTAATTACCAGTTTCACCATGACATCTCCAATTGAGTTTAATGTTGATCCTAATGTCATAGCAATTGTATGCTGCTCAACACTTCTCTTTTCGACAGATCTCAAATATAAGTGATCCCATGGTTTAATGTGCTTATCGTCCTTTGAGAAACAATGTTTGTTGTTGGATTGTATCATGACTGGTTTGATTTGCAATTTCTGAATTGGGACTTTTGCATGAGAAATTGGCTATGTCTGCTGCAGCCCCGACTGGCCGCCTACGCAGTTTGCACTGCTCTTGTGGCAAGTTCTAAACCCTTCACCAGCACTTCCTTTTTCTGAACTGGAGAGGAAGGCACTATGGGATTGATACCCGTTGAGCTCTTGAAAGAAAGTAGAATTCCTTTGGACTCGAAATGGACAATTTTGTGGATGTTATGCTCCTCTATTTTGTTTGCTTGAGCTTGTTGATCTGCATGTCACAATGGGCTATGGTTCTAGTTCTTGTGATGACTGTTATGGTCTGTATTTGTTCTCTTGGGATGGGAATGGCAGCCTGCACTCATGACAGCAGCCACAATGATGTGCGTGTTTCTTCTGAGCAGTATTTTAAAAATGGGAAAGTTGTTTGTTTCGGAAGAAGCTGAAGAGGAGTTCATGCTACGATGCCGAACTTATTCAAAGACAACTTATCCAGTAGCTCAAGGCCCTCCAGCCCCACGCCGCACATTTGAGCGTTTCTGGGAAAGCAGGTATGTTCTGTAAGGATATACATTTTATAATTTGAAGGTTTGCAGACTAATTATGCTATCCCCTTACAGTTGTCTGCATTCCATTACCAATCTGAATGAATTATGTATTTCAACTCTTACATAATCTGAGAGCTGGCAGCCCAATGGTTGTTTCAATTGTCTAGAGTTGTGCATTTCAATACCATTTAAAACATGGACAGCAGCGGAAGGGTTTGGTCTTAGAACTTGTGTCCTATATATATATGTTGATCCTTGCAGAATAACAGTCACAAACTCAAACACAAAGTCCATGCATGTAGCTTATTCAAAAGTGCAGCTAATACATACTTGATGGTATTGTGAATATCACAGTTTAAACATAGTTAATGAGCAGGTATATGGCCATCACATTTGCTAAGAAATTAGTGTGTGGGAATTGGGACCAGATGTGAAGATGAATGGAATAGAGCATTTCGGCTCTTCAGCAGGGGTATGGTATACTTCCTTAAATGCCAATCAAATGTGAACAGTGAAAGTTGAGGACAACCTAAGGTTTAGAGATGAAATGGGCGATTGTTGATTTATCTGCCTGGAATTCTGGAGTGACCAACACTATGTGTGCTTCTATGTTGTGGAGCTGACTTATGTGCATGTTAGGGTAATCAATATGGGTCCTTACTGACAACAAATGGGAACTAGTGCATATTTTTGTGCAACTCAGATTCCATTTTCTGGCTGTCTGTGTATTGCTGTGCAGACCTACATATGGCTGCATTTGTATCTCTTTTAGTTACAGGGCTAGTTGAATCAGATTTTCACGTGGTACTGATGAGGTTGAGGCTGGTTTGGGATTTAGAATTCCGAATGAGGATGCTTGATTGTAAACATCTCTGGGGCTTACTTCTGTGATTCATTTTGATGTGATACAGGAATTATGTGGTTTCTGGTACTGCTTTGCACTATGAGGTAACTTCCCTGTTTCATATCTCTTTAGTAGTTGTTTAGAAAGCTACTCCTCCGTTGATCTCTTCATGACGAAGAAGGCATGCCTGATCAACTAATTGCATGAAAGTAACAGAAGCTACACTTTCCTTAAAATCTCAGAGTTGCAACATGGTATACTATTGTCTGAGATGGACCTGGCTTGCTAACATTACTTTTTGTTGGCAAAAGTATGGCTGTCAATTGTTGGGGTGAAAATTTGCTGGTATGAAATTTGTTCCAATCTTCACTAGTACTAATGAAATACTTTGTTTCAGAGCTTTGAGGTGGGGTGTGTGCTTACTTTTTCTGCAGCTTCATCAAATTTCAGGCTGAAGACTTCATTGCGATCTCATTCTCCATCATCATGGGCATTTCTTTTATACTCTGGTAAGTTTCTTTTCAATACTCGAAAATGGCGACCATCAACAGAGTGTCTTGCAATTGTTTATTCTAGTAGATGACTTGATCTACATCCCCAAGACCAGGCACTTTGATTTAGAAATCTATGGACCATGTTTGGGATTGCTCATGTGCTAAGACCATTTTTAATTTAGCAAATACGAGAAACACATTGTAGCTTTGTTAATCATGAGTACTGTGTATCTTGTGGCTTTGTTGGCTCTCACAGAACTAGGAAAAACATGGGAAAGTGGGAACACTTGGGGTCATAGGAGATATAGTACATTGTTTCTTGTCTTCTGCGTAGTCTTTTGGGGTCATAGCAGATGTGTATTGTTGCTCATCCTCTGGCATGGTCTTTTGGGTCATAGAAGATAGTACATTGTTTCTTGTACTCTGGCAGTCTTTCTTGGAGAAGAAATAAATTAGACTGAAGGGATGTAGGATGCAGGATGCCCATATCTGTAGACAGGAACCTAGTGACTTCAGTGTTACTAGTTATTGCATGGTGTTATAATAATTGAGGAAAAAAAATATAAACTCCTGGAGTTCTGGATTGACAGGCAGGGATTGAAATATAGATGGGGACGCTATCTTCGGAAGGAAACACATAGTGCACCTGTTGTTCTCTCTCACAGAACACCACATTTTTCATGTTCTGATGACCCATTCAAATGGCACCTTCAGCCCATCAAGGGGTCTTCTGATGCCAGTTTTGTAGGTATCGGTGACCAGGAGCCCTCTTCTCCTTCCCTGTCTGGACCTGGAAGATTCGACAATAGAGAACAGTCCTGTAATTCATTTGAGATGAGGCCACTTGAGGATTCCCCAGTGGAGCATGAACCATCAAATTTGGTCAGAGTTTCTGACAACTTATGTACAGCATCGAATATGTGTGTAGATCTGTGACTTGCAAAACTTGTCATGTAGTTCAGTCCTGGACTGCCAATCAGGGAATGTTTTCTTGCATTTTGAACTTTGGAGGCATGTACACCATGCCATAGTGTATATGAACAAGAAAGCATGTTAGGCACAATGACTACTTCATGATTTGCAAATTTGTAAAATCATGTTTCTTGTCTGTTAAACAAGAAAGGCAATATGCAAAAATCATGTCTCATCTCTGTTTACCTTTTTTTGCAAACATTAGGTCAGAGCAGCTTTCTCCTTTGATAGTGAAGACAATGTCACAATCCTCTTTATTGTTGACCATTCAATGTGCTGTTGAACAGACATGAAAACAGTTCAGTGCAACCTACATTTACATCATCTGAGATCACATATGTACATGCAAGTATTGCATGACACTGATAAGCTAGATTTGGCTAATCACATGGTCAAAATTAGGCTAATCTAAATTATGATGCAGTGTCTCAGACATCATTTTTCTTTTGCAATCTTTTTTTCGCAAATATGCATTCGAGAATTTAAATGAAGGCATCGCCTTCCAGTTGCTCATGGCCTTTAATCTCAATTTCGCTACCATCCTGTGTAACATCATCATCCAAAACTCTATTGACCTTCTTGTACTGATACCAATGTGCACAGAAAAGGAAGAACACAAAATTTGCAGCACTTAGGCCTGCAAGAAGCAAGTAGAAGTAATCAAGTCTACTCCGATTCAAGTTGTCAGTAAGCCAACCCTGATTGCCCCCGTTTTGAGTTGCCCTGTTTACCACTGTGACAAGTATTGTGCTTAGAAAATGACCACAAGCAATTGTACTCAAGTAGATTGCAGTGCCCAGACTTCGCATCCTATCTGGTGCTTCATTGTAGAAAAACTCAAGTTGCCCGATTTGAGTGAAAATCTCTGTACTTCCACGAAGAAAGTATTGTGGAATTAACCAAAAAATACTCATTGGAATTGTTGTAGATGGGTCATCCAAAAGCCCATATTCTCGTGCCACCTGTACCCGTCTTCTTTCTACTAGAGCAGCAACCAGCATAGCCAAGATTGAGAAAAAGAGTCCAACACCAATACGCTGAAGTGTCGTAATACCTTGAGGGCGGCCTGTGAATCGACGGAGATAAGGAACCAACAGCTTATCATAGAGCGGGAGAATCAATAGCACATTGACAAGCTCAAAAACAGATAGTGAAGCAGGGGGAAAGGAGAAAGAAGGACCCATTCGGTGGTCCATTGTTGATCCTTCTTCCACAGAGAAAGTTTCCATTTGAGAAAGTGCAGTCCAAACAATTATTGTACTTGCCCATATTGGTAAAACCCGAATGATCATCTTGACTTCCTCCACTTGAGAAACAGAGCACAATTTCCATGGGCTCATAGGCACAGCAGCTGCTGTATTCTCATCTTCCAAATTCCCCACGGGAAGTGCTGCTCGGTCAAGACAACTGTGTGACAATTTTAGGCAGCAACAACAACAGCACCCCTTCATGGCCTCAGAAAAAAACAGAGATATCAAGTCATATATAACAGACTAGGCGTGCTACTACTACTCCCTTTGATCAACAAAATGCTCAATATTGTCAATTATTTCTGGTGGTTTTTCTTTCTTTCTTTCTATTTGTGTTTTGGCATCCATGTGTATCTGCTCAAAGTATATGCAGGGGAACTTGCCGGAATTGTTCAGTATGACAAATCTTCTCAATTGGTCCACGCCGCCCATAAACAGGGCCTGCATAAAGTAAGGTCTCACTTATGGGTCCATGGTGCCGCTTGCGAGCTGCAGCAATGACCACCTGGGCTATTGTAGCCAATGGGCTCCCTCCAGGTGGCTTGAACCGGTATATTTTGGAGCCCACCATAAAGATGACCACTGCAATGATCATAACTATAGCTGGAATACCAAATCCCCAACCAAAGCCAACATTGTCCTGAAGTCCTTCCCCAAGACAGATCGCCATGTAAGATTTTCTGCATGTGGGTATCTCTCATTACTTGCATAGTCATCTACTCATTGGTTTTTCTTTAGGCGACAGACAGCTGATTTGGGACATATGAGCTCTGTCTGGGTAAAACTTGATAAAAATGAAACTGAACCAAGTAGAATTTTGTTCACCTGGATATAAACAAAGACAGTTACGGAAAGCAAGGAGCCAATGGAGATGATGAAGTAGAACCAGTTGAAGAAATTTGACATATGCTTGCGCTCATTTGGATCACTCTCGTCAAACTGGTCAGCTCCCAAAGTGGAAACATTTGGTTTTATACCACCATTGCCAAGAGCAATAAGGTACAATCCGACATACAGCATCCCTATCTGGTAGCCATAAGCTGGCTGACACAGAGTTTTAGGATAGGATGGGCATGGAGGTGGCCTGAGTGATGGAATTGCAGCTGACAAAGTCAAAAACACCATTCCCTGCCAAAAAAAGAAATCAAAATCCCGCAATTCGACGTAGATATCTTTTGCCTCTCATCATGTTTTTTGTGACTTGATACAAATGGAGCTTTAAACTAGATCCATTTTCGGTTTTCTCAACAGATACAAAGAGTGAAGAAATATGTCACCAACATATGGGGTGTATGCTGAACCTCCACAGATAATAAGCTTTTCGTCCACAATAGCAGATCTCCTGTTTTCAGCATACAATTTTTGCATTTCACATGTATTGTCCCACAAACTCTTAGAGGGAATTCACCTCCTAATTATCCAGTCTTCTTCTCAACCCAGTTCAGATATTGAGAAGGATTTCCAAGTTCCCAAATACATTAGACAAAAGCCAATGCCAAAAAAGAAGAGTTTTCATGTATTACTCACCACCACTTGGATTGTAGCAAATACTGCTATGGCCCAGAACCGCCCCAAGTACGCTGTTTCATACAAATGCACACATCCAGGAAGTCAGTTCACAAAGAAGGTTATCCCATCTATTCTTTCACCCAGACCTCAACAAAACTATTGCATTCAAACTTGTGTTCATGACAAAATCACAGGACGGGTTTTTTTCTTTACTGGGATGGTGGGTCAAATACACATTTATTGTGAAGGTGCTGGCTGCTTAAATCTGTAGGGGAGCTGCTTAAGAGAATCTACACAACCAATTTTGATTCTTCAAAACAAAAAAGAAGAGAGAGAGCATTTTACTCACCATCTGCTGCAAAGCCCCCAATAAATGGAGTCAAATACAAAGTGCCCACAAAATTTGACACCATGTTAGCAGCTTGCGGGTTACTCATGTGGATCTCAGTAGTGAAATAAGTCACCAAATTTCTCTGGAGGCCCAAAGTCGCCATCCTCTCACATATTTCAGTTCCTGAAGAAAAACCCCAATTCACACAACAACAGGCAACACAAGGCTTCTTTACTGTCTCCAAATTAACATTACAAATATCCCTAGTTGACATTTTTCTAATCAGAGCAGCATATTGTCCATCACCTTCAGAAACATCTTTCCACAGGCTAAATTTTTTTAAAAAAACAAAACCCTCACTACAAAAAATTTAGTTCTGGTGATTTTCAGTCCATCTCATGACCATCAACATCCCAAAGATTGGTCCATTGGTATGACATGCAACAATTCCACAATTTTCTGTAGCTCAACAGCAAATGTAATTAAGACACATTAAAGTGGTGAGGTTATATTCAAAAGAAAAATTGGTACCAAAGATGAGGGGGGCAGCTCTCCAACCACCCGTCTTGCGCTTATCAGCAATTTGGCCATGTCTGTCGAGTGATCCATCCCCTGTTAAATTGACACTCTCCGCATGGATATCTGTTCTTGTCTCCTCTGCCTGTGCAATATACACACAATATCCTATAATCTTCACAAACAAACGTTGCAAGAAATGTGTATGATGATGTTCACAAGGACAAAAAAATCATACACTATCAGAACATTCACTGAAACAGACGCTTTAGCTGATCAACTGTTCTTGCACATATTATTTTATCCCCCATAATTAATCTCCAAAAAGTCTGTCTGATTCAGGAGATGATGATGATGGAAAAATTGTCCATTCTCTTCAAATGATGGAAACCTGTTATGGAAATGGTCTTCATGAAAGGCTAAATTCAGCTTTGCCTAAAATTTCACAGAAAACCCATATCAAAATTCCTTCTCTCTTGCTTTTTCTTTTCTTTTTTTCATTTTTTTTTGTGGGGTGGGGGGGGGGGGATACTGAACAAGCTTAATGCTGGAAAAAGATAATTTTAGAAGAGATTGTACACCTGAAGAAAGTCATCAGTTTCACATATTTCATACACCATTCGTGTTTTCCCTGCAAAATCTGAGTTCACAAGATTTTGTGAAAAAAAATTTGACCATTGGGAAGGGGGAAAAAATATTCACAGCAAAAAAATCTGAACCCCCATGACTGAAACCCTAGTTCTTGTTGTTGCAATGCAGGCACTCTTCTTCTTCGTAATACAAAGTTAAGGGTTTCTGAGAGCAGAAAGAAGGAAACTGGAAGATTGATTTCTATGCAATTCTCCTCATCCTCCTAAGTTGAATTTTTAATGTCCATTTTGGTGCACAAAAATACTCAAGACTAGGAAGAAGAAGTTGTCAAATAAACATTTTGCTACATGATCTTCAATTTGCAGGAGAGAAAATGGGAGTGGAAAAACACATACCCTGGCTCTGGAACATGAGTTCGAGAAACAAACTCTTGGGTTTGCCAGCTCTGTTTGATCTGTGCTTCCCGGCAGGCCGTCTCTTTACAAAACCCAATGTACTCCCTTTTTCCCAAAGCAGAAAACTAGAATTCAAACTTGCAATTCAGAAAGATGACCCTCACAAACAATAATCCAATCGCATGTCAACCAGAGCGAGAGAGAGAGAGAGAGAGAGAGAGATGATCAAAGAAAAGAACTGATGAATCCACAAAGCCCTAAAAAAGAAAGCACCCAACACACCTGTGTGTAGTGGGTACACACTCTAATCCTCTGAACACATCATGGACATGGTATAGAATTTCCAAGGAGACCCAACAACAAAATACACAGCAACAAAACCAAGAATGAGAAGAAGAAGAGATGATGGGTTAGGAAACACCAAAGTTATGCTGTAAATGGGAGAAAAGTCTGTCAACACTTTCCTTTCCTCTACAAGTGTAAGTTCTTTTGATGAGTTTTTCCTTCTCCAACCTCCAAACACAACCGGCACAATTCATGGAATTTCCAAGCAAACCCCAACAACAAAACAAACAATGAGAAGAAGACGAAGAAGAAGAAGAAGAAGAAGAGATTTGGGCTTTGGCTTCAAAACACCAAACTTGTGTTGCACCAACTGAGAACCTGTGAACATCTCTTTCTTTTCTCCTAATGTCTGTCTTCGATGAGTTTTCTTCCTGGATGCTTGACTTACTTATACGGGAAGGTAGCAACAACTCAGGTTTCCTCTTTACTCAAGATTTGAGTTTTACTACTAGAATTTCTTTCAGGTAAAAAAGCTTGAGATTATATTAGTATCACCTAGAACCATGTTGTTGTGCCTTGATGCATTGCAGATCCATGGTGACCCATTTCTCATCCATGATGACCCGTACATTCGAAGCAAATTCCATGATGACCCTTTTTTGGTGCATCCATGATGACCCATTTCTCATCCATGGCGACCCATACATTCTAGGCAATTTCGTGATGACCCTTTTTCGGTGCATCCATGATGACCCATTTCTCATCTATGACTACCCATTTTGGCAAATTGCTTGATGACCCAACCCTCTCATCCATGATGACCCATTTCTCATCCATTGAGGACAAACACCTTGATAGAGTTACTGATCTAAAGACGAACCAGTTTCTGATCTCATCCATGATGACATCATAGCAGAGTTAGTAATCTAAACTTTTTCCCTACACCCATCAAAAATGAAGTAAAGGACTATCGAAGGGAGTATAGGTATATATAGTATATAATAAAAATAATAGTTACAAAGGATTTTCCAGTTGGTAGTGTCCTCGTCTCTTTTCTCCTTTTAAAACAATTCTTCCCCTTCCTCCCTTCCTTACAATTCTTTGCTTTGTTTCTAGTTTTTATTTCTTTTTGTCCTTCACTAAGACTCCGTTTTGGTTCATGCACCTAGAACAGACGCAGTTTCCAAGGAAGAAGAAGACGACGACGAAGAAGAAGAAGGAGGAGAAGAAGAAGAGGAGGAAGAAGAAGAAGATCATCACCTGGAGTCCTGAAGATCATCTGTTCTTTTATTGTATTCAGTTCTTTTGTAAATACTGCCATCTTCATCATCTTTGACTGGAGGAACTCTCAACACAAATTCAAACACATCTTCTTTTGAACTTTTGACATGGAATGATAAACTACTACTAACAACTATCTCCATTAAAAAAAACCAGAGACAATTCCTTCTTCTCTGACTGACTTTTGCCTTACTGAATTGGGACCTCGCAGGATCTGCATTGGACTTCTTCACCAACCTTCTCCCTCCCATCCGAACTTGGCCCAACTTGTGCAGTGACGCAATGTTGGATCCTTGTAACTTAACACAAATATTTTTGTAATATTTGTATCTGTGAGACAAGGAGACAAGAAGCTTAAAATTTTTAAAATTTTAAAGCATCTAAGTATAATAGAGTTATCCGTAAAGTAAGAAAAACACAGTACCAGAACCCTGAGTTTGGTCATACACAGGGTGAGATTCAAAAAACAACTCCAAAAAAGTACATCAGCATTCAACGGGGGATGAAACTCAGAAAACCATCAATTTTGGTGGTAAACTAAGTTTCATCTGTCTTTCCTTTTTCCTAAGCGCCGCCAGCCACTGCTGCTACGTATATTTTCACTGCTCCTAACCGTACAACTACTGTAATTAGTCTCGAACCTCGTGCATTAAATGCTGAGTTTCAGCATTTCATACTGAGTTGGAGCGTTTCATACTGAGATTTAATAAAATGTCTTTACTTCGCGGATACCAGTGAAAGAGAGGATAGGGGGTTAAAGGAGGCCCAAAGACAGGGTTACTTGACGGATAACTCTCTAATGTAACCTTCTTGTCCGAATTTTGCAAGTTACCACGTGTGAAACTCTAGAGAGTCAGTTGAAGAGTTTGGAGTAAGGGCTATTGAATGATGTGGATGAACGTCAGGCCAATGAATGAGACAAAGTCAAGGAATGAATGTGTTGAAATGGATAGGATGAACTTCCAATGGATGAAATTGATCCAACTATGGTGAAAATGAATACTCATGGAATAACTTTTGCTGCGATTGGATGGGGTGAAATTTCACATGAAATTTCAATATCATTATGATGGATGAATGAGACCCATTTGGATGCAAATCTTTAGTGCATACATGAATTGGGGTGGATGAATCCAATTCCATGGAATGAAATGTAGTGGATTAGGGTGTATATGTTATGGAATGAGTTAAAATTGATGAAAATAAATGGAAAAATGATCAAGTTGTATTCCTAGTTTGAATTGTGACACATTTTGAAATTTCCCATAATATTTGGGAAGTCATGTTTGACACAAACTATGGACCTTCATGGTCACATGTAACAAAAAAAATCGTAAATTCAAAAAATTACAGCCTGAATAAATGATAAAATAACATATGTATGTTTCAAAGGTTTGACACTTCACATTTTTTCTCTTTGAAATAGATGAAATTTCCAAAAGCCTCAAATTCAAATAATGTTCAAAAAATTTCTAGGACTAGGGAAAATTTTGTTTAATTGAGAACCCAACTCTCATTTCGCATTGCCATAAGTGGCACTACCCTACTTTCATATGAAAAGATGTCATGTCTAAATGACACATGAAGAACATCCATGGATGAATTATGTGTTTGTGCAATTAGATGGGTTCTCACTTTGGATGAACATGACCCATGTAAATGATGAAACCATGACATCAATTATATATTCCATAAAGTCAATTTAAAATAATTTTTAAAATTCACAAATTTCAAAGGTCCACCACCACCTTCATTCAAAGGGGTTATTAGGTGTATAGATCCATCAATCTCCATATGACATTGTGTCCATGGAAACTCATCTGATAGGGTTATAAATTCATCGATTTACATTCATTTCGTCACCATGATTCAGTCCATATAATTAAATCATCCATTTAACTTCATCCAATTCATTTCAATGACATTTTGGAGAGACCATCATGAGTAAGGTTCGGTGTAAGATCTAGGGAGTTTTCGAGTCTTGAGATTGTGCCTCTTTTTATCGTCGGTTCTCGGCATATTATATTGTTCCCATACGTGTCGTACCTTGCAAAGTCAGATTAGTCCTACCTTACGTACATAAATTAAAAGAGAAACCGAATGTACCATATAGTCTAGCGGAGTTTGCAAGGCTGCCAATTGGTCAGAGATTATTGACATTTTCTTAACCGATCGCCTAGAAGTGACATGTAGTGTAGTGTAGTGGGTGACAAGCCTCGTGTTTGTTGGAGATTGATGATGTTCAATAAGGGATCCTCTAAAGATATTAAAGTTGGCCTCTATTGTAATGCATGGCGAGATTGCCCCCAAGTTCTACCTATTCAACTCGATGCCCAAGAGTGAAAAACCAACGCAATTAGGCCCTAACCAACCATCCAACATTAGACCAAGAAACACGATAATTTGAGGTTGAATAAGTCTTGTAGACAAGTAGGTAGGTAAGTAGGAAAATATGCGACTTTTTGGTAAGTAGTAAATAGATGCAAGTATGTATGTACATGAATTTTTTTTTTCCCCCCAAAATTTTGTGATGTTACTCAAATCACTATAGTCTATAACTATATTTAGGAAAATTTGATGATATTCAAAATATAAAATCTTAAGCACCCATTCATATTGTAGGCAATTGGGACAATTTTTGTTCAAAGAAATGCAAAAAATTTCATAGAATATTTTTTTTTGAAAATATTTTTCATAAAATGGCTCAAATTCACCTAACAAAATGGTTAGTATACATAGGTAAGGGCTAGTGGGTAATAAGGTAGTAGGTTGGTTGTGAGATTCAAAATTGAGGTAACCACCATGGTTAGAGAGGGAACTTGAACCCAAAATGAAAAAGGATTTCCTTTTGACAACGTGTGTGTCCATAGGCTTGCAATGTGCGTAAGTCATAATGATTTTTTAATGGGCTGTTACACTTTGTCGGGGTTTCTCATCTCTTTCACACATCATATAGGTAATGCACTTTTATTGTTAGTCGATTTGTGGCAAATGACAACTTTCTTTTCTTAATTTTTTTTATTATTATTATTGATTGTCATTTCATAGCCATGGGTCCTTTTTATATAGGGTCTTTACTTCACTTTTTTTGATTGCTTGCTTTTGTTTCTTTCTTTGAGTTGTGTCTACTTGTGTTCTCATTTGCCTCGTACTTTTGATGGATGGGTTCTCATTTTTCAAAATAATTGACAAGATTTTTCTTCTTCTTTTTCTTTTTATACACCCACCATCCATTCCTCATGGTGCAATGGTATTTTTGGACCACTCCGGCCTATTAAAACTCAACACATGAAAATTTGTCTCTCAAGATCGAGCTATATTATAGTATGAAGCTAACTTCCTCTATACCTTGAGTGAAGGACAATATTGGGACCATTGAGATTACTTGGAAGGTGGAAACTCTAGATGAAGTGTTGTACACTAAAACTAATACAATATGAGTCTTTTTGATTCCCATGTAACTTATCAATGTGTATTTAAGCGGTAATAATAAATAATTTGGTCAACAATAGCATTTTGCATTAACAATATTGGGGACAACTCCATAGTTATAAAGCTTCATTCTAATGTCTCTTGAAGTCTATGAATGTGTATGATGTATGTAACTCTGTGGATGATATCTAAAAGACATCTCCCCTTTCATCTAAACCCACCGCCCCCAAGGAGGACTCTTTCATTCTCACCAAATGTATTGGAATTAATAAGTTTGTGAAAATTCAAAAATCCTCAAGACCCAGATGAACACATGTTGTGGAACACCTACCGTCAATGTTTTGTTGGCCTTGCCTACCAAGGCAAGGATATCGTGTTTAGATTCATTATAAAGTATAGTAGCTCAATGGATTTTGGCCCCTAGGTAATAATAGTTCTATTTGATATGAGGGATTTTGGAAGATGATATTTTGGCTTGTGTTGAAAATTGAGATTAGTTATAATATCTTGAAGGATTTTGGTTTCTTTTAGAGGACTTTTTGAAGATTATATTTTTGCATGGTGAAATATTTGAGTTTTTCATAATTCTTCTTTTGCCTTAAGATACTTTTGAATGTAAATGGCAAGGCCACAATGTGACACACTTCTTGTTTTTCAATTTTGGGATACCTATAGCCATACTGGCAATCATCAACAAGAAGATTTAGCCAAATTTGACTATAGAGCACATAAGGAAGTAAGAATTTTTTTTTGAAGTTCCCTTCTTTTTTGGGGTGATTTTGAATAAAGTTTGAAGATCCCCACAACTTTTCTCTCACCCCTATATAAACTTGGCATTTAAAAAACTTCAATGTTTCTTATGTCGAAATCTTCACAACAATTTGAATCACAAGATTTGCATAGAAACTTGAAGGCCTTCCTTTACCTTGCGGTCACAATGTTAACCCAATGCTTGAATTTCATTGAAGCTTAAGATGGTTCCAAATTCCAAGTATTCCATTCACATGTTAGAGTTGGATTGAAGAATTTGTTTTTAAAAAAGAGAGAAACACACTAAAACCCTAAAACTTGACGACATTCTTTTCATGCTACCATGCAAAGTATGTGTGTACACTTCTTGGGTGTGGGGAAAAAGGGTATGGAACATGCACATATGTGAAATATGCAAGGTGAGATGAGAGACAAAGAGCTTGCAAAATGCGAATTGGAAAACAAACAAACAACAATGCTAGTACACTATATAAGTTTAGTACTATAAGAATGAAAGAGTGAGAGAGAGAGAGAAAAAAAACCAAACAAAGAGTGGGCTCAAAAAATGGTATTGAGAAATAAAAAGTCATACAAAATGTGATCAAGATTCAATACTAAGCCGTCTTGTGGTATTTGATTGGCACCCAACAATATCAAAACTAACAAAGCTACACAGATTAAAACATGCATACAAATGGCTCTATGAGACATTCCGATTGAAGCTATAACAAGGAGAAATTAATTAGTGGCATTGATGATTCATTCGACTGAAGGATTTCAAAGTGAGGAGAGAATAATGAAAGAAATTAATATGCCAAGTGACAAACACAAAGCATGATCAGATTTCAGCTGTGGAGAGATGATTGATTTGGTGGTTTCCAATGAGCCAGATTCAGAGTTATCATCGATGCTCGATCAAGCTTCACACAAGGATTTGAGAGCAAGTCTCTTGATGATTAGTCCATCTTAAGGCGCTCCCTTGGGTTGATTTGAGAGGAAGAAATTTATGGCATAATAAAGAAGGCCCACTAGTGGCATGGAAAACCATTCAAAGACATTCAACAGGAGGAGGCTTGTAACATGTGACTGGAATTTCATGCAATCAAGCATCAGACTAAGCCCTCCAACCCCATGTATTGGATCCTATTATTTGTTTAACCTAGATCTACCATCTCTGATGGTTATCACTGGAGTTTTCATGCAATCTTCGATGTAACCATCATCGCTGGAACTTTCGTGCAATCTTTGATGTAACCATCGTCACTGGAGTTTTCATGCAATCTTCGATGTAACCATCACCACTGGAGTTTTCATGCAATCTTCAATGTAACCAGTCTTTTGATGCAGTCAGTCATTAGGCTAAAGGCCTGGCCTTGAGCTTCAATGATCTTGCTCAACTTGGATGGTGACATGGCTTATCTCGTGCACATATTCGCAATAATCTGTCACAGCTTGCAATATCTCATCAGTATCTACATGTGGTGCAACTAGAATATGGCAAGCAAGCAAAGATCTGCCAATAGTGATGGCCCAAAAGTGAAGCTCATGCACCACAACGACACCAGGGAACCCCAAAGAACCACTCTCAAAAGTAGGATCATCAATCTCTTGTGGTGTGCTCTCAATCAAAACCTCCAGAATGTTGCAAAGCATCTGAATTGTGGTGCCAAGAACCAGTACAGAGAAGAGAACCCTGCAACTGCCATGGGCTTCATCATCTGCTAATGCTAGGGTAACTTCCATGAGTGTGTCCTTCACCTTCATGGCTATGGCTATCATGAGTATGTTCCCATGTGAAAGCATACATGCTTTCTCAGCTTCAAAGAGCACCTCAGTTCCAATGGATTGCTTTGTCAATGAGGATACCTGTAAGCAGCCAAACAAGTTGAATGGGCACAAGTAGGCTGAGAATCGCAAGCCAATAGAAACCAAAGCTCTGGTTTGTGGTAGCTTCCCAACCTGCAGCCCAGATTGCCAAAAGAGATATAGCAAAACCTGCAATGTCTGAAAGTAAATGAGCAGCATCAGTAAGAATTGCAAGGCTGTTGGCAAGAAATCCCTCCAGCTACTTCCACTGCCATGAAGATTAAGCAGAATACTACTGCCTTGACAAGCTTGTGTGATGACACAGCTCTCTGTGCAGCATCTTGTGCCACCCTTCCAGGGCTTCCCAATCCACACCTCACATTTGCACACTTCATTCTTGTGGTGTCTGTGTTCTGGTCAAGAGCACCAAGGCTCTTGCACTTCCTGTCATATCCTGCTTCCTGGTCCATCTCTTCTTCCTCCGTACTTGAGACATGAGGCCTGTCCATGTTCACAGACATTGTTCTAAAACTCTAGAGCTTCAAACCCTAATTGTTCTTCCACCACCTCCTCCAAACCCCCCTCATCCAACAAATTATTACTTGTGCACATGATCAACCGCATCATCTCAATAACTCTTTGACACGAGCTGCAAACATCATCTTCCTCCTGCTGGCATTTTGTTTTTGAGGGTGAATTGTTTGTACAAGGCTTTTTAGCAGCCCAGATGAGTGATGAAGACGTATAGATTTTTGCTTTTGAAATCTGAGGTTTTGTTTTCCTTCTTGGTTCTTTTCCATAGCAGATGGTCCACATGGGTAGTTGTGTTTTTTTCCTTCTATTGTGAAATCTTACATCTGGTTTTCAATTCAAGCTTTTGGTTTTGTGCATACATAAAGTGCCCACATCTTGTGTTCTTTAAAGTTGGTGGGTATTTTGATTTATCAACAATTTATCATTCAGAGTTGGCTAGAAAGGGGACGATGTCTCAATGAGTGTTAGCCATTTCTCACCCAGTTTCTGAAAAGTTGTGCCTAGTTTGTGGATCCAATCCTGGGTTATTTCCAAATGCCCAATTCTCATCATTGTGTAAAGTTTGTGTCTTGAAGAAACCGACCATCAACATGCGCACTACTAAACCCATTAGAAATATCAACTGAGTCTTTTAAATTGAATCTCGTTTATTTGTAAAATAGTGTAAGCATCATCAATTATCAAATCATGCATGAACATGAGAGAGATTGAAGATTGGCCAGTTTCCTTGGAATTTTAGAATCGCTTCATATATGTTTACAATTCTTGTCAAAAGACCATGGTAGATGCAACATGGCGTTGTTTTTGTGGATTCGTCAACCAATAGTTCTTGTTATGCCATGTTCCAAACATGCAGTCAAATATCTTCTTGAATTCCTCGGAGATTGTCCCCATTATCCTTGCATGTAGTCCCATTTCTCATGTGTTGAGAAAAAGTTGTAGCCATGATCATCAAGATAAAATCTTCTTCTTCCACTTCGTGAGTGTTGTTTCAAACTAGTCATGTGAATCAATTTTGTCAAGTGTAACAATTCATCACTCTTGGCCTTGATGAGGGCCATTATCTCATTGTGCTTCTAGTTTGGTTGTTGTGGTCTTCTTGATTGCACTTCCATGCTTGTTGAATTTGAACTTTGTGGTTCTTTTTCTTCTCTTTGCTTTTTTTGTTTGTTGGTTTTTCAATGTTCATTTGTACATATGCAATGAAACAACTATTAACAATTGATGTTGTCTATTGTGTATTTTGAGGACAAGAGAACATTTCAATAGAAATCAACCAAAAAAAAAGAACTTGGAGACAACAACAATGTGAGAGCATGAGAGCACGATGCATATTTTCTTGTGGTAGATCATTAATGTAGTTGTCAAAATCAGATGTTGTCATGCCAAAAGATATCCATCTTGTGTAATTGTGTTGAGATATCAAGATGTAGAGCTTTCAAATTGCAGAGTGCACTTTCACAATTCTTGACTTGAGGGGGAAGAGTATGGCCAATGGCAGTAGAATAGATGGGGAAGATAAGTGATGGCAATCTAGGCCATGGTAGTTGAGGTTGAAGGGATTGAAGCTTTTGCTTCAGAGCATTGACTTACATGGCCATTTTTTGTTGATGATGGCAGGTGTTGTCCTAAGTCTGACTTTCTTTTCATTTCCCCACTTTTGACAATACCCCTTGCTGAAGCAAACCTCAAAAAACAAGAGTCTACACTCTTACAGACTCTGGTTCTCATGAGAAAATGCTCCTGGCCTTTCTGTCATGGTTTGTCTCGATGGGTGTTGGACATCTCTGCTGCAATCAGTTCCTCTGGAGGCACTGGATTACAGAGCCAGCATTAATGCACAGGCTAGATGACCAACTGTTTTGTTTGTCAGAAAAAAGCTTTCCACAAATTAGGCACCAGTCTAGACAGTGGAGCCAAATTCCACTCATGAGAAATCTCCATAGTTCAGTAGTTTTGTGAACAAAATGTATCTCATGTGGCTACAGGCATGATTCCAATCTCACAATGGAGAAGAATGCAAAAAAATTGTTGCAAAGATTCCATTCTCACAGTGGAGAAGAAAGAATGCCAAAAAAATTGTTGCAAAGATTCCATTCTCACAGTGGAGAAAGAAGAATGCAAAAACTTGTTGCCATGATTTCAATCTCACAGTGGAGAAGAATGCAAAAAATTTGCTGACATGATTCCATTCTCGCAGTGGAGAAGAAGACTACAAAATTGTTGCCAACATGATTCTTCCATATTACACACTGGAGAAGAAGAATGCAAAATTGCTACCATATTGACTAATTCCAATCTCACAGTGAAGAAAAAGATTGCAAGAATTGCTGCCATGAAAATTCCCTGTCTTGTTCAAAAGTGGAGACAGATTGCAAAATCACTGCCATGAAAACAATTCCAATCTCATAGTGAAAAAGAATCCAAAATTGAGCTAGCTGTAATGGTCTGCAGATCAGCCCAAAGCACTAGAGCTGGCTATGAAAACATCAGACACAGTATAGAAGCAGCTGCTGGATCAGACACCAGAGGAGACTAGCTGGAGGAGTTTTAAGGCTATGGTCAGGCATCCTGCATCCTCCAGCCATAGCTAGAGGTGTACACAAAAAGTGTAATGCTCAAAGCTGATCTGATCACAATTCACATGCAACTGATGCAAATGTCAATTCTGCACACTCTAGTGTACTTCAATGTGGTTTTGCTTTGCACTAAGAAAATGATGATGATGATGATGTTTTTCCAGGACAAGTTTCCTCGTCTCTGATCTCTTGTAGCTGCTGCTACAGAGTACAGAGCTGCACCTTTTGAAACCACATGAGCTACATGATCATCATGTATTGCTTGCTTGCTTGATTGCTTTCTTTCTTTCTTTCTTTCTTGCTGCAGCCGAGCTTCGTATTCAATGCAGCATTGATCTGTAACAAAAAGGGGGATCCATCCTGCTGTAGCAATGGAGCCCATCCTACTGCAGCAGCAGCAGCAGCTCCGCAAGCAACGGAAGCCCCCAGAGCTCCTCTAAGTGAGCTTCATGGGTTTGTGCTGTCGATCATGACGTACGTAGCCTACTACCCGCCTTTGCTACTTTACATTCCAAGCTTGAAAAAACAAAAATTGGTACAAGGAAGCTTGGTCGCGACCATGCAGAGCTGGTGAGGGTCTGGACGACCATGTTCCAGCTGTTTGCTCTGGGAGAGAAAATCAAAACCCAAAACAAAACACTAATGTACTACTGCATATCTAGAAGTGAAGAAAATTAGCAGCTGCAGCTTCGACCATGTTGCATTGCTGCATCGCAGAAGCTCATGCTGGTTTTGAACTCGATCGATCCATCCATTGATCATCCCGGTCAGCTGCATGCTTTGTGATCATCATCAGCAGCTGCTGTGGACTTGGCTGCGGCTTTTCTGGCTCCTTCCTCTGAGCAGCAGCTTTTGGATCCTTCTCCTGGAGTATGCGCTCACCTCACTGATAGTTTCCAGTCTTGGTTTCCACGAGTTGCTTCGCGCAAGGCCACCAGTACTACTCTTCTTAGCAGCTGCTGGCACTGCTGATCCCGCCGTGCCGCCAGCATTCATGAGGTACATGCTTCTGAGATCTGGTGTGGAGTAGCTGATCATGGGAGGAGACTCTGCGACGTCCTTCACAACATGATGATGACCTGATCCTGCTGCAACGCCAGATTTCCTGGTAGCTGCCCTCATGGGCGCCATATCCTGGCTACGCGGCTGCTGCATCATCTGCACTTGAGCAAAGCCAGGCATGATCTGGTGCTGCCTCTTCCAATGACGCAACTTGATTTGATCAGAAGCAGCTCCAGGTGGCAACTGATTCTGCTTTACAGCAGCAGCAGGGCCTGATGATGATCTCACCGCGTTCATCTGCAGCTGGTCCAGATTGGAATTTGCTAGTGCAGGATCCTGCAGCTGCTGCAGCTCTAGTAAGTCTTGGAGCTTGCTACTGGGAAGGATATAGTACAAGCGCCCTGCTTCGAGTTCCATGTCTTGTGGTAAAACGGCTTTGGAGGTGAGAGTGGTGACGAGAGACTTGGAGTGGCATACAAAATGGTGAGGGTGAAGTCTGGTGAGCTCTGACACCGTTACCGATCTCTTGAACACTTGGATTCCTCCCTCCGGTTTTACGACTTTGATGCAGGGCGGTCGAAGTTCATGATCACCCGGCCTGAGACTGCACTCATCTAATTGCACTTGCTGCCGATGATTCACCCCTACACACAGGTAGTTTCCCATGGATACAGCTCCTCCAAAACTCTCACTCTCGCGGCACTGCCAACAAAATTGCCTAGTATGTAATTAAGCTCCAAAAATCCTTCTCCAGGTCGATCCAAATAGTCACCAAGTCGAAAGTTTAAAAGAGTGTGAGCCTGCTGCAGGATGTCAAGCTATAAGCAAAGCACACACACAAGCTGCAAGCTCAGAGAGAATAATTCCTTGCACATGTTGGTAATATAGCAGCTGCCGGAAGGAAGAAAAACAAATCCAGTCAGAAAAGATGAGCTGCCGTTGCATGAGAATGTAGGCGAGCTAGAGCGTTGAGAATTGAGAGGAAAGAATTGGTTCATAGCTATAGATAGCAGTGGATTAGCCGTCGGAAGCTGCAGTCAGTAGCTGTTGGGTCAGGTGATGACATTCATGAGACTAATATCACAACACAAAAGTGTGCGGGGGGGGAAACAGGGGAGAAAAAAAAGAGCAACGACGAGAGTCGGCCATTGATGCTGCTGCTGCAGCAAGATTGTGCCAAACAGTGATTCTTGCAAGCTTTTGACTCTCGCAAGAAAGTCTCGTTGATCACCGACCGCGCGCGCAGGCACAATGTCCTGACCGAGCAGCTGCTGCTGCTGTTGCTGGACCCACCCTACTAAACCCTAAACCCTAAACCCATCCACTCTGCTGCCTGCTGCTGCTGCTGCACAACCTTTTTTTTTCTTTTTTTTTAAACTGGCGAAATTTCGCCAAAATTAAAAAATGAAGTGTTTTTTTAAAAAATTCAATCGCCAGAAGTGAATTTTTTTTTAAGAAAAAAAAAACGAGTCAAATCCCTATTATCTGGTCTTCCAGTGTGGGTAGCCAAATATATATAGAAGGATGACTAAAAGATATATATTTTCATATAATCTGTTTTATAGCCAGATTTGGCTAGATCTTCCAAACCACCATCGCCATAATTTTTCTCCTTCATTTCTTTCTATGGATGCTCGTCAACTGTTGCAAGCAAAGCACAGTGTGTGTGTTTTTTTTTCAAACAACACAATAGAATTAATTGTTTGTGGCGAGAAAAACAAAATTTCCTGAAAAAAAACACTGATGCTGCTGCAACAACAAGGGCGGAATATTGTCAGAGATTGAAAATTTGAAGGAGTAAGACAGACACATTAAGAGAGAGAGAGTGAGAGAGAGAGAGAGAGCGGCATTAAAAGAATTGGGTAAGAGCCCAGCGATCGAACGAGCGAGCAAGCGAGCGAGGGAGCTGGTGGGCCAGACACACTGAGCTTCCTACTACAACAGAAAGAGTGAGTGATGATCCGGACCTTTCTTTGACAGAGTCCTTCACACTTTGACTTGACTCTCTCTCTCTCTCTCTCGCTGAGACTTTGAACGAAAGCTTGAAAAATGAATGCACTAGGTACCTACCAATTAGTCACTTAGTAGTAACTTAGAAGTACCTAGTAGTAGTGGTAGTAGTAATATGTAGGTACCTATTAGTCACTTACTAGTAACTTAGTAGTAGTGCCTACTAGTAGATAGGTACCAATCAGTCATTTAGCAGTAACTTACTAGTAGTAGTAGTAGTCGTAGTAGTAATAGTAGGTAGGTAGGTAGGTACTGATTAGTTACGAGTATTAATAGGAAAAGGTCCCTAATGGTCACTTAGTAGTGATTTAGTAGTAGTAAGTACCTATTAGTCACTTAGTAGTAACTTAGTAATCACTTGTTTTTCTTCTTTTTCTTCATGAACACGGTGAGAGTGAACCAATAGGGTAGCGTTAGAAATGGATGGATGGATGGATGAAGGAATGGTGAGTAGACAGGAAACTCTTTTTCTGTTGAGTTCTTGTTCATGTGGCTAGCTGACCATGGTTATTAACTTAGTTGCTATTTTTGCTACCTACCTATTAACAACCCACTACTACTAGCCCCTTATTCTTAGCCTAATGTGCTAACCTTCTCCATGTATCTACTTACATTCCTAGTAGCCACGTAATAATCCTATACACCGATGAACTTTTTCTTTTCTTTTTCTTTTTTTCTTTTCTTTTTAAAATAAAAAAAATTCACAGGATAGGTTACCAAGGTGAAACCCAATGTGAACTCAGGTTAGTGTTCATCCACAACATAAAAAGCATAGGAGTCTTTTCCAATGGATGATGAGTGTGCTTATTGGATGTTTGGTACTAAGTACTTACTCTACTGGCCTGTAAAAATTAATGAAGATCATCAGTACTTCTGCAAGTTTCTTTAGAATTAGAAGAAGAAATGAGAAGCAGAAGAAGAAGAAGAAGAAGAACATGACTACTACCATTGTACCTTTTCAGGTTCGGCATCTCGCCCCTGGAATAATTATTTGATTTTGACAATTTGACTTTGCCACAATATATTAATATTAATATTAATAGTAATAATAATATTTTTTTAGAAAAAATATTATTTAAATTAAAAAATATTTTCCAACAACTTGAAATCGCTTAAAGTACATGCAATAATATACATACTAAAACCCTAAAACTATCCTATAACAATTTCTTAAATCCTATGAAATATTGGCATCAGTAAATAATACTTTTTTTTTTTTTAAATTCAGCAAGAAGGGACCTTAATTTTCTAAAAAAATTGACATTTTTAAAAAATAATATAATTTTTGCAAAACCTGAAAAGGTAAGGTACTATGGTAAGTAGTAACCTTAGTACTAATTAATTATTTAATTCTTCAATGTTGTTCAAGGCTAAAAAAGAGTCAAGGTCAAGAAAACGACAAAAAAAAAAAGAAAAAAAAAAAAAGAGAACATTCCCATGAAATTAAAGAATAGGTCTTCTTTTTATTTTTTTTTTTAATATTATTAATTTATATTTTTTTTTTTT
>Ga0116231_10005142_pt1 | contig 25944 bp, 19 predicted proteins | sample S1TSphgellanicum_2_FD_89695 | JGI IMG/M metagenome (GOLD analysis project Ga0116231, IMG submission 89695) | Host-associated microbial communities from peat moss isolated from Minnesota, USA - S1T2_Fd - Sphagnum magellanicum MG | ecosystem: Host-associated > Plants > Peat moss > Unclassified... | reverse complement strand
AATTAACTAACCACACTTGGTGAAAAAACCCTCTTAAATGACTAGTGTTGTAGGTTGATTTAACTAATAGGTGTAATTTCCACCTAAATTTGGGTATCACTTATTGTCATCTTGTTTCACTAGTTTAATTGACCTGTCCTAGCAACTAGTCCCCGTTCACTTACGGGGTTAACATGTTTTACCATGATTTCATATAGTGAATCTGTCCTAGTTCACTCAAAATCCTAGTGAAATACAAGGTGAACTTGGTCACATCTCCTAGTAGTGTCTACACCTTCAAAAATTGAGGAATAGCCTTAAAATTAAGATTACTTCAAATTCATAAATGTAGTTAATGATTATTTGCTTTACGATTACAAACATCCATATTACATTTAAAAGCATATTGGACTTGACAATAATTTTCAATTACTCAGCACAATGTAATCATGCCATTATTCCAAAAAATAATAATTCACCATATAAGTAATGTAATCCAAGGTATTGGAGCCAATGTTTTTTTGGTGCAAAAAATTACAAAAATGTAAAAAAAAAAAGAGGGAATATTTTGTCATAATACTTTCCTATTTTATGAAAAAATCAGATTTTTTTGAAATTTATATTGTTAGATTTGGATTGTGATTTTAAAATCATTAACTCACCCAAATTTTAGGTCAATTTCTAGTGTGATTTTTGAACTAAAAACTAGACGTTTGAAATTTGGGTGAGAACTAATACTTTGAAAACTAATTGGGTATCATAAAGGCCCAAACTTGATACTTGTGAAGGTAATCAAATGAACCCCAAATTCAATTTTCATATTTGTATATGTTTATAAAAGCCCAAATAAGTAAGGCACTTATTCATTGTGACATAAAGGTTTGAGTCCAAACCCAAGGCTTCTTGGAAATTTTAAAACATGCAAATCACTAGGCCGCAACCCTTTACATGTGCATCATAAATTTGAACTTTTAAATTTCAAGTTTACACATGTCAATGGTTTTAACTTAAAAACCATTGGAATGAATGAATATTAAAAAAACAATCATCAATTTATTTCACGTGATTGGTTGTGAATCATGATTTTATGCTTGAAGATTGAATTTATATTGAAATAATCTTGGGTTTAAACTTGAAAGCTAACTTGCTTGAAAACGAGTAATCATATTTTTAATGATAATCTAAAAACTAACCAAGGTATCAAATTTTTTTATAAAAAAACATGATTTGTTTTTTTAGCTATTCAATGAATTGAAACTAATGGTTCTTTCAAAAAGGTAAAAATTACCCAACATTGGATGCTAGCCAATGATGATTTTTTTTTAATTGAACAAAAAAATTAGTGATTAGAGTCGCTATAACCAAATTTGGGGGTGTATATTAATTGCCATTAACAATAGTGTTGAATAACCTCTAAAAACAAACCACATAGACTGCTAAATATTTTTATTCATATGATCTTTGAAACATAGTTTGCAATGATCGATACCACATTATCACAACCACAACATAACTATATTTTAAGAACACACACTACTTCTAATGAATCTTGACGACATTTGATTGGATAATTTAGATCATATTCTTCTTGTTCACCATTCTTATCCATTTAACAAGTATCATCCCATGGTTCAACACTTAAAAACCCGACATATTAAAACATGTTCCCTTGATGATGAAAATCCTTCCCACGTAGTGCACCATAATTTCCCTTTTTCATGATCCAACCAAAATCCAACTCCCAATGCAAAATCTTTAGACATGGAACCTATCTAACAGTGAAAGTTAAACTTTGTCATCTTTTCCAATTCCTTTAATTTTAAGTCAAGGAAAACAAAAACATAACTCCTACATTTTATTCTATATAACTTATTAACTACTATCTCTACACAATGAAAAATAGTTTTTGGATACATCTTGTAAAAAAAAATCCACACACATAAAATTTGCACAAAATGGACTTAGCTACTTAAAAATTTTGCCTAAATCTTCCCCATTTAAATCCTCTTTAAAGCTCCTTATCAGAATCTTCCATCATATTTCCTCCACACCACACTTCCATAAAAATCTTATTAACCAACACACCAAATTCAAGAACAAACCAAGTATAGAAAATCCAACAAGTAATGGCTTCTTTTTTGTTAGTTGCCATGCCATAAAGGTCAAAGCAAGATAAAGTAGACAAAAAAAGTAGATGTTTCCATTTCAACCATGTGCCATTCATATAACTGCCATAAAATAACATTAAATTAGGTGAAAGTATGTGTCAAGTAGTATTAGTTTGCTTTATTAAGTTTATAAGAATCTAATTCTAAAAAAATTAAAAGCAAATGAATTTTTAAAAAATATAAAAAATACATTTGAAATCGATTGAAAAATTTGTGTTCAAACTTACTTTTTAGTTGAAAAAATTAATGAAATTGATATATAATAAATTAGGAAACAAAGATCAACATATGTTTTAACAAGTCATTAAAAAAAATCTATTTCCATTTGGTAAAAACCTACTTTCACCTATTTGAAACCAAAAGTCCACAATGAAAAGTAAACGTCAAAAGCTACTTGTATTTTGCAAAACCTACTTAAAACTTACTTTTACAATTTGAAATATGAAAATCAATGCACATTAATGTAAACATATATTATATTTAATCATTGAAATGAAAATATTAAATGTTTCACATTTCTATACTGAGTTTTGTTGTTATTTTAAATCTATTTGTTCCAATTTTGACAAGGTAATCAAGTTGTTCATTTTATTTTGCTTCCATCCATAACTCTTCAATGAAAAACAATAGGTTGACAATCACATCCCATGCAAAAAGGCACAAAAAATAAAACCCTAAAAATGTCTTACATTTTTACCAGACATGCCTCTAGGTCACACCACCATGTACAAAAGGCTTAGTACCTAGTACCAACTTATCTATCAAGTCCAACAACTGTCCTTGCAACTCCCTCCTCAGATTTCTCCTCCCCATGTGGCATGTACTTCTTTCTACTAGGCTATTGCATGAAAGTGGTGAAGCACTTGATGGTGCCATCTGGTTTAGATGTGCATATCTTACTAGAGCATCTCCATCCATGGCCAAGGTGAACCAGCACCCATGTTGGTACCTTCATCTAGAGTGAGGCCTCTTAGTGGCCATATTAAGCCCCAAAAATGTTAGATTTGAAGTCTGAGTCCCTGATTTTTTGTGAAGTAGGAAGCTACTTAGATCACCTTGCAGCATCTGAGTTGTCTTTATGATGGAAATTAATTTCAGTATGAAATTACATAATTACATCCAAAGTTGGAGGAGGTAATGTACTAGCTAACCAAAGCATCTGCATCTCTCTCTCTCTCTCTCAGACATTTTTATGCATCTCTAGTGATGAAGGTCCCCTTCCCCCTAGGGAGGCCCTCAGAGCCGAGCCTGGGTTTTTTTGGGTTCAATTCTGTGATGTACTCAAAGTGCCAATGATCCACAAGAAGATTTAACCAAAGTACATCTCAGAAAGCACTTGGTTTGATTTCAGCACTTTATAAATTTTATATAAAATTTTGGCTAAAAACAATAAGCCAAAAGAAAAAAAGTTATATCGGCGCTCCCATTAGGAGGGCTGTGGCCAATGCAGATGTGCGAGGGTGCTTGGCCTTGCGTCAACAAACTGCTATAATGTCGTGTGCAGTAGGAGCGGCCGTGCGGGATTGCAGAGGAGTGAGTGAGTACACTTGGGGAATAGGCAGTAGTAGTACATACTTCCTTGATGAGGTTGCAGGCGTGGAAAGCGGGTGGAGCTCAGACAGTGGCAGACGTCACGGAAGCTGAGTATAGCAGGGAGGAGTAAGGAGATCAGTGGCAGGCACTGGGTTCTTATCAGGTCGCGGGACTATCAAGTAAAATAAGGAGAGAGTCTGTGAAGTGCAGAGAGTGGAGAGTCGCTCCACTCAGCTCCACAGTGTTCAGTATGACCCTGCGAAAAGAAAATTGGATTAAGAAAAGTCAAAACATGTTGGTTCGGCTTACTGCATTTTTGCACACGAGGCTGGTAAAAGGCATAGCTAAGCCTAACAGTTTGCTGTTGATTGCCTGGATAGTTAGATTTTGGTCCAGGTGGGTTGCTGTTAGTAGTCTCCCCCTATTGTCCCAGTTTTAGTTTTATGGGTGAGGTTGGGAAAAAGAAAAAGAGTAAACAACTAAACTTGGATGTGAGAAATATTTTTGCAAGGTGACATACTAAGCACCGCTAGAGATGCTATAATGGATCAAATTTATGTCATCTCATAGAACTTTGCACTTGTTGCAGGATTCACGAATTAAGTATTTCCGGCAACTTGCAGTCCTCACGAATAAAGTCCACTCTCTCTTCACTTAAGTTTTCTGACAGTTTCCGGCAGAAGCTCATTAGTTTGGGTCCTGCTGCATTTGTCAGGCCACATAATTTTTTTTTCTGCAGCAGCTTGCAGGGTTTAGGGGTTAAACTTTAAACCCTAGCCTACCAGATGCAGCTCAGATCCACTTCTCCTTGGTGATCCTATGAGTTCTGCCAATTCCATACTTGACTCATTACCTTAGTAATTATGCCCCGAAGCTCTAGATGCGATAGAAGGCCTTCATTATTGTTTTGTCAATGTAGCTTATGAGGTCCATCGACTGTAAGGATTTGAGGATGAACTCTAGCATCACAGGAAAATTGATCACTGGGCACGCAAGCCAGCATTTCTAAAGAAAGTTGTTGATAACTAAAAGTGTGAACCAAAAAAGTGCAGCAGCACAGTAAGCTCCACACAACATGAACTACTATGGATTGTCATCAAATCCTCGTGATCACTATCTTTGAGCTATGAATGGGTTGCAGCTAGCTATGGAGCAATATAGTGCTTTTTGTTTGTGAACTCTGAAGTCCATGTTACCTTCCTTTCGAGTCCAGTTTCTAACAAGTAGCAAATCATTATCATCATCAATGGAATGGCTCCGTCCCCACCTTCTGGCAAGTTCAAACCAGTGATGGGTGGTTCTTAGAACCAGAGACAGATACCCACTGGTTATCAACCTGGGTATATATACCCACTCACTTGTCAATTCTCAAAAAAATTCTAAGAACTGGTTTTGGTAATATAACCACGGTTCTAAAACATAATGAAAAAGTCTAAGAACTGGCTAGAGAACCATCAACTCTTTGCTGGATCTTTCATGAAAGAACCTCTGAATCTTTAAAGTTTTTGAAACAACCAATTTAACTGGCAGTTCTTTGATTCTTGAATTTTCTTCAAAGAATGAGAACTGGTGCTTCTTTGATTCTTGAATTTTCTTCAAAGAATGGGAACTGGTGCTTCTTTGGTTCTTAATTTTTTAAAGAATTGAAACTGATGGTTCTTTAAATTTTTTTTACAAACCAGCCAACATGGTTCAATCCAGCAACCGCTTAGATAGGGAATGCACTATGGAATGGTCAAGCCTCTGGTGGTTATCTTGGTTGCACTGCATCACCAAGCTTGTGGACACAAGCTCACCTGGTGCCTTTACCAAGATATATGAGTGCACTGAACAATATTGGAAAGGGTAAGACCATTCCGTGACATTAAAGTGTGGGGTGGGAGATTCAACAACTTTTTTGAAAACATTTTCAACAAAGATTTTGGTCACTATTACGAATTGTGTGACCATCACTGGAAGATTATGTCATATAATGTGGTAAGTTTTTTTTTGGCATAATCTGCTACCCCACACCTTAAGTGTTCTATTAAGGTCCCAAATATGAACTCATATTCCACAATAATTATGCCCCTTTTGGCAAGTTCAAACCAACAATAGGTAAAGTAGGAAATGTCCCATGAAGTTCCCCATAAAATGAACTAACACTTCATATCAATGATGCCCCTTATCAAACTAGCAACAATTCAAATAAGACATGTTTTATGGAATTCCTTAGGAATTGAACTTACACTTCACATCAACTATTGTAGCATGTGCTGTTGGCCCAAGTGTGAATTGGTTACCAAATCAAGTTTTCCTTTCAAAATCTTTTTTTGTAATTTTGTTAAATTTTCAATGAATTTTTTTTGTCAAATTTCAATATTTCTTGCACCTTAAGTCTAATTTTTTTCAAATCACCTTCATTAAATCCTAATCATTTGAGGACTTTCCAACAATATCAAGAGCACACTTGAATTCTACAATTTTTAACTTTGATTTAAATGAATTTTCAATGAAATTTTTTGTTCATTGTTCAATAACTTTTCCACCATAGATTGAAACATTATGAAACCAACTTGGTGCACCCCTATTCATCAAGGGCTTTCCAATGGTACATTAAGGTGGTTTTGTAATGTTTGGACCTAGGTTGTGAGAATTATTAAATAATTTTGTTAAAGAAAAGGAACAATAAGTTTAAAACTTCAAAAAATAAAAGAAATTGGGGATGCTCTTGGTATTATTAAAAAGCCTTTTGAAGAATAAGATTTCTTGGAGGCAATTGTTTGATTTTTAGACCTATGCTGCATGATGTATTGAATTAAAAAAAATTAGTTGGAAGGAGAAATTAGTTGAGTTCTCACTTGGGCTAATGACACATGTCACACTAAAAAAAATTAAGTTACATCATTCAAATAAAAAATATGTTACATTCCATGAAGTTCCTCCAAAAAAATTGGACTTATAATTCACACTAACATTTGATGAACATTCTTCAAATGTGGGAATAAAATGAAATATTAATTTAAAAAAATTATCCCTTACAGTTAGTGGTTTTTTCAATTTTGTGATGTATCTGAAATGGTGATCATCCATAAGATGATTTAGTTAGATTTGGTTACATACTAAATATGAATGTAGAAAACACATAATGTTTTTATATTCTTGATTACTTGTTGAAACTTATCATAAAAAAATTTGGTTTTCTTTTTACCCCCCCCCAAAAAATTACAAAAAAAATAAATTGGTAAAATTGAAAATCATAATTGAAATGATGTGAATGGCCCATCTATGCTTGCAATCATCTTATGCTTCTTGAGGACATTATTTGAACATTTTTGGTATTTGTGGTAAAAAACAATGAACAATGGTGTGGCTTGTATCATTGGCCTAAAATGTGAACTTGCTACTCATCTAATTAGATTTGAATTTTGAATTTTGATTGAATTTTCAATGATTAAGATTACTCATTGAAAAATGGTTTGGAAAATTTCATTATGAAAAAAAAATTACTTCCCTTCATAGATGTTTTTAGTATGGCTTTTGCTATTGGTCCAAGTATGATACTATGAATATGAATATGTAATTATTCCAAGTGTGAACATGACCCTATGATACTTGATGGAAACAAAATAAAAATTGTCACTTAATTTTCAATTACAAAAAAAATTCAAATATATATTTTGATCAAATATCTCAAATGATACATTATAAGGTTTAGTTTTATATTGACTAATGTAGATTTATCAAATGGTCTAATCATTACCAAATGACACATTCCTTCATTTTTGTCATGTTGTGAAGTTCCATTCCTTGAAATCCCGAATTTGGAAAAAAAAAACTCCTAGTGGGATTTACATTTGATATAATTTTAGTGAATAATTTTGCTAAATGTTTTTTCATATTTTGAAGTAAGCAATGTTTGATGGATAAATTTCAGCATCCAAAATCCTTGCACCAACATGAATTCTTGTAATTTCATATGGGTTGAATAGTTTAAAAATGAGATCAAATTCAAACAAGACCCAAATCTAAATAGTGTGATGTCCAAAACTCATTCAATTTTTCAATTTATAGAATGTAGGGCAAGCGTTTTGTGCATTCCTTTTGGCACACATTCCTTATCATCCCTATGCCTAATATTGATGTTGAACAATGTGATGCCAAAATGTTTATTTATTTGAGAAAACGAGGTTTAACATTCCCAATTTTAATATTTCAAAATTCTAATAGTGAACAAACAACTATAAAAATGATTCCTTATGTTTTGTGTTTCTAAAGTTTTCGCATTGTTTGGGAGAATGAAATTTTTTGAAGAGGATGAAGTTTGATTCCCATAAATTTTAGCAAGTAATGAAATGTTTTCCTTTTTTTTTGCCAAGCTTTTCATGTATTAACTTGTGTTGCACATCAATTGTATGTATAGTAGCCCTAATTTTTCAAACTTGTTAATCATGTAATGTGTGGTAATACATTCTATGGACAAGTGTGACATATATATCTAATATAATCTACATAGATATGATATGTACACATAATGTTTTGTTAATGAGTTAACATGGTACCTACAAAGGAATCCAAACTTTATTGTGATGCAATTTCATAAGGTCTACAACAACTAAAGAGTTTGGAACTTACTTTGGTCTCCTCCTATTTTCAAATGTAACCTTTGTTCATAAAACTAATGAAATGCCGCATAATGTATGCACCAATGTTAAGTGGTTCTTTGATTTTTTAGAAAAATATTCAAAATTAAAAAACCTCCAATTATTATTATGATTTTTTGGAAAACCCCTCAAAAAACTAGTGGTTTTCACAAAATAACCAATTTTTTTTGACAATTTTAATAAATGGTTATTTGATTGGTTCTTACATTTTTTTGAAAATTTTACCTATATATGAAAATCGGTTCCTAAATTTGTTTAGAACCATTGTTGTACATTAAATGGATTTTGATTTTATGAGAATTTAATTTTATATATCTCAAAGAATTGCCTAAGAAAATCACCATTAGTAAGTGCAATTTTTAATAATTTTGACATTGATATACACCCAATTCTAAATCCCATGTCTTTTAAATACATCTATTCAAATATGTGTGTGTGTATGACATACAATCACAATATTGTGTGTACCCAACTCTAGCTTTTGGCATTTGCTTGTGCAACATTGACATCCATGGAATGAATACTTTAGTATCTAGCTTGATAATGTATTAGTTTTTATTTTCAAAAAAATAATAAATACATGCTTGCCATGTTGAAAATTTGAAAAGTCATAGAAGGAAATGCTAAACTTTCAACCATGATTTTCGACATTTTATGAAATCACATTTAAACACAAAACAAGTTATTTTTTACTTAGCCATTGATAAGTCACTTATGACCATAGTAATATTGGGCTACTTTGGCAATACCCTATTGAACAATTTATTTATTTAGACTTTTGGACTTTGGTAGTTGGATTTTGAATTTTTGAAGATTTTGGCATATGAAATATTACTCAGAAGACAACAAGCACTATTAGTTACCAATTTATGCGTCTTTGTGTTTTATAGTTAATTGTTTGTACTTGAAATGTGTAGGTTTGAATTTGGGTAATGAAACTTTCAATTGTATTCTTCTAGTGGTTGGTTGCTCATTTTAAAACATTTTTTCAAAAACATTGACATGTTTGCTCCAAAAAAATCAATTTATTTGGACAATTTAAAAATAATTTAATTCATGTCAAAACTACCCAAGTACTGAGGTATCAAATACTTGTCCATGTCCTATTTAATAGGTGTTGACTTTATGGTTGTGTAATATGTTATATGTTGCATTTTAAGTATAAAGTTTAATTTAAAGTATATTATTTTAACTACACAAGTGTTTTTTAAATTCACCATTAGATGTCACTTAGGATTGCCTTTACATCATTTTACAACCTAAACATGAATTTTCAAAAAAGTAAAATATTGAATTATAAGTTTTAAATTTTTATTTCCAAACACATTGAATTAAAAAAGATTGATCATTAGGCACATAACTACCAAACTAGGGTAGGTACCACAATAATTCTAATAATCCATGAGTCAAATATCTCACTTGGTGGACCAATATTTATTTGGGAAAATAATAACCAAATTTTGACCAATAAAAAGGGCATGTGAGATTAAAAGGGGAAAATCAATAAAAAAAAATGAAAGGTAATTGGACAAATGTTGTCCCCATTGGAGTGGACTTTAGCTATTGGATTGACAAAATGATGGGCACGATCATTCCAAATGGCAAAAGAAATTGTGCAACGTGCACTATTATATTTGGAGTTTGGGACAATGTCAAGTGTCTTCCAATCATGTTGGTCATTTTGACCAATGGTTGGGTGGTGTTAAATGACATATTGTTTCATGTTTTTTTGTAATAATGTTTGTTATCTATACCTTCAATAATATGGGGAGATACAAAATGTTTGGGAACTTTGAGGTTTTTATTCACAAGTCATAACCACAAATTGCCAATGAAATGCAAGTTTTTCTTTCGATGGGATGCAAACAAAAACATGATTTATCCTCTGTTTTTCATTACAATTTTTTCTAGTGACTCAATTTAATGTTAACATTTTTTTTTTCTTTTTTTTTTTAATACTAATGCAACATTTTTGGGGATTAGATTTCTCCTTCCAACTAGACCACACATAATGTGAATTTGAATGAATTTGTTTGTTTGAAATAGACCTTCCTATTCCTTTTGTATACTTGTTGTATGTGATTATCATTTTGTGTGTGTTCAAATGAGATTAGGGGTGTATTATACATAATAGATAATTGATTTCATGAGCCATACAAGTTGCATGGTAAATATGCCACCCTTGGCACCTACTAAGAGTTTTCAATTCCATATGTTTTTCTATAAATATACACCTTTACAAATGCAAGGCTTTCAAATGCACCTAACCAAATCCATATTGATCATGAATCACTACTACAAAATGTGGGTGTAGTTCACTAGTAGTCCTTGTTCACTAAACCAATGAATTCATTGCATCCCCAATTAGTGAATTCACTAAAAAACTAGTGAAATCACTTGGCATACATGGACATCTTTTGTCGTGATGAGTATTTGAATCACCTAACTTTTACAAAGAAAATTTTTAAGGAAAAATTTCAATTTGATTGACAATTTCAATGTCCATGGGTTATGAAGTTGCCATGGGTAGAATGTGATGTGGGAATGAATGGCAACCATTTTGGAATGGAATATGAGTTTTATAGTAAAATTGAAGGTAAAGGTAATTTGTTTAGTTTGAAGCTAAATAGTTTTTAGGAATATGTAGGGGGGAAAATGTTGGAGAATCGAGTCACAAAGTGAAATTTGTTTAAAATTATATCAACCCACATTATAATCTATGTAAAAATGAAAATATTTTACTATAAATTAAAAAGACACCTTGTTTCATATATTTGAATGATGACAATCCATTAACCATTATGAAAGCATGTGAATAAACATTTTAACATTATTAAATTAACAGTAGTTTGCATAAGTGTTGGATAAACTCTATTGGCAAATGGTTAAATACATGGATAAGTTAATTATGAGGATGACAAAAAATGACAAAGATGTTGATTATACAATTTCATATTGATTTCATATCATTACATCAATTGATAAGTAATTGTAAATGAACATCCATGCCTATATGGTATAGGATTGGAAAATAAAATTATATATATATATATATATTGAAGGTCATTGATAATAGTACCTCTATAATCTTATCATTTTTATTGTGTGTTTTTGTATATAGGGTTGATTGATTGAAGAACCAATAACATTTAGATTGGTCAACCTTGGATTTCAGTAATGTTTTGGACTTTAAAACTAAAATGACATTGTAATTATTATTTTGCTCATTGCACCAACTTGGTTGTTCAAAGATTTTTTGAATTTCTTTTTATCCAAAAATGTGAACATTTACTTTAGTCATTGTATTCCTTCTAAATGACATATTGAGTTTCATTTATTCAACAAAATTGTTGTAAACCAAAGGTTTGAAATTATTTAAAAACTAGCTGGATTAGCATGCTTATTCCAACCTCATGCTTGAAACATATAAAACATTAGAAATAAAAATGTTCAATTAACCCTAGATGTGCTTGGAGCCTCTTGGAAGCTTTTTTATATTCCTACAATTGAAATTGTTAAATTTTTTTAAATCTAAGATTTGACGCATCAAATAAATAAATGAATTGTTGAATTTGAAGTGAAGATCATGGATGAGTTGTGACAAAAAAAATTATGGCCCAATGCTTTGAAGGATGATGAGATGTAACATTTTGATTGGTACCATCACAAGGTGGGTAGGTGTTGGATGCCCAAGCAATCACCAAACTATGGACTAATAGAGGGCAAAGTCAAACAACCATATAAAAAATCTTACACTATGTGCTTATACGCCATCTTGTGATTACTAGAGGTATGAAAAGAGCTCAAAACTACAACACATGATCAAAACTTGATTATAGTAAATCAACCAAGTTCCAATGGATTAGAATGACTCTTTGATGCCCATTCCCCGCCCCCCTTCCCAATATAAGCGCAATTTATGCTAAAACTTACCATCATGTAATTGATTGGTTTTTACCTTCAACCAAATCTCCCACCCCATGAGAGGTGCCTACATGCCTTGTGATTACCCCCTTTTAAATTGACATGTAATTCTCCGATCAACATGCCATGTGAAGCTCACAACCACACTCCACATGGCCCAACAAAAAAAAAAAAAATTTTTTTTTGGTATCCTTACTAGATTAATTTAAAATTCAAAAAACCATTTTTGACTCATTAAGCATCTAGGGGTTAATGTTACAAATTGCGATAACACAAAGTTCAAAAATTGAAATATTTGTTGTGATTTAAAAGTGATTTTTGGTTTGGTTTGTAAATTGTGGCCATGTTTGAAGTAATCCATGTATTCATCAAATTTTACTAAAATATTGACTATTATGTTGGTGACATTATATAATCAAATTCTAGTAATGAGAAATTTTGAGAAATTGGTATATGAGAGATTTGCATAATTCTTCATATGGTCATCTTTGGACAATTCCAAAATCAATTCATATCTACCCCATTTCCAAGCCTAGCTACCTCACTTCTTTCTTAATAACTATCTCCTATCCTTATAACTATTTCACTCCTTTCTTAATAATTACTAGCATAGCCTATGCTATTGCCTCAACTTCCAAGTGTGAACACATTGAGGGCTCAACTGATTTTTCTTTTCAAACCCAATTTTTGCAATTTGTTTAAATTTTCAGGAACAAAATTCACTCAAAAACAAAATCTTTCACATTTTAGTTTTGAAAATTGTAAAATAGACTATTAAATTTGACCCACCCAAGGCTTTCCAACAACACAAAGAACACCTTCAAATTCTAATATAATTTTTTGTTTCGATTTTATTTTATTTTCATTGAGAAAATGGTTCAATAGTCAATAACTTCCACATGGTAGGTCCAAATAATTTCAAGTCAGCAAGAGCTTTCAATACCAAGAGCACAACATGAAGTGCGATGGTTTGGGAGATCTCAGCATGATAAAACAAAACAAAACAATCACCTTGCTTCAGAGATAGATTTCCTATCCTTATAACTATCCCACTCCTTTTCCTACCCATCAACATGAATATGAAAATGAAAATGAACATTTTCCTTTTCATTTTATGAAATTTATATTATTTCAAACGAAATTTGACACTAACATAAATAATGATGAACTATTGAAAGCCATATGAGATCATAAGAAAAAAAAGAAAAGGATTGTCACTATTAATGAAAAGTAACACAAAGCCCAAATTGTTTTGACTTGTGTTGACAATTAAATGCAATTATCTACCAACAAGAGCATCGACACATTATGTGCCATTTTAGGTAAATAAGTCATGACTTCAACAACATTTGTCAATGAGAGTATTCTAAGTGGTGTCCCATGCAAAAGGCTTTGAAATTATTCACATGAATGAATTGAACATGTAAAAGTCATGAGGTTTGAAGCATTTGTGAGATTATTTAAGGACATTATCTTTTAGAGGTTTTCATTTTCTACAAGATCCATCTTGAATGAACAAAAACCCCACATAATAGTAGAGATTCTGTGCCAATTCTTGATTTCCTTAACATCATAATCCAATTTCTCCAAAATTATTAGTTTCATAACAACTAAACTCCATGTTATGATATTAGCTGAAGTCACATGCACATATAAATTGGTGAAACACAAACATCCCAACAAATGCTAATTTGTTGAACGTCATGTTTGCATCAACAAGGCACACTCAGACATTAACTCGCCATATTGGCTCACAAATGAACAAATCATGTGTGAGATCATGGAGAATGCTTGGATGGGATTGCTTAAGATGGCCAATGCTTTACTAGATTTTGGAATGGCATTTTTGTAGTGCAGTTGAAGAGATCATATGTATGCAAGACGATCAACAAATAGTTTACATACATTGCAACTCCCATGGAGTGATTTTGAGACAACCCACTAGGTACACAAATGACAAAGAAGAGAATTTTCCCTATGATTACTCTAGTCACTTGCAAAGGTACAAAACATAAATGAAGTATGTAGAGTGACCCAGTTTGGGTCTTTGCACTTTTGGCTGGGAGTGCATCCTTTCCCTTTGTTCTTCCTTTGCCCCTTTGCTGGGTGCTTTGTTTTATCAAGCTTGCCAGGGTTTCATCATGTAGAGTCGGAGTTTGAAGGGATTGTTTCAGGCAACCAGTTGAATGCGGGTAGACTCAATGTTCAATAAGAATTTAGAGCTTCATCCAAAACATGCATCTGCTCATAAGCCATAATGTGGAATGGTCCAAATGCCACATGGTGTCCATAAGAGTGTCACAAAGAAGGCCTCCACTAAACTTAGTAGGAGAACCCAAATTGGTCTGAATATATACAGATCAGGTTCAGAGAGAGTGAGTTCAGACTCTGTTCACTTTGACTCATTTAAATATCATGTGCTCTAAATGGCGGAGCACCCAAGTATAGCAAAAGAGTAAAGAGTACAACAACAAACAAAATGGCCAAGTACCCAAGTATATCACAAGAGTAAAGAGTACAACAACAAACAAAATGGCTGAGCACCCAAGTATAGCAAAAGAGTAAAGGGAACAACAACATACAACACCCATGGGATAACTTATGATGGGTCCAAGTTCTTAAAGACTGAACACACTCCTCCACTTGTCCCACACCCTCTCTCTCTCCCCTTAAATAGCTCAAAGGGACACCACCAGTTTTGAGAAATTGAAGTCATGGAATCTTATTATGCAGGTCAATGTAACTGATGACAAAACGGCTGTCCATTGAGCTACAAATTAGTTGGGTGCAGAAGAGTAAAGACAGTGCAACGTGGTCATGGGTATATGAGTAATTTATTAGTCCTTCCTTTTTGGAACAATGCCATTTCTATCATCTTTGTTTCCCCCTCATCAACTGAATCTCATGCAGCCAACTGAATTCTCAATCCCCTTTCCTAATGGTGGAGAGTGGGTTGCCTTGGAGAAAAAGCATCAGACTTTCCTTAATCCTTGCTCTTCTTGCTGGCTGGCTGGCTTTGCAATGAGCTTTACCAGCTGTTTCAATGATGTGTCTCTTCCTCAATGGACATTCAGCGTCATATTCTGTATCTGAGCTGGTTACCTGGAATAGTCTTAGCTCTTAGACTGTGCCTGGACTGTCTGCGGTGGTAACCCCAAGGCACTCTGGGAATTTTGTTAGTGTAATTGGAGGGCTAAATTTGATATGTAGTCAACATCAGTGCCTTATAATTTGTTTGTTGGGTGTTTTGATTTTTGGGAGGTATCTTGTGTTGCTGGGAAATATCTCCCAATTTTTGAGCGCCTCCTATTTGTTTTTTCTAATATCATGCTTCACATCAGTCCAGGGCATTACCAGAAGCAGGCCCATGCTCAGCTCCTGCCTGACACAGGGCCCTTCTTATGGTGATGCCCTTGACCTAGGGCATTACCTAGCTCAGTGAGCTTTTTCTGCTTACCTAGTCCGCATCGATTCTCTCTCTCTCTTGTGGTCTCCACTCATATTTTACCTCCAAAAGGACAACACTGCACAAAGCAAGCAGTAACAGTCTCAATATTGTAGTGGTGTTTTGTGTTTTTCAAAGCAAATAATATTTAAGTATACCCAATTTGGTCTCCAATTTGATCACCCTAGGGCCTGACCTTGCTCTGTCCATAGGTTGCTAATTCCCAATAAACAAAAAGATTTTATTAAAGAATTGTTTTTTGTTTGTAGCACTTTAATGAATAAAGATATTGCAGCTAGTTAGGAGATGGTTGAAGTTTGGGCACTGTAACAGCTACCTACATCACAAAAATGCAAAAAAACACCAAAACAGTGATCAGTAAACTATCCTGACAAAACAAATGACTTTGATTTCATTTGACTATGTACTAAAGTGAAGCTTCCATGTACTTTGTATAAAATTCCTCTAAAGGTAATCATTAAAAATGTACTAGGGGTTCAGATTTCCAAAGCAAAAAATGCAGGGACTTGCAACAAATCCAAGGTCAAACTGCAATGCATGTCATCTACCCCTGATCTTAATTTTCAACTTAGTGAGATGTTAATATGCACCCACTTTGAGCACCCAAAACTCATATATCTCGCATGTATCATAACTGATTGATTAATTGGTTTGAGATGCTTTTGTGACTATTGTGAGAGATGTGAGATTTCATGTCTCATGATAGTAGACTCATGTTCTTTTGTTCTTTGTCTTATAGTCTTCATGTTATTGAATTGACATTGTGTTATTAGTTGGTTATGTTCGCACATTGATAGATGTTATAGCTGATTGCATTTGAGTTGATTTGGTATCATGGGCTGTTTTTCTCGTGAGGTTGTGACAATAGTTACAACTGAAGTGAAAGATGATTTTAATTGTGATCGATTTTCAACAAATATGTTTCTCTCTCTAGGTGTGAAAGTTTTGGATGCCTACATAGTAGGCAGACATGTTTCTTCATTGATGTGCCAACATGGCATGGAGAGCAAAGGCCGTTGAAGGCATTTCTCTTTTAGTTTTGCACACATTTTATAAATAGAGAGTGTCAATGGCATTACAACATGCACATGCGATCTTTATTTTGAGACATGCTATTGCTGTAGGTGAGGATTCTTTTAGGCTAGGTGACCTTTCAAGAGGTCCTCCCCTTTCGTTATTTGATATGTTTCTTGCGACAGGAGGGGGTTCAAGAACTTGATGTTCCCTTTATGGTTCACCCCTTTTTTGGGTGCTTTGGTTTATTTATGATTGGCAGGGTTTCATCAATTGGTGCTGGTTTGATCAGGACAAGATTTATATCCATCAGATTCTCTCAACTTTACCAGGGAGTATGCTGCCAATGTTGATAGGGGTTTTTCCACAATGCAAGGATCTCCCATCCACTCCTCTATTAAGAGGACCACCCACAATCTACCAGTGTTTAGATTTTTTGAGAACTGTATTTATACCCTTTATTTTGGGAATGCCCCTTCCTTGGGGCTTTGCCTTATAGATATACTATGCTATGCTTAATGGGTCCAGCCATTTTTTTTTGTTGGCGAAATGTAGCCTAAAAGAAAAAATAAATAAATTCAGAAAATGATTTTCGAAGGTTTCCATTGCTAGAAGTGAAACTGAATAAGGAAAATTGCTAGATTATTTTGTTTTCAATGTGTGGCCATGAATATACAAGGTTGATTAAAGAATTTGTACTCCCCATCTGGTTTATAGCCAGATTTGGCCAAATCTTCCTAAGGATGATCACCATTTTGATAAATCTTCACTATGGATGGTGGTTATCACTTAGCCTAGAGAAAGAAATTCCTTAAAAAAACCCTGATTGGGTCCCCACATAAAACTGTGCCCATAAAAGAAACTGCGACATGAAAAGAGTAGAGAATGGGCAAAGTGCACTTACAGAAAGCCAATAAATAGATCCCAATCACACGGTGCTTGTGAATGCCCCCACTCTTTAATAAAGAAGAAGATGATGCTGCCACACTACATTTGTTCTCTCAATGCCACAAGAGCCAAAGAGAGACACACCAAGTTTATTGGCCTTGCCTAGTACCAAGGCAAGGATATTGTGTTTAGATTCATTATATAGTATAGTAGCTTAATGGATTTTGGCCCCTAGGTACATAATAGGTCTATCTTTATATGAGGATTTTTGAAAGGTGATATTTTTTGGGCTTGTGTTGAAACTTGAGATTAGTTATAGAGTTATAATATCTTGAAGGATTTTGGTTTCTTGTAGAGCATTTTTTGAACATTATATTTTTGCATGGTGAAATATTTGAGTTTCCATAATTCTTCTTTTGCCTTAAGATACTTTTTAATCTAAACGGCAAGGTGACAGTGTGACACACTCCTTGTTCCTGTGAAAGAAGGATGTGTATTCAAAAAAAAAGAATCTTGGGTACCTTTCAAAATTCTTTCCATAAATTATGACAATAAGTTCAAAATTCCACCTCCTAATGTGGAGAGAGAAGAGTGATTGAGGGACCACAAGATCTGGGTTTCTTTTAAGTATTTGGTGATGTAGTTATTAAGGTGGTAATCATCTAGAAGATAATTTAGTCAAATTTGGCTACACTCTAAATATGAAAGTAGAAAAAGAAAACAGAATTCTTCTATGTTCTTGGCTACCTACTAGTACTTATCATAAAAATTTGGTGAATTTGGGCCATTTTTTTCCATGAAAAATCCTTTGTATAGGTTGAAATCATATTTTTTCAGGTTGAAATTTGGGAGTAACGAAAATGCTGCTGCATGACAAGATTTCTTTTTTTCCTTCCAGAAGTTGTGCCTCATTCATTCTGGTGGCTCTCATATCAAAGTATTATTACCATGGTGTGAAGTGCTGTTGTTGCCATGGAGATTTGGAAGATGTAAGTTATGGTTTTAGTTGTTGATGTATAGGTAGCTAACACCCAAGGCCGTAGGCATAATTGGGCATAACTGGGAATAAAGGCTTGTGCAAGGTGGATCGAGATGGGCCTCATTCTTGTATTGGCCATGCCCTTGGCCCTTACGTGCATTTTAAAAAAAAAAATCCCCATGTTACCAGGTGGGTACCCATTTGATACCCACTGGGTATCATGGGAGAAAACCGCGAGGGGCTTATGAAATGTAACATGGTGGGCAATTGTATTTTCATAAAGCCAGTCGACTTTTTTATGCTAAGTAAGTTGCTCTCCAGGTACACTAGAAAAAAAGCATGGTTTTTATGAATCTGGAGGATGGGTCTGATAAGAAGCAGCCATGTTTTAGTGTGAATATTTCAACTTCTATGTTGTAAATTCATTGAGTTCATGAAAAAAAATTCAAAAGTTTTTTGAAAATTTAAAATAGCCAGATTTCTCTAAATGGTTCAATCAAGTAGCAAAAAAGAAAAGGCTGTTTTAAAAATTTTCCTCTAAATTTTTTCTAATAGCCAAATTTGGCTAAATTGGCTTAAAGATGATCCAGAGATCAGCTACACCATAAAATTGAAAGAAAAGACACTCATGGGAACTGATATACTTAAATGTATGAAGAAAGGAATGGGTTAGGGTTAGGGTTGGGTTAATGCAAATCAGAGGGGAACAAGAGCCGACACACATTTCATTAATGATGGGAGGATTCAAAGAGACTAGACTGAGAAATACTTGCATACAAACCAATGGCCCTACAAAATGTCCCTGATGATTATTAGATCAACCCAAATTGTAAGAAGTAAGTGCAAAAACCCATATTCAAAATAGATGGGGTGTCCAGGGCCTTTTAATTAGGAGAGCAAAGAAAGGGAGGGAGCAGCTTGTGTATCAGGGTACAAGAACTTTTATAGCATATATGACATGTAGGGATACACACTAGGTATGGTCAAGGCTTAAATGCCCTTGGAGCCTGCCATTTATGCTAGTTAAAGATTTTGCCAAGTCTCAGGTTCTGACAACTTGTTCCAATTCTAAAAGAAGGGGTGTGTCTTGATTATGGTGTTTCAAGGGCTGGTTTTGAACATATACCTAACAAAACAAGGGGGTGTGTCACACAAAGTGTGGCCTTGCCATTTACATTAAAAAAGGTATCTTAAGGCAAAAGAAGAACTATGAAAACTCAAATATTTCACCATGCAAAAATATAATCTTCAAAAAATCCTCTAAAAGAAACCAAAATCCTTCAAGATATTATAACTCTATAACTAATCTCAACTTTTAACACAAGCCAAAATATCATCTTTCAAAAATCCTCATATAAAAATAGACCTATAACCTAGGGGCTGGGCCAAAATCCCTTAAGCTACTATACTCTATAATGAATCTAGACACAATAATATCCTTGCCTTGGACTTCAATGTTGAATGGGATGGTTGTTCATTCCTTGCATGGGTATTCTATAGATGAGTCCCCCCCTCCCCCCAACTACTCTTCTCTCCTCTCCTCCCCTCTCCTCCCCCAATCTATATGGATAAGAGTAATTACTCAATGACCCACTACTGTGTTGTGCTTCTTCTTCTTCTTCTTCTTCTTCTTTCACTGCCACATAGTTAGTGTTGCAGACCCTACATGCTTCTCATAAAAACCACCCATGTTGCAGCTCTGCCAGATTCATAATCTTTTGCCTTCTTTTCCATACATGCAACAACCAATTATTTGAGTGGTTTAACGGCTTATTGTTACCATGCCCAACCTTGTGTGCATCAATCCCTTTTCCTTTTGGCTTGCTGTGAAGATCAATCCACCCCAGCTTCATATTAGCCAGGTAGCAACATTACTTGTATCTTGACAATAAATTGAAACAACATTCTAAAATGTGCATTCCATTCTTTGGAAAGGAGCAAACTAGTTGGGCTGTATTCAAAATTGCACCATATTACCACACCCTTGGTCTATTATAAGGCAGTTCTTAGGATTCATATTCATTGGTTCTAAAAAGAAAATTTAAAATGTCAAACAAGCACTCATCACAATTTAACTGTGAGTTCTTTGAGGTTTTTGAAATAATAGGAACAAATGGGTCTTTTTAATTTTATTTTTTAAACAGCCTATAATGTTTTTGGAATATTATTATTATTTTTGAAAATGGTGGTTATTAATAGATCAAATACCCACCCAACACTGGTATAGGCAAAGCCAGTGTTGGGCAGTTCACACTTTTTCATGAGAATCGTCGATTCGGGTTTTTGGGGGCAGGTTCTGAGAATTGCCTCAAGTTTTTTTTTTGAAATTTCCCATTCTGAGAATCGCCTCGGTTTTGAAATTTAAGAAAAAATCCAATTAAGTGATTTTCAAGATTGGTGGGTCTCACATAATTTTGAACCATCAGTTTTCAAGGGTGGGTCTCACAAGTCAGCTCTCATAAATCAAAGGGCTTTTTTTTTTCTCTTTTTTCACTTGTTTTTTTTGGTTTCTTTTGTGTTTCTTTTCTTATGATCATAATAAATGGTGAACTAAGTGAATTAATAAATGATGAAAAATATTTTTTTTAATATAAAGAGTTCATATTTACAATTTCCTCCCTTTCCAACTTCCTTTCAAATTCTTCCCACTCCTCCTCTACAATTTCACCCTTTTATATGAACTCCATCAAGGTTGATAGCATATTACATCTTACCCTAGGATCATTGGGCCAATTTTGGCTAACGAAAATTAATTTATCTAAAGTTTCAGATTGTAACCAACATCTTCTAAGGCTTGTCAAAATTCCAACAAAACAAAAAATGCATTTAATTTCGATTTGGGAACTTACAATTCCTAAAATTTGTTCTACAAGAAAGTTAACTACAAGAAATCTAGACTCATGTTTCTCCCACCATTGGTCCTACAAAATCAATAAAAATAAAATTATATCATATTGTATAATTAAAAATTTGAAAAATTTTAATTAAAAGAAAAAAATTTAAATGATCGAATAGAAAATGAAATTTTTTAAAAAGAAAAACTTACCTTGTTGTTTGCTAGATTTTGCTTGTTGTTTGTAGCTCCAAAGACTACCTACACAAGGCAAAGATAGCGGGCGGGAATACCATGTAGGGAAACACAAGTGAGGAGCAACAATGGACAAGCTAGAATAACAATAATAAAGGGAACTAGAGGTACTTTAGAAAAGTGAAGACTAGCAACAAGAGCAATGATGGGTGGGGAGTAGCCATGAGCAACGAATAGCACAAGGCAGGGAGTAGCAATGGACAAGGAACAACCACATGTAGGTAAGAAAAGCCATGGGCAAACAAAAGTGGGAGCAACCACATGCAAACAAGAGTAGGATCAACAACATGCAAGCGAAAGCAAATAAGAATGCATAAGAGGGAGCAATTGTGCATAAGCGAAAACAAAAACACACAAGCAAAAACAACAACACAAATGGGAGCAAGTGCAATGACAAAAAAAACACAATTTACAAATTACAAACTTTACAAAACAAAGCAGAAAACGAAAACAAGAATTAAAAATAACACAAAACGTTAAAAAAATTAAGAAGATTTTTAAAATCCTAAAGAAAAAAAGAGCATTTGAAAGTGGAAGAGAACAAAGAATAATCTAAAATTGTAATAATGAGTAGGAGCAAAATGGACCCAAGAGAGAGCTTAGACCTTTTTTATAATTAAATTAAAACCCTAACCCCAAAAGGTGGCGCTCGTCACATTAGGGTTAGTGCCCCAACCCCTAACCCTAACGTGGCAACCACCTCCATAAATGGTAAGTTTAATTTTCTTTAATTTTAACTTTTTATTTTTGACATTCACAAATGGTAAGTTTGGTTTATTTATTATTACTATTAATTTTTATTTATTATTTCATTATTTATTTTATTTTATTTTTACTTCTTATTTATTATATATTACTACTATTCACTATTCATTTATTTACTTATTTTACTTTTTACCATGAAAATTGGACCTTTCTCAAAATGTGATACCTAATCCAATTTTAAGATTTGATGCCCTATGATAACCTTGGTAATTCTCATTAAGTGATTTTTACCTCTAATGAAAATTGCCAAGCAAGTTTTCATGGTGGTTTTCATTAAAAATTGGCATTGATTTTCAGTCGATGAATGAGAACCACCCAACATTGGTTGAGACTAGTGTGGGGTGAGTATTGAATGTGTATCAAACCTGATATATATGCATATGTACCCATTAGGTCTTATTTTTTCAAAACCCCCTCCTATTTGACATTTTTTGAAAGTGAACACTCACCTTTGTTTCATAACCAGTGATTTTAAAATTTCAAATATTCGTAACTAGATCCAACTTGAGGAGAGTCATAGTGCAAGGTGTTTTCAAAAACTTGGATCAATAACCTTTTCATACCCAGAGGAGGTCGTAGTTAGGGTTAAGGCAATTCATTATAAATAAATAAAAATAACGAATTAAATGCAACATTAATCTTGATTGATTTAATTGTAAGAAAATGATTAGTAAAAAAAATACTCTCAATTTTTTATTATTATACCCAAGCTAGAAAGGCTCTTTCCCTTGGGGAGGAGACAAAATGGTAGTTCCACCCATGTTACCTGGGGGAGTAATTTTTCAAATGTTTGACAAGCAAGTATAGGGGGTAAACTTAGTCCAAATTAAAAATATATATGCCATTGGAAAGCTCTTGAAGTGTAGATATCTAAAGCGATTACATTTTGTATCAAAAGCCATGATGATTTAAAAGTTATGAAAAAAAGAAAAATCAGGAATCAAAATTTCAAAGTTGCCTCCTCCCTTAAGGAGAAAGAGATTAAATTAAAAGTATTAAGTTGCCTCAAAAAATAATTTCCCATATTTATGATAAGAAAATGCAAGGGTAAACTTTGTCCAATGTCATTGGAAAGCTTTTGAAATGTAGATGTTGAAAATGATCTTGCATTCTTGATTTAAACTATGAGCTAAAAGTTATGATGAAAAGAATAATCAAGAGTTAAATTTTCTAGTTGTTTTTTCCCCCATGGAGAAAGAGACTAAATTACCTTTTCCCCTATGAGAAGGGGATTAAGTTGCCTTGGGGAGCAATTTTCCCTTGGGGAGGAAGTTCCAAAATGCTTGACAAAAAAATACAATGTATAAACTTTGTCCAAATCAAACATTATTTATACCATTGGAAAGTTATCAAAGTTTAGATGTTTAAAATGATTTTTCATTTTCAATTTGAAGCTATGAACTAAAAGTTATGACAAAAAGAAAAGCTAGGGGAGAAAAGGACCTTTGATTTATTTTTTTTGGTCATAACTCTTAGCTCATAGCTTCAAATCGAAAATGCAAGATTGTTTTAAACATTTACATTTCGATAGATTTCTAATGGTATAAAAAATGTTTGATTTGGAAAAAATTACCCCTTTTATTTTCTCGTCAAAAAATTTAAGAACTTGTTCCCTAAGGAAAATTGCTCCCTTGGGCGACTTAATTCCTTTATCCCCCAAGGAGAAGGTAAACTTGGAAAATTTGACCTTCATTTTTTTTTTGGGTCATAACTTTTAGTTTATAGGTTCAATAAAAAATGCAATTTCATTTTAAATATCTACACTTCAAGAGCTTTTATAGAAAACGTTTAATTTTGACAAAATATACCCCTTGTCCTTTCTTGTCAAACATTCAAAAACTTGTTCCCTAGTGCAACTTAGTCCCCTTCTCCCCATGGTAAAATGTAACTTAATCCCCAATGAAAAGGTAACTCCCTTCCTCACCAAGGGAAAAAGGTTTAGGGTTTAAGTGTTTGTTAAGTGCTTGTAGCTTATATCATTTCATGATTTTTCCATGATTGGTGTTTTTTCATTCTTACTATTTGTAATATTCACAACGTGTTGTCACCTTGCACATTTAAGTTTCATGAATGCATTTTGGAGATTCTAGAAGCAAATTAGGAGCATGGATTAACACCAACACACAAGTGTCAACAATTTAGAAGAAGGTAAATGATTTTTACTCTTTCTTTTGTTGTGCTTTCATGAACATTTTATGGATTTCTTGGGTATAGTGTTTTCTAGAACATTTTTGTGTTAAAGATTCTAGAGGTGAATCAAACTTCTAAAAAGAAGAGGGGTTGAGTGATTTTTAGAATCTTTTGCATTAATTTAAGATTTTGGAGGCAAATTGAATTTTCGAAAGGCAATAGGTTTGAGTGCTTTCTAAAACATTTGTACATTAGAGATTATGGAGGCAAATCGAGCTTTTGAAGAAGACAAAATAAGGTTAATGGTCTTGAAAATAATTTGATCATATGCTAGGTTTTAATAACCTAAATGGTTTTTTCTTGAATTTTTCATGACATTAATTCCACCAATGAAATTCTTCCAACATTTGTAGGATATCACAACAATTACAATATTTGCAATGTGCAACCTATGCATGAAGGTGGGCTTGAAATGGGGATTCCAAATGTTGATGGTGTTGATGAACAACATGTCATTGAAGTACACTTGGAGAACTTGTAGAAGTAAATTGGAAGCCACACTATTGCAATTTAGTCACATGGGCATTCTTTAAGGTGAATGATAATCAATTTGTTATCATGGGGTGTGACATTCTTAGTGGTACCACCCAAGGGGGTTTCTTCAAATGTGCTTTATTTTAGTGGCACAAAGAACAAAACAAGTTTCCAACCATTGCTATATTGATGTGACATATATTTGGCAACCTAGCTAACCAAATAACAAAATAACGCGTTATTTTTGTTACTGACATTTTGATTACTCTTTAAAGATGTTGCTTTCAAATGGATAATATGGACAAGTTGATATTTGTCCACAAAAATTGGCTATTTGATTCATGGATTAGTTGTTTGAAACCCATTAATGTTGCATTTGCATGTGAGGCAAAATTTAATTTGATGGTAGAGCTAGAAGCTAAATTTGAGGACCAAGTCAACAATGAAGATTCCTTCAAGTTGCATGATTTTTAAAAATTCCACTTGTTTATGTGTGGAGGTGGTTTGTTTATGTTTTGTGTTAGGTTGAAGATGATGAATGGAAGCATTTGGCAAGTGGCAAGTTTGGGCAATTGTTTTATGATTTCATTCCATTTTGTGAACACTTCATAATTATTTAAAATTTGTAGTGGTAGTTGTGTCCTAAGTGTTTTCTATCTTTGTGTCTTTTATCTTAAGTCCTAAGTGTTTTTTGTTTTTATCTTTTTTATTTTGGTGTCTTTTGTTTTAACTCCTAAATGTTTTTTTTTTTTTTTTCTTTATTAATTTTTAAATTTTTTTTTTTTTGTGTCTTATGTTTATTTGTTTTGTGTTTTTCTATTAGGTAAGTGTTT
>Ga0116231_10005141_pt1 | contig 25947 bp, 22 predicted proteins | sample S1TSphgellanicum_2_FD_89695 | JGI IMG/M metagenome (GOLD analysis project Ga0116231, IMG submission 89695) | Host-associated microbial communities from peat moss isolated from Minnesota, USA - S1T2_Fd - Sphagnum magellanicum MG | ecosystem: Host-associated > Plants > Peat moss > Unclassified... | reverse complement strand
GCCTGGAGGCCGGCGACGCCCGCGCCGATCACGAGCACGGCGGCCGGGCGGATCGTGCCCGCGGCGGTCGTCAGCATCGGCATGAATTTCTCGAGTGAATTGGCGGCGATCAGCACGGCCTTGTAGCCCGCCACGGCCGCCTGCGACGAGAGCGCGTCCATGGACTGGGCGCGCGAGATCCGCGGCACGAGCTCCATCGCGAAGCTCGTGACGCCGCGCTCCTGCAGAGCCTTGACGAGATCCGGCCGTGCATATGCCTGCATGAAGCCCACGACGATCGCACCGGGCTTCAAAGCGCCGATCACATCCGCCTGCGGGGGCTGCACGGTCAAGAGCACGTCCGCGCGCGCGAGGATCGCGGCGGCATCGGCGAATTCGATCCCTGTATACTGCGAGTCGGTGAATTGTGCGGCGATGCCTGCGCCGAATTCGACGAGGACGAGGGCGCCGAGGGCGCGTAGTTTGGTCGCTATTTCCGGAACGATCGCAACACGGTTTTCATTGGCAGCGGTCTCCTTGAGGACACCGACGACGACTGGCATTCTGCTTATCTCCCCCTAAACGTTGAATTATGGCACAAGACTCGACTATCTTAAGTGCAGTATGAAGTCGTCGACACACGAGCTTGCCGGGCTGGTTGACTGGCGGGACGAGATCACGCTTGGCATGCAGGCGTATCCCTTGTCCCAGCAAATCTTGCGCACCGACATCTCCGGCATGCCGCTCGAATGGGTCGATTATCGCGAGGCCGCCCGCCTCTATCATACCGACCAAGTGGCCTACACCTGCGGCACGCTGCTCTACCGTCTGTACGGTGGAACTTCGGCACGCACCGGCCTGCGGACGATCGTCGACGTGAACTCCATCATCGCGACGGTCGGTGTGACGGGCAATCCCGGAAACTTGCGCGGCGCGGCTTACACGCCCCCGCTCAACAACCAGACCTTGTTCCGCCGTGACGCTTACTTATGTCTGTATTGCGGCGCGCGCTTCCAATACAGCCTGCTCTCCCGCGACCACGTGACGCCCTTCAGCCGCGGCGGCGAGGACCAGTGGAGCAACGTCGTGACGGCCTGCCGCCGCTGCAACAATGCGAAGGCATCGCGCACGCCCGAGCAAGCGGGAATGCAACTGCTCGCCGTGCCGTTCACACCGACCTATGCCGAGTACATCTACCTGAAAGGCCGCCGAGTGCTGGCCGATCAGATGGAATACCTGATCGCCCACTTCCCGCGGTCGAGTCCGCTGCACGAGCGCATGCAACGCTGGCCGATGTGAGCGGGCGGTGAGCGACCTTCCCCGATCCGGCGTCGTTTACCATATCGACGCCAGTTATTTCATTTTCCGGGCCTATTACTCGATGCCGCCCGACATGGTCGACGGCGAAGGGCGCGCGACCAACGCGCTGTATGGGTTCGCGCGCTTCCTCTCGGACTTGCTCGAGCGGGTGAACCCTGAGCGCATCGGCGTCGCCTTCGACCAGAGCCTCGCCGGCGAGGGCTCGTTTCGCGGTCGGCTTTATCCCGCATACAAAGCCAATCGCGAATCCGCACCGGCGGATCTCGTGCGCCAGTTCGAATTGTGCCGCGAGTTTTGCCGGCTCATGGGTATACCGGAGTTCGCCAGCAGCGAGTACGAGGCGGACGACATCATCGGCACGCTCAGCGCCCGCGCGCGCGCGGCGGGCTTGCGCAACGTATTCGTGACGCGCGACAAGGATCTGTCGCAGCTGATCCGCGACGGCGACGTCTTCTGGGATTACAGCGGCAACGCCCGCTATCACTATCACGACATCGGCCCCCGCTTCGGCGCACACCCGGAGGCAATCGCGGATTTCCTCGCGCTCACCGGCGACAGCGTCGACAACATTCCGGGCGTCCCCGGCATCGGCAAGAAGACCGCCGCGGAACTGTTTGCAGCCTTCGCCTCGCTCGACGATCTATACGCGAACCTCGACCGGCTCGCGAGCTTGAAGCTGCGCGGCGCGGCTTCGCTGCGAGCCCGCCTGCTCGCGCACAAGGAAGCGGCCTATTTCGCACGCCGCCTCACCGGCATCGTATGCGACATGCCTTTGCGGGCGACGCCAGACGACCTTCGTCCAAGAGGGATGGACCCGGAGTCGATGCAGCGATTTTTCGACCGCCACGGATTTGGAGATATTCTGCGCCGCCAAGCGCGCCGCATAGCCGCCGCCGCCGCGAATTACTCGTAGAATAACCGGCCGTATTCATCGATCGGGGAGTATCGACCGTGGCACAAGAGAACATTCAATCGGTCTTGCAAGAGCTGCGCGTATTTCCGCCGCCGCCGAAGTTCGCGAAGCATGCGGCATTGAAGCCTGCGGATCTGAACGCGATGTACGCCCGGGCGGCCGAGGACTACATCGGCTTTTGGTCCGACCTCGCCGTCGCGCAGATCGACTGGCACAAGCCGTTCACGATTCCCCTCGACGATACCGAGGCGCCGAACTATCGCTGGTTCACCGACGGGCAGCTCAACGTCTCGTACAATTGCATCGACGTGCATCTGGCCGCACGCGGCGACAAGCCCGCGATCGTCTTCGAGGGTGAACCGGGGGACGTGCGAGTCCTGACCTATCGGGAACTGCAGGCGGAAGTTTCGCGTTTCGCGAACGTCTTGAAGTCCCGCGGCGTCGCGCCGGGCGATCGGGTCGTGATCTACATGCCCCTGGTCCCCGAAGCGGTGATCGCGATGCATGCCTGTGCGCGCATCGGCGCCGTGCATTCCGTCGTATTCGGGGGATTTTCCGCGAACGCGGTCAAGGACCGCATCGAAGATGCGGAGGCGAAGCTGGTGATCACGGCCGATGGCGGCTGGCGCGGCGGCACCCGCATCGAACTCAAGCGCGCCGTCGACAAGGCTCTCGCCGACGGCTGCAAATCCGTGCAGAGCGTGATCGTCTATGCGCGCCTCGGCGGCCACTGCGAGATGCAAGCCGAGCGGGACCATTGGTGGCACGAGCTGATCGCCGCGCAGAGCAGCGAGTGTGCGCCGCTGTGGGTGGCTGCCGAGCATCCACTATTCCTGCTGTATACCTCGGGTTCCACCGGGAAGCCGAAGGGGATCCAGCACTCGAGCGGCGGCTATCTGCTAGGCGCGAAACTCACGAGCCGCTGGGCCTTCGATCTGCAGGAGCACGACGTGTTCTGGTGTACCGCCGACGTCGGCTGGATCACGGGACATACGTACGTCGCCTACGGGCCGCTCGCGGCCGGCGCGACGATCGTGATGTACGAGGGCGCGCCGAACTTTCCAGACGGCGGACGATTCTGGAAGATCTGCCAGACCCACGGGGTCACGATTTTTTATACGGCGCCCACAGCCATCCGCGCCCTCATGAAGCTCGGTGACGAGACGCCGGGCCGCTACGACCTGTCGAAGCTGCGGCTGCTGGGCAGCGTCGGCGAACCGATCAATCCCGAAGCTTGGATGTGGTACCACCGCGTCGTCGGCAGGGGCCGATGCCCGATCGTCGACACCTGGTGGCAGACCGAGACCGGCGCGATCATGATCACGCCCGTGCCCGGCATCACGCCGACCAAGCCGGGGTCCTGCACGAAGCCGTTTCCCGGCATCTTCGCCGACATCGTCGACGACGAGGGCCGCGCGGTGAAATCCGCCGGTGCGGGCGGCTATCTCGTGATCAAGCGCCCCTGGCCTTCAATGCTGCGCACGATTTGGGGCGATAACCAGCGCTATCTCGACACCTACTGGAGCAAGTTTCAGAACCGCTATTACGTTGCGGGTGATTCCGCGAATCGCGACGCGGACGGCTACTATTGGATCATGGGGCGCATCGACGACGTGCTCAACGTCGCGGGTCACCGGCTCGGCACGATGGAGATCGAATCCGCGCTGGTCGCCCACAGCCTGGTCGCGGAAGCCGCCGTGGTCGGCAAGCAGCATGAGATCAAGGGCGAGTCGGTGTTCGCCTACGTGGTGCTGAACATCCCCAGACCCACCGGTAACGACGCGAGGCTATTGATCACGAAGCTGCGCGACTGGGTCGGTGACCAGTTGAGTCCCATCGCCAAGCCCGACGAAATCCGGCTCACGGAGAATCTGCCGAAGACGCGCTCCGGCAAGATCATGCGCCGGCTGCTGCGCTCGATCGCCCGCGGCGAGCCCATCACGCAAGACGTCTCGACGCTGGAGAACCCGGCCATACTCGAGCAGCTGCGCGGCAGCACGGAAGGGCCGGCGACGACGACGCTGCCGCCGCGGAAGACGACACCGGCAGCCACTGCGCGCGCGCGCGCCGCGAAAGCTCACACGAAGCGAGGCAAGCGCGTAGTCGCGAAACCGCGTGCCTTGGCGAGGCGGAAGAAGGCGGCAAAGTTGCAGAAGCCCAACAAGCGCGCGAAGGCCAAGCAGGGCGCCAAGCTCAAGCGAGCCGCCAAATTCAAGACACCGGGGCACCCGCGGGCTCGCGGCAAGACTCGGGCTCGCGGCAAAACTCCGGCTCGCGGCAAAAAATGAGGAATAGGGTCACGACATGAGCCTGCTGATACTCGGATTGATCATCTTTCTCGGATCCCATTCGTTCGCCATTTTCGCTCCGGGACCGCGGGTGGTTCTGATCGGGCGCCTCGGCGACAACGGGTTCAAGGCGGTTTATTCCATCGTCGCCTTGGCCGGCTTCGTGTTGATCTGCTATGGCTTCGATCTTGCGCGCCAAGACCCGGTGGTGCTCTACACTGCGCCCGATTGGCTGCGGCACGTGGCCTTTTTGTTCATGCTGCCGGTGTTTCCGCTGCTCTATGCCGCGAATCTGCCGGGCCGCATTCAGACTGCCACGAAACATCCCATGCTCGCCGCAGTGAAGTTCTGGGCGCTGGCGCATTTGCTCGCCAACGGCAGGCTCGACGATTTACTCTTGTTCGGCGGGTTTCTCGCCTGGGCGGTCGTCGACCGGATCTCGCTGAAACGCCGGCCGCCGAAAATCCTGCGCATGGCGCCGGCGCGGCCCTGGAACGACGCGCTCGCCGTCGTGCTCGGCCTCGCAACCTACGTGTTCTTCATTCTCTGGGCGCACGTGCGCTTGTTCGGCGTCTCTCCCTTGGGATGATGGGCAGGCCGCCCAACTACGATGACGTGGTCATGGCGGCGCAGCGTCTGCAGGGCGCCGCGCGACGAACGCCGGTATTGAGCTCGTCGACGGTCGACCGGGAGTTGGGCGCGTCGGTCTTTTTCAAGTGCGAGAACTTCCAAAGGACCGGCGCCTTCAAGTTTCGCGGCGCGTTCAATGCGCTCTGCTGCTTGCCAGAAGAGGCTCGCCGGCGCGGCATCATCGCTTTTTCCTCGGGCAATCACGCGCAGGCGACCGCGTTGGCCGCGAGGCTCTTGCAGGTCCCGGCGACGATCGTGATGCCCTTGGACGCGCCTGAATCGAAGCTGGCAGCCACGCGCGGCTATGGTGGCGAGATCGTCGCCTACGATCGCTACCGCGAGAGCCGCGAAGCCATTGCGGCGCAGCTCGCAGCCGAACGCGGTCTCGCCGTGATCCCGCCCTACGATCATCCCGACGTGATCGCCGGCCAGGGCACCGCGGCGAAGGAGTTGTTCGAGGAGGTGGGGCCCCTCGACGCCTTGTTCGTGTGTCTCGGCGGCGGCGGATTACTGGCGGGCTCCGCGCTGGCGGCCCGCGCCCTTGCTCCAGGCTGCAAATTATTCGGCGTCGAGCCCGCGGCCGGCAACGACGGCCAGCAATCCTTGCGCGCGGGCAAGATCATCCGCATCGAAGTGCCGCAAACGATCGCCGACGGCGCCCAGACCCAGGCGCTGGGGTCTCATACCTTCGAGATCATTCGCCGCGAGGTTGCGGATATATTCACCGCGAGCGACGCAGAACTCGCCGACTGTCTGCGGTTTTTCGCGACGCGGATGAAAATCGTGGTCGAGCCGACCGGCTGTCTCGGCTTCGCGGCCGCGCGTGCCCACGCTGCCGCGTTTGCGGGCGGACGCATCGGCGTGATCGTCAGCGGCGGGAACGTCGACGCTGAGCGGTTCGCCGATTTTTTGCGCGGGTGATTGACGGCTCTTAGATCCCCGGCCGGTCGATCCCGTCGCAGCCGCCGCCACTCTCATCGATAAGACACATCGCTGCAATCAGCGCAGCGATTCTTCGTGATCTCGCATTGCGGCGAAGAGCCGACAGCGCGCAGGACCCTCGGTGTTACATAAGGTTCACCGTCGGGTAACAAAAAAACGTCGCGAGCAAAAGAGACTGCGCTTCGGGGTGTGGCTGTCTCGCGAGTTCGATCACAACCGACTCGCGCGACGCCCATCTCACGGTTGAGCGCTGTTGATCACACACACACGAATCATCAGCGCTATCAACCACGGGACGCGCTAGACGAGATATTCACGCAACACACTCGGCACACACACGACACACACACGAGGACTCCATGATCAAGCAATTCCTGACGGCAGCGGCGGTATGCGCCGTTCTCACGGGAGGGGCCGCGCGCGCGGCTACCTACGATTTCACCTACACTTTTTCCGACGGCCAAGAGGTCACCGGCTCGTTCAACGGCGTGTCCACGGATGGCGGCCTGGCAGTGACGGACATCAGCGGCATCCAGGCTTCGCTGAACGGCATTGCGATGGCACCCGTCTTGGTTTCTGGCAACACCTTGGGTGCCGCATTGCAGGCAAACACCTGGAACACGACGCTCGAAGCTTTCGACAACACCACGCCCGTGACGGTCTATTTCAACGGTGCGCTCAATAACTTCATATTTTCGGACGTCGATGCATCGACGAACAGCTCGCCGGATTACGAGTTTGCGTACATCAATGACCCCAATGAAGCCGGAGTCGTAGCGGCCAACTTTTTGCAGACCGATTCATACAGCCCGGGATCGACCCAGCTGGCGCTCGATGCCACTCCCAATTCTGCGAGCTGGTCGCTGACGCCGGTCCCCGTACCCGCCCCCCTGCTGTTGCTCGGTTCGGGACTCGCGCTGTTCGGCGTGATCGGCCGTCGTCGTCAGACCGTCTGATCCGCTACGCAAACTTATTCGTCCAACTATCGGGAGACAATCCAACATGAGTTCTCAATTCAAGGCGCCGCGTCCGTCCAAGGTCGCCGCTGCCGTCGCCAGCGTGCTCGCGCTGGGTACCGCCTCCGCTTTCGCCTCGGTGTCCATCGTCGAAGGCGTCGTGGCCGGTGCTCAATTCACTCCGCCCGTATTTGCCGACACGGCGGCGGCTTCCTCGGCGTCCAGCACGGCCGCCACGGTCTATGCCGGCGCCACGGTCTGCTTCGACCTGAATAACAACGGCGCCTGCGATGCGGGTGAACCCGCCACGACCACGTCCTCGACGGGCAGCTTCAAACTGTCCAGCGCGACCCTCGCGCCGCTGGTCGCCCAGATCGGCGGTGTCCCAGGTACCGCGGGCCGCACCGTGTTCCGTGCCAATGCCGCACAGATTACGGCCGCGACCAAGAGCCCGCTGCTGCCCGCCACCGTCAACGTCACGCCGATCTCCACGGAACTGGCACTCGCCATCGAGGGTCAGGGCGAAACGTTCAACAGTGCCGTTGCGACTCTGGCCGATCGCATCGGGGTCACCACGTCCTCGAACCTGTTGCTGCCGCCCGGCCAAGTGACCAGTGCCGCCGACCAGGCCGCGATGCTGAAGGAATCGGTCATTGCCCAAGGCCGTCTTGCACTCGCAGCAAAATTCGTCGATCGCGGCGACACCGTCGGGGAGTTGCGAGGCAACTTCGACTGTCCGGCCGTCGCGAGCATCGATCCGACCAATGCCGACGCGTGCTCGGCATCGGATCTGACCAGCGTCGCCAGCATCCCGACCGCCGAACAGTATGCTTACAACCTGGAAGGCATGCCGCAATACGACTACGTCTTCGTCATCATCGAGGAAAACGAGTCGCAGAGCAGCCTGTACGGCAACGCGAGCCTGCCCTACCTCAACAACTTCCTCACGAACGGCAACACGTATTACAACTACTTCTCCACCGGCCATCCGAGCGAGCCGAACTACTTGGCGCTGGGCGCGGCCGACGACTTCGGCCAGACCGGCGACGAAGCCATTCCCTACCCGGCGATCGTCGGGGTGGTTGCCAATCTGCAGGATTCCCTGCTCGCCAAGGGCCTGACCTGGCACACCTACGAGGGCTCGCTCTGGCCCTCACCGGGCGGCACCACGGCGAACAACCCGGGTGTGACCAGCTGGAACAGCGCCACGGGCGGCATCTACTTCGACAATCCCGCCGAGAGCTCCATCAAGGGTGCCGATGGCAACACCTACGGCAGTTCGCTCGTCGCCAAGAAGCACAATACGGCCGTTTGGTTCGCGGACACGGTGGCGCAGCCGAACTACGCGCTCAACGCGCGCAGCATTTCGGGTGCCTACGGCACGACCGACGTCAACGGCTTTCCCATTCCGTATAGCTACCCCAGCAACACCAACGCGACCGCCGCCAACAACTATACCGCCGCGGGCGATTGGGACAGCGCGTTGCAGTCCTACGCCACGGCGAACGGCATCACATCCTGGTGGACCGGCAACACCCAACCCTGGGTGCAGGATCAATTCAAGGCCGATCTCGAGAGCGGCAACATCGCCAATTTGAACTGGATCATCCCCGATCAGGATGACGACATGCACAACGTCGGTACGGTTCCGCGGGCGGATTATTGGCTCGAGAACGTCGTCACGAAGATCAAGTCCTCGCCGATCTGGAACGATCCGACCAAGCGGGTCGCGATCGTCGTCACGTTCGATGAAGGCGAATCGTCGGTGACGTCGTGCTGCGGTTGGAATCCGGGGCGCAGCGGCGATGGGAAGTCGCAGTTGGTCACGTTCGCCGCGAACGGCAGCTTTGTCTCTAGTCAGTCCGCGGAGTCGCCGTTTACGGAGGCCTACAAGGGTTCCACCGGTACGAGCACGCTGACCTTCACCCCCCCCGCGTACAGCACCGGCAACAATGGTCATGGCGTGACGATGTTCGCGCTGCAGACCAACCAGACGGTAAATGGCGCCCCGAGCGGCCTCTACGACACGGACTACTACAGCCACTTCTCGTTCGTGCGCAGCTTGCAAGACGTCTTCGGTCTGGCCGATCCGGGCCAGCCGGGCACCTACATGAACCGCTCCAAGTACACGGAAACGTTCATCAATGCCAATGCCACGGTCCTGCCTGAGTTTGCCGGCAGCGCTAATCCGCATTTCGATGCGGTGCGTGCGATGAACCACGTGTACCAGTTCCCGGCCGGCCTGACTCACGTCAACTCCGCGGCCGCGGGGGCCGCGACACCGCCGGTAACCGTCGGACCGGACGCCACTCAGACGAACCTCTGGGCGCAGTAAAACGCCCCGCGGTCAGCTGAAAGTCGATAGGGATGGGCCGGCGCGAGAGCGCCGGCCCCGTATTTTCTGACCTCGGTCAGAGCGACAATTCTCACAGTGAAGGAGGCAGGCATGCTCGAAGATACCCAGGTGGCGCGCGTCGCGGACGATGCAAGAAGTCGTGTGAACACGGTCATGGTCGCGGTGTTGGCGCTCGCAGCTTGTGTGCTCGGCGGCTTGGCTGGCCTTGCCCGGGCCCAGACCACGACCCTGAGCCCCCAAGCCCAAGTCGGTCAGAAACTCTTTTTTGATACCAATCTGTCTGGGTCGAAGAAAATGGCATGCGCCACCTGCCACGACCCCACGAATCACTACGCGCAGTCGACAACGAACACCTCGGCCGTGCAACTCGGCGGTCCGAACCTGACCAGTCCTGGTTTCAGGGCGGTTCCCACGCTGACCTACAAGCTATACAACCCACCCTACAACGATAGTGCGGTCAATCCGGACGGCGTCAGCACGAACGCTCCGGGCGGTGGCTTCACTTGGGACGGCCGCGCCGACACGCAGGCGCAGCAGACCGCGATTCCGCTGCTGTCGTCCTTCGAGATGGCCAATGCCAGTGAGGCCGCCGTGGTCGAGGTCGTTCAGAGTGCCAGTTATGCGGCTCTGTTCGAGCAGGCTTATGGCGCGAATGTCTTCAACGACACTCAGACGGCGTTCACCGACGTCGGTTTGGCGCTTCAGGCTTACCAGCAGGAAGACCCCAGTTTCAATGCCTTCACCAGCAAGTACGACTACTGGTCCACGCTGGCACTCAGCAATGGCGAAGCGGTCAACCTGACGGCTGCCGAAATCCGCGGATACGAAGTGTTCAACTACACCGGTAACTGCTTCGCCTGTCACTACAACGGGCCGCAGACCGGCGGCGGCGGGGCGATATTCACGGATTACACGTACGAGAACGCGTCCCCGCCGCGCAACACGAATATTCCTGCGAACGCGACCAAGTTCCCGCTGCCAACCTATTACGATCTCGGCCTTTGCACGGCCGTCAACCCGGACCCGGTGAACCCCTATCTGGTCCCGCATATTGTGCCGGGCAGTGCCCAATGGTGCGGTTCTTTCAAGACACCGACGCTGCGCAACGTGGCGACGCGCAACGTGTTCTTCCACAACGGCGTGTTCACGTCGCTGGCCCAGGTGATCGATTTCTATAATACCCGCGATACCGACCCTGGGAAGTGGTATCCCACGGTGGGTGGGGTGGTGCAGAAATTCAACGATCTCCCCACCGCCTACAAGACCTTCGTCGACAACACGGACATTCCCTTCGGACTCGCTCCGGGCGATACGCCTTACATGACGGCACAAAACGAAGCTGACCTGCTGTGTTTCCTGGAGACCTTGACGGACGGTTACGTGCAAGGAGTGACGCCGCAAGACCCGAAGTGCGTGAATTGACCGCCGGGGGAGCTCGAATCAAGAAAGCGAAGTGGAGTGAGGAGCAACCGATGTTTTGGAACATGACAGTCATCACGGCAGGCCTTGCCTTGGGCTCGCTGTCGGTGTCGGGCCTGTCGCAGGCCGCTGCGGACCAACCCAGCCGGCACGCGCTGACCAAGGCGGTGAACGAGTATCTGGCCGATCACGGTGACCTCTGCGTGGGTAAGTTCACCTGGCCGCGGGACGTGACGCCCGCGGATCTGGCGGCACAAACGAATGATGCCGTGCAGTTGCCCGTGCTCGAGCGCTTGGGCCTCGTGGCATCCGCGGAACTCTTGTCACCGGCCGCAAAGACCCCCGCTTCTTGGCAGCCGGCTGCAGGGGATCAACAGACAGATGCGTCAGGCAAGCGCTACTCTCTGACCGAGAAGGGGCGCCGATACTACCTGCAGAAGCGGCACGTCACGCTGGGTGCGCACGACAGGCCTGCCGTGCATGATGCAGATCTTTGCGTGGCCCGCTTGAGCCTCGACCAAGTGGTCAAGTGGTCGCCGCCCGAACAGGTCAATGGGCATCTTCAGACCCTGGTGCGGTACACCTACCACGTCAAGCCGGCGCCGTGGATGGCGGACCCGCAGGCGCGACAGGTTTTCCCGGTCGCGGACCGGATCATTCGCAACGAGAACCATCTCTTGATGAGCGTGACCGTCCGCCTCGAGCATGGTCGATGGCGGCCGGTGTTGCCCTCGATGTAAGTCTCGTGCGAGTCTCCATCAACATCAAACCCCAACTGCGCAACTGGATCGAACACAATCTCGCGCGTGGGTGCCCCCCCGAACGGCTGGTAGAGGGTTTGGTCGCCGAGCGCTACGATCCGCCGATCGCCCAAGGTTTGATTCAGGCGTTCGTGGCGGCCCGATCCGCCGGTTCGCGAATGACCGCCGAAACTTTGCGGCTCGACCTGCCGGAGGCGGCTTACGTGAGCGATCCGCCGCGAATTGCCGCGGGCCACTCGCTCAAAACTGCGGATCGGGAGGTGTCGGTCGTGGCGCGCGTCACGAGGCCGATCATCGCAGTGCTGGCGAATGTCTTGAGCGCCGAGGAATGCGAAGAGCTCATCGCGCTCGCACGGCCGCGCTTGCGATCCTCGACGGTGGTCGATCCGGCGACTGGCGAACACCGCGTCGCGGATTATCGCGACAGCGAAGCGATGTTTTTTCTACCGGCCGAAACGCCGTTCATCGCCGCACTGGAGGCGCGGTTTGCCGCGATCATGAACTTGCCGATGGACCACGGCGAAGGATTTCAGGTACTGCGCTATGGTCCGGGCAATCAATACACGCCCCACTTCGATTTTCTCGTACCCAACAACGAACCGAATGAACAATCGCTACGCCGCAGCGGGCAGCGCGTCAGCAGCCTCGTGGCCTACTTGAATGACGTGCCGGGGGGAGGCGAGACCACGTTCCCGAAGATCGGATTGTCGGTGAGCCCGATCCGGGGAAACGCAGTGTACTTCGAATACTGCAACCGCCGCGGACAAGTCGACGCGGCATCGCTGCATGCGGGCGCGCCGGTCAGCTCGGGAGAAAAGTGGGCGCTGACCAAATGGATGCGCGAGCGACCCTTCGTCCCCGCATAGTCGGCGGACGGCAGCTCGGACAGAGCCGTGACCCAACCAGCACGGTCACCGAGAGTCCGGCCGCGGCGAGATGACAGGCGCTCACCAGGCCGTTGTGGCCGCCGCCGACGATCACGGCATCGCGGGTCTGCCGCTCAGTCATGGGCCGCGCTGCCGGGGTGGGTGGGCGCCAGCGCGAGGCCGGGCAGGCTGCCCGTGCACAGCGCACTCACCCAGTCCTCGCACAGCGAGATCGCGTCCCCGGCGGTGAACGTACCCGGGCTCAAGGAGAGCTCGAGCCAGAGGCCGTCGAGCAAGGCAGCGAGCGCGATGGCGGCGTTGCGCAGCTTGAACGGCGGCGCGGCGCCTTGGTGCGCGAGCGACTTGAGCAGCGACTCGAGCATGGCCCGGTACGCACGATAAGTGCGATCGTGTACGGCCCGCATCTCCGGGGCATGCAGCACCATGCTCCAGAACACCAGCCAGACGCTGAACACGCTGGGATCCAGAATCTGCGGCGAGAAGGAGGCGCGAAAGAAGCCGCTGAGGCGGGCGCGGGATCCCTGCTCCGGCTGTTCCGCAGCGGCGCGCATCGCTTGCTGCAGGGACATGGCGAGGGTCTCGTAGGCCGCCGCAACCAGTGCGGATTTGCCGCGAAAATGGTGATGGATCAGACCGATCGACACGCCGGCGGCCGCGCTGATGCGGCGGATCGACGTGCCTTCATGGCCGTATTGCCGCAGGCTCTGCAAGGTGGCTTCGACGAGTGCTTCCCGCCTGACGGACGGGGTTTCCCGATGGAATTTCGGCGCGCGCACCTTGGCCGTCACGGTTTTCGTCAGCCCGGCAGGTACGAGCCGATACGCTCGGTCACATACCGCCGGATGTCCAGGTTGAAATCCTCCATCGGCGCATAGTAGCCGGATCGGTGCACCCGGGCGCGCAAGCCCTGTTGGACCCGTTCACAAACGCTCCAATCCTGGCGGTTGACGAGATCCCAGAACTCGACCACATCGTTCGGATCGAATTCGGGCTTCGCCAGTTCGAACGGTTCGAACAGAAAATGGCAAACGATGTCGGTTCGCTCGGGGCCGCGCGGCTGCAGGATGAAAACGGCCGCGTGTTCGCAGGCGAGACTCAAGAACAGGCTCGGATAAACGAGTTCGCCCTTGTGGCGTTCGCGTTCGTCGGCGTCGAGACCCGGGAAGGCGCGGCGTCGAGCCGTGCCGCTGGCCGTGAACGTGTAGGCCCCCTGACGATGGGCAACGCCCCGGTGCCAATCGAGATTGGCGCCGCCGCCGTCGCGAAACGAAGGGACGACGGCACAGAGTTCAGGATGCACGCCGCCACAGTGGTAACACTCGTTGTAGTTCTCGCACAGGACCTTCCAGTTGGCGGCGACGCAATAGCGCCGGGTCGCGCCGACGCGCAAATCCGTGAGCGGATAGCGCTGCGTTCTATCCGGAACGCCGCCTAATTGGCTCAGCAAGGGCTGGGAGTCGCCGGGCGTCAGGTGCACGAACACGAAGCCGCCCCAGGTATCGACACCGACCGGGTAGAGCTGGAAACCGGACCTGTCGAAGCCGGTCTGCGTGCCGAGATGCGGCGCCGCGACCAATGCGCCATCGAGATCGTAGGACCACTGGTGATACGGACAGACGATCAAGCGGCCGGTGACGCCGCCCGGGAGATGCACGCCCCAAGCCTCGGCCGAGTCCTCGGCTGCGCGGCACAGCCGCGCGCCTCGGTGGCGGCAAACGTTGTAAAACGCGCGCAGGTCGCCGTCGCGATTGCGCAGCAGTAGAATGCTCTCGCCAAGTACTTCGAGGACGAGATGGTCCCCGGGATCGGCCAACTCCTCGGCACGGCACACCGCGAGCCATTCACGGCAGAAGATCCGCTCCTTCTCCACCTTGAAGACGGCATCGCTCGTGTACCAATCGCTCGGCAGCGAGGCTTCGAGACAAGTCGCGCTCATGGCGGCAAAGCCGCGACGACGGGGAAGTCGCGCTTGTAGACCGCTATTTCGGGCGTCGCCTCGAGCTCGCGCGCATAGCGATGACCGCTGTGCACGGCATGCACGATCGCGCCCGGCGCGTGCGCGTCACCGATGCGGGTGACGCTGCGTATGCCCGCCCGTTCGAGCGCGCCTGGCTGGGCCGCGAGTTCCTCGTAGAGGCCGTCGCGCGGCTTGCGGAACCCGACGACGATCAGCGAACGGCAGGCGAGGCGCCGCTCGCCGCCGCCGAAGACATCGCCGAGCGTGACGTGTTCGCCGTCGAAGCCCGTGACCCGTTGCAAGGTGATGATCGGCACGCCGGCGCGTACCAGCGCGCGATGAATCAAGGGAAGTTCGTTGGTCATGAGCGTCCAGGCGGACGCGCTGCCCGCGGTCGTCACGTACGTGGTGTCCCTGCCTTGGGCAGCGAACTGTTCGGCGATCGCACTTGCGAGGTAGTAGTTGTCGAAGTCGAAGACCACGATCGGGCCTTCTGGCAGTGCGCCCGCGGCAAGATCCTCGGGTGTATAAATGCCGGGACCCTCGAGCGCCGCGGTCGGAAACTCGTTCGTCCCATAGAGCATCTTCGTCCAATGAGCACCGGTCGCGATCACGACATGCGTATGTTCCAGTGCGAGTATGTCGGCGCCGGTGAGTTCGCTGCCAGGGTACAGGTTGACATTCTCCCGGCCACGCAGCTGACCCATGCGCCAGTCGACGACGCGGCCCCAAGGGCTGAGTCCCGGCAGGCGCGTTTCGTAGCGCAGCCGGCCGCCGAACTGCGCCGCCTTGTCGGCGATCGTCACCGGATAGCCGCGCCGCGCGAGCGTAACGGCGCATTCGAGCCCCGCGGGTCCCGCGCCGACGATCAGCACGCTGGATTGGCTCGCCGCGGGCGCGAAGCGTTCCGGATGCCAGTCGCGGCGCCATTCCTCGCCCGCGGTCGGATTCTGCGTACAGCGTACCGGCACGCCGTCGTGCCAACTCGAGATGCAGATGTTGCAGCCGATGCATTCACGGATCTCATGTTCGCGGCCTGCGTTGATCTTGTTCGGCAGGAACGGATCGGCAATCGAGGGGCGGGCGCCGCCGATCAAATCGAGCACGCCGCGCTTGATCTGCGCGACCATCACATCCGGCGATGTGAAGCGGCCGACGCCGACCACGGGCTTGGCGGTGACCCGCTTGACGAAATCGATGATGGGTTCGTGGCTGCCCTCACTCGTGAAACGCGACGGTGCGCAGTCAGTGGAACTGGAATCCATCTTCACGTCCCATAGATCCGGCAGGTCGGCGAGCAAGCCGACCACTTCGTGCGCTTCGGAGGGCGCGGTCGTGCCGGGCCGCGCACGCAGTTCCTCGAGACTGATGCGCAGCGCCACGGCGCAGCGGTCCCCGACCGCATCCCGGGTGACGCAGAGCAACTCGCGCACGAGGCGCACGCGGTTCGCGATGCTGCCGCCGTATTCGTCCTCGCGCCGGTTGTACTCCGGCAGCAGAAATTCGTACGGTAGATAGCCCATGCCCGCATAAACGTAGACGATATCGAAGCCTGCGCGCACGGCGCGGCGCGCACCCTCGGCCTGCCATCGGAGCAGCGCTTGGATGTCGGCGCGATCCATCGCGCGCGGCCGCAGATTGCCCATGAAGCCGAGATGGGTCGACAACCAGGGCATGCCGGACGGGGACAAGGGCGCGATCCGGCTCGTGCGGTTCAGCGAACAGGCGCCGCCATGCCAGAGTTCGACACCGGCGAGTGCGCCGTGCTTGTGCACCGCGTCGGTCATGAGTGCATGCGCGCGGATGTCCTGGTCGTCCCAGAGCATCGCAAAAGGCAGGGGCGAATCGTCCGAGCTCGGGTGGATCGAAACCGCACCGGTGCAGACGACGCCCCACCCGCCCTCGGCCTTGATCTCGCGGAAACTCGCGCGCACGTGCGGCAGTGCGTTGGTCATGCCGCTGGCATGCGGGACTTGATAGAACCGATTGGGCGCGATGACAGGTCCGATGCGCACCGGCTCGAACAAAACGTCGAAGCGCGGATTGCGCGCCATGCGGGATCCCCTCGTTCAGCGCAACGCGGTCAGCGTCGCATCCCGCGCGAGAGTAATTGATCGATCGTTTAATAGCAATCAGGGCGTCGCGAGTGCCCGGTATTCCAGACCTAAGGCCTTGGCGACGGCCGCGTGGGTCACCTCACCTGCATGCACGTTCAAGCCGCGGGCCAGGCCCGGGTCCCGCGCGAGCGCGTCCTGCCAGCCTAAGTCCGCCAGCGCGCAAACGTAGGGCAGCGTCGCGTTAGTGAGCGCGACGGTCGAGGTGCGCGGGACGGCACCCGGCATGTTCGTGACGCAATAATGGATCACGCCATCGACGACATAGGTCGGCTCCGCATGCGTCGTCGGCCGACTGGTCTCGAAGCAGCCGCCCTGGTCGATCGCGATGTCGACCAGCACGGCGCCCGCCTTCATGGTGCGCACCATCGCCGCGCTGACCAGCTTGGGCGCCGCCGCACCGGTGATCAGCACGGCCCCGATCACGAGGTCGGCGTCGCGCACCAATTCCTCGATCGCCTGGGCGGTGGAGTAGACCGTCTTCAACTGGCTGCCGAAGATCGCCGACAATTCGCGCAGACGCTTGACCGAGCGATCGACGACCGTCACGTCGGCACGCAGGCCCACGGCCATCTCGGCGGCATGCGTACCCGAGACTCCGCCGCCCAGGATCACGACCTTCGCCGGCGCGACCCCGGGCACGCCGCCGAGCAGTACGCCGAAGCCGCCGTTGGCCTTCTGCAGGCAATAGGCGCCGACCTGCACGGACATGCGGCCCGCGACCTCGCTCATCGGGGTCAGCAAGGGGAGCGAACCGTCCGGTGCGGTCACGGTCTCGTAGGCGATCGCGGTCGCACCGGAGCTGGTCAGAGCGAGCGTTTGCTCGCGGTCCGCCGCGAGGTGCAGATAGGTGAACAAGACTTGTCCGGGCCGCAATTGCCGGCACTCGGACAGTTGCGGCTCCTTGACCTTGACGATCAAGTCACAGGCCGCGAATACATCGGCGGCATTCGCCGCGACCGTCGCTCCGGCGGCGCGGTAATGTGCATCGTCGAACCCGATACCGCTGCCCGCGCCGGTCTCGACCAAGACCTGATGTCCGGCACGAACCAGCTCCAGCACCCCCGCGGGTACGAGTCCAACGCGATATTCGTGAATCTTGATTTCTTTCGGCACGCCGATTTTCATATGTTCGCTCCAAGCGGCTTGAGAGGGGAATGCTGGATGGACCTCAGGGTTTTGGCGTCAAGAGCAGAGAAAAGCCGACCTTGACCTCGTCGGCAATCCATTCCGTGCTCTGCCAATCGCCCTGACCGGCGCCGAAGTCCAGGCGCTTGAGCTTTGCCGTACCGACGAGCTTGGCGCCGCCCGGCGCAGGTGTCCACTGGAAGTCGATCGGTACGTCCTTGGTGACGCCGCGCAGCGTCAAGGAACCGACCGCGCTGAAGCCCGTGGCCGTCTTGCTGAAGCTGCGCGTGAGGTAATGCGCGGTCGGCCAGTGCGCGACAGCGAAGATATCGGGACCGCGTATGGTCGTGTCGCGATCCTTGTCTTGGGAGTCGACGGAGCCGAGGTCGATCGTCACGTCGATCACCGACGTCGCGAGCGACTCGGGCGCGAATTGGACGGTCGCCGCGAACTTGTGAAAGAACGCTTTGAATTCGGCACCCGCCTGTACGCCGGTGAACTCCAGGCGGCTCTGCGCGGCGTCGGCCACATAGGCCGCCGCCGCCGCCTCGGCCGGGATCGCAATGGCAATGGCGAACGCGATGGCGGGCCCGGGCGCGGAAATAGCGTTCGCCGTCAGCGCCAAGCCCGCGCGCATCGCGTGCACGAAACGTCTCATGTGTGCTTCTCCGTATTCGTGAACGGCAGCATCCGCAGCAGGACGCTGTCCTTGTTCCAGAAATGATGCTTGAGTGCGGCGAGCACGTGCAGGATCGCGATCGCGAGCAAGGCCCAGCTCAAGAATCCGTGCGCCTGGCGCAGCGCGCCGAACGCAGCCTCGTTCTTGCCCATGAGATCGGGCCAGGTGAACAAGCCGAACCAACTGACGGAATAGTTCTTGGCCGACGACATCAGCCAGCCCGTGAGCGGCATCGCGAACAGCAGCACGTAGAAGGCGGCGTGGGTGGCGTGCGCGAGCTTCACCTCGATCGGCGTCATCGCTTGCGGCAGGGCGGGTGGACGATGCGACCAGCGCCACAGCAGGCGCAGCACCGCGAGCATCAGCACCGTCATACCGAAGCTCTTGTGGCGTGCCAGCAGCGCGAGCTTGTGCAGCCCGAGCGGCAGTCCCTGCGCAGTCCAAGCGAGCGCGAATTGCGTGACGATCAAGGCAGCGATGAGCCAGTGAAAAGACTGGGCCACTGCGTCGTAGCGCGACTTCTCCGCTCGGTTTGGCATCGCTCTCCCTGTGGCGCAGACTGTTGCGCTGATAAGTCTAGCAAGTCGGTGCGCGAATGCCTTGGAACAAATGGATCATCGTCGCGGCTTTCGGCTGCGCGACCGTGGGCTGTCGCGCGCCCCAACAAGCCAGCGAACCCCGCCAGCCGACGCAAGCAAGCCCGCAAGCCGCCGCGCCGACGCAGCCGGCCGTCGCATCGACGCCGCCGACTGCCGCACCGCCGGCCACCGCGCCGCCGCCGGGGCTCACGGTCTACCGCATCGATCCCGATCGTTCGCAACTGCGACTGCTGGTGTATCGCAGCGGACCCTTGGCGCGCCTCGGCCACGATCATGTGATCCTCGCTCGCGGCCTCAGCGGCTGGATAGCCCACCCGGATCAACCCGCTGAGGCAACATTCTATTTGCGGATACCGGCAGACGAATTCGTCGTCGATGACGACCAAGCGCGTGCCCTGGCCGGGCCGCAATTCGCCGCGCCCGTCGATGACGAGGCGAAGGACGGTACACGGCACAACCTATTGGGCGCCGCGGTACTCGATGCGGCCCAGCACCCGTCGATCGAGATCCTCGGCACCGCCGTTGCCGGGACCGAGCCCGATCTGCGAGCGACCGTGCTCGTCAGGGTCGCCGGCCACGACTCGACCCAGGTCGTTCCGTTTCGATTGCTGCGTTCGGCCGGCGTGCTCACGGCCAGCGCCGATTTTCCGCTGCGGCAGACGGATCTGGGTTTGACGCCGTTCAGCGTCATGATGGGTGCGCTGCGCGTCGAGGATGAAATTCACGTCAACGTGAGCCTCGTCGCGAGCGCGCAGTAGGAGCCTCGGCGTGGAACACTCGGACAGGGGCCTCGGTCGGCAGGACATCAAGCCGGCAGGATCAGGATCGGAGTACCCTCGGGTGCGGCGAGCAGCACCGCTCGTGCAAGCCGCAACGCCGCCGGCACGCGGTCGGCGACGGTAATTCCCAGCCGCGCGAGATCGGCCGCCAAAGCCCGGGTGTCGTCCGTTTCGAACCGCAGCGTCGGACGGCGAACCAAAGTTGCCTCGTAGAGGCCGAGATTGATCGTGTCGCTGGTACAAGCGATGTGCGGCACGCTGGCCCCGAACTCGTCAATGCCGACGAAGCCGAATCGTTCCCAATAGTGCTTGGCGGCTTCGAGGCCCTGCGCCGGCAGAGCGATCTCGAGGAAATAGCCGCAAGTCGAGGTCGAGAGCGCCGGAAGCTTGGCGGGCGAGAAGGTGCGTGCCTCGACCAGGCGGATTCCAAGACCTGCCGGATCACGCCAGCCCACGCGGTTGAATACATCGCCGCCGAGGTGGCGATATTCGAATTCTACGCCGATCCGCTCGAGTGCCGGCAGAGCCTTGAGCAACTGTGGACGGACGAAGGTGAGCTGGTCCTCGCCACCCTCCTGCTGATGCAGCCCGAGACACAACCGGCCGTCCGTAACGACCGCGTATGGGTGCCCCCAGGTTTCACCGACCTGCGCCTCGGAAAATCCGAGCTTGGTGTAGAACTCCAGGGATGCCGCGATATCGGGTGTCTGGACGGACAACTCGAGGAAGCTTCCGAGCATTCATCTAGACCACGCCGCCCACGCAAACGTATTTGATCTCGGTGTAATCGAGGATGCCGTATTTCGAGCCCTCGCGCCCGATGCCGGACTCTTTGACTCCGCCGAAGGGGGCGACCTCGGTGGAAATGATGCCCGTATTGATGCCGACGATCCCGTACTCGATCGCTTCCGAGACGCGCCAGCTGCGCCCCAGATCGCGCGTGTAGAGGTAGGCGGCCAAGCCGAACTCGGTGTCATTCGCCATGGCGATCGCTTCGGCCTCGGTCGAGAATTTGAACAGCGGTGCCACGGGGCCGAAGGTTTCCTCGCGCGCGACCATCATGGCCGGCGTCACATTCGTGAGGATCGTCGGTTCATAAAAAGTGCCGCCGAGCGCATGGCGTTTGCCGCCCAGCGTCAAGGTCGCTCCCTTGCTCAAGGCATCGGCCACGTGCTCCTCGACCTTGGCGAGCGCGTTCGTGTCGATCAAAGGTCCTTGGTCGGTTACCCCGGCGAGGCCATCGCCGACACGCAGTCGGCTCACCGCCTCGGTCAGCTTGCGGGTGAATGCTTCGTACACACCGGCCTGCACCAGCAGCCGGTTCGCACAGACGCATGTCTGGCCGGTGTTGCGGTACTTGCTCGCCAGGGCCCCTTGAACCGCAGCATCCAGATCGGCGTCGTCGAAGACGATGAATGGCGCATTGCCGCCCAACTCCATCGAGATCTTCTTCATGGTGCCGGCGCACTGCGCCATGAGCTTCTTGCCGATCGCGGTGGAACCCGTGAACGTGAGCTTGCGGACCAGCGGATTCCCAGTCATCTCGCCGCCGATCAGGCTTGCCTTGCCGGTCACGATGTTGAAGACGCCCTTCGGGATACCGGCCCGCGCCGCGAGTTCGGCGAGCGCCAGCGCCGAGTACGGCGTTTGGGTCGCCGGCTTGCAGACGAAAGTGCATCCGGCGGCGAGCGCTGGGCCGGCTTTGCGCGTGATCATCGCGGCCGGAAAATTCCACGGCGTGATCGCGGCGACGACACCGACAGGCTGCCTGAGCACGAGTATGCGTTTGTCTGTTTGATGGCCCGGAATGACGTCGCCGTAGAGACGCTTGGCTTCCTCGGCAAACCACTCGATGAACGAGGCAGCATAGGCGATCTCGCCTTTGGCCTCCGCCAGCGGCTTGCCCTGCTCGGCGGTCATCAGAATCGCGAGATCGTCCTGCGATTCAACGATGAGGTCGAACCAGCGGCGCAGCGAATTCGACCGCTCCTTTGCCGTCAAGGCGCCCCAAGCGGGTTGTGCGGCCGCCGCCGCCTCGATCGCGCGCCGCGTTTCGGCGACGCCCAAGTTCGGGATCGTGCCCAGTGTCGCGCCCGTTGCCGGATTGTGCACCGGCACCGTGCTGCCATCGTCGGCCGCGGTCCAGCTGCCGTCGATGTAGCAGCGTTCGCGTAATAGCGTCGGGTCGCTCAGTTTCATCCGAGTTTCTTTTTAAAGAATTCCACGCTGCGGTCGAAAGCCAGCTTTGCGCTCGCCGGTTCGTAACTCGCCCGATCCGTGCAGTTGAAGCCGTGGTCGGCGCGGTAAAGATAAAAGATTCCGTCAGGGTCGGCAGCCTTGACCTGTTCGACTGCCGAAAGAGGAATGTGCGTGTCGAGTTCGCCGTAATGATACATCACCGGCGCCTTCGGCTTCTCCGCGAGAAAATTCGTCGTACCGCCGCCGTAGTAGGACACCGCCGCGGCAATACTCAAGCGCGCGGCCGCAACGTAGGCGACGGTTCCGCCCCAACAGAAGCCCACGACGCCGACTTTACCCGCCTTGGCGAGCGAGTTCACGGCCGCCTGCACGTCGAGGATCACCTGATCCATCTTTACAGCCTGCATGTAACCGATCCCCTTGGCCATATCCGTATAGGGAACATCGACGTGCTTCTCGACGCGATCGAACAGGGCCGGTGCGATCGTCTCGTAGCCGGCCGCCGCGTAACCGTCAGCCACGGCGCGAATGTGCCGCGTGACTCCGAAGATCTCCTGAATGACCACGATGCCGCCCAAGGGCCGGCCCGCAGGCGAAGCTTCGTAGGCGTCGAGACGGTGGCCATCGGCCGCCGTCAATTCAATGTTCTTTCCCATGGCTGCACCTTACTCCGTGAACAGCGGGCAAGAATACCCCCTTCATTTGTCAACGCTCAAGGATCGCGCCGACACCCATGCCGCCCGCGGTGCAAACGGCGATCAGTCCACGCGACACGCGCTCCTCGGCGAGCGTCTGTGCCAGTGTCGCCAAGAGCCTCGCTCCGGTCGCGGCGTGCGCAGATCCCAAGGCGAGACTGCCGCCCTTGACGTTGAGCCGGGTTCGATCGACCTCGCCGAGCGGCGCCGCGAGACCGAGTCGGTCCCGGCAGAAAACGGGATCGGACCAGGCCCGAAGAGTACAGAGCACCTGGGCGGCGAAGGCCTCGTGCATTTCGAAATAGTCGAAATCCTGCAGCGACAGTTGGCTCTCCGCCAGGAGCTGTGCGACCAGGTATGCCGGCGCCATCAGCAGGTTCTCGGTCTCTGTGACGAAATCCACCGCGGCTGTTTTGCCGTGACGCAAGAACGCCAAAACCGGCAGATCGCGATCTCGCGCCCAGCTCTCGCTGGCGAGCAGTACGGCCGCGGCGCCGTCGGCCGGGGCGGCGGAATTGCCGGCCGTCAGCGTGCCGCCGGATGCGGCGAACATCGCGGGCAGGCCGGCGAGCCGCTCGCGGTCGACATGGGGTCGCAGTCCGTCGTCCTGTTCGACTCCGAGGTAAGCGCGGACCAGTTCGCGGTAGAAGCCGCTCTCGTAGGCTTTGGCCGCCCGCGCGTGGCTGTCCAGCGTGTAGCGGTCCTGGTCCTCGCGACTGATGCCCCAGCGCGCGGCGAGCCGTTCCGTGCTCTCGCCCTGGGACAAACCGGTTTGCGGTTCGCTCAAACCGGGTAAGACCGGACGCAGATGCCGCGGCCGCAGTCCGAGCCACGGCGACCAGCGCGCGCGCGCCGTCTCGCCGCGGTAACTGCGCAGCAGCAACTGCTGCAAGCCGCGCGAAACCATCACCGGCGGATCGCTGATGCTGTCGACGCCCGCGGCGATGCCGGAATCGATTTGACCCAAGGCGATCTTGTTGGCGAGCACGAGCGCCGCTTCGAGGCTGGTGCCGCAGGCGCGCTGCACATCGAGCCCGGGCGTCTCGGGCGCAAGTCCCGAGCTGAGCGCGGCATTGCGGGCCAAATTCCACTGGGCAGGATGCTTGATCATCGCCCCGGCAGCCACTTCGCCGATGCGCTGTCCTTGCAAGCCGTGACGCTCGACCAGCGCGCGCAACACGGTCTTCAGCATCTCGGCGTTGCCGACTTCTGCATATGCGCCATTCGCGCGTGCAAACGGTATTCTGCTGCCGCCGACGATTGCGACGCGTCTTGGACCCGATCCCACCAACATGAGCTTTGCTCCCTTGCCCGAGATCTGCGAATTATGAACCTCAACGCGAGCTTATAATCCTCCGAATGGCTCATCCGTTCCGACTCGCGACGCTCGCGGCGGCGTGCGCAGCGGCGCTGGCTGCGGCCTGTAATGGCCCAGCATCGTCCCCGCAGGCGCGGTCGGCGGCTCCGAGCCCGCCGAGGGAAGAACTGAACCGCGTGGTCGAGCGCTATTGGGGGGCATACCTCGCGCAGAACCCGATGGTCGCGACCGCCGTCGGTGAGCACCGCTACGATGATCGTCTGGACAAGCTGCTCACGCCGCAAGGGCTCGCCGACGCGTTGGCCTTGGAGAGGCAGGGTCTGCAGGACTTGCTGTCCGTGCCGCTGCCGCCTGCCGATACGGCGGCGCGCCTCACTTACGAACTCTTCAAGCGCCGACGCGAAATCGCAATCGAGGGCTACACCTACCCCGACGAGTTGTTCCCGCTCAACCCCTTCGCCGGGGTGGCACAGGACTTTGCGCTGATGGGCGCCGACGATGGGCCGCAAGCTTTTCGCTCGGCGCGCGACTACGACAACTGGCTGGCCCGTAGTGCCGCATTCAGCGTTTGGGTGCGCAGTGCAATCGCGAACCTGCGCTCCGGGATGCGGCGCGGCTATCTGCTGCCGCGTGCCGTTGTCGCCGATATGCTGCCGCAACTCGAGTTGCTGGGCACCGATACGCCCGCAAACCCCTTTTATCGACCGCTGGCCGCAATGCCCGCGAGCATCTCCGGCCGCGAGCGCGAGCAGCTCAGCGAGCGACTTGGCGCCGTGATCAAGACCGAGATCCTGCCCGCCTACCGCAGCCTGCACGAGTTTCTCGCAACCGAGTATCTGCCTCTCGCGCCGGTGGAAGGCGGACTGTCGCGCCTCCCGCTCGGAGAGGCTTGGTACGCTTACCGGGTGCGCAAATTCACAGCGACGGGACTCACTCCCGCCGAAATCCACAAGATCGGACTCGCCGCGGTCGAGCGCGCGCAGGCCCGGCTGCGGACCGCGCTGACCGAGGCGGGCTTCACGGGCGATGCGCCTGCCTTTGTCGAAGTGTTGCGCCGCGATCCACGCTACGCAAAGCCGGTCGCCGATGTGCTCGCCGATTTTCACGACCTGCTCTCACGGGCACTCGCCGCCGCCCCCGGCGTGCTCGCGGACCCGCCTCAGATTCCGGTGGAGTTTCGCAGCACCGAGCCCTTTCTAGCGGCCACGGCACGGCCCGCGACCTATCGCACCGGCACGCCGGACGGTGCATTTCCGGCGGTGCTATTCCTCAACACCTCGAATCCTGAGAACTTTGTGGCGCTCGACGGTGAAGGCCTGCTGCTGCGCAATGTCCTGCCGGGGCTCGGGATGCAGGGCCGGCTGCAGCGAAGTCTCGATGCCTTGCCCGCGTTCCGGCGCTTCGGCAACGAACCGGCGTATTCGCAGGGTTGGGCGCTCTATGCCGAGACTCTGGGAGAAGACATGGGTTTCTATCGTGATCCTGCCGCAAAATTCGCCGCGATACTCGATGAAGTCACGGCGGCAAGCCTGCTCGTCATCGATACCGGCTTGAATGACGAGGGCTGGACCCGGCGCCGGGCGAGCGACTATTTGCGCGGCGTGTTGCCGATCGACGAGCGAGGCGCGGCGCTGCTCGTGGATCGTGCGCTCGCCCTGCCGGCCGAAGGTCTGGCCGCGGAGGTCGGCGCGCTGCGCATTCGCGAACTGCGGATGCAGGCCGAAGCCAAGCTCGGTGCCCGCTTCGACTTGCGTAGTTTCCATGCCGCGATTCTCGCCGAGGGTGCGCTGCCGCTGGATCTTCTGCAAGAACGCATCGAGGCATGGATCGGCACCGAGAGCGAGACGCCTGCGAGTGCCGACGTCCGCTAGGCGGCAGTCAGATGCCGAACATCGCGTCCAACCGTCGATCAGATCGCCCAGTGCGTTTCGTTCTCCTATTGCTCCTCATCGCACCGGCAATGCCGGTGTGCGGCGCTGCGCCGCCGACCGAAGCGGAACCGCCCGAGGAATTTCACCTCGCAATTAG